>Ga0163144_10008674_pt1 | contig 21960 bp, 22 predicted proteins | sample OliLak19BULKMAT1_FD_123175 | JGI IMG/M metagenome (GOLD analysis project Ga0163144, IMG submission 123175) | Freshwater microbial mat bacterial communities from Lake Vanda, McMurdo Dry Valleys, Antarctica - Oligotrophic Lake LV.19.BULKMAT1 | ecosystem: Environmental > Aquatic > Freshwater >... | reverse complement strand
GGTCCATTATTACCCTGGCTTCCGGCGTTGCCTTGGGTACCTTGAAAGCCTGGGTTGCCCTGGGCACCTTTAAGGCCCTGGCTACCCTGTTGTCCAGGCGAGCCTTGCTGGCCGGTTTGACCTTGGTTGCCTTGAAAGCCTGGGTTGCCCTGGGTACCTTTAAGGCCCTGGCTACCCTGTTGTCCAGGCGAGCCTTGCTGACCGGTTTGACCTTGGTTACCTTGGCTGCCATTGTTGCCCTGGGTACCTTTAAGGCCCTGGCTACCCTGTTGTCCAGGCGAGCCTTGCTGGCCGGTCTGGCCTTGGTTGCCTTGGCTGCCATTGTTGCCCTGATTACCTTGAGAGCCCTGAGTCCCTTGCAAAGACAGGACGTTCCAATAAGTGGCGTTTGGAGGTACGAAATTAGTGTGAGCCAGTATGCAAATATATGTGGTTCCAGCAGAGGCGACGGCATCATTCACCGCGTAGGCAGTGTTAGCCCAGTTACCTCTGTAATTTATACCTGTAGCCCCAAGGGCCCCTTGGTTACCTTGTGGACCCTGTGCACCCGTGCCCTGCTGACCTTGCGAGCCCTGGTTACCACTCTGGCCCTGAGGGCCTTGGTTACCTTGAGTACCTTGTGGACCCTCTTCACCCGTGCCCTGCTGACCTTGCGAGCCTTGGACACCAATCAGACCTTGAGAGCCTTGGTCACCTTGAGTGCCTTGTGGACCCTGTGCACCCGTGCCCTGCTGACCTTGCGAGCCCTGGTTACCACTCTGGCCCTGAGGGCCCTGGTTACCTTGAGTACCTTGTGGACCCTCTTCACCCGTGCCCTGCTGACCTTGCGAGCCTTGGACACCAATCAAACCTTGAGAGCCTTGGTTACCCGTAATACCTTGTGGACCCTGGACACCCGTAAACCCTTGGAATCCTTGGGGGCCTTGGAATCCTTGAGGACCTTGCGCACCGCCAATGGTTATCCAGGCAGTGTTTGCCGCATTACGGACGTATAGGGTGGCCATATTAAATCAGCACTTGTCCAACGGGCCGAAGGGCGTAGCTGCCTTTTACAGCAATCAAGTCGGCTTGTACCACTACTATGTTGTGATCCTGCTCGAATTGACCTGGGAAATAGTTGACTGTTAGGCTGTTTTGGAAGCGACCCTTAAATGCAGGCACAAAGCGAGAGAACTCTTCACTTGTATAGTACCACATGGAATTAGAGTTCCAAAAGGACACATGCGTAGGGTCTTGGAAGGCCCCTCGCCCATCCGTAGAGGGTACTTCAATAAACATCCAACCACCTGGGGCTAGCACTCTGAATGCCTCGTTCATGGAGTGCACAGGGTCCTTCAAGTGCTCTAACACATGTGAGCAACGAAGGACTCCTACAGTACTGTCTTCGAACGGCCATTTACCATTCAAATCTGCTGTAATGTCAGCATCAAACAGGTCTACGGTGGTGAACCCTGGCAAAGCGTTCAGTCTGCCCCCAATGTCTATGAGGTCTAAACCCTTGTCGTGGGCCCACCGAATAGCCATATCAACTCGATATCGCATGTAGTTGGCAGCCGTTTGCAATTGCACCTCTCCGTTGGCCGTTGCACAGGAGTTCTCAGCGTGGACTCGGTATACATACAGACACTTGTCAATGTGCTTGACGCCGCGCTCGCCGTGGGCAATGTAGAACCTACAGCACAGGTCGTGGTCATCACCCGTCTTAATGGTCTGATTGTGCCCGCCCAGTGCGTGATACGCACAAGTCCTCCAAGCCCTGACATGATTCGGCGCCCAGAAAATTTGCCTCATCATTTGGGCACTCACTGGCCAGCCCAGCATCTCAATAAGAGCGTGCCCCTTATAGAAGAAGGGCCTGGTTCTCCACCCAAAGTGCTCAGAGTAAGTATTGGGCTCCCACGTACCATCCTTAAATTCAGCACTGTTGGAGTAGACCATGGCCACGGCAGAGTCTTGAAAAGCCAGGCTAATCTCATGCAAGGCATTGGAGGTCAGTAAGTCATCCGCATCCAGCTCTACAAGTATCTCGCCCGTAGCCTTACTACAGGCAAAGCCCTTCAGTCTGCCGATAAAGTTGTGAGGGTAACCTTGATCATCGTCCGCTGGGAATATCTTCACACGCAAATCAGCTGCTATGTCTTCAGGTATACATCCGCCCGCATTGGTGACCACCACCCATTCCCAATCCGCAAATGTTTGAGCACATAGGGATTCGTACGTCGCCTGTAAAAATGGCGCGGCCTTTGCATGGACAGGTGTGAAGACTGAGATCATGGTACAATGCAAACTTGATAAGCGAAGGGGGTTGCGGGCAGACTAGCTTCTATCTGATTAATGCCTAGCTGTTGAGGTATAAATGGCTTATTGGTGGTCATATTAACGCCATCCCAGTATATGGACGCCCAACCTCCGGCAGTCCTATTCCAGCGCATTTCAACTGTGATATTGTCCCCATCGGCGTTGAGGATGAAGAAGTCATCGCTAAATTGTCCGGATGTTATCTGACCGGCTATACTGCCCAAATTAGGTGCACCAGAACCCGCATTTAAGGATCCATTGGCATTAACTACCAGGTCGCTATTTAGAATTGGGTTAGCAGGTGAATCTCCGGCTGTGGCGATATTTGCAGGCACACTACCTACGCCGTTCCACACGGCCCGCGTGCCAGCTATTTCAGCTATCTTATTCAGTAAAGCCTGGCGGGCTATGAGTACATTATAAAAGGCTGTACGTAATGCTGTACCCACTATGACAGTGTCGGTATTAAGGTCTGTATAGGCAGGTGAGAGACTGTTCAAATACGTCACTAAGCCTGTTATAGAGTTATCGTAAGCACTCTTCTCAGTGGTTATACCGTAAGCAGTGGCGCGAGCACCTATACCGGATTGCTCATCAAGGATGATCTCTAGCTCAAGTATTATATCGGGCTTCTCAGCTCTAGACAATAGGCTGTCAATAGAGACTGTAAATGTCACTGGAGCAGCTGTGGCACTGCGGTTGCCAGAGGTGTCTTCATGTTTGATCAAGGCCGTAAAAGTGCCTGGCCCAGGGTAGTACCATAAGAATTTGTTGCCTGGACCGGCGAATAGAGGGGGTGTAGCATTGCTCCATACAGCTTCAATATGGATAATGCTGCGACTGTAGTCCACCTCAGCTAAAGGGTTCCAGGTGAATTGTATACCGTTAAAGACCTTTGCAAACGTGAATCCAGCAACGTTGGCCGGCAAGGCTGATTTACCTATGGCCTGCAGACGGTGGGTTCTCCAATCACCCTTCACATTCTGGTACGGATTAACGCCACGTATGCGTACGGTGTAGAAATACCCATCTACTACGTTGTCACAGTAGCCGCTGGTGGAGTTACCTGATAAAGTAATGCCGGTCCACACTGTATCACCTACTTGGGACCACTCCAACTCTATTTCTCCACCATTGAATACAGACGCTGTAACTGCAGCAGTCCAAGTCATCAGGAGTCTAGCAGATATGGAGCCATCCGAACTCTTCAGCAGAGTAGATGTGTTACTAATTCCAGTCAAACCTGTAATAGGGGCTACGTAGAACGGGTTGGCCAGATTGCTATTGGGCGTGGCATCCACCAATACAGCGGGAGATTGATCCCATATACTGGCATCGTCCTCTTTAAGTGTCAGGGTTACTTGGGATTTATACCCATACGACTTATCAATCACCCTGAATACCTTGTTATCAGGTATCCCGAAGAATGGCATATTGATAGCCACTCTCTGCCCAACCTTGATGCCCCATGCTTTATGGCTGAATTCAGCCGCAATTGTGAAGCCGTTACGGATGTCCTCAATTAAAATAGCGTTTAGGTTGTGTACACGAGATAGTTCATCCGTAAATTCATAGTTACGGTTCAAGTATACGTCATAACCATCTGCAGCCCGGTAGACAGCGTCTTGATACGGCTTAAATTCCGTCTCTAAGTAATTAGCCGCACGGGATACGAATCGGCCTTTCACGCCATTACTTATACTGGCGTCCGAAAAGGCCGGATTTATGGTTAAGGATCCTACGACATCAGTCTGATTGAGGGTTAGAACCGGGGCCACGTACTTGCCAGCTGTTATGGACCAAGTTGTGGCATCTATGAATCCGGCCATGGATTCAGCCATGGCTTCTAATATCTCATTTGGATCTCTATCACTATTGACCAACCCATCAAAGGTGTATCGGGCTCTAATCAGTGAAGGACCTCCGAATCCAACTGGAAGTATGACCTCATCACATGTGTTAGAACTGGTAATAAGATCAGCTAGAGGTATATCTGAAGAAGACACCTGGCACACTGGGCCTATTAGGTAATCATAGGTGGCCAATGCATTGTTGCGGCTCCAGTACGAAGTGTCCGTACGTGGATCATAAAGCTTCTTACCTCGAAGCAAGGCGTCAATGGACGGAAGGCCTCGCTGAAATTCAGGCCAATTGAGGTTTATTCTGACAATGGCGTAAGTATGGTCGGCTAACACAGCTGTAGAAGGCCATAAAGAACCTAATTCAGAGTTGGTAACAGATTCCACGGTTTGATTTGGGAGGCCCAATTTTCTCAGCACTCTCACGCCCGAGTTGCTAGACACTGAATTAGCACTAACCTCGATAGGGCCTGCCTGATCAATCAGTACAGTTATAAAGTTGTCACCAGAATTCCATGTGTAATGAACTGATTGGGTTAACGTCTGCTGATTATTCCAGCCGATATCCTCATTCTGGACCGTCGTTACACAGAGGGGTGGGTCGGAAGGGGTGAAGCTCAGAAACTTTATACCTGAGTCCCCTGATACAGTTTGGGATCGAGAGCTGGTTTCGGTCCTAACGTAGTCACCTGATGTAGGGAAGCCACTAGCATCCAGGACCCCTAAGGACTTACCATCTATGAATATGTCCTCGAATGCATCACATTCGTGAGAGGCAAATACACAGACGATATGCTTAAATTCGTCCTTAGCTCCAGATGTAAGCACCGCTACTATTCTGGCTGGGACCCTTGCTCGGCCATATATATACAGGTGAGGTGACTCGTTGGTTACCTGAGTGGCAAATCGGTCTTCAGCTACGGCCCCGGCCCCAACCCGTCTACCCTGCTTTTTGGCTTGCTTGGATCCATAAACCGTAGTGGCAATGGATATGGTGACAGCGACTAAGGCTATCACCTCGACAACCGTCAAAGCTACGAAAAAGGCGTACACGGCCGTGACCAACGACACAGGGTCGGCGTAGGCTGGTGCTGACAGTAACGCCAGACTTAAGAATATGACCAAGCGCATTTGACCCTCATTCGATCATCGAAAACTAATCCACTACTACCTGGGCCCACTATGTTGGGTCCACTGAATAGATATACGGTTCGATCTATTAAAGCAATATCCCCGTCTACAGCCGCTAAAGGGTTAACGGGCTTGAATAATTCATTGCACTTGTGGAGTAAGCCACCAGCGGCCTTAATGGCTTTAACAGCCTCAATCTCCGAAAGCCAGGGTTGCAAGCTGGATTTATGGTTGCAACCTGTATGTATCTCCACCCAACCTAGCACGAATGTGACACAATCATTGGATCCCCAAGCAAAGGGTAAGTCCAATTTAGAGTGTATGTACTCTGCTAAAATCATTTGGTCTGGAATAACTTTGATAGCCACAATTGAGGCTTATCTATTAAGTCAGATAGATAATCAAAGCCTGTGTCTGTAGGATAAGTCAATTTTTGCTGAATAGCATTGATCCGTAACGAGGGTCTCCGCTTGAATGCAAAGGAGGCCGTTTCGCACTTCAGACTGATGGACGCACTGTTATTGCCTATACCTGCAGCCACTGCATCCATTCGGCCTCGCCAGCACAGCTGGGGTGCACCTACTAGTTGACCGTCATCACCTAGTGGACACATATAAAGCAGGGCTAATCTACGTCTGTATACAGTGTCATTACCTACGGCCAGAGCAATCCACGATGGATCCGCGGCATTTAGATTAAATGACAGGGGATTGCTGGCTACACTTTCAGATTCGGTTATCTCAGTTACACTGACCAGTCCACCTAGACCTATCCACAACTGGGCATTCCAAGTGAAGTTTCTGTTCCAAGTGCTAAGGTACTGGACTCCAGTAGTGAACTGTAACTCCATGAAATACACTACCTTAGGTGCAGGTCGCACCAGCTCGGCCAGCTGTAAAGCTGAGAGGGTCATGTTCTAGGATCCTCGATTAGGTCCATCGAGAAGCCAGATACGTTTATGGTGGAGTAAACCCATTCCACCTTGTTATCGACTCGACGGAAGAGCACCTTAGGCTTGTCATACACTATGGCAGTGGATATTGGGAACGGATTGCGTATCGCAGGTAGAATTTGCACGGACCCCGCACCTGAACCATTAAGTGTGATAGGGGCCTGCACCATGCACACTTGCTGGGTAAGTCCAGAGCCTATGCCAAGCATGTCACCAGCACGAAGAGAGCTATTGGCCGTGCCACCCGTAACAGGTAACACCGTGACGCCTTCAACTATGGCCCCAGATAGCACTGGCGAACCCCTCATGGATCCCAGAGGTACAGGCCTAGCCATATTCCACAGGGCTAATTGATTCTTTTGACCTTCGAGAGCCATCACGAGAGTGTATAACTCATCAGCTGAGAACTCGTTTACAGGCCCAAACGAGAGTTTGGCTGTCCACCAAGGCTCCGTAATCTGTATGGTCTGCGATCCGAACATACTCCTTGATACCACATCATTACGCAGCTGACCCCAAATGAGTTCCTGTACTAACAAGTCCGGAGGTATTTGGATGATAGACATGGTTAAACAGGAAGCATGCGAGCTCTTTGTAGTTTATCCACTAGCTGCACGTTGTTAGTGGCAAGTGCAGAGTGCACATTCTGCATGATAGATGCTTGATCGGAACGCGCATCTATATGGAAGACAGGTGAATTATGTATAACTATTCCACCCTTACTATCCTCTTGACTGGATGCAGACTCGCCTCTATTGATAGCCTCTAAAACCGCCCTATTCTTAGCTGTGGCACTTGAGTTAACCACGAATTCCTGGCCGTGAACAACCCCAGCCGTGGAGCCTCGTGGACCGTTTCCGGTGTAACCTCCATCCATGAACCCTTGTTGAGTGGATCTAATTTTCTGCACGTTGGCATATACGGCTACAGCCGTACTGGCTGCCGCGGCTATATTGAACGGATACGGCACACTTGCGTAAGCTTTCTGAATGGCTGCATACCCGTCTATTAAGGCCTGTGAAATTGCAGCGGCCTTGCCGAGCTGGAATAGCTTCTTACTCCCTGATAACTGGAGTACAGCTATATTGCCGAAGAATGTGGAGTAATTAGATAGTTGAGCGGCCTGGCTCTCTATATTAACTCTCAGCTTCATTTGAGCGGTGGTGCTCTCGCTTATATAATCCTGGCGTCGTAAGCCATCGATAAACGAGTACATATCTTGCGCGGCCCTCTTCTGTACCTCCATTATTTCTTGGGTACCCTGAAACAATGAGGGGTTCTGCTGGGTTAGATAGTCCTGGGCTTGAGCCTGGCCAAATCCAGGCTGATTGAGCTCTAGATTACCCAAGGCCTTTAAGGTGTCAGTTTGAGATTGGTTCTTATCAAGCGTAGAGGACTTGATTTGATCCTCCAAGCTAGTGATCTTGCGAGTCTCATTGATGACCCTAAATTTCTCTCGCAAGGCTTCTACTTCAAGACTAGTCATCTCGTAGCCTACGGCCTTAAGACGGTTTATCTCACCTAATACCTGGGACTCCAATTGCAAGGCATTACCACTCATTGAAGCCATACGCAATTCGTCTTCCAAGTGATTAGCCAGATCCTCTTTGACACTGACTTGCCTGAGGATAAATGTTATGTGATCAGATGTAGCCTTGTTAAGTTCAGATTGAACATCCTTCACCTCTTTCTGATAAGCTATCAGATAAGGCTGCTTGGCTATCAAGCTTTGAACTGCTTGGGAGTACTGATCCATATTCAACTTGCCACCCTTCAGCAATGTCAAATAGTTACCCAGCTCCTTCTGAGTATTAGTATTTAAGCCTAAGGCCCTCATCTCTGAATCTTCAAGGGACCTTTGCTCAGGGGGTTTGCCTGATGGCTTCTTCTTACCCTGACCTGTGGTAAGTACATCGTCCAGAGTGTGGGTTTGAGGTCCAACTACGGTTCCAAATTTGGCGTAGTCTTTTACACCCTGAGCTCTCTCAGCATCTGTACGGAACTCTTTACCTGTAAGAATTCTGTTCAAATCGGACAGGGTCTTAGAGTTCAGATTTTGGGCTTTGAAGAGGTTGTCTAAACCTTTTGAATCCTTGATACCCTTGAATTGCTGCAATAGAGGTATGAGCTGAGTGAACTTAAGCATCTCCTGCTCTAATTTCTGAGCGCTGCGGGCCTCTTCACCCGCCACATTGGCAGTTGCACGATCCTGAATTTGTGAGGCTGTCGGAGCCAGGGCGCTACCTGCATAGGCACCAGCAGCGGCCCCTGCACCAGCACCTAATACCAATCCATATGGGCCGGCTAAAGCGCCTACAGCACCTCCACCTAAAGCCCCAATGATGGCTCCAGCTTTAGCCGAATTATTGATGACCCAAGTGAGCCCTTCAATAAGCTTGCCAATTACGATTACGGCAGCCTCAATGGCCTTTGAGGCCGCGTCAAACCCATTACGCAGATCGTCAGCCGTGAGATTCGTTATGAACTCCGCAAATCGGTCTGACAGTTGCCTAATCAGTATGGCAAAGCGTTCAATCAAATACGGATCATTAAGCTTCTCACGTAGGGCGTCAAATATGCCTACTACGGAGTCTCCGGCCCCTGAATCCAGTATATGCTTTACAAAGTCTACCCACACGTTGGTGAGTCTGGCGATCGCCGCAGACACGCTGATGGAGGCCTTCTCTGAGGATTCCGCAAATGTCCTAATCAGACCGTCACCGAATATAGGTAGGAATTTTTCAGAGGAGACTATGCCTTTGCGAATAGCTGCCTCTAAGGTTTCAGGCAAGGTGTTTAAGGATTTAGCGGCTATTTGTATGACACCTGGAAGCTTCTCACCCAATTGGCGACGAAGCTCTTCCATTGACACTATGCCCTTAGAGGCTATTTGAGTTACCGCATAAAACATCAATTGCGTATCCACGCTAGTGGAGTGCAAGGTACGAGCCGCCATAGCCACGCCCATGAATACCTTCTCAGCGGTACGGAGGCCCTCTATACCTGGAGGCAGTGCGGCCACTAACTTGGCATAGTTAGACGTCAATGATTCAAACTGGACGCCCAGACGGTCTGCGGTTTTTCTCAGAAAGTTGTACGAGGCGGCTACGGCGTCTGCGGACGTGGTCGACACAGACATGATAGCGTTGAAGCCTTGCAGTCTATCCAGCTCCTTTATTATGGCTCCAAAGACCAGCTGGACACCCGCACCTAGATTGCGAATGGCGTTGAGGGCGCCACCTGCAATGGACGTCAGATTGGTGAATGCTGAATTAATGGCTGTTACAGACCCGGCATATCTGGATGCAGTACTGGTATTTTGGGCCATCGAGCCACCAAGACCGCTAAACTGGCCTCGAGCACGCGAAATCGAGTTGGCTAGAGCGTTGAAGGCCCCTACAGCCTGCTGCGTACTAGCGTTTACCTGGAGATTCGTTGCCATTGGTCAATTCCAGATATTTCAAATCTGCTATACCTATCAAATCAATGAACACATCCACAGGTATGGAGGGCTGGCCGTATATCCGTAAATAAGCCTCTATCTCCGATAACTGTATAGGGTTGGACGCAAGCCCCGACGTACGTTTAGATGCAAGGACATTGTAAGCGTACACTATCTCTACACAAGTGCCGTACATCGTAGGCTCATCAGCCAGGGCCTGAGGCGTGGATCCAGTGGCCTGCTCTATCTCCAGTAACTTAGCAGCCTGTGGAGCCCATTGAACTTGCCACGAAATCCAGGCCCTCAGGGCTTTCCCATGTCCTCCACTTCCTCGGCTCGGAAGTTAGCCATCTGAGCTGCGAACTCCGCCACGAAATCGCGGAATTCGGGATCGCGCTGCAGTGCGTGAAAGGCGTTCTGGGAACTGAATGACGTGGTGGATCCAGACACCGAGGTCACATTGGCCCAGTCCAGCAGAATCCCTTCAGCCATAGCCTTGCACAGGATGTCCCGATTGACCTGAGGGTCCAGGGTTCCGGCCTCCAACTTCTTCCTGTGAGGCTGCTGGAAACGAGCCAGCAGCTTCTGAAACTTCATGTTGGATATGTGGGCTACCAGAAACTTGGATCCAGACCATTCGGCCCAAACCCCGTTGTCGATAGATTGAAGGTCAGCATCAAAATGGAACATGAGGTTCTCTATTAGTTAAGTCGCCGCAGTTGACGACAGTTGCATAACAAGGCCAGAATCAGTGTCATAGAGGGCGCGCCACTTAGCGCTAAACATGACGTCAGTGTTCCGACCTCCAGCTACGACTTCACCCGTCTCGAACTTGCAACGAGGCAGGGTGAAACCGTATCGATTGCCCGCACTATCCTGAAGTGCGAAGCCAAAATCGAATTCCACACCTTGAACGAACTTGAGATAATTACTGCCCTCGTTGAAGTAGAACTCCATGTCGCCGGTTACTTCAATAGTGCCCAGCTTCATATTACGAGGTGTCAAAGATCCTATGCACTGGATGGCCCGAAGGTTGTTCTTGATCTGCAATTTGAGGCTGCTGATGCACCCTGAAAATAGCACGCCATCGATACTGAAATCTTGCAGGTTGGTGACAGCGTTCATCGGAGTCGTAGAGGTTGCCGCTCCGAATGTCGAGCCACCTATTTGGGCTTCCGAAATACCTGTAACAGGGTCCAAGCCAAATGACATCAGCCCAAATGACGCCTCAACGATCTTGCCAATTTCCATTGAGAGGTTAAGACTCTCGACACACGTGCCTCGATACGTGTGGAACTGGGGCACCGACATGTCTTGAAACTGTTTTTGAACCGTGTAAGAATGGAGGATGGATCCATTCTGAATCACCTCAGTAGGCGAGCCAGTCCAAGCACCGCACAAGACGGCTTCGAGCCAATCCTTAAATGTAGCAAAGGACAGCTCCACATTCACATCGCCTCCACCAGACGCCGAGGTCTGCACGAGGTCTGTCTCGGTGCGGTCAGACCTCACTTCAGCGGTCTTGGTATTCTCGATGTTGAAATTCAGGGACTCACCAGTGAATCGCAGGGGCTTCCAAGCCGTGACACTGGAATTAGAGCCGCCAGTCAGGGTGGCTGCACCGAATGAGGCGTTGGCGGCGGCTTCAGTGGTGCCTAGAGCATTGCCGGCGGTACCGCCAAAGATAGCCCTGATGGACAGGGTAGTGGCAGTGGAGGCTGTGGCTTCAAGCGCGGCATGCTTGACAGTGGCCGCTGCGTAATCCGTACCTACGACACCACCCGAGCGGTTAATGGTTCGCAGCAGGTTGAGCAGCGAAAGGGTCAGGCTGGCGGCTATTTTCACGTTGCCATTAACGTTGGTCAACGTGGTTTGGAACGTATAGACCCGTCCGGCCACAGTGACAGTTTCGGCATTGGCGAAGTTGGCCGTGGCTGTGAGAGTCCCTACGGACCTGACAGAGTTGTTGGGTGTAACCCCAATGGTGATTTCTTCAATGTAACGCAGGGAGACGAGATCGGCTGATGACATGTTAGTACTCCAAATCGTAGTAGAACGGGCAACTTACTTGAGCCATTACCCAACCATGACGCTCCTGATTATCGTTAAATAGATCAGGGGTCTTTAGATTTACTGATGGGGCCACCAGAGGTGGGACTGGTTGTACAACTGTAGAGATAACCATTTCAGCGGCCAACCTGGCTAATTGTAGTTTCCTACTAGAGCCTATTCCTGGCTTAGTTCTGGCCGAAAGCAATAGTAAACCTACTTGTCGGTAACAGCCTTTGGTGACAGCCCTTGAATGGCCTTCACCAAAAACCACAGTGAGTTGTAGATACTCAGTGTAAATATCCGAATTAAAGGCTACATTGTCATATTGAATAGCCGTAGCAGTCCAGTTCGTCCTTACGAACTCCTCTATACTCTGCTGAACTGCATCATATTTCACTTGAATGTCACACTGGCTATTGCAACTCTAAGTACCCCGTAAGGCGCCTGATTAGACCATCCAGCGTATTCAATCAGTTCGGCATAGGGTTGATTGTTGGATATCACTATCATATCGCCCAGCTTAAATCCTTTAGGCCATCTAAATGCCGCGCCTCTAATAGGATTTGGTGGGGGTCTACCCTTTGTCACATCTTCTCTAGGTTGATTGAATGAGATCCGCCAACTAGCTCTGAATGCCCCGCTGTATACTGGTGACAGTTTTACTGACGCACGAAAAATGTTACCAGCTATCTCTTTGAAACCCGCTTCTGCGATTTCGTCTAATTGCCTTCTAGATGGCCAATCAGACGAAATCGAAGTAACGTAGATCATAACTTTCTAAGCTGTAACTGATGCAGAACTGTTGTGTCACCTACCAACACTTTATTATCGTCGACTATTCGATAGTCACCAGCGGCCAGCTTCAATCCACTTGGCACACGAATAAGATCATTGGCATTGAATTTGGGTGGATTAATTGCACTAGTATCAGGTATCACTACCCCTAACCAGTCTGAGGCCTGTATTCTATCCCCATCCACCTCTTTGGTAGTGAATTTGACTATTACTATGGACAGATTCAGGCTGTTTACGGGGTAGGTAGGCTGGCTACCTGGGACGTAAACAGGGGCCGAACGATCAATGTAACTTACAACTATGGCTAAATCTTGTAAGGCAGGTACAACTGTCTTGATGGCAGCCAGAATGGTGGACTTAAGTGTCACGTGTTACACCCGTTGCAACCTGGCTATTTTCAGAGTGGACTGACCAGGTAACTCAGGATTGCCAATGGAGCCTAAGCCCCTTATCAAGGCTGCAACAATATCAGGGAAATACTGCTTAGCACTGCCCAGTGCTTGCTGATTAAAGTCTATGGTGATAGGGCCGATCTTTATGGCGTCATAAGATGACGACTGATCAACCGAGACCTCACCTGAATTAGCCATCATCCAGAGGGCCATTTCGTAAGTGGCCTCTACCACCTCTGGAGGAAATGTGATTTGATCCAAGAGAAAGCCGTCATCAAAGGCATTGACACGTGGCCAATCTAGCCTTTGATCACGACTATATCTATCGCCAATCCATTCGACATAAGTGTCTATGGATCGGGTGGCATTGACCAGATACATAGCCTTTTTATCGGCCGCAAGACCATCCCAAGCTGTGACGGTAGCCGCACTAGGCACCCTAGTCAATACGTAATCCGCCATGCCTGCTAAACTCGCGTACGAGTTACATGCAGGATTAAACGGACTAGTATTGACTACGAGCGCCATAGTGGACTCTCGCCGGCGGCTAGGGGTTAACCGAAGACCTTGACGGTTTCCAGTTTGGCGATACCCAGCTCGCTGAAGACGGCCATGGAGGCATAGAAGCGCAAGCGGTCGATGATGTCGTTCGACAGTTCGGCCTCACCCACGTGGGAGATGAAGATGCCGCTTTGCACTTGGCTGGTCAAGCCCGCGATACCTACCTTGCGAGAGCCATCGTCCAGACATCCTGCATAGATGTCGGTAGTGCGAGTGGCACCCGCAGTAGCCGGAATCCAGTCATTGCGGAACATGAGGATGCCGCGGTAGGTATCGACTTGCGTGCCATCAGGCATCAGCTTCACGTCGTTGACACTGGCCCCACCCAGAGCCCGCAGCAAGGCGCGGTACCTGCGAAGAGCGACGTCGGGCATCATCATGAAGTCGACAGCACCGTCCTTGGCCTTCACCAGGTCAATCAGTTGGTCGAGGAAGTCGAACGAGAGATCAGCCGAGCCACCCGCAATCACTTGTGACGCCGGCATCAGTTTGGCCAGCCCGTCGAATTCCAGCGGGTCGGCTGCACTGTCGCCCAGTATGAACTGGCGTTGGTACTCACGGCCCAAGCCCTTGGCCTTGGAGGCGATCTGAATACCTTGCTGGTCGTTCTGGTTGCCCATCGTGGTCGCGATGAAGTGGTCGACCAAGGCGTCGCCGATCATAGCCTTCAACGGGGTGGTAACCGGCGTGAAGGTGGCCGGGGTCTTGGCTGCAGCTGGAATGCTGTTGCTGCCGCCGCCGATACCGATCGGGGCCACGCCGCCAATCGCGTTTTCACGGGTGTAGAGCAACGCATTGCCCACGATCTGGTCAAAGGGCATGAATTGGTACATCGTGTTGACGGTCACGATGGATTCGATAACGCCCTGGATCAGCGGGTTTTGCTGGATCCGAGCAGCTTCGACGAGGGTAAGTGAGGGCATCTGAGGCTCCGATAGGGTGAAGGATTGGAATCTATTGCGATACCCCCACCGGAGGTGCTACTCCATGGCCCAGAACCCTCCGGGAACTGGACCATGACTTAGCTACTAGACCTGGACCCCAGAATCTACGCGCATGTATACATTATAACTAGTTCTAGGACTAGTGTACACTACTTTGATCGTGAATATTCCAGGAGATCCTAAATCAATCCCCAGGGAGTTTGGCCATGATGGCGTTTTGCAAGCCGTAGGATATCTTCTGGGCCGGCGTCATCTTGGATGCATCCACACCTGGCAGAGGTCCTCGGCCACCACCAGCTCCACCACCTTGGGATCCAGCGAAGAGGTGAGGCGCGTTCTTCTTGAGAGTCACCAACCAGTCCTCCACGGCCATGGGGGTTTGACCGTCCTTGCCGTAGATGACCTGTCCCTTATCGTCCTTGGGCACGGGTTGACCCTTGTCCATGCTATACACGGCTCGAGCCCTCAGTACTACATCATCAAAGGCCGTGAGCAGTGCACCATTCTTGACTGCAGCTTGGCGAACGGCATTGTCAATCATCAGAACGGCCAGCTGGGCATTGGCTTGAGTCAACTGGGTCTGCGCGCCGGTCAACTGGCCTTCGAGTTCCTTGCGCATATTGGTAACACGCAAGGTGACCACCTCTTCAAGTTTGCCCTCCTTGATCAGTCGGCCCTCTTCCACGTCCTGTTGCAGCTTGATCAGGTCGGCGTACTTGACAGGGTCCACGTCCTTCAACCTGTCGAGTTGCTGGGTCAGGCTGATGTTGTTGGTGCGAAACTCGTCCAACCTGGCTTTTGGCACGACATCGTCTGCATCCAGTACGAATATGGCGCCCTCAGGTTTGTAAAGACTACGGACGTTTTCGGGCACTTCAGTAAGTGCGGTAATCTGGTATTTCAGGCCCATGATGAATCTTTCATTGAGGTTACGGTGTGGCAGCGGGTTTCGGTGCATTCGAAGTCGTCGGAGTCTGCGTTGGTGGCTCCTTGATTGCACTCATTTCTTCTTCATCACTGCGATTTGGATCAATTGCATCCAGTCGCCGCAGATTGTATACCAGGGTCTCTTTACTGACAGATGACGTCAGGTAGGCCTCAAATAGGATTTTGAGATCCCTGAACGTCACCCCTATGCCCAGGATTTCCTTGGAGAATTGTATGGTTACTTCGGTGGTCTTCAGCAATTTGGCCAGCATGTTATACAATATCATGCAGCCGGTTTCGATTGAACCTATTATATGGATGAGTCCAGCCGACTCACTCATGTAGCGAAGTCGCACTGTCTCAGCCGCTTCAGACCCACGAGTGGAGTTGTCCACTAATCTAGCCGACATAGCTGACATGAGACTGATCTTGTCTGACATGGCTATCTCAAGTGATTTGAGACCCAAGCCTTGAAATTCCAGATAATAAGCCTTAGCCTCTACTACTGGCAAAATCCAGGCAGCGGTCCCACCTATAGACAGCTGGGTACTGGAGTCAACGCCCGACACAATAGGTGTGGGCAGTCCGACTATGTGGCGCCCCCACTCCAGATCAGCACTGGTTAAATAGTGAGATATGTTGATGGTCGAAATATCCAGCATTGGAGGCTTATCCACTCCGATGTGGGCCCCAGAGGCTCCGAATGTGACCCAGGGAATGAAGTCTATGACCGAGCCGGTGAAAGTAGGTTGAATCGAGGGCTTTATCTGTTTGAGATCTTCGTCCAGAACTTCAACAGTGTATATCCCTGAGGCGTCCAGATAACAGTGGCGGTACTGCACTTCAACACTAGTTGAGAATTCACCCTGCAAACGGACATTACGAGTCTCACGCAATAGCAACATGGTTAGCTGACCTATCTCGTCAGTGTCCCAGTTAATTATGTTCTCAGCAATGTACGGGCATAGGGTGGGCTGGCTTTGAACCAGCTCAGGAGCGTCTATCAACACGCCATATCGGCCCATCAGCACCATCTCTTGTAGGGTGGTGACATAGAATTCGCTGAACTGGTAGCCTGATTCAGAATCCTTGAAGTAGGGGGCCATCAGATCCGGAGCTACTACTTTCGGAGGCTTCACTGTGGCCAATCCAACCATGGTTGTGACAGTCTTACCTGTGACCGGAAAGAATAGGGCCCTGGTCAAGTAGTTCCTATAATCTTCTTCAGACTGGGCCTTCAGCTTAGGCAGATAGGCCACGTTGGCGGCTTTAACAGCTCTCTCGCCATTGTAGCAATCACGAATCTTCTGGTAATCCGGCAGATGGTACATGTACTGCGGATGGGCGAATTCTGATAATTTTTTAGCCATGATAAATTTAAGTACCATTTACCTCAGATGGACCAGCCGTAAGCATGCTCTTCAGCACTCGGTATTTGATCCCATCGTAAATGTGATCATTGGAGTTGGTATCAACGTCCTGAGCATTTTCGGCACTGATGGGTAATTCAGGCAATTGGGATACTGTATGCACACATGTACGCATTATCAGTAGCCAAGGGTTTTCAAAATTACGGGTGGCAGCCGCCTTAAGCATTTGACGAACAAGCACAAAACCTCTCTCACGAGATCCTGGGCGTTTGTCAGCTTTCGTAAAGCGAATACCCTTCTGTACGTATTGATCGTGAATGGACGCCATTCCTCGATCTTTGTCAAATATGGATGTGTCGGCTGGACCCGCTTCTGTACGAGCGCGTAAACCATTCATGGCCTCGTGCTCGTACATTTTAAGGCCCAATTCATTGGGCAGTAGACGTAAACCCTTGTCCTCTTTATCCGCAAAATACTGTTCAGAGATCAGGATAATGGATTTTCTAGGTATGGCAACCTTGCGATCGTTGATAATGGCCTGAGTACCATCACTTTCTGCCCACCAGAGGGTTGCCGCTGGAGCTGAATAACCATAATCGTGGGACCTGTCGATCCGCCATGTTCTAGGTACTTCTAGGGACTGTACTATGTGCACATTTGTATCCCAGAGATCAGAGAACGCTGCACCCTCTTCCAAGTCCCAGTTACCTTCGAGGTATGCAAGAGCTAATCGGTCGTCACCTAGACCCATGATCCGTTGATCATAATTAGGGTCATTGCGAAGCATGATGACGTTTTCACGAGATTTGGCCGGCACATACTCGCGTAACATGCCTCCATCCTGGATAGGGGCCTTATATACGTGACCCTCGCCGTGGCTTACGAATCCACGCTTAAAATAGCTGTGACTGATTCCTCCAGGGTTAGTGCCATATATGATCTTGGGTAAAAGAGCCTTCCACCGTTCAGGTATCTGTAATCCACCTAAACGTACACGCGTACGAATAAAGCGAATCATCTTCTCTGTGAACTGCGTAGCCTCGTCTATTAGCAAGCAGTGAATTTCAGCGCCCAGATAACCGTTTATATCATTCTCATGCTGCGCATGGCAGAGATATATCTGAGCACCATTGAATGTGAAGTTAAATACACCATCCGACTTGTTGAAGACTACTTCGCCAGAGTCCATGAATGGCTTCATCATCTGTAAAAACCCATCAGGACTGTATACGTGATTGATATACAGTTCCTTATACATTCTTCGAAACAGAAACACCTTGATATTGGTGATCTCCATACATAGTACTATCGCAAGTACACGCATCATGTAACTCTTACCAGATCCCGCGGCTCCCCCGTAAAGGATCTCCTGAGCAGACGACATTAGAGCCCGTTGCTGCTTGGGATAAAGCTTGAATTCTATGGTCATTGACTAAGCATGTGATTTGACTATCACCTTGGGGTCTTAATAGCCCTTTCAAGGTCTAGCACACGCCTCTGTAGATCACGCAGCTCGTCTGGACGGACTACATTTAACTGTAGAGATTTGACGTCAGCTCGCATCTCCAATACTTGAACTGTGAGCACCTCCAATTGGGATTTGGCCAAGGCCTTATCCTTGTTATCGGTATAGAAGTAAGTAGCCGCAAAAATAAGCGAGCCAGTTACTATCGAAATGAGGATGGTCTGTATATGTCGTTCCATAACACCAGGGCTCATGGTTTGGCTTTCGGATGTCATACCTTCACAGACGAAAGAGGTGATCCATCTAGGACTTGCCCTAGCTGGATCACTCTTGACGCTTGTAACTCCCTGAGTCTTATTCGCATTGGGTCAGATAACTCTTCCAACTCCACGAAGTGCCACGGTCGTATGTAAATTGGTCCGGGCAACTCAACAGTCACCCCTACCAAACTTCGTACGACCGTGACGAGGCTCATTGGATCAGCCTATGCGATACCACACCTTGTTGCTGGCGCGGTACATCCAGGTGGCGAATCCTCGAGCAGTAGCCGCAGTCAACGCACCTCGCAGAGTGTGCGAGCTGCCGGTGGCCACTTGCATGGTCAACGTAGTGACGATGGTGTCGAACGTCACATTCAGGCGCTGCCTGTCACGAGGCGCCAGCGGGAGAGTGAGAGTGAGCGCCGCAATCGTGCCGGCAGGCACGATGCTCACGTCCTCGGCATAAGCAGGCAGAGCGATCACGTCGGTGGTGACTGGCACGTACTCGAGAAACGATTGAGTGGTGCGAACGTCCACAGAGCCAGCCCACAGGTTGATCTTTCGTTGGTCAGAGGCCGTTTGAATGGCTGAGGTGACATTGCCACGCTCCTGAAGTGCGAATGCAGGGAGGGCCACCGCATCGATAGTTTGCGAGGTGTTGATAAGCGAACGAATGAAAACTGACATGGTAGTTCCTAGGTGAATGAGCTTACGCCCGAGTGGATTTAATCAGCAGATGATGTGACTTATGTCACTGTTGTAAAATTGGTTACTAGCTGTGAAATTCACGATTGCATAGCGTGATGTAGAGCCGGCCCAGGCAGCGGGCTTGTGTGTTGCTGGGCGGTCGCTCTTAAGCGGTAGTGATGTTGATTGTGTCCACCGTCATCCCTGTGCCATCTCTCAGAACGCCTGACACATGTCCAGCACGGGCGTTGGTAAACGTATTGTTGTCAAGCCGCACCTTGGTGACTTTCCCGGCTGCGGTCTGGAGAGCCAATCCACCCGAAGCGTCAAAGGCAGTGAAGGTGGAGTCTCGCAGCGTTAGCTGACCAAGCGCGCCTGCTACCGTGTTCGCGCAACGTACAAGGGTCATATCACCCGTTGCGTTGGCAATACCGTTCAAGCCGGTGACGACAGCTCTATCAACCACGCCTTCCACACCAATGAAGTTAACAAGACCCGTCACCGCGTTAATTCGAGCTTGCGGAATGCCCGAGATATTCAGGTCAAAGATATTGGTGTCGCTAATTTCAACAATGCAGGTTGTCCGGTTCAAGACGCTGCCGGGGTTTGACCACGACAGGTTTTTGATGTCCAGTCGCCGGATGGTCTGAACCGTGCCGCCTGAACGCTTTAATATCTGGACTAGCGGGGCGGCCGCCGAACCAGCTCGCTTTTGCTGCACTTGGTCAATCTCAATGTGATCCCAGTCTCCGTCACTTCTGACAGTAACTGGTGCGCCTGGGCAGGCGACCGCAACGTTCTTGATTGTCAGCTTCCCGCCTCGGGTATTCAGCATCGAAGTTTGAGTAAACCCGCAGTCCACACCTACAGCGCCTTCGGTGTTGGCCCTGCCAGTAACGCCGTCGATCAAGACCGAGTGATAGCGTGCGTTGGTGTTTCCCCACAGCTTGATAATGGCCGCGTTGTTTGCCGAACTGTTGACATTCTTGATGCGGAGATTGTAAACATCCCCGTTCCAATGGTTTTGGTAAGTCCAGCTACCAACCGCGTCAAGTGACCACGCAACCAGATTGTCGTCGGAAGTGCCGCTAACACCGTCAATCAGGACATTGCGTGCGCCGCCAGTACCCTGAAATATCGCGTTGGCTGTACCAAGACCGTCGGTGTAGAGATCAGCGTAGAGGTCACGGTACGTGGCGTCCCGAATATTGTTGGAGCCCACTGTCCATGACAGCCCACGACGGTAGGAGCACCCCTGGACAATGGTGTTCTGTGTATTGCGGAGCGTTTGAACCCAATGGTTCGGATCGCCGTCGTTGTACGGGCTGCCGGTTTGCCCGACGTCGTTGCCGTCCCACATGCCGCCAATGATGCGTATGTTTGTGTCAGCCGGGTAAATGATCGCACCCGATGTGCTGTTACCGCCGCTTGGCGGCGTGTCCACCATTTCGTAGGTGATCGTATTCGTGCCAACAGCCGTGACTTGGTACACGCCCTGATAGCTGCGGTTGGCTTGATTGGACAGGTCCAGATTCAGTACACCAATCCAGCTTCCAACCGGGTGTTTCAGTTGAATTCCAGTTGCTGTGACGGTGCCGCGCAAGCCCCACCCGCCGCCAGAGTACGCAATAGACCCAGTAGCAGCAGTGCCGGGATCAAAAGAGTTGGTGTTGCGAATTAGCGGCTGATGAGTCTGGTTTGCGCAGATCAACTCCACCCCTTCCGCGCAAATGAGCGTGGTGTTGCTTGGAATGAGCAAGCTGCCGATGCCCGGACCACCGAACATGTACTGCCCCGGTCGCGTGAGCGTGACCAGCCCTCTTCGAGCCAGCGCTGCGTTCATGCGCGTCGTATTGACTGCTGCGGTGTTACCCCAGTCAACGCCCACACTTTCGGCTTGGGTAGCAAGCGCCGCCAATTGTGCGGGGGTGAGGTCCGGCGTTGATATATCCAGTTCAGCCTGTATGAACCTCAGAAGGTCCAGATTCAAGAGTTCAGCTGTGATCGTATTGATCTCAAACCTGGCCGTCTTGAAAGGGCCCAGCACGAACGGCGCGCCTGGAACCGAAGTCAAGGTTTGGGGGAAATTCTTGAGACTGGTGACTTGGACGGTCATATTGAAGCCTTTAATCAAGAGGTACTAGATCTGTCACATCAGTGACTAGAGGTTTTTCAACATCCACTATAGAGCCGTTGGGCAGTGTGATCTGCTCAAATAACGAGACTATCACTCTACGGACTTCATTTACTTCGGACTTGACTTCGATCGAAGACAATTTGGGCACTACATAAGGCATTATAGCCCTGTGCACTTCTAACTCTAGACGAGGGTCCTGTATCACGTCCTCTCTATGCGCCAGTCTGGTCAAAGATAGCAGAGGGTGGTAATTCGGGAACTCCGTACGCACTAAAGCAAGTGCCATGTCTGCGGGACTTTGAACTTTTACAACCTTGTGCACGTATGACTCCTCACTACGTACATTGTACATAGTACTCCGGTATGTGTACACCACTTTGATCCAGGGTTTATAGGTCCGGATCCGGGGAATATGTGCATCGTACCTGGAGCATCGGACTTCGAGTACCAGGACTATGTACCTCGTATCCAGGACCATGTACCTCGCACATCGGACTTCGGACTTCGGACTTCGGACTTCGGACTTCGTATTCCAGGACTTCGGACTTCGTATTCCAGGACTTCGGACTTCGGACTTCGGACTTCGGACTTCGGACTTCGGACTTCGTATTCCAGGACTTCGGACTTCGTATTCCAGGACTTCGGACTTCGTATTCCAGGACTTCGGACTTCGTATTCCAGGACTTCG
>Ga0163144_10008673_pt1 | contig 21962 bp, 15 predicted proteins | sample OliLak19BULKMAT1_FD_123175 | JGI IMG/M metagenome (GOLD analysis project Ga0163144, IMG submission 123175) | Freshwater microbial mat bacterial communities from Lake Vanda, McMurdo Dry Valleys, Antarctica - Oligotrophic Lake LV.19.BULKMAT1 | ecosystem: Environmental > Aquatic > Freshwater >... | reverse complement strand
TCGTCCCTCCTCGAATGAGCAGGGCGATTCACACATCGTCGAGACGATGTCCCGGCGCCCGGAGTCAATCGCCGAATGCGCACATCCCCTCCTGGCGCGGGGCGCTAGGAGGGGTGGCAGCGCGCATCAGCGCGCTGACGGGGAGGTCTCGCGGGACCTCCGCGGGTACAGACCTCTTCGAATTCAAGGAACCTCCCCGTCACGCGCTTCGCGCGTGCCACCCCTCCTATCGCGTGCCGCGACAGGCGGGGATGAATTGCGGGTTGCGCTTCGGGTTCTGAGTCTTGATCGACGTGATACCGGCCCTTTCGTGCCCACATCAAAATGCTGTGCAATCTTGTGTGCATCCCCTAGCTCGAATGAAGAGGGACAGGCCGCGCGCAGCGCGGCCTGGGTGGTGACGCGCTACGCCGTCAGCTCGATGTGACACGCGATCCGGTGCGGACCGAAAATTCGCTCCGGCGGCAGCGTGGTCTCGCAGATCGCGCCGAGCTTGACAGGACAGCGGCTGGCGAAGACGCAGCCCCGGATCTCCGCCGTCGGACTCGCCATGGCGCCGGCCAGAACCACATCCGGCGCCGGCGCATCGGGATCGGGCCGCGGGGCGGCCGCCAGCAGCGCCTGGGTGTAGGGATGGAACGGCGGCGCGAAGACCTTGTCCGCGGGGCCGTATTCGACGACGCGGCCGAGATACATCACGGCAACCCAATCAGCCATGTGCCGCACGAGCGCCAGATCATGCGAGATCAGCACCAGCCCCATCTCGCTGTTGCCGAGCAGATCGGCGAGCAGATTGACGATCGCCGCCTGCACGGACACGTCGAGCGCGGAGACCGGTTCATCGGCGATCAGGAGATCGGGATTGCCGGCCAGCGCGCGGGCGATGGCGACGCGCTGGCGCTGCCCGCCGGAGAGCTGCCCCGGTTTGCGCGCCATCAGCTCGACCGGCAATTGCACGCGCGCCATCAAGCGGCGCGCCTCGGCCTCCGCGTCCTGCGTTGTCATGCCGCGCAGCAGCTTGAGCGGGCGCATCAGCGCGAAGCCGATGTTGTGGCTGGGGTTGAGCGTGGAGTCCGGATTCTGGAACACCATCTGCACGCGACGCACGAGATCGCGCGGCCGTTCGTCCACACCCGCTGCCAGCTCGGCATCGCCCAGGCGCGCGGTTCCGCTGGCGCCGTCCACCAGACCGGCGACCACCCGCGCGAGCGTCGACTTGCCCGACCCGGACTCGCCGACGATGGCCAGCGTGCCGCCACGCCGCGCCTCGAGATCCACATCCGTCAACGCGCGGATCTTGCGTGACGATCGCCCGAAGAGATCGCCGCCGATTTCGTACCATTTCGTGAGACCGCGCAGCGCGAGCAGGACCGGCCCATCCTCGGCTGCGGCCTGCGTCGGGGCCGCTGCCGCGGCCTGACGCTGCGGGATCGCGGCCAGGCGCGCGCACCGCGCCTGGTGAGTCCCGGCGCCGTCGATGGCCGTCAGAGGGATCGGGCCGATGCCACAGACCGCCGCATCGGCGAAGCTGCAGCGCGGCTCGAAGGCGCAGCCCTCACGCGCACGGTCAGCGGCGCCGAGCGTTCCGACGATCGGCACGAGCCGGCCCGCGCCACGCCCGCGATCGAGATCGGGCAGCGCCTCGAGCAGGCCGCGGGTATAGGGATGCGCCGGGGCGCGGAACACGTCGCGGATCGCGCCGGTCTCGACCAGTCGCCCGGCATAGAGCACGCCAACGCGATCACAGAGCCGCGCGATGGTGCCGAGATTGTGGCTGATGAACAGGATGGCGGTGCCGAACTTGCGGCGCAGCTCGCGCACGAGTTCGAGGATCGCGGCCTCGATCGTGACATCGAGCCCGGTCGTCGGTTCGTCCATCACCAGCAAGGCCGGCTCCGCCATCAGCGCCATCGCGATCACCACGCGCTGCTGCTGTCCGCCGGAGAGCTGATGCGGATAGCGCGCCATCATCGCTTCGCCATCGGGAAGCCGCACCTCGTCGAGCATGGCGAGCGCACGCTTGCGCGCCCGTCTCTCGTCGCTCTCGCCATGGAGCAGCGGCACTTCCATGAGCTGCCGGCCGATCGTCATGACCGGGTTCAGGCTCGACATCGGATCCTGATAGACCATCGCCAGGCGGCTGCCGCGCAACCCGCGCAGCTCGGGCTCGGCCATCGCGCTCAGATCGCGATCGTCGAACAGGATCCGGCCCTTGGTGATGCGCATCCCCGCCTGCAGGTAGCGCATCGCGGCGAGCGCCACGGTCGACTTGCCGCAGCCGGATTCGCCGACCAATCCCAACGCTTCGCCCGGCGCAATGTGCAGCGACACATCGTCGATGATCCGGCTCACGCCGCGCCGACCACGATGCTCGATGCTGACGCCTTCGAAGGCGAGGATGTCAGCCATCTTCCGCGGCTTCGCGCAGACCCGTGGCGAGGAAGTTGAAGCCGACGACCAGGGACGACACGGCCAGGGCGGGGATCAGCGTCATGTGCGGCCAGATGAAGATCATGCCGTAGGTTTCCTTGATCATGCTGCCCCAATCGGGATCGGGCGGCGGCAGACCGACGCCGAGGAACCCGAGCACGCCGATGGCGATCACCGTGTAGCCGAGGCGCAGGAAGAAATCGACGATCAGCGGCCCACGCGCATTGGGCAGGATCTCGGTGGTCAGGATGAACCACGTGCTCTCGCCGCGCATGCGCGCCGCCGCCACGTAGTCGCGGTTCTTCACGTCGAGCGTCACGGCGCGCACGATGCGCGCAATGATCGGCGCCTGCGTCACGGCGATCACGGCGATGATGTTGAAGGCCGAGGCGCCGAAGCGCGCGATGATGATCAAGTAGAGGATGATCTTCGGGAAGGCGAGCAGCGTGTCGCCCACACGCATGATCACGCGATCGGCCAGCCCGCCCTTGTAGCCCGCGAACAACCCGAGGATCGTGCCGAAGGCGGCGGCGCCGATCACCGCGGCCGGCGCGACGGTGAGCACCGTGCGCGCGCCCCAGATCAGTCGCGAGAGAATGTCGCGGCCGAGATGATCGACGCCGAGCCAATGCGCGGTCGAGGGATAGGGATCGGCGAGCAGCGCCGGATCGATCTTGTTGGGCGGATAGGGTGCGAGCCACGGCGCGAGCAGCGCAAGCACCGACCAGAACAGCACGATCGCGCCCCCGAACATTCCCGTCGGCGAGCGGCCGAGCAGCTCCGCCGCGGCGCGCAGCCGACGCATCATCGCGCTGCCCGGCGCGGGCGATGCGGCGATCAGCCCCTGCCCTTCGACGCTCATACGCGGATCCTCGGGTCGAGCTTCATGTAGCCGACATCGCCGAAGAGCTGCGTCAGCATGGTGACGCTCACCGCGACCAGCGTGCCCGCTTCGACGACCGCGATGTCCTTGGCGAGCGCCGCCTCGAGCATCATGCGGCCGAAGCCGGGATAGGCGAAGAGCATCTCCACCACCACCAGGCCGGAGACGAGATAGTTGATCTGCAGCAGGATCACAGTGAACGGCGTGATCAACGCGTTGCGCAAGGCGTGGCGCGTCACGACATGGCGGAAACCCATGCCCTTCAGGATCGCGGTCCGAATGTACGGCTGTCGCATCACCTCGACCATCGAGGCGCGGATCATCGAGATCAGATACCCCGCGTCGTAGAGCGTGACGACCATGACGGGCAGCACGAACTGCATCCAGATCGGCCAGTCACCGCCTGTCGAGAGCGGCGAGGTGCCGGGCAGGATGCCGAGCCAGACCACGAAGATCGCGAGCAGGAAGACGCCCATCGCGAATTCCGGGATCGAGGCGCAGAGCGATGAAAACACCGACACCGCGCGATCGATCGCGCTGCGCTCGCGCATGCCCGCGAGCACGCCGAAAAACACCGAGAAGGGCACGATCACGGCGAAGCAGACGCCCGCGAGCAGCAGCGTATTGCCCAGGCGATCCCAGAGCAGCGACGCCACGGGCTGACGGAAGACCACGGATTGGCCGAGATCGCCGCGCACGACGTTCCAGAGATATTCGCCGAAGCGCACGAGCAGGCCGCGATCGAGCCCCATCTCGCGATAGAGCCGGTCGACCTGATCCTGCGTGGCGTAGGGCCCGAGCAGCTTGCGCGCCACGTCGCCGGGCGTGAGCTCGTTCAGCGCGAAGACGAGAAACGCCACCGCCAGCAATGTGACGACGATGTTGACGAGTTGCTTGCCGAGGTAACGAGTCATCGCGGCGCGCCCCAGACCTATCGTTTCGCCTCACCACCCTGGCTAGCTGCGCGCGCCTGTCCCTCCTCATTGGAGGAGAAACGACATGAGTGACTTTCGTCGCCCCTCTTCGGATGAGGAGGGGCAGCGCGGCGAAGCCGCGCGGGGTGGTGAGTCACAGCGGCGGCGTTCTGTTTCAACCTTCGAGCCAGAGGTCCTTGAAGTCGACATAGATCGAGGGATGGATCTTGTAGCCCTTGATCTTCTTGTCCGTGTAGTTGAATACGGCGCGCCAGACCGGCACGACCGCGGGGCCGTCGTCGAGCATGATCTGCTCCAGTTTCGCCATCACCGCTCGGCGCTTCTCCATGTCGAGATAGCCTTCGGCCTCGGCCAGCAGAGTGTCGAATTCCTTGTTCGACCAGTTGGACTCGTTCCAGGCCGCGCCAGTGCGATAGGCGAGGCCGAGCACCATGATGCCGAGCGGGCGGTGCGCCCAGGTCGTAAAGCCGAACGGCACCTTGGTCCACTGATCCCAATACTGCGCCGAGGGCATCACGTTGATCTTCACGCGGATGCCGGCCTCCTTCCATTGCTCCACCATCGTCTGCACGGCGAGCAGTTCCCAATCAGGCTGCGGGCGCGCAGCGATCTCCGTGTCGATGCCGTTGGGATAGCCGGCCGCGGCCAGGAGCGCCTTGGCCTTGGCGACATCGCGCTTCTGGAAACCGATATTCGCGTATTCGGGATGCGCCGGAGAGACATGGTGATGCTCGCCCGGCTTGCCGAGACCGCGATGCGCGACCTTGAGCACTTCCTCCGTGTCGGTGGCGAAGCGCAGCGCCTGACGGACGCGCTTGTCGTCGAACGGCTTGATCTGATGCACGCGCGCAACAGCCGTGTAACCGGTATCGACGCTATTGACCTGGATATGCGGCAGACGCTCGACCGCCGGCAGGGTGGAGATCGCACCTTGATAGATCATGTCGACCTGCTTGGACGCCAGCGCGGAAACCTGCGCTGCCGCGTCGTCGCCGAGATCGATGATCTCGATGCGATCGATATGCGGCCCGCTGCCCCAATAGCCGCTCTTGCGCGCGGTGAGGACCGAGCGCTTGCCGACTTCATGCTCGACGAGTTCATAGGGCCCGGTGCCATTGGCGCCGACGCCGAACTTGCCGTTGTCGGCCTGGTCGAGCATCAACACCGGATAGTGGAACATCGCCTCGGGGATTCCGAGATTGGCGGTCTTGCCGTTCAGCTGGAATGTGAAATCGTCGATCTTGCGGATCGCGCTCGCATCCCAGAGACGCACCGACGTCTTCTTCTTCTGGGTCTTCGGGTCGATCTCCTCGAGTTCGTAGCTGTCGAGGATGAAGGCCCGCAGCAATCCGATCGTCGACGAACCCGTCGCCGGATCGAGCAGCCGCTTCAAATTCCACATCGCGTCATCGGCCGTGAACGCGCGGCCGCTGCGCCATTTCACATCGCGGCGCAGATGCATGGTCCAGGATCTGAGATCGGCGCTGGCTTCCCACTTCTCGACCAGGTTCGGACGCGTGACGTTGTCGATGCCGGTGACGGTCAGATACTCGACGACCTGGCGAGCGGCGTTTGCACGCTCGATCCAGGAATACGTCGCCGGGTTGGACAAGTCCTGGACGCGCATGCCGAAACGAACCGTCCCGCCCTTGCGCGGCGCGCCCTGAGCCAAGGCGGGCGCCGGCAAACCAGCCAGCCCGTACGCGGTCGTCGCGCTCACGCCCAATAGCGTGGCGACGCGGAGGAACTCGCGGCGCTCCATCTTGCCGTCGGCCATCTCGCGGCCAGCGGCAGTGATCACTGGGTGAAGTTTGTCAGACATGAAATCTCTCTCCCTCACGTGTTGATCGAGCCGTTCGCCTGAGCGTCCCCGGCTTCTGGGATGACCCTACGCGTTCGACGCGCCCGGCCACAAGTTGCACGTGGCGCTAGGGACGCGGCCCAGCCTCGGGACCTCACGCCGGCCCGGGGTCCGAGACAATCGTGCCCCTGCCTTTGCCTGGAAGAAGATTTCGATTTTGCGCGGCACAGGCGTCATGATCCCGCTTGCAGCCAAGAGTCGATCACCCATGGAAAACGCCTCGCCTCCGCCTTCCGCCCGCGGTCGTTCTCGGCCGCGCGCCGGGCGCACCACAGGTCCCGCCAATGCGCCGCTCCCGCGCCTCGCCAATCGCTGGGCGCCGATCGAGATCCTGTCGGGCGCGCAGCTCGAGCGCATCGTCGATGCCGCGTTCGCCGTGCTCCAGGAGGCTGGGTTGGAGATCCGCAGCGCGCGGGCGCGCGAACTCTATCGCCGTCACGGCGCGACGATCGACGAGGAGACCCAGATCGTACGCATCGGACGCGATGTCGCCGAGGCCTTTCTCGCGCATGCGCCAGAGCGCTTCGTGCTGCGTGCGCGCAATCCCGATCGCGACCTGCATGTCGGCGGCAACATCGTGAATTTCGGGCCGGTGAACGGCGCGCCGCATATCAGCGATCTGGAGCGCGGCCGGCGCTACGGCGACCTCGATGCCTTCCGGGACATCCTGAAGATCACGCAGACTCTGGGCATCCTGCATTGGCAGGGCGGGGTCGTGGTCGAGCCAGTCGATCAGCCCGTGCCGGTACGACATCTCGAGATGTATCGCGCGCATATCGAATTGTCGGACCTCGTCTGGGCCGCACGCGGGGTCGGCGGCATACAGGCCAGCGACGCGATCGCGATGTCGGCGATCGAACATGGCGTGAGCGTCGAGGCGCTCGGCGCCCGTCCGACGCTGATGTCCGTGACCAACGTCAATTCGCCTCGCCGCGTCGACGAAGAGATTCTCGACAACGTCATGATCATGGCCACACATGGCCAATGCGTGGTGATCACGCCGTTCACGCTGATGGGCGCGATGGCGCCGGTGACGCTGGCCGGCGCGCTGGTGCAGGCGACCGCCGAGGCGCTGGGCATCATCGTGCTCTGTCAGATGATCCGCCCCGGCGCGCCCTGCGTGCTCGGCGGCTTCACCTCGAATGTCGACATGCGCACGGGCTCTCCCGCCTTCGGCACGCCGGAATACGTGAACGCAGCGCTGGCGACGGCGCAGATCGCGCGCCGCTTCAAGCTGCCCGTGCGCACCAGCGCGGTGAACGCCAGCCCCTGCGTCGATGCGCAAGCGACCTACGAGACCGCGTTCTCGCTCTGGGCCGGCATCATGAGTCACAGCCATCTGATCAACCATGCGGCCGGGTGGCTCGAGGGCGGGCTCTCGGCCTCACTCGAGAAGATCATCGTCGATGCCGAGCTGCTGCGCGGCTGGGCCGAGATCCTCAAGCCGATCGAGTTCAGCGACGACGACATCGGGCTCGAGGCGATCAAGGCCGTGCCACCCGGCGGACATTTCTTCGGCGCGCCGCATACGATCGCGCGCTACGAGAATGCTTTCTATCGCCCGCTGCTCTCGGATTGGTCGAACTACGAGAATTGGCGCGACGCTGGCGCGAAGACCGCCACCGATCGCGCCGCCGAGATATGGCAAAAGACGAAGGCGGCCTATGTCGCCCCACCGCTCGACCCGGCCGTGCGCGAGGCGATCGACGCCTATGTCGCGCGGCGCAAAGCGGAGATCGTCCCGTGAGCAGCGTCACGTCGCACCGCCTTGGCGAGCGTTGCGCCGGGGTGGTGAGGCGCACTACTCGATGACTGCGTCGATCGCCAATGCGCGCATGTACGCCGTGGCGCCCGCCGCGGAGGAGGCATGGCGCGCGCTGCTCGAGCATATCGCCAGCGAAGCCGACATGCCGCTCACCTACCTGCCCTACCCCGCGCCGCAACCGCTCGAACAACTCTGGTCGCGCGCCGATCTCGGCGCGGTCCTGATGTGCGGCTATCCGATCGCGCTGCGCCTGGCGGCGGTCGTGCCGCTCGCGTCGCCGATCCCTGCCGTGGATTGGGCGCAAGGTCGCGCAGTCTATCGCACCGATCTGATCGTGCGTGCGGATGCGCCGTATCGCCGCTTGGAAGACAGCTTCTCGGGCCGCGTCGGCTGGACGGTCGAGCATTCCCATTCCGGCTTCAACGCGCTGCGCCATCATCTCCTGCGCTATCGCAGCGCGCAGCGGCCGCGCGTCTATCGCGAGACCATCGGACATCTCGTCACGGCGCGACGCATTCTCGATGCGGTGATCGCCGGAGAAATCGACGTCGGCCCGCTCGATTCCTATTGGCATCTGCTGCTGCGCCGTCACATGCCGGCGCTCGTCGCGGGGATACGCGTGCTCGACTCGACCGATGTCGCGCCGATGCCCGCCTTCGTCGCCGCGCCCGGCCTGCCGCAAGCGGCGATCGCCCGACTCAAGGCGGCTTTCGCAGGCGCTTCGCAGCGGCCATGGTTCGCCGCGCTCGCCGCGCCGCTCTGCCTCACCGGATTCGCCAGCGTCAGCCAAGCCGATTTCGCAACGACGCTCGACTGGGATCGCGCCGCCAGGGCGGCGGGCTACGCGCTGCCCGCATGAGCGCGACGATCGAAGATCGCGCGGCGCCCGCCATCGAGATCCCGACGCTCATCCTCGTGCTCGGCATTCACGGCGGCTGGCTGCTGCTGACCTGGTTCCACGCGACGCTCCCGTGGTGGCTGTTTCTCGCGCTCGCCGCCTGGCTCTCCGCCTGGTGGGGCTCGGCGCAGCACGAGATCCTGCACGGCCATCCCACACGCAATCTCGCTCTCAACACCGCGTTGGCGCTGCCACCCTATTGGCTCTGGCTTCCCTTTGCGCGCTACCGCGATACGCATCTCGTCCACCACCGTGACGAGCGGCTGACGGATCCGGTCGATGATCCGGAGAGCCGCTACTGGACAGCGACAGCATGGCGCGATCTCGGTCCGGTCGGGCGTGCCGTGGCGGCCACGCAAGCGACGCTCGCTGGACGCCTGACGATCGGACCGTCTTGGGTGATCGCGCGCTTTCTGTGGACGGAGTTCATTCAGACCCGCGCCGGCGATCGCGCGCTCGCCGCGATCTGGCTGAGGCATGGGCTGGTGTTGATGCCGGTACTGATCTGGGCGTTCGGCATCTGTAACGTGCCGGTCTGGCTCTATCTCGTCGGCTTCGTCCATGGCGGCCTGATGCTGACGCTGATCCGATCCTTCGCCGAGCATCGCGCGCTGCCGGAGATCCGCACGCGCACCGCGATCGTCGAAAACAGCCGCGTGCTCGGGTTGCTCTTCCTCTTCAACAATCTCCACGTCGTGCATCATCGCTGGCCCAGCGTGCCGTGGTATCGGCTGCCGCGCCTCTATCGCGCCCATCGCGCTGCGTTCATCGCGTCGAATGACGGGCTCGTCTATGACGGCTATCGCGATCTCTTCACACGGTTCCTGTTCCGCCGCCACGACGATCCGGTGCACCCCCGGCACCGCGCGCCTCGATCGGCGAACTGACCAGCTTCGTGCCGTCCGCCAGCAGGAGTTCGCGATGCGCCGCGCCGAAAATGGATCCCGAAAATCGATCCAGTGTGATTTCCGCATTTCTCCGAGCCAAGAAGTTCCTGGCTCTTCAGCGGGGGGGAGGTGGCTTGAGTTGCGTGCGCGCGGGGTTCGAGGGACCTCCCCGTCAGCGCGCGTTGCGCGCTGCCACCCCTCCTATTCGCTTCGCGAACAGGAGGGGATGGGAGTCAGGAGTTGATCGCCTTCATGAAAATCGATCCAGTGTGATTTCCGCATTTCTCCGAGCCAAGAAATTCCTGGCTCTTCAGCGGGGGCGTCCCCGCCTGTTTGCGCGGCGCGCAAATAGGAGGGGCAGGGTCGCGCGCGCAGGCGTGCGACCCGGGGAGGTGGCTTGAGTTGCGTGCGCGCGGGGTTCGAGGGACCTCCCCGTCAGCGCGCGTTGCGCTCTGCCACCCCTCCTATTCGCTTCGCGAACAGGAGGGGATGGGAGTCAGGAGTTGATCGACGAGTTTGCGCGCGCTTGGTTGCGTTTCGATCGTGTCGATTCCGGTGCGCAGCGCAGTCCATCCGTTGGCGCCCACGCGTGGCACAAGCGCCGCCTCCGCCTTCGCGATGATCTCTCCGTCAGTCAGCGGGTCTTCGGGGTCGCCACGGGCTTCGGTGGGGGGGCTGGCGAGAATTGTGCCGTCGGCGAGGGTGAGTTCGACGATGGCGATGCGCCGCGCGGGGAATTGCGCGTCGAGGGCGGGGTCGGTCTCGGTCACGATGCGGTGGGCCATCGCCAGCGTGGCCGGGTCGCGCAGGCCTGATGTCACCGTCGCGCCGTCGACCACGCCGTGGGCGAGCATCGCGGCGACCGGGAATGGCAGCGCGTATTGCGCGGCGTCGGTGTCGGCGGGTTCGCGCATGTCGAGCCGCGCGGCGGCGTGGAAGGTGCGGATCTTGACGCGCTCGATCTTGCCACCCGCGGCTCGGGCGCGCAGTGCTTCGGCAGCGGCGACCGCGGGCTGGGCCCAGCGGCAGATCGGCCAGGGCTTGAAATATTGTTCGAGGATCCGCCAGCGCGTGCCGAGATCGCTCCAATACGCGGCGACCTCCGGGGCCTCGACGGTGATCGCTGGCGCGCCAGTGAAGCCGGCTTGCGCGAGCAGCGCCGCGCTCACGCCGACCTGCCCGCCATAGGTCGAGCCGTCCTTGACCATCGTCGGCCAGTCGATGCAGCGCATCATCTGGCTGCGCGGCCCGTAATACTCCGCGATGCCCAGCGCGTGGCGGATCGTCTCGCGCTGGAAGCCCAGCCCACGCGCGACAAGCGCCGCGGCGGCGAGCGCGTTCCACGCGCCCGAGGTGTGATAGTCGGGCGCCGTCGCATGCAGCGCGATGCCGGCGCGCACGGCGATCTCATAGCCGAGCACGAGGCGGGTCAGGAACTCCGCCCCGTCGCGCGACGGGGCCATCTCGTCCTCGATCGCGAGCAGCGCCGGCAGCACGACCACGCCGGCATGCCCTTTGGTGAGGCGATGCCCGTCATGCGCGTCGTAGCTGTCGATCGTCGCCGCCCCCGCCATCGCGGCGCCGGGCAGCGACACGCGTCGGCCGTCGAAGATCATCCGCGCGCCGTGACGTCCGCCGAGCTGATGTTCCGCCGCGAAGTCATGGACGATCCGCGATACGTCAGTGCCGCGGCCGCACGCCGCCACACCGGCGAGATCGAGCAGACACAGCCGCGCGCGGTGGCGCACCTGTTCCGGGATGTCGGCGTAGGAGAACTTCTCAATGAATTCGAACAGATCGGTCATGTCACCCGCCGCTCCCTGCACGCGAGCTCACGCGACGCGCGTGTGCTTCAGAATTTCCTCGTTCAGCGCGTAGCCCAGGCCCGGCGCTTCGCCGAGCACGATGTTGCCGTCGGCGTCGATGTCGAGCGGCGCGGCCATCATGAAGTCGCGGCGATCGAGCCCCCATTCCGGCGGATCGTAGGGAAATTCGATGAACGGCGAGTCCGCGACGCCGGCCGCGAGATGCGCGTTGGCGACGACGCCCATCCCGTTGGTCCAGGTGTGCGGCGTGAAGACGAGATTGTGCTCCTGCGCCATCGCCGCCACGCGACGCAGCCCGGTGATGCCGCCGACCAGCGCCGCGTCGGGTTGCAGCACGTCGAGGCAGCCTTCCTTGATCAGGTCGCGGAACTCGTAGAGTTCGCGCGTCATCTCGCCGCCCGCGATGCGCACATCGACCATCTGGCGCAGGCGCGCCATGCCCTCGCGATCGCCGCGATGCAGCGGTTCTTCCATCCAGTAGACGCCGAGCCGCTCCAGCTCCCGCGCGACGGGAATCGCATCCTTGAGCGACCACGGCGGATAGGCGTCGCCCGACATGCGCCAACCCTGATTGCAATCGACCATCAGCTCGAGCTTCGTGCCGACGCGCGCGCGCACGGCTTCGAGCGCCTTGATGTCGGCGCGCCAGTCGCCGCGATGAAAACGGATCTTCAGCGCCTTGAATCCGCGCGCGAGATAGGCCTCCGCGGCATCGGCCAGCGCGCTCGGCGCCCGCAGCGTGCCGGACGACGCGTAGGTGGGCAGCTTCGGATCGAGCCCACCGAGCAGGCGCCACACCGGCTGCCCCGCGATCTTGCCCGCGAGATCCCACAGTGCGAGATCGAGCGGCCAGCAGCGGCCCCAATGGAACTGGATGTTGTTGAGCAGCCGCCAATGGCGCTCGATCGCCAGCGCATCCTGGCCGATGAACAGCGCCTCGTGGCCGGCGAAGCCGACCATCATGTCCCCGGAGGCGACGCCGCTCAGCCCCGCATCGGAATGCACGCGCACGATCGTGGCGTCGAAGAACTGCCGCGGCCGCGTATCCCAGCTCGCATGAAAAGGCGGTGAGAGAGCCAGCCGATGATGGCTGACCTCGATGCCCGTGATCTTGACTGCGCTCATTGGCCTCCGCCTCGGTCCGGCTTGCGTTTCGACGCCTGCGACGGTCTCGTTTATCGCCTTGCGCCGGCACGGCGACAAGCGCAATACGCGCCCCTGGCGGGTGCGACGGACGAGTGATAGATGCAGCGCGCCATGACGCCCATCGCCTCCCCGTGCATCCGTGTCTGCGTCCTCGATTCACGCACCGATCTCTGCATCGGCTGCGGTCGGCGTCGCGCGGAGATCGCCGGTTGGCGCGGCTATGACGACGCCGAGCGCGACCGGGTCATGGCCGAATTGCCGGAGCGGCTGCGCCTGATGACGAGCCGCGCCGTGCGCGGCCGGACAAAGCGCGAGGTGTCGCCGCCCGGGCAGACCAGCTAGGATTCGCCCGCGAGCAAAACCAGGGAACTGCATCACATGAAGTCTCACACCAAAGTCGTGGTCATCGGTGGCGGCGTCGTCGGCGCCAGCGTGCTCTATCATCTGACCAAACTCGGCTGGCGCGACGTGCTGCTGATCGAGCGCTCCGAGCTCACCTCCGGATCGACCTGGCATGCCGCGGGCGGCATGCACACGATCAACGGCGACCCCAACGTCGCCAAGCTGCAGCAATACACGATCAATCTGTACAAGGAGATCGAAGAGATCTCCGGCGTCTCCTGCGGCGTGCACATCACCGGCGGCCTGATGCTCGCGGGCACCGCGACGCGATTCGACTGGCTGAAGATGGTCCACGCGCGCGGGCGCTATCTCGGCATGGATCTCGAATTCGTCGACATGGCCGAGGCGAAGCGACTCTTCCCGCTGATGGAGCCGCAATATTTCGTTGGCGCGCTCTACGATCCGATCGAGGGCCATGTCGATCCCTGGGGCGTCACCAACGCCTACGTCAAGGCGGCGACCATCCAGGGCGCCGCCGTCGAGAAGTACAATCGCGTCGTCGAACTGCTGCATCGCCCCGACGGCACGTGGGACGTCGTCACCGAGAAGGGCACGGTTCATGCCGAGCATGTCGTCAATGCCGGCGGACTCTGGGCGCGCGAAGTCGGCCGCATGGTCGGCCTCGAGCTGCCGATCCTGGCGATGGAGCATCAGTACATCATCTCCGAGGAGATCCCGGAGGTTGCGGCTTCCGAGAAGGAGATGCTGCACATCGTCGATGCCGACGGCGAGATCTACATGCGCCAGGAGGGCAAGGGCATGTTGTTGGGCACGTATGAACGTGCCGGCGTGCCGTGGTCGGAGCGCGAGACGCCGTGGAATTTCGGCCACGAGCTGCTCAACAACGACATCGATCGCATCGCGCCCTCACTCGAGGTCGGCTTCCAACGCTATCCTGCGATCGAGCGGGCGGGGATCAAGAAGCAGATCAACGGACCCTTCACCTTCGCGCCGGACGGCAATCCCGTGATCGGCCCGATCCGCGGCATCAAGAACTACTGGGTCGCCTGCGGCGTGATGGCCGGATTCAGCCAGGGCGGCGGCGTCGGGCTGACGCTTGCGAACTGGATGATCCATGGCGATCCGGGCGCCGACATCTGGGGCATGGACGTCGCGCGCTTCGGCGATTGGGCGACGCTCGCCTATACCAACGCCAAAGTGCGCGAGAACTACTCGCGCCGTTTCCGCATCCGCTTCCCCACCGAGGAGCTGGTCGCCGGGAGGCCGCTGAAGACCACGCCGATCTACGACAAGCTCAAAGCCGACAACGCGGTGTTCGGCGACTACTGGGGGCTGGAGCACGCGCTGTGGTTCGCGCCCAAGGGCACCGAGCCGGTCGAAACGATCACCTTCAAACGCTCGAACGCGCATCCGCATGTCGGCGCCGAGGTGAAGGCGGTACGCGCGGGCGTCGGACTGATCGAGATCTCGAGCTACGGCAAGTTCGAGGTCACCGGCCCCGGCGCGGAAGCGTGGCTGTCTCGCGTGATGGCCAACCGTGTACCCAAGATCGGTCGGATCGCGCTCACGCCGATGCTCAACCAGCGCGGCAAGCTGATCGGCGATTTCACGATCTGCCGGCTCGGCGCCGACGAGTTCTTCCTGGTCGGCACCATGGCGGCCGAACGCTTCTATCAGCGCTGGTTCGAGTGGCAATTGCCCGAGAGCGGCGTCGTGGCGCGCGCCTGCGGCAATGACTGGGTCGGGCTCTCGGTCGCGGGCCCGCGCGCACGCGACCTGCTGCAGACGCTGGTGCGCGACGACCTCGCCGCCTTCCCGTTCCTGTCGTTCCGGCGCATGGATGTCGGCATGGTGCCGGCGATGGTCGGCCGTATCTCCTTCACGGGCGAACTCGGCTACGAGATCTGGGTCAAGCCGGAGTATCAGCGCAACCTCTACGACACGCTGGTGAAGAGCGGCGCCGCATTCGGGCTCAGGCAGTTCGGTGCGCGCGCCTTGCACACGATGCGGCTCGAGAAGAGCTTCGGCACCTGGGCACGCGAGTACCGGCCGATCTACGGGCCGCTCGAGGCGGGGCTGTCGCGCTTCGTCGCCTACGACAAGCCCGACTTCATCGGGCGCGAGGCGGCGTTGGCCGAGAAGGCATCCGGCGGCAAGCTGCGGCTCTGCGCATTCAGGCTGGAAGCGAGCGATGCCGATGCGATCGGCGACGAACCCATCTGGCACGATGGCAAGCCGCTGGGCTGGGTCACGTCGGGCGGCTATGGCCACAGCGCCGGAAATTCGGTGGCGCTCGGCTATGTGCCGAAGGAGATCGCCGCGGCGACAACCGGGTTCGAGATCGAGATCATCGGCGAGCGCGTGCCCGCCACCCGCCTCGACGCGCCGCTGATCGACCCCAGCGGCGAACGCATGCGCGGCTGACAATAAATCGCGGACGTAAATCGGGGACGTACCCCCGGGTACGTCCCCTAATCTGCGTCCCCTAATTTGGAGCAGGGATTGAGCGAAGCACCGACTGAGAATGCGACTGGCGGCCGGCGCGGCAGGCGCGAGCGTGCGGCAGCGGCGGCGGCGATTGCGGCGGACACACCCCGCGCCCAGCCGCGCATGCCCTTCGCGCCGGTGCCCGCGGTCTCGGTGGACGAGCTCGAGGCCATCCATGCGGCGTCGCTGACGATCCTCGAAGAGATCGGGATGGATGTGCTCAACGACGAAGCGAAGTCGTTGCTCCGCGCGGCCGGCGCGGCTGTCGATCCCGGCTCCAATCGCGTGCGCTTCGATCGTGGTCTGGTGGAGAGCGTCGTCGGCCTGGCGCCGCGCAGCTTCAAGCTCCACGCCCGCGATCCGCGCAAGAGCGTCGAGATCGGCGGCAATGCCGTGGCCTTCTGCTCGGTCGCCAGCGCCCCCAACACCGCCGATCGCGATGGCGGGCGTCGACCCGGCAATCGCGCCGATTATCGGAATCTGATCCGGCTCGGTCACGTCCTGCCGACCGTGCATCTCTGGGGCGGCTATCCGGTCGAGCCCGCGGACATCCACGCCTCGGTCCGCCATCTCGATGCGCTGTTCGACATGCTCACCCTCTCGGACAAGGCGATCCACGCCTATAGCCTCGGCAAGGCGCGCATCCTCGACGGCATCGAGATGGCGCGGATCGCGCGCGGCATCGATCGCGCGACCCTGGAGCGCGAGCCCTCGCTCTTCACGATCATCAACTCATCCTCGCCGCTGCGCCTCGACGATCCGATGTGCCAGGGCGTCATCGAGATGGCGCGCGCCAACCAGGTCGTGGTGCTGACGCCCTTCACGCTCGCAGGCGCGATGGCGCCGGTGACGATCGCTGGCGCGGTCACGCAGCAGAATGCCGAGGCGCTCTCCGGCCTCGTCCTCGCGCAGACGGTGCGGCCGGGATCGCCCTTCGTCTATGGCGGCTTCACCAGCAATGTCGACATGAAGTCCGGCGCGCCGGCCTTCGGCACGCCCGAATACATGAAGGCCGCGCTGCTCGGCGGCCAGCTCGCGCGGCGCTATGGCCTGCCCTATCGCTCCTCGAATGCCTGCGCCGCGAACACGCTCGATGCCCAGGCCGCCTATGAGAGCGTCTTCTCGCTTTGGGGCGCGGTCATGGGCGGCGTGAACCTGATGATGCACGGCGCGGGCTGGATGGAAGGCGGGCTCCAGGCCTCGTTCGAGAAGATGGTGCTCGACGCCGATCTTCTCGACATGGTCGCGGAGTTCCTGCGACCGGTGGTCGTCAACGACGACGAGATCGCGCTCGATGCGATCCGCGAGGTCGGGCCGGCCGGGCATTTCTTCGGCTGCGCGCATACGCAGGCGCGCTACCGCACCGCGTTCTTCGCGCCGATGATCTCGGATTGGCGCAACTACGAAAGCTGGCGCGAGGCCGGATCGCCGACCGCCTATGACACGGCCAATCGCCTCTACAAGCAGAAGCTCGCCGGCTACGAGCCACCGCCGATCGATCCCGCCATCCGCGAGGCGCTCGAGGCCTTCGTCGCGCGGCGCAAGGCCGAGGGCGGCGTGAAGACCGATTTCTGAGCGCTGGGGAGATCCATCGGGATGAGTGAAGAACCGATCCGAGGCGGCCGACGCCCACGCAGCGAGCGCAGGCCACGTGCGCATCAGGCCAACGCCCTCGCCCGCCAGATGCCGTGGCGTCGTCTCATCAACCCCTACCGGCCCTACGAGATCGTCTCGGCCGACGAGCTCGAAGCGATCCATCTCGCCTCGCTCGAGATCCTCGAACGCATCGGCATCGTCGTCCAGTCGGCGCGCGCGCGTGAACTGTGCCGGCGCGCGGGCTGCGAGATCATGGCCGACGATCTGCGCGTGCGCTTCGAGCGCGGGCTGGTGCTCGCGGCGGTCGCCAAGGCGCCGTCGAGCTTCGAGATGACCGCCCGCAATCCGGCGCGCGACATCACGATCGGCGGGAATGCGCTGGTCTTCACGCCGGTCTCGAGCGCACCCAACTGCTCCGACATCGTCGGCGGCAGGCGGCCGGGCACGACTAGGGATTACGGGGATCTTCTCAAGCTCTCGCATAGCTGCAACATCCTGCACATGCTGGCCGGTTATCCGGTCGAACCGATCGACATTCCCGTGCCCGTGCGCCACCTCGAGGCGATGCGCATGATGATCACGCTCACCGACAAGGTGCCGCGCATCTATTCGCACAGCGTCCAGCGCGTGCGCGACGCACTCGAACTCGTGCGCCTGTCGCACGGCGTGAGCGCGGACGAGTTCACGCGGGCGCATCGCTGCCTGACGATCATCAACACCAATTCGCCGCTGCAGCTCGACACGCCGATGGTCGAGGGCATCATCGAGATGGCCGAGCACAACCAGCCGGTCGTCGTCACGCCCTTCACCCTCGCGGGCGCGATGGCGCCGGTGACGCTGGCCGGGGCGCTGGCGCAGCAGAATGCCGAGGCGCTCTCGGCGCTCGCGATCGCGCAATTCGCCCGAGCCGGCGCGCCGGTCGTCTATGGCGCCTTCACCACGGCGGTGAACATGCGCTCCGGCGCGCCGACTTTCGGCACGCCGGAATACGCCAAGGCGCAGGTGATCTCGGGCCAGCTCGCGCGGCGCTACCGCCTGCCCTACCGCTCCTCCGGCATCGCGACATCGAACATCCCGGATGCGCAGTCGATCTACGAGAGCATGATGTCGACCTGGTCGACGATCGCGAGCGGCGTGAATCTCCTGCATCACGGTGCGGGCTGGCTCGAGGGCGGACTGACCGCCTCCTTCGAGAAGCTCATCCTCGATGTCGAGGCGCTGCAGATGTTCGCGAGCTTCCTGACGCCCGAGCGCATCGACAGGGAGACGCTTGCCGTCGACGCGATCGCGGCAGTCGGCCCCGGCGGTCATTTCTTCGCCTCGCCCCATACGCTCGCCCGCTACGAGACCGCCTTCTACGATCCCCTCGTTTCGGATTGGCGCAACTACGAAACCTGGCGCCTCGATGGCGCGCTCGATGCCACCCAGCGCGCCCACAGGATCGCCATGCAGGCAATCGCCGAGTACGAGCAACCGCCGATCGATCCGGCGCGCGCGGAAGCGATGGATTCGTTCGTCGCCAAACGCAGCGGCGAGGGTGGCGCGCCGGTGAATTGACTCGCGCAGGAGCCGCCGATGATCCGTGACACCGAGACGCTCGACGCCTTGCTCGCTCAGGTCGCCCGCTTCGTGCGCGAGACTCTGATCCCGCGCGAAGCGGAAGTCGCGGAAACCGATCGCATCCCCCCGGAGATCGTCGCCGCGATGCGCGAAATGGGCTTGTTCGGTCTGTCGATCCCGGAGAGTTACGGCGGCCTCGGCCTCACCATGGAGGAGGAAGTTCGCGTCGCCTTCGAACTCGGCCGCACCTCGCCCGCATTCCGCTCGCTGATCGGGACGAACAACGGCATCGGCAGCCAGGGCATCGTGATGGATGGCACGCCGGCGCAGCGCAGCCGGTACTTGCCGCGTCTCGCCAGCGGCGAGATCGTCGGCTCCTTCGCCCTGACCGAACCGGATTCCGGTTCCGACGCGGCGAGCCTCAAGACGAGCGCGCGACGCGACGCCCGGGGATGGCTGCTCAACGGCACCAAGCGCTACATCACCAACGCGCCGCATGCGGGGCTTTTCACCGTCTTCGCGCGGACCGACCCGGCGAGCAAGGGCGCGAGCGGCGTCTCGGCCTTCCTGGTCGAGCCCGACGCGCCGGGGCTTCGGCTCGGTACGCGCGATCGCAAGATGGGGCAGCGCGGCGCGCATTCGAGCGACGTGATCTTCGAGGATTGCCACGTGCCCGCGGATGCATTGCTGGGCGAGCGGGAAGGCCAGGGTTTCAAGACCGCGATGAAAGTGCTCGATCGCGGCCGGCTTCACATTTCAGCGGTCTGCGTCGGCGTTGCGGAGCGTCTGATCGCCGATGCGCTCGCCTTCGCGATGGACCGCAAGCAATTCGGACAGGCCATCGCTGAATTCCAGCTGATCCAGGCGATGCTGGCGGATAGCCGCACCGAGGCCTTCGCCGGCCGCTCGATGGTGCTCGAGAGCGCACGCAAGAAGGATCTCGGCGAGAACGTCGCCACCGATGCCGCCTGCTGCAAGCTGTTCTGCTCGGAGATGGTCGGCCGGGTCGCCGATCGCGCCGTGCAGATCCATGGCGGCGCCGGCTACATGCAGGATTACGCGGTCGAGCGCTTCTATCGCGACGTTCGCCTGTTTCGCATCTACGAAGGCACGACCCAGATCCAGCAACTCGTGATCGCGCGCAACATGATCCGCGAGGCGAAGGCGTGACAGCCGACCCGCGGGTTCGCTTCACTCACGACATCCCGCGCCTGCAGGCGTTGACGCGGCCCGGCGCGACGGCGCTGGTTCAGGGTGACACGCGCTGGAGCTACGCCGAGTGGGACGCGGCGATCGATGCGGCGGCGCAGCAGCTCGCTACGCATGGCGTCCGCCCAGGCGATCGCGTGGCGGTGATCGGCGAGAACGGCCTCGTTGTCGCGACACTGATCCACGCGATCGCGCGGCGCCGCGCCTGGCCGATGATCCTCAACGCCAGGCTGAGCGCACGCGAGATCGACGTGATCCTGACGCATGCGCAAGCGCGGCTTGCGGTCTGCGCGATCGACGTATCGAGCGATGCGGCGAGTCATGCCCGGCGCATCGACGCGGCGACCGCACGCTGGGGCGCATTGCCGGCGCTCCAAGTCAGCGCGACGCGCGCCGCGGAGCCCGAGCCCGTGAGCGACGACCCCAATCACGACGTCGGCGCCCTGATCTACACCTCGGGCACGACCGGTGCGCCCAAGGGCGTGATGCTGACGCACGCCAATCTGCTCCATGTCGCGCATTGGTCCGGCGCGCTGCGCGGCATGACCGACGCGGATCGCGTCCTTGCGGCGCTGCCGATCAGCCATGTCTTCGGACTGACCTCGGTCTTCCTGGCGAGCACGCTCTATGGCGCGACGGTCCATCTGGTGGCGCGCTTCGATCCACAGGCCACCCTCGCGCTCATCGCACGCGAGGGCGTGACCGTCTTCCAGGGCGTGCCGGCGATGTTCGCGCGGCTGCTCGAACACCTCCGCGCGACAGCGGAGCGACCGTCGCCGCGAAGCCTGCGCTACGCCTCGGCCGGTGGATCGCCCCTCGACATGACGCTCAAACGCGATGCCGAGCGCCTGCTCGGGGTCGCGCTCAACAATGGCTACGGCATGACCGAGCTGGCGCCGACGGTCTCGACGACGTTGATGGATCAGCCCCGCAACGACGACAGCGTCGGCCCGCCGCTGCCGGAGATCGAACTACGCATCGTCGATGCCGAAGGACGCGTGGTCGCGCCTGGCGCGACCGGCCTGCTCAAGGTGCGCGGCCCGACGGTCATGCGCGGCTACTACCGCGCCGAGCACGCCACCGCGCAGATCATCGACACCGACGGTTTCCTCGACACGGGAGACCTCGCCCGCCAGGACCGCGATGGCGCGCTCTTCATCGTCGGCCGCGCCAAGGATCTGATCATCCATTCCGGCTTCAACGTCCATCCCGAGGAAGTCGAAGCGGTCCTGTCGGCCCATCGCGACGTGACTCTCGCCGCAATCGTCGGCCGTCCGGCAGCCGACGGCAACGAAGACGTCATCGCCTTCGTCCAACTCGCTCCCGGCGCCACCGCCGACGAGGCGGAGCTGCGCACCTGGTGCGCCACCCATCTCGCCCCCTTCAAACGCCCCACCCGCATCATCGTCCTCGCCGCGTTACCAGCGTCGAGCACCGGCAAGATCCGCAAGGCGGAACTGCGCGAGATGGCGGCACGCGGCCTGGGACCGGCGTGTGGTACGACGTAAGCCGACGCGTCGATCTTTGACCATCGCGCTGGCGGCGAGGAGAAGCCTGACTCACCACCCCGCGCGCTTTGCGCGCTGCCCCTCCTCATTCGAGCAGAGGCGACAACACAATTCGTCGTCCCTCCTCGAACGAGCTAGGGGATGCACACAAGATTGCACAGCACGTCGACATGGGTACGATAGGGCCGGCATCGCGTCGATCAAATTTCAAAACCCGAAGCGCAGCCCCCAAATCATCCCCTCGTGTCGCGGCACGCGATAGGGGTGGCACGCGCGAAGCGCGTGACGGGGAGGTTCCTTGAACTCGAAGAGGTCTGTGCCCGCGGAGGTCCCGCGAGACCTCCCCGTCGGCGCGCTGACGCGCGCTGCCACCCCTCCTAGCGCGTGCCGCGCCAGAAGGGGATGCGCGTGTTCGGCGATCGTCTCCGGGCGCCGGGACATCGTCTAGACGATGTGTGCGTCCCCTAGAACGAGGATGGACAGCTTGCCTGCGAAGCAGGCGAGCGGGGTGGAGAGCACGTGTGCCTATAAGGACGGAGCCCGGATTCCCCGTCCCCGATTCCCGCTGGATTCCCGCATACCCCGGGCACGTCGCCAATTTGACAGAC
>Ga0163144_10008672_pt1 | contig 21967 bp, 21 predicted proteins | sample OliLak19BULKMAT1_FD_123175 | JGI IMG/M metagenome (GOLD analysis project Ga0163144, IMG submission 123175) | Freshwater microbial mat bacterial communities from Lake Vanda, McMurdo Dry Valleys, Antarctica - Oligotrophic Lake LV.19.BULKMAT1 | ecosystem: Environmental > Aquatic > Freshwater >... | reverse complement strand
GACTTCAGTCGGCGTGTCTCCCTGCGTGGTCAACTATGCACAAGACAAGCTAATCCCCGGGTGTTATCCTCACCCCATGACCATCACGAAAAAGATCGTTCTCGACGAGCGGGGCAACCCCAGCGAGGTCATCATACCATACGACCAGTTCGTCGAACTGTCCGAGACCTACGGATGGGATCTTGATGAAACAGAGCGCAAAGAATTGAAGGAAGCGTTCGGCGATTCTGTAAACGGAAACCGTAGCTCCTTCGTTTCAGCTTCGGATGTATGAGGGAAATCCTCTACCATCGGAACGCGGCTCGCTACCTCAAGCGAATGCCTGCCGACCGAAAGGAACAGGTCAAGTCCGCCATAGCCGATATTGCAGCCCTTCCCGACATTCGCACGCACCCCAACGTGAAACCCATGGCCGGAGACTGGAGCACCTGCCACCGCATACGCATCGGCCAATACCGCGCGATATTCCGGCTGGTTTTGAACGATGAAATAGAAAAGCTTGAAGTTTTACAGGTCGGGCCACGCGGCGGGATTTACTAACGAGGGATACAGATGAAAGGCGAGGAGATAAAAGCTGAGTCCCTACGTGACTGGTGGATCCGCGAGTTCAGGGGGCGCGACAATCCAAAGTGGCCGTTCTGCGATCCACATTACCACACGGTTATGCCGGGTGCGGACTTCACGGTGGCCTTGCGCGAGTTCCTGATTGCACGGAAGCTGGAGGCGATCGAGGAGTTGCTGTGGATGCTGAGCACGGAGGGGCAGGCATGGCGCGCGCAGCTGAATCTGATCATGGGTAAACTGGAAGAAGAGGATTACCCGGATACTGATGGAGGTAGAATGTGCGCGGAGCTGGACGCGGTAGTAATACTTGGTCTTCGGGTGGCCTTTGAGACGCGGCGGGACGAAGGCTGGATATTTGCCACGATGGCGCGGAGGGTTGTCCCGGTATGGCTGGCGGATACGAAGGAACAGCCAGCGGCAATCCATCTGCGAACGATGCCGCCGACGTGCCGGGACATGATTCTTGCCTGTGTGCCGACGGGTGCCCTTGCGCCCTTCCGGATGAGGCTCCAGAGGGACTACGGTTTACGCTGCTATGGAAACAGCGAGCGGTGGAACTTAGCACAGATTACAAGATCCGGGCTTTTCAATTTGCCGGATGACAAAGCGCCGCTTCCGCACTCTGTGACCAAGGCGGCTTTAGTAGAATCAGGGCTGGCGGCAGGGATGGACTGGAAGGCAAGCTGGAAGCGTGACAGGCTAATAAACGAAGCGGCGACGGCGGGGCTTCTGATGGGGATCCGCGAAACTCACGCGCCGGAGGAAAGGGTTTTCCGTGATAGATTTACACAAGATTCTTTCGGAAAATTCCAACGCTACACGGATGCGATGTGGAGCCTTGCGGGGCGGGATATACTGGAGGCGAGAGTGCTTCGATTCTGTATGCCGGGGATGGAGAAGGCGGTCTATAGCTACGATGCCGGGGGTGGATTATGATGGCTTAGAAGCCTGGTAGCATCCTTCTGACTGCTCGCGGGCCTGCTAGTCGGGAATCCGAACGAATAGGGAAAGTTGGGAATACGATTCGATCCCCCCACCGCGCGGAAGAAAAAGAGAAAGCCGGGTATTCGGTAAGGGTAAGCCTGGGTTACTTCCACCGCGCAAGATCCCGCTTCTCCCGCTCTTTGTTAATGAAATCCACGATATCGATGTCGGTTTTGCCATTCGAGTCCCCGCTATTTAACATTTGCTCGATCTCCTCCAGTCTCTTGCCCATCCCCCGGTCCTTCCCGATCCCGCCGATCAGCCTACTGACCGACCCCGGATGCCCCATCGCCAACCATTCCGACCCCTTGCCCCTCGCGTAAAAACCAAGCACTGCTCCACTGGTAATCCGTGAGCTTCCCCCGCTCACCGCCCGCCAAGCCCGCGCCCGGAAATAATACGCCCCCGTCTGCTCCCCGTTCACCGGGACGGACTTGTAGCGCCCCTAGAAAACAACAATCCCCATTGGAAGGCGATTACAAGGTGATTCTCACTGTAAATACGATCGATTCAGCCGCAAAGCTGAATTATTTTGGATACCTAGAACTTCGGCCAAATCTTCCTTTATGGCCTGAAAATATCGATCAAATAAGAGAATTTACAATGTAGGCACATTCAAGGCATACCACATATGGTATTGTGAATAATTTGTGGATACCACATCTCAAAAATTCCCTTGGTTCATATCGGTTGGAGCCCTAGTATGCCCAACGTCCGCTTCAAGATTCAATAGATGAGCGGATGAACAAAAAAAGCAATAACACCATGAACACCAAAACTGCAAAAAACGAGTCAACTCACCCACCACCCATTTCCCAAAAGGAAAGCTCCTCCGGATTGGTGAATCCGAAGGAGCTTTTGAATTTTCCCTTAACCTAGGCTCCCGGGGGAAAAACGGTGAAGGTAGGTGTGTAGTTGCACCGCACTCTCTCTCTTGAGGCCGGATCCGTCAAGCTGAAACGGGAGCCATTAAACCAAATGGCCCATAGCCAAACAACATGCCGATATTGCGGACGGCCGATAGTGATCCGCAGACGGGTTTTCAACCCGATTATTAACCGTTGGATCGAAGGTAACCCCTTCCTGGTGTTTCACCCGGAAGGGGATTACTGCCCCGGTCCCGGCGGACAAAAATTCCTGAATCTCTGAGATTCAGTCGCTGGGGGCGGCATCTTCGGATGCCGCCCCTTTTCGTGTCCGAAAAGCCGATGCGCGGAACGCTCAGGCGTCCGCGACTTGGTGTTCGGCCAACGACCGTAATTGGTAATTGGGGTCTAATTGGAGTCAGTCCCCGCTAAATCACATTCACGCAGTATCGGTTTCGGTTGGGAAGGGACTTGAGGCAGGTTGCCTCCCGAACGGCTTGGCTCGGGAGGCCCCAGCTACGCGCCCCTCGGCGCAAATCCCGCGCACATTCCAAGACCCCATGCGGAGCTAGTTTCCGAACGAAATGCGATGTTCTCCACGTGCATCCCATGCAGAAGAACAAGCATCCGAACCTGATCTCGCTGACGACGATCAATCCGGACGGTTCCCACTACGTCCTCCATCCGGCGGATGTGAGCGGGCGCTTCACGTTTTACCGGCGGATTTTCGGGATCGTCCTGATCGCCGTTTATGTGCTGATGCCGTGGATCCCGATCAACGGTGCGCCCGCGCTGTTCTTTGATGTGGAGAACAGGCGCTTCCACATGTTCGGCCTCACTCTCCTGACACAGGACCTGTGGGTTTTCTTTTTCGCAATCTCCGGGCTGGGCTTCGTGCTGTTTTTCATCACCGCCCTGCTCGGCCGCCTGTGGTGCGGCTGGGCCTGCCCCTACACCGTTTTCCTGGAACACGTTTTCCGGCGCATCGAGCGCCTGATCGATGGCGACGCCACTGCGCGCCGCAAACTCGACCGGGCACCCTCAAGCGCCCGGAAAACGATACGCCGAGCCGTGAAATACGCGCTCTATCTCATCGCCTCAACCGCCATCGCCCATGTGTTTATCAGCTACTTCGTCTCCCTGCCGCGCCTGTACCAATTCATGCGGGAAGGCCCGCTCCAGCACGGAGCCACCTTCACCATCATCGCCGCCCTTACCGGAGCCCTCTACTTCTGCTTCGCCTGGTTCCGCGAGCAGTTCTGCATCATCCTCTGCCCCTACGGACGCATCCAGTCCGCCCTGACGGATGATGAAACGGTCGTCATCGGTTACGATCCGGTGCGCGGCGAGCCTCGCGGAAAATCCACCGATCCCAACGCCGGCGATTGCATCGACTGCACCCGCTGCGTCCAGGTCTGCCCGACCGGCATCGACATCCGCAACGGCCTACAGATGGAGTGCATCGGCTGCGCGGCATGCATCGACGCGTGCAACGATATCATGCGGAAACTGAAACGCCCCGAAGGACTGATCCGCTACGATTCCACGAAAGGCCTTGAGGGCAAGAAACGCCACCTCCTGCGTCCCCGCATCTGGCTTTACGCGGCGATGGGATTTGTCGGCTTGCTGGCGCTCGGTTTCACCGCGTTCTATAAAGCGAAACCCGTTTTCGCCGAGGTTTCGCGGATGCGCGGCGCACCGTTTTTCGTGGATCCCACGGTGATCCGTAACCACTTCCAGCTCCGCCTCCTCAACAAGCGCAACCAGCCGGTCACCTTCGAGATCTCGCTCGAAAACCCGCCCGCCGGTTTCACCCTCAGCGGCCTTGGGGAATCGCTGGAACTCGCCGCCCTCGCCGAGGCCAGCCGCCCCATGATCATCATCAACGACCGCAAGAACTACAAAGGCCCGACCGAACTCACGCTCAAGATCGAAGCGCAGCCGGGCGACGCGGAAATCTTCCAGAAAATCAAATTCCTCGGCCCGAACCCGAACCAACCCGAACAAACCGAAAACTGATATGAAATTCCGTCCATGGCTCTTCGTAACCGCCGCCTTCCTGCTGCTTCTTGCAGCGTGGAGCAGCCTCATCTTCATCGCGGTAAAGCACGCACCCGAGAAGATTGAGATCACTTCTGAAAAATGAAGAGGTTACACCGAAGAACAGCCTCTTCCTTGAAGGTTGAAATTTAGAATTTGAAATTTTGGACGTAGTCAACACAGCCCTCGGAGCACTTGTCGCCGGTCTTGTGACCAGCGTGCATTGTGTCGGCATGTGCGGGCCCATCGCCTGCGGCCTCGCCGCGATGCCGTCCTCCGAGACAGAGCGGCTGATGGCGATGACCTCCTATCACGGTGCGCGGCTCACCGCGTACGCCGCCATCGGTGCGGTCTGCGGAGCCGCAGGCAGGCAGCCCCTCGAATGGTTTTTCGGCTCGCCCGCCGTGCTGCTGCCGTGGGTGCTGGTTGCCGTTTTCCTGATCTTCGGCTTCGGCCTGGAAAAGAAACTCCCGCGCCCTCCCGCGCTGATGAAATGGACTGCGAAGATGCGTTTCCGGCTTGGGAGAATGTCGCCCATTCGGAGCGGCCTCGCCCTCGGTGCGCTGACCCCGCTGCTGCCCTGCGGCCCGCTGTATCTTCTTTTCGGCGCTGCCCTGTTGACCGGATCGGCGGTGCGCGGCGCGGAATTCTCACTCGCCTTCGGTCTTGGCACCGTGCCGCTTCTATGGCTCGCCCAGCAGCAGCTCAAGCACCTCAAGAAACGCCTCGGCCCCGCCACCCTCGTCCGCATCCAGCGCTCCCTCGCCATCGCCGCCGCCTGCCTCATCGCCTTCCGCCTTTGGGGCACCATCCCGTTCCCCTCGTCCACACAGGAGAAAAAGTCCGAACTCCCCTCCTGCTGCGAATGAACGGTTAATTTGAAATTGGAGATTTGAAATTTGGCTACCTGTGAACATTGCGCGACCCCGTTTTCAGCCACTCGCGGGCTGGAGAAGTTCTGCTGCCGCGGCTGCGAGTTCGTCCATGAGCTGATCCACCACGAGGGGCTCGGCCGCTTCTACGATCTCCGTAGTAATTCATCGATACGGCCGGTGCGCAGCCTGCCCTTCGAATCCCGCGACTTCGGATGGCTGGAGGAATCGGAAAATGCCACCGAGGGAAAGGCCGGGGCGGACGGAAGCGTGGAAGCGGATTTCTCGCTCGAAGGGCTTTCCTGTGTCGGCTGTGTCTGGCTGGTGGAAAGCATCTTCTTACGGCAGCCGGGAGCCATCGAGGCCTCCGCGCATCCCGCAACCGGACTGCTGCGGCTGCGGTGGAAGGCGGGGGAAACCGATCTCAGCTCCTTTGCCGGAGAACTCGCTTCCTTCGGATACGCGCTCACCCCACGCAGGGCGGGCGTGCATCACAGCGAGGCGCGGCAGCTTGCGGCGAAGCTCGGGCTATGCGCAGCCTTCGCGATGAATGCGATGGTCTTCACCCTGCCGCGCTACGTCGGCATGCCGGACGATTTCGCGTTCGCGGGGATCTTCCGGCTCGTGACCTTTCTTTCCGCCACCCTGGCGATGCTCACCGGCGGCTCGTATTTCATCAACCGCGCCTGGCGCGCAGTCCGTGCCCGCAGCCTGCACATCGATCTGCCCATCGCGCTCGGGATCGTCTTCGCCTTCGTCGGCTCGCTCGCCGGATGGGCGCTCGGGATAGCGGGGCTGATGTATTTCGATTTCGTTGCGACCTTCATTTTCCTGATGCTCGGGGGGCGCTACCTGCAGCTCGCCGCCGTTGAGAAAAACCGCAACCGCCTCCAGCGCCGCCGACCCGTTCCGGAAACCATGGAGTCACCGGATCGCGACGCACCCGTCCCGCTTTCCGATATCATCCCCGGCCTGCGGGTGCTAATCCAGCCGGGTCAGTCGGTTCCCATCGCCGCGACACTAGATTCCGAAGCGGCGGAATTCTCCCTCGAATGGATCAACGGCGAGGCCGAACCGCAGACATTCCGCAGCGGCCGGGCGCTTCCGGCCGGTGCGATCCACCTGGGGGGAAGCCCGGTCACAGTCACCGCATCGGAGACTTGGGGCGATTCCCTTCTCCCCCGGCTCACCTCCGGCGAGCGCACCGCCGCCCGTGTCCCGGCCCTGGAAAGGCTGCTGAAAATCTACCTGATCGCCGTCGTCGCCATCGGGGTGGCGGCGTTCGCGGCGTGGTATGCGGCGGCCGGTTTCGCCCCGGCATTGCAGGTGATGATTTCCGTGTTCGTGGTCTCCTGCCCCTGCGCGCTCGGCGTTGCACTCCCGTTTGCCGACGAGCTGGCGAATTCCCGCATGGAACGCGCCGGCGTGTTCATCCGCGAACCCTCGCTGTGGGCCAAGCTGCGCTCCGTAGCGAAAATCATATTCGACAAGACCGGCACCCTCACCCTCGAGCGCCCCGTCCTTGCCAACCCGGAAGCCGTAATATCGCTCGGCGAAAACGCCCGCCGCGCGCTCGCCCAGCTCACCGACGGTTCCCTCCATCCCGTTTCCCGCAGCCTGCTGGAAGCGCTTGGCAGCAAGGGTCAGCAACTACTTCGCGACCACACGAAACCGGAAATCGAGGACGTTCCAGGCATGGGGCGCTTGTTCGAAGGTGGGGATGGGAAATGGTCGCTCGGCAGGCCCGGCTGGGTTTCGGGGAATCCGGAATCCACCCCGCACGATGCCGAGCTCTGCCACGGCGGGGAGACTGTCGCCCGCTTCCGTTTCGGGGAAAGCCTGCGACCGGATGCCGTTGCCGCCCTCGGTGCTTTGCGGAAGTGCAAGCACCGCCTCGTCATCCTCTCCGGGGACAGGCCGGAAAAAGTCGCCGCTGCCGCCGAGCTGCTGGGGATAGACCCGTCTGATGCACACGCCGCCCTCCGCCCGGACGATAAGGAATCCATTGTCCGCGAACTGGACGACAACGACACACTTTACCTCGGGGACGGCGCGAACGATTCCCTCGCATTTGACGCCGCATGGGTCACCGGCACCCCGGTGGTCGATCGCAGCCTGCTGGAAACGAAATCAGATTTTTTCTTCCTCGGCCAGAGCCTGCGTTTCCTGCCGCTGATGCTCGGCCTCGCCCGCCAACGCCGCCGCGCAGTCGTCGCCGCATTCGCTTTCGCACTGCTCTACAATGCTGCCGCCGTAACGGCTGCCGTCCTCGGGCACATGAATCCCCTCGCCGCCGCCGTCATCATGCCGCTCAGCTCGGCCATCACCCTCGGCATCGTCGCAATGGGCTTGCTCGACCGCCGCCGGAGCATCCGTGGAGACGGCATGATGAGTTCGGAGGTTGCTTAGATGGATTTCCTTGCTATCTATCCCGCTGGACGGCGACCAGCTTTCCGAACGGTGCGATGACTGACGGAACGGATCAATTTAACGAGCTGCTTTACGAGAAACTCCTCACCTCCGAGCTGCTGACGACCTATCAGCAGGCTTTCCGGTGCGCCACCGGCCTGCCGCTCAAGTTCGCCAAACCCGATGCCGAACTCCGCGAACTCTGCTCCCATTCCGAGAACGCCAGCCCCTTCTGTGCGAAGCTGAACCTCTGTGAATCCGCCTGCAAGGCCTGCATCGACGTGAACCGGCGGCTGGTGTCCGAGGCGACGATCAACGGCCCGACATCCTGCAAATGTTTCTCCGGGATGTCGGCCAGCGCCGTACCGGTGTTCTGCGGCGGCTCGCTCATCGGAATGCTGCGGACCGGCCATGTTTTCCACAAGGTTCCGGAACCCGGGGATTTTGAAAAAGTAGCCAAGACGCTCGCGCGCCAGGGACTCACGGAGAAGGACACGGAAAAGCTGCGTGACGCCTATTTCCAGACGCGCGTCATCGAGCCGGAGCGCTACCAGAGCATGGTCACACTTCTCTCCAACTTCGGAGAGCAGCTCGGAAAGCACGCGGAAAAGCTCGCGATCCTCAGCGAGGGCGATGAGCCGGAGGCGGTCGCACGGGCGCGGAAATTCATCGAGAAGACCCTCGCCGATCCGCTGCCGCTGCCACTCGTCGCCAGGCACGCCGGTCTCAGCGAATCGCATTTCTGCCGGGTCTTCAAGGAGTCCACCGGCCTCACCCTGACGGACTACATCAACCGCCGCCGCATCGAGTGGGCGAAGCGCGAGCTGCTCAGGCCGCAGGCACGCGTCTCCGAGATCGCGTTCCACATCGGCTACCAATCGCTCTCCCAGTTCAACCGCAGCTTCGCCCGCTTCACCGGGAACTCCCCCACGAACTTCCGCCGCGAGGAGCTCTCCAAGCTGGCGGCAGGATGATGCGGCAACCTGCCGGGCGATGCGATACTTCGCGTCGTCCCGGAAATCCCCGACCGCACGGCTGAGTCCGCTTGCCGCTTGCTTCGGGCGCATTCCTTTTCCGGGGACGAACCAAGCGCCCGCGGCGACTCGGATGGTAGGGTTTCGCCCTATATGAAAACTTTCCCGGATCTGTTTACATCAAATGCGGATCAGAAATATGGAGGCATGCAGACGTGGCAGACAGATCTTTTCCGTGCGGCTTCCAACCAATAACCAATCCACGAAATCAGCACGACATGAAACCCAAGAATCCATCGCATACACAGAGGCAAATCTCAGCGCTAAACCCGACGTTTGCAGCCATCGGCGGGAAATTTCGCAAAAGGCGTTCAAAAAAACCGGGCGTGTTCGCGGTTCCCGCCTTTGCCGGGCTGGCGATCATGTTGATGTCAGGGAGCGCTTATGGGCAGTTAAGCTATACAGGCACCTGGCAAAATTTCACCATCATCAGTGCAGCGGGGGTCACCAATACCGGACCTAGCATTGTTTTTGGGAATATCGGCCTCTACCCTACGCCTTCGATCACCGGATTCCTACCCGGCGTAGTGGTGAATGGCTCCATCTATGGTCCGAGTCCAGTCACCGAACTCGCTCAGTCAGATTCCCTTACGACTTGGGTGAGCCTGATGAACAGTGTCCCTAACAGCAACTTGAGTGGCATTGACCTCGGTACTTTCGGCAGCTCCGGCAGCTCAGCGGCGCTAGTGCCGGGTGTTTATAATTTCACCAGCTCAGCCCAACTCACGGGTACCCTGGAGTTGAATGCCAACACTCCGGGCGCGGTTTTCGTTTTCAAAATCGGCAGCTCACTGACCACCGCCACGGATTCCCGGGTCATTATTACGGGTGACCATGCAGATTGCGCGCAAGTGTATTGGCAGGTGGGCAGCTCCGCAACAATCGGTACCCGCACTGAATTCATCGGAAACATCCTCGCCAATACCAGCATCACCTTCAATACCGGTGCCGCACTCGTGAATGGCAGGGCAATCGCCCTTAACGGGGCTGTGACATTGGATAGCAACAGACTGGTGTCGTTGGATCCAAACTGTTTAATTGATCCAGACCCCGATCCCGATCCAGACCCAGATCCCGATCCCGATCCAGACCCAGACCCAGATCCAGATCCAGATCCAGATCCGGATCCGGATCCGGATCCCGATCCCGATCCCGATCCCGATCCCGATCCCGATCCCGATCCCGATCCCGATCCCGATCCCGATCCGGACCCTGATCCCGATCCGGATCCGGATCCGGATCCGGTGATCGTGGTAACGCCTAACATGCTGACTCCCGATGAACTGACGGCGATCTTCCAAATGGGATTTTCAGCCGCTGCAGCGCAGAATTTGAACATCCAGCGCCATCTTGAGTCGGTTCGCCGGGGTGGTGGAGGCTCCACCACCCGCTCCCAATTCGTTCCCTATCCAAATGATAGCAAGAGTGGGCTCAGTGGCGGCAAGAGTGGGCTCAATGACAGCAAGAGTGGACTCATGGAACAGACCGTGACGGACGGACAAGACAGGTTATGGAGTGTTTACCTCGAAGGTACTGGCGCTTCGGCGAGCGTGGATAGCAGCACCAATGCGAGCGGCTACGACTTCGATATGAGGGGCGTAACCCTCGGAGCTGACCGGCGCGTGAATGACAATTTCGTATTCGGTGTCTTGGGTTCCTACAACTCGTTGGAAGCGAATTTATCCAATCGTGGCAGCATCGAAGGTGATAGCTACAAGGGCGCCATTTATGCGACCGTCTTCAAAGATGGATGGTTCGTGGATGCCCTGATCGGTGCCGGATACAACTCTTACGACACCACCAGATCATCAATGCTGGGATTTGCTGAGGGGAGTCCGGACGGCTGGGAACTCAATACTCTCATCAATGTCGGATACGACATCCGCAATGGGAATTGGACGATCACTCCGATGGCCTCGGCATCTTATACCCGTGTGACCTTGAACAGTTTCACGGAAACGGGTTCCTTGGCCCCTTTGAGATTTCCGACCCAGAACCAGGATTCGCTACGGACAGACCTGGGCGTAAAGATCTCTTATTCGGCAATCATGAATAATGGGATGGTTATCACGCCTCATGTGCGTCTGGCATGGCAGCATGAATTCCTCGACAGCACCCAATCCATAGATTCGGGATTCGTATCGGCTCCGGGTTCGACGTTCACCACATATGGATCCGATATGGACCGGGATCACGCCCTGCTCAGCGCGGGACTCAACGTACAGATCACACCTACCGTCAATGTCTATGCATACTACGACGGCCAGTTGGGAAGCTCCAACAGCAACTCCCACAGCGCGACAGTCGGTGTCAGGGTGGAATTCTGATAGGTGAGCTTCAATTTCAGGCAGCGCCTCCGCCGGAATCCGGCGGGGGCGTGTTTGTTGTGCGATGACATGGGGAGGCAGGCTCCGGAGCCTGCGCTCTTGGGGGAATGGAAGTAGGGTTACACCCCATGTTTCTGAAGGGGACAATGGCGTAGGTATTGCCCATGCGGCTTCAGGCCGGCTTATCAACCTAATCAATTACCACCAATATGAAACCTACCATCTCCACCTTGCTGTTTGCGGCAAGTCTCGTCATCGGTCCATCACTCACATCATGCGTAGCTCCTGTTGACGCATATGGATCCACCACCACCAGCTCGTATACGAACTACCAACCCGGATACCGAACCACCTCGTTACCTAGCGGTTACCGCAGCGAGGTGATTTCCGGAAGCACCTACTATTACAATGACGGTCAATACTATCGCCCGAACTCCGGTGGATATGTGGTGGTCGAGGCCCCCCGCACCAGCCGGTATTACAGCGACTATGACAGCCGCCGCAGCTCCACCACCACTCGCCGGGATTCGCGCACCGGGGAAGTTCGTACCATCACCACCCTGCCGTCAGGATATCGGGAAATCGACCACCGTGGCACGCCATACTATCAATCCGGCAATCAATACTATCGCCGCCAAGGTGACGGATACATCACGGTCAGCAACCCGTTCTGAGCCAATCTGAATACCCGTCGCGCTGATTTTCCGGCGGATGGAGCCCCTTTAATGCCGCCCTCCGGTTTCGATCAGGGGGCGGTTCTTCATGTGGACGATGCGATGTCAGCCAGGCATCACGTTTGCCAAGCCTAACCTGCCAACTGGTGCAGCGCGAATGCCACGGCGAAGCCGAGGGTTGCGGCGAGGCCGGCGCCGAGACCGGCGCGTTCGCGCGACTCGGGGATGAGGTCGTCGGTGAGCATGGTGAGCAAGGCGCCTGCGGCGAAGGCCTGCGAGATCGGGCCGCCCTGCGGGAAGCTGACGCCGGCGAAGGCTCCCAGTGCCGCCGCTCCGGCGGATAAAGCAATGACGACGACCCACATGCCGAGGATATGCTTGGGCGTGTATTTCGGATCGCCTTTCAGCTCGGCGGCGGAGGCCATGCCTTCGGGAAAGTTGGATACGATGACGGCGACAATGAACGGGATGCTGACTCCCTTTCCCATGACGATGGAAATCCCGATCAAGAAGGATTCCGGGATGCCATCCAGCGCAGCACCCATGAGCAAGGCAAGCCCGCGTGTGCCTTTCCCGCCCGGCTTGTCCCGGCTTTGCAGAAAGCGGCTTCCCATGAAATAGGTGATCGCACCGGCGGCGAGCGCGACCCCGAGAATCGCCGCATCCGCGTTTTCGGAGGCATCCAGGACAAGCTCAAAGGCGATGGCACTGATCAGCGCACCGGCACCGAAGGCGGAGACATACCCGACAACCCAACCGGGGGCTTTCCATTTCAAGGCGATCCACGCCCCGACCAAAAGCGGCAGCGCCGAACACGCTCCAACGAAGGATGAGAATGCGATGTCTTTCATGGGGGAAGGTGGTGGATGCATGACCATCCTGCTGGAAACTGGCTAGGGTGAAACCACATCCACGCCCGCGGTATCCAAGCGTTGGTAATGTTTCAGATCTTGGATTCTTTGCGGAAGCGGGATTGTGGTTAGAGCCGAGTAGCATTCCGCGAGTGAGTGAGTGGAGCAGCAGCATTCGTCGCCATCCTCAATATGCCTTTTCAAGCAGTCCAGTGCCCGGCGGTGATCCGGCAACTCTTTAACAAGTGCGGAGACGAGGACGGAAGTGTCGAACGAGATCTTCATTCGCTACGGTTCCATGCCCGCAGAGCCTGTATGTCCCGCTCCTTGTTGATGAAATCCGCGATGTCGATGTTTGATTCCCCTCCCCCGCTGTAAATCAGGAATCCGTCTTCATCGATCAATCGCGGCTTCGAAACGGGAAGGCGAAGCCGGATCCCGTTCCCTGAAGAGTCGATTTCCAACTCGCTACCGGCAACAAGGTTCATCTCATCGCGGATGCTTTTCGGGATGACCAGCCTGCCAGCACCATCAATGGTAATCGACATGGGAAAATGGTATTTCCGGATGGCGTCGAGGTCAAACGGCAATGCACTCTGGCAACGGGAGGGAGATTTTTCAAAAAGGCCGGGCACCAATTGTAACTATTTATTGGAGGAAAGCTTTCCCGAAGGAGCCTGGAAATGCCATGTCGAGCAGGCCGGAGACCGGATAGTTGCATACGCAATCAATTTCATATCGGTACAGCCGCCGGTGCTCGACAAAGGTGAGGCAAGCGGAAGTGGCCGCTTCCTAGATGCGGAATATCCACCGTGGCTTTGTGATGCCAACGGCTTTTCATAATTTCAGAAATCCTCAAACGCGCTCCGCAGATCGCTCGCCGCATTCCTTGATGCGGTGTCCTTTTCCGGGACGAATGCGAAGTCGTCCCTGGCCTCGATGTCGACATCAGGATTCGCGAGGAGGGGGCGGGTAATCTTGTCGATGCTTTCGAGATCGGGGAGGGTGGCGTTTTCCGGGGCGGCTTTCAGTTCCTCGAATTTGCGCGCGGTGGACATGACGCGTGTCTCGTAGGAGCCGATGGCGCGGTTGTAGTGATCGACGGCGCTGTTCAGGGAATTACCGAGTTTCGCGAAGTGGTCGGCGAGTTTGCCGAGGCGTTCATGCATGGTGCGTCCGAGGGCGGAGATTTCCTTGGCGTTGAGGGCGAGGGATTCCTGCCTCCAGCCATAGGCGACAGCTTTGAGGAGGGCGATGAGTGTTGTCGGCGTGGCGAGTATGACTCCATGATCGACGCCGCGTTCGATGAGGCCGGGATCGGAATGGAGGGCGGCGGAGAAGAAGGATTCGCTGGGCAGGAAGAGGACGGTGAACTCCGGGGTGTCGTCGAACTGATCCGTGTATCTCTTCGAGGAAAGCTGCTGGATGTGGGTGCGGACTTGTGCGGCGTGCTGGTGGAGGAAACGCTCGCGTTCGGCATCGTCCGGCGCTTCGAGGGCGTTGAGGTAGGCATCCATCGGCGTCTTGGAATCGACGACGATGGTTTTCCCGCCGGGGAGCTTGACGACTAGATCGGGCCGGAGGCGTTTGCCCTCGTCGGTGGTGGAGCTGGTCTGGAGGGTGAAATCGCAATGTTCCTGCATGCCTGCGAGTTCGACGACGCGGCGGAGCTGCATCTCGCCCCATTGGCCGCGGCCGGTGGGTTGTCGGAGGGCTTTCACGAGGGAGGCGGTTTCCTTCTGGAGGCCGAGCTGGCCTTCGCCGAGGGCGCGGACCTGTTCTTTCAGTTCGGAGTATGCGCCTTCGCGGAGTTTCTCGATCTCACCGATGCGGAGCTCGAATTTACCGAGGGAATCGGCGACCGGTTTCACCAGGGTCTCGATGGCAACCTTGCGTTTTTCGATCTCGCCCTTCGCTTCCTCGGTCTGGGAGGCGAGGGTGGATTTCGCGAGGTGGAGGAATTGCTCGGAAGCGCCTTTGAGCGCGTCTGCGGAAAGGGCTTTGAAGGTATCTGAGAGCTTCGCTTCGGCGCGACCGAGGAGTGCCTGTTTTTCCTCGGCGGCTTTTCGCTCGGCTTCGAGGCGGCTGGTGGTTTCGGAAAGCTGGTTACGGAAAGTCTGCGCCTGGGTCTCGTTGCGCTTGCTTTCCGCCTCGGAGTGGGCGAGGCGGGCTTCGGTTTCGGCATTGCGGCGCTCCTCGGATTTGATCCGCTCAAGCAGGGCGGATTTCGCGCCGGATGCGGCCAGCCAGGTGATCAGCCAGCCGATGAAAAGCGAGGCGACGGCGGTGATGATGAGCGGGAGGTAGGGTTGGACTTCTGGAGGCATGGCGGATTTCTGCTTGCGGGTGCGGGGTTGCTGGCGTTGTTCTTACTTGCGCTGCGGAATGTTTCTTACCCGATCCTGCCGCGACATTCAAAACCAGACAACCAACCATTTCAAAACCATGGCACACACACTACCAGACCTCGGCTATTCCTTCAACGCGCTCGAACCCCACATCGACGCGAAGACGATGGAAATCCACCACGACAAGCACCACCAGGCGTATGTCGATAAGCTCAACGACGCGCTCAAGGGCACCGGACTTGAGGAGAAAAAACTCTTGGAAATCCTCAAAGACCTTTCCGCCGTGCCGGAAGAGAAGCGCTCCGCCGTCCGCAATCACGGCGGTGGTCACATGAACCATTCGATGTTCTGGAAAATGATCGCTCCGGGAGGCGCGAGTTCACCCTCTGGAGATCTCGCCGCAGCCATCGACAAGGAATTTGGGTCCTTCGATGATTTCAAAAAGAAATTCGCCGATGCGGCTGCGACCCGTTTCGGCTCCGGCTGGGCGTGGCTTTGCAAGAAATCCGATGGCAGCCTCTGCGTCTGCTCCTCGGCAAACCAGGACAACCCCATCATGGGTTCGGACTTCGGCGGCTGCGGCAGCACCCCAATCCTCGGACTCGATGTCTGGGAGCATGCCTACTATCTCAACTATCAAAACAAGCGCCCGGCCTACATCGACGCTTTCTGGAACGTCGTGAACTGGGACGTGGTGGCGGAAAATTTCGCCGGCTGAACCCTGTTTGCCTTTCCCAAATCCCTCCGGAGCGATCCGGGGGGATTTTTTTGTTCCGGGAAGTAACGGTCATTTTCCACATGGGTAGGTGCTTGCGAAACCGAATCCCACACGTATCCTCATCGTATGGGATTACGAATCTTGCTTGCCCTGCTCCTTTGCCTGATCCCCATCACGGCTCACGCCCGGGATGCGAGGCAGGATGCCCGGATCAATCACCTCATTGATAGTGTCGAGTCGCTGAAGGGGGCGGTTTTCATCCGCAACGGCACCGAATACGACACCAAGGCAGCCGGCAGCCACCTGCGTACGAAGCTCGGAAAGGCGGGGGACAAGGTGAAGACCGCCGAGGATTTCATCGACGGCATCGCCTCGAAATCCTCCGTATCCGGGAAAGCCTACCAAATCCGCAAGCCCGATGGGACGGTATTAGACACCCGGCCATACTTTTACAAAATGCTCAAGGAATACGACAAAGCGCACCCTTAAGGCCCGAAACCAAGACCTTTGAAGTTCAATGTTGGACGTTCGATGTTCGATGTTCAATAAACAGGTGTGATCGACGCCGCCTACCCTCTCGCCCGGAAAATCCTGTTCTCCCTCGATGCGGAGGTGGCGCACCACGCGAGCATGGCTGGTTTGCGTATTGCGGAGAAAACCGGTTTGCTAAAATTGTTTTCCGAGCCATTTCCCGAGAGCGAATTCATCGAGCTGATGGGGCTGAGATTCCCGAACCGCATCGGCCTCGCGGCGGGCTTGGACAAGGAGGGCAACACCATCGACGCGCTCGGTCGGCTGGGATTCGGCTTCATCGAGATCGGCACGATCACCCCTCGTCCGCAGGCGGGGAATCCGAAGCCGCGCCTGTTCCGCCTGATCCCGCACGAGGCGATCATCAACCGTATGGGTTTCAACAACCCTGGCATCGACGCGGGGGTGGAAAACGTCCGCGCCCACAAGACCTTCATCGGCCCGATCGGTTTCAACATCGGGAAAAACAAGGACACTCCGAACGAGAATGCCGCGGAGGATTACCTCGCCTGCCTCGAAAAGGCCTACCCGGTGGCGGATTACATTGCGGTAAACCTTTCCTCGCCGAACACCCCGGGCCTGCGCGACCTGCAGGCGGCGGATTCCTCGGCGCGGTTGCTGGCCTTGCTGAAAACCTCCCAGGAAAAGCTCGCCACGCAGCACGGGAAGCGCGTCCCCATCCTGTTCAAGGTTGCCCCTGACCTCACGGAGGAGCAGGTCACGGATCTTGCAAAAGCTTTCCTCGACGGCGGCCTCGACGGCCTGATCGCGACAAATACGACGTTGGACCGCGAGCTTGTGAAAGACCATCCGTGGGCGAACGAGGCGGGCGGCCTTTCCGGAAAACCGGTGTTCGAAAAATCCAACCACGTTTTGTCCGCCTTCGCCTCCGCCTTCTCCGGGAAAATCCCCATCATCGGGGTGGGCGGTATTTCCACAAAGGCGGATGCCGAGGTGAAATTCAAGGCCGGCGCGGATCTCGTGCAGATCTACACATCTTTCGTCTATCAGGGACCGGCGCTGGTGCGGGAGCTTCTATCCTGATTCCGGAATATATTGAAACGGAGCTTGGCCTCTGACATGAGGCCATTCTCTCCCGACATCCCCGTTTAAAAAAAAACGCCGAACCATGGAAACCCCCCAATCCGGGTTGAACAAATCCCCGCTTCCCCCCGTAATCAGCGAATGAAATCCGCCCGCCTGCTCATCAGCCTCGTCATCGCCACCGGGTTTGTTGGCTATTCGATCTGGAAGAGTTCACAGACAGGGGTGGCTGAGGTGAAAGTGACTGGCTTCCAGGACTATGATGTGCCTTTCGATATGCCTGAAGGCGGCAAACCCGATATGCGCTTCCATTTCCTCTCCGCCTGGCAGGCGAACCGTATCCCTACCGCTTCGAAAATGGACACGCCGATGGGCTCCGAGAACGGCGCGCTCACTTACAATGCCCAGAAATTCTGGGAGATGAACGACCAGCGCGGCGGCCACCACACAGGCGACGACCTCAACGGAATCGGTGGGATGAACACGGATCTCGGCGATCCCGTTTTCGCCGCTGGCGACGGCCTGGTGATCTATGCCGGCGAGCCCTCGCCGGGCTGGGGAAATATCGTCGTCCTCGCTCACCGCGATCCGGAGGGGAAACCGGTCCATACAATGTACGCACACCTCCTTGATATCAAAACCACCCTCGACTCCCTCGTCGCGCGCGGCGAGGTGATCGGCACCGTCGGCACCGCAGGCGGTCATTATCCGGCGCACCTCCACTTCGAGGCGCGCAGTAGCGATGGGGTGGATATCGGCGCGGGCTATGTCTCCCGCCCGCTCAACCGCCTCGATCCCGCAGCGGTGGTCGCCGCGCTGCACAATCCGGACGCCGATGGCATTTCACCGGCCGCACTGGAGTTCGCCGACCTCGCCCCGGACGCCCCGTGGACGAGTCTTGAAATCAAGGGCGCGGAGAAATTCTCGGAGCTGAGGAAGTAGCCGTCCCTGATCTCGATCCGAAGGGAATGGAGGCGATCAAGAAAGTCTTTTCCTGCTTCCCTGACTAGGAAATCTCCGAAGGTTTTCCGGCTTCATCTCCGTCATCCCCTCGGAGTGATCTTCACCAGGCCTTCGCAATAAAGATTCCAACCCGGCGGACGCAAAAAACCGACCAGCGTTTGCCCGCTCCCTTTGGCGAAATCAATCGCCAGCGACGAGGGTGCCGACACCGCCGCCAAACAGGGAATCCGGGCAGCCAAGGCCTTCTGCAAAATCTCAAACGACAGGCGCCCCGACACGACAAGGAAAGAACGCCCCAGCGCTTGCCCGTTCCGCAGGGCGTGCCCGATCACCTTGTCCACCGCATTGTGCCGACCCACATCCTCGCGGATCACAAGCAACCCCCCCTCCAGGCTGAACAAGGCCGCCGCGTGCAACCCGCCGGTTTTCTTGAACGCCTGCTGCACCCGCTCCATCTGTGAAAGGCTCTCCAACAAAACCGATTCATCCAGGATAAGCGGCTCCCCCGCCAACGGCGGACACCCCTGCATGATGGCCTCGATCGTCGCCTTCCCACACAACCCGCATGACGACCCGCTGAACACATGCCGCGTAAGCTGCGCAAAATCAAAATCCACCCCCTCCCTCAAAAACGCCACCAACCGGTTTTCCCCATACTCGCCGGCTTCCGAAAGGCGCGCCACATCATCCGGATTTTTGATGATCCCCTCCGTACACAGAAACCCATAAACCAAATCCACATCCGCCCCCGGCGTCCGCATCAAGACCGCAAGCGCTGCCCCATCCACCCGAATCTCCAGCGGCTCTTCGACCACCACACTTTCCTCCCAATCCGCATCCCCGCGACCATGCCGCACACAATCGACGACCCGCGTCGCCTGCCCTGCATCATCCCGGAAACTCCCATCCACCTCCGACCTATACCAAGCCCCACCCACCGGACAAAACTTATTCGCTCATCCCGCCGCCGGATTGGAGAGCTCCTCGCGGCGCGGGATTTGCGCGGGGGTGGACTGCCGCGTGTTCCGGTGTATTCCCCTATGATCTGTTCAGTCATGGCCATAGCTGGGCCACGGTGCCCTCATTGATGTTCCCCATGGAATCCGATCCGTGTTTAAAACTCCGGGTTTGAAAGTCCGGGAGAAACGTGGGAGAAACATGGCGTGCGAGTTTCCGCTATCGGCGATGTGATCAAGGTCTGGGTCTGGGCGCTCGGCTCGCTGGTCGTCGGACTGTGGCTGACGCCGGTGACCTACAACGGCGGCAAGGCGCTATCCGAGCTTTCCGCGACCAAGGATTTCAATGGCGTGGTGAACAAGGTGGCGGCGTGGAGCGGGGCGGCGGGGCTGGAGGATTTCTTCAAGGTCTGCTGGCCGCTGGCGGCGCTCATTGCGCTTTTCCCGCTCATCGAGTGGCTGCGGCTGGGAGGATGCAGCGGGGGAAGGGGACCGTGGGGCATACGGCTCCCGCATATCGCAGCATCCGGCGATGAGGCCGGGCAAGCGGTCAGACCGAACCGTTGGGGGCTGCTGCAGGCGCTGACAGGCTTCCTGATGACTTTCGGGATTTTCGTGCTGATTGGCTATATGATGGTGAAAGCGGGGTCGTTCCGCTGGGATGCGGATGGAATGGCATGGCGCAGGGAGCTGCTTTTCGATATTGGCTGGACGTTGGCGCTGGCTGCGGTGATCGAGGTTTTTTTCCGCTGCGTGGTGCTGGGGATTTTCCTGCGGGCGATGAAATTCTCCGCAGCGATTGCGCTGGCGGCGCTGATGTTCGGCGGCATCCGTTTCATCCTCAGCGGATTCGGGAACGCAGAGACTTTCGACGGGGAGACCATGTCGGCGGTGCATCTGACCGGTGTGATTTTCGGAGGGGGGAATCTTGCGGAGCGCCTTGTGATCGTTTTCCTTCCGTGGTTCGCCTTCGGCTGCGTGCTGGGCTGGGCGCGGTGGCGGACGGCCTCAGTATGGTTTCCCGCAGGGCTGCTGATGGGCTGGCTGCTTGCGGAAAGGCTTTTCTCAAAGGCGACCAATCCGGTGGAACTCCCGGACCGGGCGGCCGGATACCTGTCCTCCGGCTCGGTGCAGACCGGGATCATCCCCTTGATCGGGGTGCTCGCCGTGGGCGGGCTGGTGCATCTCATCACCCACGGATACCGCCATGGCCGCACTGCCTGCGACTGAATTCCTGGACTGGGTCTATCCGCCCGTCTGTGCGCTCTGCGAGGGCGGGCTTTCCGGGGGAATGGCGCTTTGCGAAAGCTGCGCCGGGAGCTTGCCGCGCATCGCGCCGCCATTTTGCGATGTCTGCGGCGAGCATTTCCAAGGGCAGATCGACGGTTCGTTCGATTGCCCGAACTGCATGGGGCTGTCGTTTCACTTCGAGTTCGCGCGGGCGGCGATGGATCGATCGGACGGTATGCTGGAGCTGGTTCACCGGCTGAAATACGGCAGGGAGATCCATCTTGCCGGCGATCTCGGGAGGCTGGCATGCGGGGCGTTTTCCTCGGACAAGAGACTCGCAGTGGCGCTCGGGGAAAAATGGCCGCTGGTGCCGGTTCCGCTCCATCGGCTGCGGCAGATGGACCGGCTCTTCAACCAAGCGGAGGAAATCTCGCGTGCCGTCTCGCTGGAGACGGGGCTGTCGGTGCTGCGCCTGCTGAAACGTGTCCGGAAGACGGAAACCCAGACGCGGCTGAGCCGGAGGCAGAGGATGGAGAACCTTAAAGGTGCGTTCGCGATCAGGAAAAGGTGGGGAATGAAAAACCCGGTTGCCTCGCTGGAGGCGCCGGGCGTGATCCTCGTCGATGACGTTTTCACTACCGGATCCACCGTAGATGCCTGCGCGAAGGTGCTGCGCAAGGCGGGTGTGGGGCGTGTCGCCGTGCTTACAGTGATGCGAGGGTGATGTTGCGGAAGTCGATGGCCATCTTCACCCCCGGATGGATCTGCAGGCCGATGGGACCCTTGTCTTTCGCGGTTTCCGAGGTGTAGTCCATGACGTGCTTGCCGTTGAGTTCGACGGAATAGGCGTTGCCCTTGGCGGTGATTTTCATGGCGTTCCATTCGCCTTCCTTGAGGAGTTCTGCAATGCCCTTGGCCTCGGCAGGATAGCCCTTCTTTGAAGCGATGTAGGGCGATGCGGTCATGTCGCGTTTCAGTGATCCGGAAATGCCGATCTGGATCTGGTCGTTCTCATGACGGAGGAAAACGCCGGAGTCGATCTTCCCTTCGGACCTGAATTCGCATTCGAAGGTGAAATCGCTGTATTCCTTTTCCGTCCAGAGGATCGAGCCCTGCTTTTTCTCGTTGCTGGTGCCGGTGAGGATGCCGTCCTTTGCGACCCAGACCTCGGAGCCTTTGACTTTCCAGCCATCGAGGGACTTGCCGTCGAAGATGGCTTCCGGAGCGGCGTGGGAGATCAGTGTGGCGGCGAGGAGGCAGGCGAGGGGTTTCATTTTCATCGTGTTCTCTTACCCGGCGGGCGGGCGGTTTGTTTCAGGAAGAAGGCGGGTGATGGCGATGCATGAGGCGAAGCAAACGCCAAGTGCGGCGAGCGGGAGGATGCCTGATTTCAGGTCATCGCCGATGAGCCACGGGTTGAGCGGCGACTTCGGATCGAGCGCCATGGTCATGGAGAAAGTTTTCAGCGCGAAGACCAGCCCGGCATGGATGCCGATGGACAGCCACAGTGAGAAGGTGCGGATGCGGCAGTAGGCGAGCAGCAGGCCGAGCAGGGT
>Ga0163144_10008670_pt1 | contig 21970 bp, 25 predicted proteins | sample OliLak19BULKMAT1_FD_123175 | JGI IMG/M metagenome (GOLD analysis project Ga0163144, IMG submission 123175) | Freshwater microbial mat bacterial communities from Lake Vanda, McMurdo Dry Valleys, Antarctica - Oligotrophic Lake LV.19.BULKMAT1 | ecosystem: Environmental > Aquatic > Freshwater >... | reverse complement strand
GTATAACCTTTCGATAACGAACCTCTCCTCAAAAGACAAATGTTTATATTTTTTCATTTTTGGACAAATTATTTATTAATTTCTTAATTCTAACTTGTCCTACTTCAAAGGTAACTAGATCAGCTCTTTGAAACAACCTTTAGGTTGGCGAAGGCTGTCATGACTCAAAAAACAAATAGAGATTTACTTGAAGAACATACTTGTATGTTTCAATTGAATTTCAGAAAGGAAGTATGCAAAAAAAAAGTAACTCCCAGTTACTACTTCTGATAACATTTGTTATCGCTGTAGTTGTAACCTATTGCGTGACGATGATCACAGTTGACATCTTGACCACGAGGTATCAGTTCATGTTTGCAAAAATACTTGCATGGACAGAAGAACATATGAAGATGCAATTCTTACTGTTCTTTTACAGTGGGATGGTTTTTATTGGTTCATTCTTTGGTGTATTGTACATCATCAAAAGATTAAAAATGGTGGCAAAAAATGCTCTAATGATCTTTATGGTATTTTCGATATTATTTACCGGAATACCACCAAAAGTCTATGCAGGTGAAGTGTCGAAGAAAAAACCCGATGGTGATGGCCTAGTCATACAATTGTGTATATTAGCGGGTGAAATACTTTATTGGGTGACCGATAAGGCTATTTGCAAGATAAAAAGGTGGCAGGATGGACCGGATGGGCCAGTGATTCCTATTACTCCCCCATTACCACTGCCACCAAAAACGAATAGCCCTCCGAGGGCAATAAGCTTCGTTTACAACGCCACAATGGCGGACCATATCAAGTTCAACACTATAACTGTCAATGAATTGGGTCAGTTAGAAGAGAACGCTCCGTTCATTGCAGGGTTGGTGTTGTCCAACCTTCCTGAAGAATACTGGCAGGGTCGGGATCATAGTGATCCCGAGGGAAATCCTTGGCTCACTATGCGGAGGACTATTCTTCAAGAATCTTATGATTCTAGCTTTAACACCATACCTCGCCAGCTTGTCATATACAAACTTGAAAGTTCGAATTTCATTTGTTTTATGACACGGACTGGAGGCGCAGAGGATCAATTGGTGGAGTCCAAAATCTTCAAAATTGGCTCTACAGCCAATGGATCCTTGAGGTCAATCCGAGACTTCATGGCAATACGGTCAGACAGATCTACATGTTTCTATCGTATGTCATCGGGGAACTAGTCTCTGATAAAATAATCACAAAGAGACACCGGAGCAATTCGGTGTCTTTTCAATTAAGTGGTGATATAATATCTCCATGCAACCTCTTATCTCTTGGGATGCTCCTGAACATATTCATGTTGAAAAAACCAATGACTGGTATTGGGCTGTTGGTATTATCACTATGACTGGCGCTGCTCTAGCATTTATATTTGGAAATGTGATATTTGGAATACTCATTATCATTGGAGTTTTTGCTTTGGTTGTTCATGCAGCAAGACGTCCTAGAATAATTCGTGTGGAAATAAATGATAGAGGAATAGTTATAGATAATCTATTATATTCATTTTTAACTCTAGAATCTTTTTGGATAGATGAAAAAGAACAGTATCCGAAAATCATTGTTAAATCTTTAAAAACTTTTATGCCTTACATAACTGTCCATATAGAAGAAGTTGATCCAGAAAAAGTCCGAGAAATTTTATTAAAATACATCGCCGAAACAGAGCACAACGAGCCACTTTCACAGAAGATACTCGAGAGATTTGGGTTCTAGTGTAAATTTTTTATTGGGTGCCCTAGTTATAATAATTTTTATTAAATAAATTTATGAATTCCCAATTGAACGATATATTGTACTAATCCAATTACTAACAAGAAAAGCAGTGATCCAGTTAAAGATTGACCGAGCAATTTTGAAATCAAAACCAAAGCTACGACAAGCCCAACGAGCCAGCCGATACCTCCAATGTAGTTTGGAAGGAGGCCAAGTAATGGAAGAGCTATAGCCAGTACGAGAGCTCTTTTCCAATTACCACTATCACCAGAATCTGATGCCGAAAAATAAAGGAGTAAGAGGACAAAAAGGATAATTATTTCAATAATCAGATTTGTGTACATAAGTATTAATTTAAGTGTAACAAAAATTTCCTTTAAATATATCTATATATTAGTATGGGAATCTATTTGGGTGCCTCCAGTAGGAATCGGTCACGGGTTCTCGCGTGCTCGCTCGCCCCGCGACCCCGACTCGCTCGTCCCCAAGACGAGCCCAGTGGCGATTTTGCTAAATCGTCTGCTGAATCGTCTTCACTCGCTCCGTCTTTCGATTCCATATGGTAACCAGAAACACAAAAATAGCCGAATAAATTCGGATATTTTTGGTCTGGTGCCTCCAGTAGGAATCGAACCTACATCGCAACTTCCGCAAAGTTGCGTCCTATCCATTGAACGATGGAGGCGTATGGAAAAACCCTAAGACTACTCAACTCAAACTACTTATCTTGCGCTCTTTTCAGAGCCATCATAACACGAGACTTGTATCGTGATGCAGTATTTGCTTTTATATAGTTTTTCTTTGCACCTTTATCTAGAGCTTTGTAAATAGAAGCAACTAGAGATTTTGCCTCATCTATTTTCTTTTCACTTATTAGTTTTTTAAATTTCTTCATAGGAACGTCAACAGCCGCCTTGATTCTGAGGTTATAGACTCTCTTTCTCTTTGATGCCCTGAGGGCTTTGTGGGCTGATGATGTTATCGGCATATATAATCTGTTAGGCATAAAGTAGCATACGCCTTTAAAAAACACAACCCCTAGGTACATCTAGAGAGTCGTCGCATGACGGCAAGGTTTCGTATATAATGTGGCTATGATATCAAGACTTACAGGAAAAATCGTTCTTATAGACCAGAAACACATCGTCCTAGATGTAGGTGGAGTTGGGTACAAAGTCGGAACTACTTCAGATATTGTTCAAAAGCTCAAAAAAGAGGAGGAGAATATTACCCTTTGGACATATCTAGCTGTAAGAGAGAATGCTATGGATCTCTATGGTTTTCTTTCTATATCTGAACTAAATTTTTTCGAACTTCTCATAACCATTTCTGGCATTGGACCAAAAACTGCTCTTGGAATATTGAACATTGCTTCTGTACATGCCCTAGAGACAGCCATACAAACTAGAGACACTTCACATCTTATAAAAGTTTCTGGGCTCGGAAAAAAAGTAGCAGAAAAAATAGTTATGGAGCTCAAAGATAAAGTGGGGGCACTCGACAGTAGCAAAATGACAGTAGAAATGTCTAGCAATATGGATGTTATAGAAGCTCTCAAAGCTCTAGGTTATGACGCAGAAGAAGCTAGAGACGCACTAAAGAAAATAGGAAATGATGTTACAAGTACAAACTCAAAAATCAAAGAGGCATTAAAAATACTTGGTAAGTAGTTTTTGAGCATTTCCATGTTTGAGCATTCCCCGATATGAAGCGATAGTCTCTGGTCGTGGATTATTTTTAAGATTTCTCAACATCCTCCTTTTAGTCGCTGTCCTCAAAACTCTATGATCAGGAAAATGAACCCAGCCGAGAAAATCAACTCCGGAAGAAAAGGTCTTTATATGAATCTTGTCTGGATGTAAGTTTAAAAGTAATTTATTATTTAAAAAAGACTCGATTATCTTTAGTATTTCATGAAGATATTTTCTATCATCAGACATAATCACAAAATCATCGGCAAAACGAATGTAGTATCGAACCTTCAAATCATGTTTCATGAACTGATCAAGTTCGTTCATGTAAATATTTACAAGGAGTTGCGAAGTGAGATTACCCAAAGGAAGACCTTTACCCGTGATATTAGAATTAAAACTTTCGACTACCCTGCCGACAAGCCATAGGGTGTCTTTGTCTATTTGGTGTCGAGCTACAATTTCCAGTAGCTTTTTCTGTTCTATAGATGCAAAGAATTTTCTAATGTCACACTTTAGTACCCAACATGTTTTTGTTGAATTTTTTGAAACTTTTCTATAAAAATGTAGGAATCTATCCATGGCTCTATGAGTCCCTTTAAAATCTCGACATGAATATGAATCATAAATAAATCTTTTTTCAAAATATGGATAAAGTACCCGATAGATAGCATGGTGTAGGAGTCTATCTCGCACAGTTGCCTTGTGAATATCTCTCGGTTTAGGATCGAAGATTTTGAAGGTTTCATATGCATCGTGAATATAGGTTTTATTAAATAGATCAAAATGTAAATTGTACATATTTTCTGATAATCTGTAAGAAAATTCTATGACATCATCATTCTTCTTTTTACCACAGACGAATTCTTCCCAAGCAAGGAATAAATTTTCAGGTGATATGATATTCTTATACATATGAATATATCACATCATAATAGCAATCCCCAACCTTCGAAAGTACCTATGGTACTTTCGAAAGAAAAGGAAGCATACCAACTCTGGCTTTTTGCCCATAGGAATTTTCCACGCATAGAACGTCTTGGTCTGGGCAAGAAAATTGACTCTTCTTTTCTAGATGTACTGGAATTTACTTTTGCCTCCATATACCTTCATCCAGAACAAAAAATTATTCTACTCAATAGAACTATAGTGAAACTTGATCATGTAAAATTCTTTATGCAATTAGCTTGGGAAAATAAGCTTATTCAAACTGATAAATATACTGTAATATCGAAATCTCTTGAAGAAATTGGTCGTCAACTCGGCGGGTGGAAAAAAGGAATAGAAAGTAAATTACAAACAAAAACTCCCACCGATAAGGCAGGAGAAATATCTTAGTTTCCAGAGATGACCTGACAGCCCGCACCCCACTGGTAGTCGAACTCGAGCTCGTAAGCACAGACGCGCCAGCCGGAGCCAGCACCCCAGCACACACACACGGCACGCTCTATACCATCTTTGTCCAAGATCCTCAGAATATTTGTATATCCGTTGGTCAGGAGCCGACGGTTCTTACTATTTGGTTTCTCCCCTTGTGGTTGTTTGGACAGCATCCAGTAGAGTTGCGAGAGGGTCGTTATACGCTTCTCGCCAAGCTCCGTTGTCATTTCCGCTAACTTGGACTTGATGCTGAGCTTGTGAATAGTCACTACTGTTTCTCCTACCGCTTCTTCGATGATATGACCAAACAAGAGGAAGTCGTTACTGAAATAAGATAATGATACTTCCCTGTTCGTCTTAGTAAACTTCTTTGCCACATCGAACCGTGGTTGAGCGGGAATGGTGTAGTGGCAGACGAACTCGAGACTTGCAGCTACCGCTTGATTTTTATCACTCATATTCTTTTTTGCCGGCTAATGCACAGATCTTCTTTCAGTCTTTGTACGCTCCGGTTTACACCGAACCCGCCAAAGATTATTGAAAAAGATGATGTTTCGCCACAGCGGAGAAAGGCCTAAAATTAAGCCATTTTCTGCTGTAGCGAAACTCGCAAGTACTGTAAAAGACCTTATTATTTTCGCTATCATACACTATCTTAGTCTACTTTGTCAATAGCATGCAAAAACTGCTCTTGGAATATTGAACAGTAATTTTCTTAATTTCCACTACCAATCGAATATTTTGTATTGAGAAGTGATTTAGTCTTTTCCCCTATTATCCCCTTTTCGTTTTTTATTCCATATCTAGTCTGAAAAGTACTGACGGCTGTTTGTGTACATAGTCCTAGAACACCATCGCGTGGACAATCATTTATATCTTTACCTGGTGGAGGAAATGATCCATCTTCTATAAGAGCACTTTGAAGAGCTAGTATAGCATCGGTATTAGTGCTTTTTGATCCAAAAGTTTTGTCCCATGAATATGGAAGCAAGAGAGTATCATAAGCAAGAGTAAAATCATTTCCACTACCAAAAAAATCTTGGATACCTAGATATGTTTGAAATGCCAAATCTTTCAATGTGCTTTCTCTCACATCCTTAGAGGTAAATTGTGGTTCATAGATGTATCCATATTCTATGAGCATACTTGCAACATCGGATGTGTTATATGCTCCAATAGCGATGAGGTCTAAACTTTCTACTACCCCACTATCTTCAGGAGGAAAATTGCTTATAGGATTATACTTTGAGAGTCTTTTATATACACTGTTTGCCACAGCTCTAGTTGTAGTACTGTTTAAATATGTATTCTGAGGTACATATATAGCAAAACCAGAATATTTGCCGGGTTTCGATGTATCTTTTCTTGGATAATCATTGAAATGAATATGGACAGCAATATCTACACTATTATCATTTCCCCATTTATTTATCCCATAAAGACGGTAAGCCACATTTACAGGAGCTTTGTTGTGAAGACTCTTTGTGACTAAACTATTTGTTTTTTTAACATTTACAAAACTTAGAGTTTCTTCTTTACTTATCTTAAAAAATGTGACTATTTCATCCCAATTATTTTTGAAATAATCAGAAAAAATGGGACTCCATTCATTGTTATTTCTAGTAATAACAACTTCATACCGACCGTTACTTTTTAGAAATCCAGATAGATAATTTGCTAAAGTAGTATTGAATTCCCTTTCTTTTAGATCTCGATACTCAGTTCCTCCATAGTTGGGCTCATGTCCTGGAACGATGAGGACTTTGATCTGATTTTTTGGAGGAGCATTGTAACGATTTTGTAGATCATTTATGGTTACAGGTTTATGTACGAGAAATACTGTAGCGAGATTTTCTTCTACGTATTGATAGGCATTGTCGATATGTGCAACAAACTCTGGTGAATTTTGTAAAATCCATGGAGTAGCTAGTAGAGATATGGCGATAATTGCAATAGTGATGTGTTTCATAAGAAAATATGATATAAGAATTGTATGCCAGAATTGCCAGAAGTACAAACTACTGCTAGTGGACTAGATAATTTTGTCAGAAAACTTTCCATAAAAAACGTGTGGACGGATTATAAAAGTGCATATTTTACTGGCTCAGAGACTATAAAAGATCCAGTTTATTTTAAATATTTCAAAAAACAAATAGTGGGTAAGAAGATAATCAATGTTTCTAGAAGAGCAAAAAATGTTCTGATCAATCTTTCAGAAAATCTCACTATCGTAGTTCATATGAAAATGACTGGTCACCTACTCTACGGAGACTACAACAGGAGTGATCCTTACAATCGTTTTATTCATTTTATTATCTATCTTTCAAATGGGAAAAATATAGAACTTTCTGATATGAGGAAATTTGCAAAGGTGGCTGTCGTAAAGAGCGATACTATTGCCGATTCTGTTCATCTCAAAGGCATCGGTCCAGAGCCACTAGAAGAAAGTTTTGATTTTGATGCTTTTAAAAAAAGAATTTATAAAAAGAAAAATAAAAAGATCAAACCAACACTGACAGATCAGAGCGTCATTGCTGGAATTGGAAATATCTATGCCGATGAAAGTCTCTGGAGAGCAAGCATCCATCCCGAGGAACTAGTAGAAAATATTTTAGAAGTAAAGCTCAAGAAACTTTTTGAGGCTATAAAATCAACTCTTCTGAAAGGTATAGATTTTGGTGGAGATTCTATGTCTGACTACAGAAACATTCATGGCGAAAGAGGAAGATTCCAAGAAGAGCATCGGGCGTATCAAAAAACTGGTAAGAAGTGTTCAAAAAAAGGTTGCGTAGGTTTCATAATCAGGATGGTTGTCGCAGGAAGAGGTACTCATATATGCAGTGCACATCAGAAACTAGAGGTCAGAAGTAGAAAGGAAAACGACTCAACAGAGTCGTCTTGGGGATAAAATAATTAGGTAAATAAAATTATTCCAGCTGTCACCGAAACATTCAATGATTCTTTTCTTCCCTTCATCGGTATCTCTACGATCTTGTGGCATTTATTTAAAATATCTTCCTCTATCCCCTTCACTTCATTACCAAGGATAATGAGTGTTTTATTTCCATATTTCACTTTTTTATAATCAATAGATTTCTCCGATTGTTCTATAGCGCATATTTGGAATTTCTTTTTCTTTAGATCCTTTATCAACTCTCCTATATCTGCTACCGACTCCCATTTGACCATTTTCTCTGCCCCTAGAGCCGACTTGGCTATATCTCCTCTTTCTCGACCAAAACGGTCTATAGGGGCTGGTGTATAGCCACAGAGATAGATACAGGCCACTCCAACTGCCTCAGCTGTACGAAATATAGCCCCAACATTGTGGGTACTGCGTATATTGTGAAGGGCGAGACATATCTCCTTTTTTTGTGATATCATAGAGACACTATATAAGAGTTAAATAAAATATCAAAATGATGCTTTCGATTTTTCCATATTTATTATCATATCAACAATGTGCACCGCTTCTTCTCCGACTTACCCTTGGAGCTATATTTCTATACTGGGCTTACAAAAACTTTTCAGTCAAAGGAGAAAAAAGAAATATTTATAAAGTCATCATCGAAACTGTAGTAGGAGTTTTGCTTGTTATAGGACTATTTACTCAGGTTGCAGCGCTTGTTGCTACCATTGTTTTTGTAGTGCATATAGTTACAAAAATCAAAAAGAAGCAATTTCTTTCAGATGGTATAAACTACTATCTTATCCTTCTTGTTATTTCTATTTCACTTATACTTATGGGTCCTGGAAGATTGGCTTTTGACTTACCACTCTAATGTGGTAAAGTCTATAAACAAAAATAAATAGCAGAAATCATGCGCCTATAGCTCAGTTGGTAGAGCATCTCCCTTTTAAGGAGTGGGTCGTTGGTTCGATTCCAACTAGGCGCACACGACCATAAAATACCGAGTTCATCTCGGTATTTTTTGTGTCGCTGTGTGATTGTTGGAATCGAAAGACGGAGCGAGCGCAGGCGATTTAACAAAATCGTCCTGGGGGCGATTTAACAAAATCGTCCTGGGGGCGATTTAACAAAATCGTCCTGGGGGCGAGCGAGTCGGGGTCGCGCAAATTTTCAGCAGAAAATTATGCGTGACCGATTCCAACTAGGCGCACAAAAGAGAAAAATCGAAGATTTTTCGATATTTGTGCGAGGCGGAGCGATGTCGAGCGAGCACGCGAGACCTTATACTTAAAAATAAAAAATGGCCCTATTTACTAGAGCCATCGTGATTGAAGAGTGAGGGATTGTGCAGGTGTATCCACATTATGGCATGAAAATTCCGCCCCAGTCCCCTTGCCTAGACCATGATTTGACAGGTGGATGCCACATCTATTACCTGGACAATCCAGAGTAGCATATCCATCAGAAGGCACGCGCACATACAGTCTTGATGGAAAGCATAAATTCTACACATACCTCAAGAAAGGTCTCGGTTTCGAAGTGAGGAAGAAACCTCTAAAACGAATTGCAATCATAGATGAACATGGAGAAGTAATTCAGGAAAAGGGAAATATGGATGTAGAAATGACGATCGATGCCATGCATCATAGTGACAAGTATCATACTGCTGTTCTCTTCACAGGCGACTCTGATTTTCTTGCTCTAGTGACATATCTTAAACGCGGTGGAAAAAAAGTATATGTGTTTTCCTCAAGAAATAATATATCACAAGAATTGAAGACAGGAGCTGATGGATATAAAGATTTGCTAGGAATCGAGGAAGATATATGGGGAAAGGATCTTAAGCGTCGGGTAGAAATAGGTGAGAAAAAAGTTATATAAACAAAGCCACCCTCCGCGAGGAAGGTGGCTCTAGAATGTAATACCCTATCAATTATTTCAACCGATAGACACTAAAAGTATAGCATACGGTATGATTGTAAACAATGCATTCTTTCTGGTTCTTTAAAGAATCAGATTTTTTTGACAAAACATCTATAAACGTGTTAGTATGCATCCAGAAATGGTGTTCCGCTTCACCTTGCCAAATAACATCAAAAACCGGCTCTATAGAGCCAAAATAAGCAGAAAACAGTGAAGAGAAAATTATGAAAATTGAAATTAATAGAGAGAATGGGTCGACATTTTGGATGGTTGCTACTATCCTTTTTATCTTGTTCATTGTATTCCTTACTTCAGCGTTAATATTTAATAAGGGATACACCAGTGGACAAAAAAACTCCATTGGTCGACCAATGGAAATAGATCAACTCCAAGTTGGCAATATATACGAAGTAGTCCATCAGTCTGTAGATGTCGGTGTCTATCCAGTCTATCCAACATTTATCAGAATCTCTGATGTAAAAAGAGACAATGGACTAAGGTATCTGGAAGTAACCAGATCTTTGGATTACGGCTTCTACCGATTTAACGGGACCAATCTGGTAGCCATGACTTCTAAGCCGTTAGAAAAGATGCAACGCACGCATCCAATCGAGGAAAATGATCTACCGACGCCTGATGAGAAAAAGTAAAGCAACCAATGCGCGAATGTCGGGAGCCAAACAGCTTCCGATTTTCTTTTTATATTTTTATAAACCAAAACTAAATCAATAGGATAAGCGCCTCCAACCCCGTCTCCAGTTCATGTTTCCCTCTCCTAGCTTCATGATAAACATCCACAAGTCTAGTAGCTAGATCGTACATCTCACCTTTTGAATATTCACCAAAATAAGAACCGATGATCATAGTCTTTACTTTCCAAAAAAGCATTCCGTGAAGAGCTTCTGGCGCTTCTCCCTTATCGATAGCTTTTCTATATAAAACCCAAGCATTTTTTCTGTCTCTTTTACCAAAAGCGTCAGCAAGTGCAAAGGCATTGTAGGGTTCCTTTTTAACTATTTCTTTTAACTCAAACTCTTGTGTCTTTTCAGATTTCTTTTCTATTTTAGAAAGACTAGCTTTGTCGAGCTTACCTTCGAGGATAATGAAGATATTTTGAGATTCGGCAATATCTTTTATCCTTTCCAAAAAACTTTCTTTTACATCTTTATCTTGGGATAAACGGTCGAGAAAAACTACGTACTTATTCTCAAAAAGTCCTTGACCACCTATATACTCATCAAGAACAATCTCATTAAAACTTTCTACATCCATTTTAAAAAAAGAAGCATCTGGTTTCTTCTTCAAAAGAGAATCAAAAAGTTCATGCGCCTTAACACGAGCTTTGTCTATATCTGTTCCATATAAAAAGTAAATCATGATTTATTAATTCTTTTTTGACTTTCCTGAATATCTATAAAGTTCTCTTTAGAAACTATCGATCTTTTTAATTTTTTCTCGAGATTTTTTCTCGCCCCTCCAGCTATTTTCCCTCCAACTTTTGCATCTTTCTTAAGTTTTTCTAAACCTTTTGATTCTTCAACTCTATGTATTTCTGTAGTCGATCTTTCACCAAGCATAGTAAAAATAAGTTCAAAATCATCCATATGATCTCTGAGATTTTGTCTTTCAAGTCCTTTCAATTTTTTATATTCTTGCGGAGTCACCCCAAAAGTTGCTTTTGATATTTCAGCTGTAAGTATTTCATAATCCTCTGTCTCTTGAGCGCCACGATTTTTCCATTCATCTGTTAGTTCCTCTCTTACTGCAATACCTCGCATCTTTTTTTCTATCCAAGTCTCACTATAACCTTTTATTTTATAAAGCAATCTGATTCTCTTTGTAGCGAGCTCTGGATTCTCTATTTCTTGAATTCTTTCATAACCAACTTTGGCTAACCATCTTTTAAAAGGTTCGGCTTTAGGTGATGGAATTGATTGGATAATTCTAAATATTCCCTCAGTATTAGCGCAATCAGTTGTGTATTTTTTACCATCACTAGACTCTAGTTTCAGTTGTCTACAAATTGTAGATAACTGAATTCCATTTTCACTTTTTATCCTTATTTTCATTGCAGTCCAATAAACACTAGGTCTATCGCTATCTGTTAGTGCTTCTATTGCATCAACAACAGAAAACCACCATTCATTTTCATGAATAATCTTTCTGATCTCTTTTTTCTTAAATATAGAAATTTTTGTAATAGAATCCATACCATGATTATCCCAAGATAAAAAATAAAAGCAACAAAAAGTTTTACTTTAGTTCTCCCCAATTTTTCCCCACGTGAGCATTGGCTACACACACAACCCCCTTTGTCTCTTTTGGATCGACCACTGACTCCATGATCTTTTTTATTTTAATAGTTATTTCTTGGGCGAGATTTTCCCTTATTTCGTAAACAAGTTCATCGTGAACTTGAAGAATAAGGCAGGCATCTTTTTCATAACCTTCTTTTACCAGATAGTCATCGATTCTTTTCATAGCTATTTTTACAATGTCAGCATTTGTCCCTTGTATCGGAGCGTTTATGGCCATTCTCTCGGCCATAGCTTTTATAAAAGGAATTTTGGAATTTATCCCTTCAAAATATCTCCTGCGACCAAAGAAAGTTTCTGTGTATCCCCTTCTTCCTGTTTCAGATTTTACTTGATCTAGATATTTTGCAAGACTTTCGAACTTTTTAAAATATTCATTGTAAAACATTTGTGCTTCGGCTCGTGAAGTATCTTTGCCGAGATTTTGTCGGAGGGCATTCACCCCCATACCATAGAGAATTCCAAAGTTTATAACTTTGGCTTTTCGGCGCATCTCACTATCTACTTTTTCCAAAGGAACTTCAAAAACTTCCGAAGCAACTGCCGAGTGAACATCTACATTATTTTTAAATATTTCTATAAGTTTAAAATCCCCAGAAAGAAAAGCTGCAATGCGAAGCTCTATCTGACTATAGTCTAGCGCCACAAGGACATATCCTTTTTCAGAAATAAAAGCTTTTCTAATAGCTCTCCCTAGTTCAGTTTTTATAGGAATATTTTGAAGATTTGGACTCTGTGAAGACATCCTTCCTGTTGTTGTACCGGACTGTATAAAATGTGCATGAAGTCGGTCATTTTGATCTACCTGAGGTGGTATAGTGTCGATATAGGTTGAAAGAAGCTTTTGCAATTCACGATATTCAAAGAGTAGTGGGACTATAGGATGTGACTCTCGTAGTTTTTCTAGTTCAGATTCTCTTGTCGATCGTGCCCCACCTCCAGTTTTCTTTAATCCTTTAGCCATCAAAGCCAGTTTATCAAAGAGGATTTCTCCCAACTGCTTTGGTGAATTTACATTGAACTCTACTCCGGCATATTCCCAAATCTTTTTTTCAAGTTTTGAAAGTTCTGTATGATATTTTTTCCCGAGATCTTTGAGAAAAGCTGTGTCGATCTTTACACCCTTTTTATCCATTTTATCTACTATGGTAATGATCGGGAATTCTATATCGTTATAGACTTTTTCCAATCCAGTTTTTTTGAGCTCTGAAAAAATAATATCTGATGCTTTTGTAAAATCTTCTGTCTTTGCATATTCATATATTTCTTCTAGTCCTGGATTTGTACGATTTGAGTCTAGGATCCAGAGCGCCACAGAAGTTTTTTTCAACTCCTCTCTATCGACATTGTCATCAACTTTTTTCTTTGCTTCTATTTTTTCTTTTTTTATTTTATCTTCTTCTACATTATCACCACTATCACTTTTTTTCCCAAGGAGTGTTTTGAAACGTATCCCCAATGTTCTAAAGCTTAGTTCATTGAAAAGAGTAAGTATCTTTTCCATATCTATATTTTCTCTAAATTCCTTTTTTGGCAATGAAAAATCAATAGGTGCATCACGTCTAATGGTTGCAAGCATTTTGCTAAACTCGGCTTCTTCTTTTCCGTTTTTCAAAAGATCAATAATTCTAGGAGTAATCCCAGCTTTTTTTATCTTGTCTTCATTTTTTTCCAAAACTTTATAGATGTCCTCGATACTTCCAAACTCGCAAATGAGCGTCGTAGCCGTTTTTTCTCCAATGCCAGCAATACCTATGATGTTATCAGAAGGATCACCTCTCAAACCCTTGTAGTCAGGTAAAAGCTTTGGTCCAAAACCGTATCTTTCTTTTACCCCTTTTTCATCGTAGATGATCGTATCTTTTATACCTTTTTTCAAAGTGTAGACCTGGACTTTTTTTCCAATAACTAGCTGAAGTGTATCCATATCTCCAGAAGCGATAACTATTTCTATATCTTTATCTTCTTTCAATCTTTCGACTATAGTTCCGAGCATATCGTCGGCCTCAAACCCTGGCTTGTCATATATAGGTATACCAAATGCTTTAAAGATGTCTCTAGATCTATTGATTTGAAGGCTGAGATCATTGTCCATTTCTTTTCTGTGCGCTTTGTAGTTTTTGTAAACATCGTGTCTATATGTAGGCCCAGGAAGATCAAAGCAAGCTACTATGTAGTCTGGCTCTAGGTCGTCTATGATCTTTATGAGCATAGCTACGAGCCCATATAGAGCTCCTGTTGGTTCACCTTTTTGGGACGCAAAATCTGGTATGGCATGGTATGCCCTATGCAAAATAGCGTGGGAATCGAGTAGTACTAGTCTTTTCATCACCCTATTGTACCTCAAATCTTCTACTTGTCTCTCCTACAAACTCACAGTGAATCTTTATATGATCTTCTGATAAAATCTCTTTTACATTTTCTGGCCATTCTATAATAATTAAATTGTTTTTGTTTTCTACTAGTTCTTCAAAATTTAAAACTTGAAGTTCTCTTCCCTTCTCTAGTCTGTATGCATCTATATGTATGAGTCTTTTAAAATGTGGGTGCTCTGTCTCGTATATTTTTTCTATAACAAATGTTGGGCTATTGACGATGTCTTTTATTTTTAACTCTCTTGCTACGGCTTGGGTAAATGCTGTTTTTCCTGCACCGAGATTCCCATATAGGCCGACTACTACGGCAAAATCTTCACGAGGGCTAATGGATAATAGCCAGTCATGAGCAAACTTTTGGGTTTCTTCTAGGGAGTTGGTGGTGATGCTTTTCATGGGAATGATTGTAGTTAAAGTTTAGCATAAAATTTGAAGGTAAATGTAAAAGGCCCGCACGAATGTTTCCGTGCGGGCCACCCCTCCTCTCTCTTGGTATAATTTTTTAGTGGTGCCTACCAACATATTTATAATTTGTTGGCGGGAAGTCGGGCACCGGTGCCCTTCTCCCATAATTATATGGAGCACCACCGCCTCTGGAACTTCCGGAGTAGTTGCTCTGGGGGTAGTAGTACCCATGACCCACCCACCGACCACTCTTCAAGTGACCTCTGGAACTTGATGCTTGCCCACGGTTGTCATAAACAACATGGGCACCGGCAAGGGGGCCGTGCCCCTCTTGAACCCTGTCGTATTCAGTCTTTTCGACCGAAACAACTTTCCCGTCCACTTCTTTCGTGACGACAATTTTTGCCGTCTGTTTGTGTTCGTAAGTGGTACTACAGCCAGTACCAACAATAACCAACAAAGTTGCAATGAACATAATTTTCATATAGAATTTCCTTTTTTTAGGAGTTTACCGTATTTTTACCGTCTATTTATATCATATCACAAATCACCTGAAAGTCAAGGTTTCCTAAATCCCATAGAGGCGTTAAGATATGAGTAAATGAAAAAACATATTGTAATAATCGGTGGAGGTTTTGGAGGTACTTATACAGCAAAAGGTCTAAAATCCCTTATAGAAAATGATTCGGTTGAAGTCACTCTTATAAATAGAGAAAATTATTTTCTCTTTACTCCCCTACTTCACGAAGTAGCTACTGGAGGACTAAATTCTACAAATGTTGTTGAACCTATACAGGAAATATTTCGTCATAGTAATGTACATTTTGTTCAAGACGAAGTTAGAAGTATAGATCCTTTGTCACAACAAGTAACGACGTCTATGTCTACATTTCCATACGACTACCTAGTTGTATCTTCTGGAGCAGAAACAAATTATTATGGAATTCCTGGAGCAGAAAAAAATACTTTTGTTTTAAAAAATCTCGATGACGCCATAGCTATACGTCGACATCTTTTGTCTGCTTGTGAAAAAGCATCTTTGATAAATGACGATGAACAACGTACCCTTCTTTTGTCATCTGTCATAGTAGGCGCAGGAGCTACTGGAGTAGAACTTGCAGCTGAACTTATAGAATTTATGCACGAAACTCTCTGCTCGTATTACAAAATGTGCGAGTTTCAAAAAGAACATATGAAAGTGACCTTAGTGGCAGCAAGTCCAGATGTTCTACCCCAATTTCCAGAAAAACTCAGAAAAATCGCCTATCTCGAGCTTGTGAGAAAAGGTGTCAGTGTTATGACAAATATAAAAGTAACTGGAGTAGAACCAGAAAAAATACTGTTTGGTGAAAATTCTAGTATACAAGCTCACACTATCATATGGGTTGCGGGTGTTAAACCGATAACTATGGAGATTCTAGGTTCAGAAAAAGAAAAAAATGGAAGAATGAAAGTTGATCAGTTTTTGCGTGTGGCAAAAGAAGGAGGTGTTTTTGAAAATATCTTTGCTCTGGGTGATGTATCTGGAATATGTCCCCAACTGGCTCAAGTTGCAGTGCAACAAGGTAGAACTGTCGCTTTCAATATAGGGGCATCTATAGACAAAGTAGATCTTTCAGCTTTTATATATAAAGGAAAAGGATTGCTTGTCTCTCTTGGTCAATGGTATGCAGCTGGAAAAATCTATGGGGTGGTCATGAAAGGCCCTTTTATGTGGTGGTTATGGAGAACTATTTACCTTTTCAACTTTCATTCATGGAAAAAGAGAGTGCGAATTGCTCTAGATTGGACAATAAATATATTTTCTCCTCGAGATATTACAAAAATATAAACTTAGAGAATCTAAAAAAGATAGCTAGTCTTGTTTCAAATGTGGCTTACTAGGATCAAATGGGGGTGCGTCTATTATATTTGGATTTAGTTTATTTACTGGAACAGTAGTTGTTACTGGTACTATTGTCTCTGTAGATATATCTTTGACTGTTCCACTAGTATCACCTTGAGTCTCAATTGGTAGATTGTCCAATTTATCTTTTATATCTACTACAACTGCCTGAGCTTCTACAACTTTTTCTATTTGTTTCTGGATAGCATCGGTATTTCCCACATTTTTCTCAATCAAAAGATCTTCTTCGGCAGTTTTTACATCTGATTGTATTTCTGTAAGAATAGTTATGGTATTTTTAACTTCTGCTATAGAATTTTCTATATTTTTTTCATAAGTATCTATTTGCCCTTGAGCTAAACCAGAGTTTTCTGGAGTAAGATTTTTTATAAGATTTTCCAATTCAATTAGATATGTTTGTATAGTATTTAAGTAGGAATTGACTTCAGTGACAGTTGGAGGATTTCCTTTATTTATAGAGTCTTTCCAAATGGAAAGGAGTTTGTCTATAGCTTTTTTCTTTGCGACAACTTCTTCTTCTGTTCTAAAAAAAGGAATATCGTTCTTTTGTATCGCAGATTTTGCAACTTCGTATGCATCTCCTAGAGTTTTTTTGAGAGCAGATTTTGACTGTTCCACCTTTGTCTCTTTGGCACGGATTCTTTCCAGATTTGGCTTATCTTGGAGTATAGCCAAACGTGATGTTTGCCAAGAAACATCAGTCTGCGCTAGTGCTAACTCATCTTCTAGATCGTCTCTAGAATCCAATGGTTCAGTGGCTATTACTATTGGTTTATATTCATTTCTTTGATATTTTTTATCACCAAGATTTTCTGTAATAATAACAATGAGAAAAATAGCGGCTACAAGAACGATGAGACTTACAAGTTTTTTTGAGTTCATGTCTATATTATATACTAATCAAGAAATAGATTATAATGACTATATGGAAAAAATAACATGGAAACCAAGCATTACAGAATGGGTTCTTATCGTGTCTATAGTAACGATTGTTATTATGGGTATATATGGACATAATCGCTTTAAAAAGATATCCGAAAATAATATTGTTATTTCTCAAAACATAGATCACTTATCTCAAGAGATAATTTCTTTGCAAACAAAACTCGCCTCAACTACATCTGACCTTAGTGTCTCTATAAAGCAAAACCATGTCAATCTCTCAAATGCACTAGATAAAGAAATAAAAAATGTTGGCAATATAGAACAGAAACTGGGAAGTTATCAGAAAGAAGTAGGTTCTGTTTCGAACACTGTGACCACTCTTCAAAAACTAAGCAAGACTGATCCACAACTCCTACAAAAATATTCCAAAGTTTTCTTTTTAAACGAATACTATGCTCCAGTCCGCTTAGATGAAATTCCTAAAGAATATATATATGGCAATACAAAAATCCTAAAAATACAAGCTGACGTCTGGTCGCATCTAAAAAATCTTTTTGACAATGCAAAAAAAGACAATATTGAGCTATATGCTTTTTCTGCATATCGCTCCTTCAACGAACAATCCGCCCTAAAAAAAGCATACGCCGTAACTTATGGTGCAGGTTCTGCAAACCAGTTTTCTGCTGACCAAGGGTACTCTGAACACCAGATCGGAACGACTTTGGACTTTATTACTACTGGTTTAGGTGGAAATCTAGAGGGATTTGAAAAAACCAAAGCTTATACATGGCTCAACAAAAATGCCTATAAATATGGCTTTGTCATCTCCTATCCAGAAAACAACAAGTTCTATGTTTTTGAACCATGGCACTGGCGATATGTCGGTATAAAACTTGCAACAGATCTATACGATGCAAATGCTAGATTTTATGATTGGGATCAAAGAAAGATAGACGAATATCTTGTAAATATTTTTGAATAGTAGATACAAAAATATACAAAATAAAAAACACACCTATCAGTGTGCTTTTTATTTTGAAACAAGTTCTCTATCTCTTTTTTGAACTCTTTCTCTTTGCAGTTTTCTTTGACTTTTTTGCTACCTTCTTTGTTTTCTTTTTCATTGAGATTTTTTAGATATTATTCTGATAAAAGTATAAAATAACTTTTCCAATTATTTTATCGACTCCTTTATTATGCTCTTATCAAAATAAAAATACAATACCAAATTTTAAAATATGTGGAAAAGTTTTTTGAAAAACTATTTTTTCTTTCCTTTTTATTTTTTCTGTCCATCCTCCAAACGAAATAGTATGGCTAGTTTTCCAACTCCACGATGAACTTGCATGGTTACAGTATTTTTTGATTGACGTGTAGCAATAGCAATTTCCTTTAGAGGTATGTCATCTATATAACGCATAGAAACAACTGTGCGATATTTTTTTGGTAACAGTGCTATGAGCATGATAGCTGTCTTACCATCTATCATATTGAAAAGAATCTCCGAATCATCGATGGCTATCTGGAAACCACCTTCGGATAAAAGTTCGAGAGATGTCGGCTTGTTTTTGCGATATTCATCAATAATGAGATTGTTGAGTACATGAAAAAGAAAGGCTCTCATTTGGTCGATTTTTCCAGTCTTTACAAGATATTGCCATGTTTTCAAAAAAGTAGTTTGCACTAGATCGTCAGCCAAAGCTTGGTCGCTTACCTTAAAAAATGACCTCTTTAATAACGATTTCTCATGATCACCATAGGCCTGTATGAATATCTCTTGGATAGTTCTTGGCATATCACGTAATTCTAGCATGTTTGTGATAATTTTACCCATCACACGGCATCAGTATTATGCTTTGGACAATAGCAATTATATTATTTATATTATGGATACTTGGCTTCAGTTTTAGCCTTGGTGGTGGCTTGATCCATATATTATTGGTTATTATACTTATTTTAGTCATAGCTAAACTTTTAAAATAGTTTAGACTATATTCTGGAACCTTAATTATTGTTTTAAGTTTAAAATACTTTCAACTAATTCAGGAAATTCAGATTGACCAAAATGATCTCTATTACTAAAAATAATAGTTTTTGTTATAGTTAGTTTGCCTGAATATTTTTCTAAATCCTCATTTTCTATTCTAAGTATTTGGCATTTTGTTGATTTGGCATCCTAGGAGCGATTATCTCAAAATCATCACCGAGTTTTTCCTGAAGAAAATTTTTCCAACCTTTTTTCCTAAAGTATTTCATATCAATTTCAAAATCCCTTAGAAAAGAAAGGTATTTTTCATACATCTCAAAAGTATCTCCCCCCGTGTATTACGATTACTTGTTGTTTCATTTTATTAATATATCACGGATATTAACTTTGTGTATTTGGACTATTGAAGCTTACTTATATCCTAGTTCAGAGATTTTTTCTAGTGACTCCTTAAAAAAATAAATCCAGTGATCATAATCTCTATTTTTATTTCTTGATTACTGCATTATTTTTTATATCTAGATTATCGATAGAATCAAGTCAATTCCAATGTCGCAATCTTCTGATAAAAGAGTATATTTTATATAACATTGACCGCAGTGGAATATCAATATTTCCAACATAGTGTATTTCCTTACCACGAAACTGACGCTTGAAAGTAGTGAGTGTTGGCCAGAGAGTCTCATCGATTCCACCTAGATCGTAGTAGTCAAAACCTCTCTTTTTGGCTTCTTGCATTGCTGCGAAGTGAAGGTAGGTATCGACTTTGGAATGAAGATGGTGAGTGCGGGAAGCTCCGTAAAGGTATGTTGCAGTTTTTCCAAAAAATAGGACAAAGTGAGCCGATGCTAGCTCACCTTCACGATAAGCATAAAAAGCACCGAGAGAAAGCATGCTTTTGTCATTCAAATTATTTATAAATGGAATTCTATCTAACAAAGAACGGAAATAGGAGTCGTGGGGATAGACATTTTTTCCACGGTTGCGTTTTATAGTGTCCTTCATTGCCAAGCCAAAAGAAGCATACTCTTCGGGCGTGATCCCATCCTTCATTATGACATTTACACCACGTTTTTCGGCACGACGAAGGTTGGAGCGAGTGGATGGATGAAAGGATGCTGTTATATCCTCCCCATTTCCTGAGAGAGGAACTACCGCGTTGTAGCGTGGCTGTATATAGTAATTTGGGATATAAAAACCATATTGCTCCAATTCTTTTGGAATAGAAGAAAGAGGTGGTTCGAGACGAAGAAAAATAAATTTGGGAAACTTTTTTGTTGCCCACTCTCTGATTGCTTTGCATATTGCAATAATAGTTTCTGGATCCCTGGCTGTATTTAAAATGATTGGTCCTCTAGGAACATATCCATAGCTTAGACCAAGGGGTAATTTGAAGTGTACGATAGTAAACTTTGCAATCTGCTCTTCTCCATCCATCAAAATATAATGACCAATTTTTCTTCCTAGATCTGTCTGAAACTCTCCCCACTCCCATGTCTGCATAAAAGCTCCAACAGGAGGGTAATGTTCTACAGCAAACTTGTTCCACTCATATTTATCAACAAAAGTTACTTCAGATATATTCATATAATTCCAGGAATATTTTTAAAAATAACCTCATCACCTAGGATAATATTGTACATAGAAGAAAAGCCTGCGTTAACTTCAATAACATACTGTGCAGGTTCTTTTGGGGTATAGAAAGTTGGATTTTCTTTATTGAATATGTTTGTGACATTTTTACTGATATGAACCACAGTGGAGTTATTGACCCAGATTATGTCAATTGGGAAATTCATATCAGGCATCCAAAATCTATATTTAGCCGGTTTTTCAAAAACAAAAAGCATTCCTTTATCGTGATCTAGGGAAATTCTACCAGAAAGACCCTTTTCTATTGCGACCGTATTTGTTGCAAGCTCTACAGGTATTCTCACATCCCCTATCATGACAAGCGATCTATCCTCTATTTTCTCTAGAGAAGATACGACGGGTATATCTGATTTATATACGACTATTTGCCGATCATTTAAAGTAAACACGCCTATAGCAGACAAAGCTATCAAGGCTACAATAGCGAGAAAAATTTTGATCTTTGATCGTATCATTTTACTTCCAAGCACCGAGAATTAGTCCAGATACTATAAAGGTAATGAGTTTCACCCCTGAAGAAATAGGCGGCTATGCCATAAAAAAGAACCGCTAGATAATTTATTTTCATGATGATGATTATTTATATAAACTTTTAACATCATTATTATAACAAATCTTTGAGGTATCAGATAATACACAAATCAAACGATATCGTTGCCTTTCTTGCTACAAAATGTTTCAGTCGAAAAGAAGGTTTTATTCTTACCTTTGCTCTTGCTCTTCTATAGCCTTATCTACCTCGTCTAAATCACCTTCAATAGCTTCCTTTATTTCCTTTTCTTCTTTTGATAAAACCCTATTGTGTCGGGTG
>Ga0163144_10008669_pt1 | contig 21971 bp, 23 predicted proteins | sample OliLak19BULKMAT1_FD_123175 | JGI IMG/M metagenome (GOLD analysis project Ga0163144, IMG submission 123175) | Freshwater microbial mat bacterial communities from Lake Vanda, McMurdo Dry Valleys, Antarctica - Oligotrophic Lake LV.19.BULKMAT1 | ecosystem: Environmental > Aquatic > Freshwater >... | reverse complement strand
CAAACTTCTTGGCCAATACCGTCGTGATCGCCGCCGTCAGCGTCGTCTTGCCGTGATCTACGTGTCCAATCGTGCCCACGTTCACGTGTGGCTTGGTACGCTCAAACTTGCCTTTTGCCATTTCTTGTCCTCGACGAATCTAAAATGAGTTCTGAAAATAAACGTTGGGGTGTTACGGATCATTTGCAACTGAAACTGGTGCCCTTGACGCGGATTGAACGCGTGGCCTCTCCCTTACCAAGGGAGTGCTCTGCCACTGAGCTACAAGGGCTGCAGCGGGGGCGCTTTGACGGAAACCTGCGGCTCTGCACTCACCCTTGCTTACAAATACGTAAGCGGCGGGTTCGTCCATCTTGCATGCTCCTCGTCAAAGCGCCTCCGAACTACGTCGGCGATATTTCAATCGCCGAAAATCTGGAGCGGGTGAACGGGATCGAACCGTCGTCGTAAGCTTGGAAGGCTTCTGCTCTACCATTGAGCTACACCCGCGATGCAATGACTTCACCTGCTCCGTGAACCTGTGGTGGAGAGGGCTGGATTCGAACCAGCGTACTCGTAAGAGGGCAGATTTACAGTCTGCTGCCATTAACCACTCGGCCACCTCTCCACGGAACCCAGCATTATCCGGGTTTTGCGGCTAAAGGTCAAACCAGTTGTACGAATAACTTCGTAGGTTAAGGGCCAAGCAGCGAAATTTGAACGATTTTTGACTTATGGCGCCAGTGAGGCGAATGGACGGAAGACGCTGAAATACAATGTAATTTCTCTCAGCCCAATTCAGCAATTCAATTTCCCCAGTTGCCATAAAAACCCATGGAAAAAATATCTGCTCGGAATCGATGTGTAAGCTTGGCGCTAAACGCGCTGGCCATTTGGAGCCTGCTAGCCACTTTCGTGTCTTCAACGCATGCACAGACAGTGAGCGCAAGCTCACAAACCGCGCGAGCCACCGGGACGGTCGGCGTTGCATTGCCGCTCGTCGTCGAAGATGCACCATTTGCCCTAGCCGACGGCTTGGTCAGGGAATTACGAAGCGGTGGGTACGCGCTCTTCATTCGACATGGCGCTTTGCAGCCGGATACCGTTGATCGGGCTGGGCCCGGTGCGTGGTGGAAGGATTGTACGAACACCCGTCGCATCGCGCCTGAAGTCCAGGCGCAAATGCGCGCCATGGGCGATGCGCTTACGCGTCAGCGGATATCGGTGCACGAAGTGCTGACCAGTGAATATTGCCGAGCGTCCGATACCGCTGTATTGCTTGGGGTTGCACCGCCACAAAATAACACTCTGCTAAATGAATATACCTTGGCGGATACATCATCGCCAGCGAGACTGGCTGCGTACGCGGTCGGAATTCAGCAATTGCTCACCAAGCCGGTCCCGGCTAAGACCAATCGGGTGCTGATCGGCCATCTGCTACCACCGGCGATAGTCCACCCCGCACTATCGATACTGGCCGAGGGCCACACCGCAGTTTTCAAAATTGAACCCGGCAACCGCTTCCATTACATAACCACGCTTTCGCCTTCTCAATGGCAATTTACAGGCAGGCAGATTGTCAACGATGCCGCTATCGTCATTCAATCGCAAGCGCCGCAGGTCGTCGCGCCGATACAAGCTCAAACAAGCATCCCGCTGATCGATGTAAACAAGGAACTAAAGGGCGCCGCGCTTTTGCAGGCCTTGAGAAAAGGTGGATTCAATTTGTATATGCGGCACGGTTCGGCAACCATCGGCCAGGACGGCAATCTCGCCCAAGTGCCGATGTGGTGGGAAAACTGTGCGATCCAGAGGAATATTTCAGACACGGGGCGCGAGCAGGCACGCTCGGTCGGCGCTTCGATTCGCGACCTGAAGATTCCGGTGAGCCAAGTGTTAACTTCGCAATTTTGTCGCAACCGCGAAACCGGTTATGGTCTTGGCCTGGGTCCGGTCGAGGTGACTGAAGATCTCAATCACCAAATTGGGCAGCGAATCGGTTTTGACGTAAACGCAGCACGTTTCAAACAACTTGCCGAAACGCCGCTGAAGGGAACCAATCGAGTGCTGGTCTCGCACACTCACGGCAGCCCAAGAGCCGAGGAGCGCATCATGGGCGGCATGCAGGAGGCCGAGATCGTGGTCTTCAAGCCTGATGGCAAAGGCGGCAGCGAACCTGTCGCCCGCATTCCCGTCCCCGACTGGGAAAATCTGCTCGAGGGAGACGGACCTGCCAAGCTGTAGGCACCGACTGATTACGTCATTTGCGGCGGGGCAACCTGACCACTTTCACCATCTTGTCGTGTACCTGCATGATCTCGATGGCGACATCGGCGATCATTACGGCTACGCCTGGCTCGGGAATATCTTCCAGCTGTTCCAGTAACAGACCATTTATCGTCTTTGGCCCGTCCAGAGGGAAGTGATAGCCGAGCTTTCGATTTAACACGCGAAGCGGACACGACCCTTCGACCATCACGCTGCCATCATCCTGTTTGCGGTAAAGGCCCGTGTTCATTGGTGACTGGCTGGTGAATTCGCCAACGATTTCTTCAAGAATATCCTGCAGCGTCACCAGCCCCTGGATTTCGCCATACTCGTCAACGACCAGCGCCATGTGTCGCTGATTCTCCTGAAACTGTGTCAGTTGCGCCAACAGCCCGGTACCTTCAGGTACGAAGTAGGGTTCTCGGCAGATCTCCTTCAACGTCTCCAGCGACAATGGTTCTTTGCGCGAGGCATTGAGCACCTTGCGAACGTGCACGACGCCCACGACATTGGAGAGATCGTCGTCAAAAACGATCAGCCGCGTGTGATGTGCGGTCGCGAGTGTGTTGCGAATGTCTTCAATGTTCTCCTGCAAGTCCACTCCCTCGATGAGCGCGCGCGGCGTCATGGTGTCGTCGACCGTCATGTTTTCCAGGTCGAAAAGGTTTGCCATGATGTGTTGATGTTTCTTGGGGATGAACTGTCCGCCCTCCAGCACCAGCGTGCGCATTTCCTCCATTGACAGCTGGGGCGCGCCTTCCATCACCGGCTTGATGCTAAGAACTTTAAGGATGCCACGCACCATCGCGTTGATGATCCACATCACGATCTTGGTGACGACGAAGTTAACGAGCGGATAGAGCACGTAACTGGCACCTAGCGCAATGCGTTCGGAGAATCGCGCACCAAACACTTTGGGCAAGATTTCAGCAAAAATCAGGATGCAAAGCGATGCGGACGTCGTTGCAATAGCGAGCACGTACTCGCCATCGCCAAACAGCCGCCGGCAAATCTCCAACACAAGCACCGTCGTGGCGGCGTTAATTACCGTATTGCCGGCCAGAATAAATGCCAGCAGCTCCTCCGTTTTTGCCAGTAGCGCCCCGGCCAGACGCGCGCCGCGCGATCCCTGCTTGATCAGGTACCGTAACCGGTAGCGGTTGAGCGACATCATGCAGGTTTCAGACATCGAGAAGAAGCCGGAACCCAGCAGCATGGCGGCTAGCGTCGCGAACAGCCAGCTAACTGGAATGTGGTCTGTCACTTTGCGCTAACGAGTTGCTGGCGGATACGATCTATCGCCGTGCCAAATAGGCGCCCTCGGTGTCTCAAAGCAGCCGCATGCCAGATGCTAGGCTGCAAATTGGCAATTCTCCGCCGACGCGATGTTTGTGGGGCATAACACAAGCAACGGCGGGGCTGCTGGCGCATTTTTGCCTCAAGCGCCGCGCCCTGCCTCGTTCTTCCGTTTGCAGATTCGCATAGCGTCATACGCGTTGCAAAATGATTTCTGAAACAAACTTGCTGCCGACGTAGGAAAGAAGCAACAGTACGAAACCGATCAGCGTCCATCGCACCGCCAGTTTGCCGCGCCATCCAAATCTACGATTGCCGAACAACAAACCGCCAAATATCACCCATGAAAATGCGGCAAAAACGGTCTTATAAGTAACTTGGAACGGCTTGCCAAAAAGGTTCTCGGAAAAGAATATCCCCGTCACCAAAGTCGCCGTCAGCAGCAGAAAAGCTACACCCAATAACTGAAACAGCAGTGCTTCCAGCCTCAGCAAGGATGGTAGGCCCTGCAACAAAGGTGGCAGGTTGCCCTCATGCAAGCGGGTTTCAAGGGACAACATCAGCAATGCATGCAGCGTGGCGACGGTGTAGAGCGCATAAGCGAGTATCGCCACAACAAAGTGCATTTTGAACGCCCAGTCGGCGTAATTTACGATCCGATGTGCCGGCAAAACCATCGGTAATATCGCTGCAACGGTCGCAATTGGCGCAAGGTATAGCGCAACGAGGCGCAATAACTGGTTGTCAAAGCCGACCAATGTGTATGCGAGCATGACCAGCCAAACAATGAGCGACACGGCGTGCGAAAAACCGATGTTCAGGCCTTCTCCGCTGAAAAGCGCATAGCCTAATGCTGCACCATGACAAATCAGGCCGACGATCAATGCTGCTCGCATCAAGGCCATTCGGCTCAAGCGCGTGGCGCCAGCGTTAACATTTGCCGTCGATGCCGCTGGCAACCAGGCCGCCAGTGCAGTCACGGCGTATAGAACCGCGGTGGTAAAATGAAGGTCAAAACTCGGCATCAAAGAAGCTCAAATCCGCAAAAAGGCAACATTGTTTTGAGTCGCCGAGTTTACACCATCCCAATTTTTCGTCGTCTCGCTGCAGAGCGAGCAATCACGCGGGAACACCATGCTTGATAACCTTACAAACCGTTTGGCGGGAATCGTCAAAACGTTGCGCGGCCAGTCGCGCTTCACGGAAGACAACATTGCTGATGCATTGCGCGATGTGCGCATGGCCCTGCTGGAAGCGGACGTCGGTGTTCCGGTCGTAAAGGACTTCATCGCGCGCGTCAGAGAAAAAGCGCTGGGCGCGGATGTGATGCAAAGTCTCACGCCAGGTCAGGCATTCGTTGGAATTGTCCACGCCGAGCTCATCTCGCTCATGTCAGGCGGCGATCGCGCTCCAGAAAGCGTGCCGCAGCGGCTGGCGCTTAATAGTCTGCCGCTCAATTTCGCCACGACACCGCCGGCGATCATCCTGATGGCAGGCTTACAGGGTGCTGGTAAAACGACCAGTGCAGGCAAACTGGCCAAGCTGCTCAAGGAGCAGCACAAGAAAAAGGTGTTGCTGGTCAGCGTCGACGTCTACCGTCCCGCCGCTATCGAACAATTGAAAACGCTGGCCGCACAGATCGGTGTTGATTTCTTTCCAAGCGACCCCAGCCAGAGACCGATCAATATCGCCGTTTCGGCAAAACAATGGGCGAAGACGCATTTTCACGATGTCTTGATTATTGACACTGCCGGGCGCCTGGCGATCGACGACGTGATGATGGCGGAGATAAAAGCGGTCCACGCTGCGGTCAATCCGATCGAAACCCTCTTCACGGTCGACGCCATGCAGGGCCAGGATGCGGTCAACGTCGCCAAGGCGTTCTCCGAGGCGCTGCCGCTCACCGGGGTGGTGCTCACCAAGCTGGACGGCGATTCGCGAGGCGGTGCAGCGCTTTCGGTTCAGCATGTCACGGGGCAGCCGATCAAGTTCGCCGGCGTATCGGAAAAAATGGATGGCCTGGAGGTCTTCCACGCGGAGCGCATGGCGTCTCGCATCCTGGGCATGGGTGACGTGCTTTCGCTGATTGAAGACGTTCAAAAGAACGTCGATGTCGTCGAGGCCAAGAAACTTGCCGACAAGTTCAAATCTGGAAAGGCATTTGATTTCGACGATTTCAAAATGCAGTTGCAGCAGATGCGCAAAATGGGCGGTGTGTCTGCGCTCATGGACAAGCTGCCCGCGCAGTTGTCTCAAGCCGCACAGGGCTCGCCAGACTTGCAGGAAAAGCAGATGCGCCGCACCGAGGGCATCATCAATTCGATGACGCCGCTGGAGCGCCGCAAACCCGACTTGATGAAAGCGTCGCGCAAACGTCGTATCGCTGCCGGTGCCGGGGTGACAGTACAGGAAGTAAATCGCCTGATTGCCCAGTTTGAGCAAATGCAGAAGATGATGAAAATGATGAAGGGCGGCGGCATGGCCAAGATGATGCGGGGCATGAAAGGCATGATGCCGGGGATGCGCTAGGCGATGAGCGGCAATTTGGGCGAATGTGAATTCGTCATAGAGGATGGGCTGGGCCAGATCGAAATGCTAGACGCAGAAATAGGCGCATGGACATATGTTGATCACGCGGGCGCTCGCGGGCGAGCGCGGCAGCTTGACCAGTCTGCCGAGCGTGGCCCACTCTACGGTATGTCGGTTGGCGTCAAGGACATTATCGACGTCGCGGGGATGCCAACGACTTATGGTTCCGACATCTACGCCGGCAACATTGCGACGCAGGATGCTGCGTGTGTGGCTTTGGCGCGCGTGGCAGGCGCGGTCATCATCGGCAAGACTTCGACAACCGAATTAGCGGGGCCCCACCCGGCGAAGACCCGTAACCCGCAGAATCCAGAGCACACGCCGGGTGGTTCATCTTCCGGTTCCGCGGCGGCGGTTGCAGCCGGCATGGTCAGAATCGCGATGGGGACGCAGACGGCAGGCTCCGTTATCCGACCGGCTGCCTATTGCGGCGTGGTCGGCTTCAAGCCAACGTTTGGCCTGGTTCCGCGCAACGGCGTCAAGCTGCAGTCGGACACGCTGGATACCGTCGGCGTTTTTGCACGCACCGTCGACGACGCGGCCCACTGGTATACAGCAATGATCGGTGCTCGCGCCTCGCCCCTGCCGCTCATCGGCAAAGGCGCGCTGCGAATACTGCTGGTCTCGAACCTCATGGAGCGCGCAGAAGTGGATATGTCGGTGGCGATTGCGGAAGGCGCTGAGGCGCTTACGGCCGCTGGTCTTCGTGTACGCGAGGTTCGACTGCCCGAAGCGTTCGATGTTGCTCAACTTGATCAACGCATCATCCAGCTTGCCGAAATGTCGCGGCTTTACGCTTCAGAACACCGACACTTCCGCGACCAATTGAGCGACGAACTGGTTGCGTTGCTCGACGAAGGTGCCGCCATTCCAGCCGACAAGTATCAAGCCGCTCTGGCGCGCACCGATGCAGCCAGGAAACAGGTGGCATTACTGTTTGCCGATTGCGATGCCATGCTCATGCCATCTGCCACGGGCGCGGCGCCCAAGGGACTCTCATCTACCGGTGATCCGGTTTTTAACCGCCTCGCCAGCACGCTTCACCTTCCTGCCGTCAACATACCGGTATACCGGAGCAAGAAACGTATGCCCCTTGGGCTACAGCTGGTCGGCGCGCGCCTGCAAGACGAGAAACTGCTGGCGATCGCCAAGCGGGTCATCGAACTCCTGCGCAACAACACACATGACTGAAACCTGCAGTGTGCATCTGCTGGCCGACGTACCGGATTGCATTCCGACGATCGCCAATTGGTATAAAGGCGAATGGCCCGCATGGTTTGGTGACACCCCGGTTGAAGAGATCGAGGCGGATTTTCGTACGGTTGCAAATCGTGACTGTCTGCCGCTTGCTCTGGCGGCCTGTGATAGTGACGGACGGCCGCTGGGCGCCTGTTCGGTGCGCAATGATGTATTCGAGCCGTATTCGCATGCGGGCCCGTGGCTGCGCGGTTTGTATGTGCACACCCCATTTCGCGGCCAAGGCATCGCACAGCAGTTGATTCGCGCGGCCAGCGACCATGCCGCGCGGCTGCAACTGCCGAGGCTCTATGCGGCCACGCATTCGGCGATCGCGACGTTCGAACGCGCCGGTTGGCTGGGCTTTGATCAGGTTAGGCACGAGGGGCAATTGCTGACCATATTTGCCAAGCGTATTGGCTGAAAAAAGCTCGAGCTGCGCGTTAAACAGGTTGTGCAATTTATTGCGGAACGCCATTTGGCGGGGCTCACAGAACAATAATGACTCGTCAGGCCCGCCGTTGCTGGCGTCTGTAAAATCCGGGCGGGTTCAGGCCAGTTTGCTCTTGATAATGGCCGATAGCTTGCCCATGTCAGCGCGGCCGGCAACCTTTGGACGCAACACATTCATCACTTTCCCCATGTCTTTGGCAGAGGTTGCGCCAGTCTCGGCAATCACGCCCGTGAGAATTTCGGCGATTTCTTCTTCGGTAAGCTGTGCCGGCAGGTAAGCGGACAATACATCTACCTCAAATTTCTCTTTTGCGACCAGGTCAAGGCGGTTTCCTGCCGTGTATTGCTCGATCGAGTCTTTGCGCTGCTTTAGCATTTTATCGATGATGGCCAGAACCATGTCGTCGGTCAGCTCAATACGTTCATCGACTTCTTTTTGCTTCAATGCCGCTTGCAGCAGGCGAATTGCACCAAGTTTCTCGGTGTCGCGCGCCTTCATGGCGGTTTTCATGTCTTCGCTGATTTTTTCACGTAGCGTCATTTCATTCTCCACAAATAAAAAAGGCAGGCGACGTGTGTCACCTGCCTCAATAAATTCTAACCGACTTTGGTTTAGTAGAGCTTCGGCGGCAGCATCTGGCTACGCAGACGCTTGAAGCGACGCTTGACGGCAGCCGCATGTTTGCGTTTGCGCTCAGCGGTGGGCTTTTCGTAGAACTCACGGGCGCGCAGTTCGGTGAGCAAACCAGTCTTTTCAATAGCACGTTTGAAACGACGCAGTGCGACGTCAAACGGTTCGTTTTCTTTCAATCGGACTAACATTCAAAATACCTTTCTAGTTATGCCCAGCCAAGCGCCGAATACGGTCGATTGTGGGTCTGAAGTTGCGTTACTGCCCTCTTTTCCACGTAGTGAAATTGCAGAAAGCCCAATATAATAACGACTTACGGCAATTTTGCCAAGCCCCACCCTTTGGGCCGTTCACTTGCTGATCCTTGGCGTTGAAACCTCCTGTGACGAAACCGGCGTGGCGCTATATGACAGCTCTACGCGGCAACTGACCCACCGGCTGCATTCACAAGTGGAGATGCACGCCGCCTATGGTGGCGTCGTTCCGGAACTCGCGTCACGAGACCACATTCGCCGCATTACGCCTTTAATCGAAGAAGTTTTGCGCGAAAGCATGCGCTCACTTGGCGATATTGACGCGATTGCCGTCACCAAAGGGCCGGGGCTCGGTGGCGCGCTGCTGGCAGGAGCCAGCGTTGCCGCCGGGCTGGGCGCCGCTCTGGATATACCGGTAATTGGAATACACCATCTGGAAGGGCACTTGCTTTCGCCGTTGCTTGCTGAGCCGCGACCCGATTTCCCGTTTGTTGCGCTGCTGGTTTCTGGCGGCCACACGCAGTTAATGGCGGTTGAGGGGGTAGGCCATTATCGGCTCCTGGGTGAGACCTTGGACGATGCCGCTGGGGAAGCTTTCGACAAGACTGCGTCCCTGCTGGGGTTGCGCTACCCCGGCGGTGCGGCGCTAAGCAAGCTTGCCGATACGGGAAACCTCGCGCGCTTTAAGCTTCCGCGACCAATGATAGCGAGTGGGGATTTGGACTTTAGCTTCAGCGGATTGAAAACATCAGCAATGACGCTAATTCGAAGCATCGAACCCAGCGGCATCCCAAACGCGCAGGCGCGCGCAGACATCGCCGCGGCGTTTCAGGACGCGATTGTCGCTGTTCTGGTGTCAAAATCTTTAGCAGCCCTGGGTGCAACTGCAATGTCGCGGCTGGTTGTCGCAGGGGGTGTGGGGGCCAACAAGTCGCTGCGCCAGAAACTCACGAACGCAGTCGAGAAGAAGGGCGGGGCAGTCTACTATCCGCCTATGGAACTTTGCACCGACAATGGCGCGATGATCGCCTTTGCGGCGGCGATGCGGTTGGCTGGCGATCCCACGCTGCTTGGGCGCGCCTTTACCTCATTCAATATCAAGCCGCGCTGGGCTCTCGAAGACATCGCTGAAAGTTAAGCAAAGCCGCTGTTGCTATTGTGGTGCTTTCTGACGAAAGTCCCGTTCTGCAGCAGCCACTTTCTCCTCTGCCTTCTTCACCGCGTCTTCAAGCAAAGCGATTCGCGAATAATATTCTGGTTTAGTGGTGACCGAATTAACGCCGGTAGGCTTCCCGTTTGCACCTCGACCCACGACGATAGACCGCTCATCTTGCGTGGTCTCCTGGCCCGCCTCTAGCGCTTTTTTCGCCTCCTCCAACTCGTCGCGTGCCGCATCCAACGCTTTACGATAGGTCTCGCGTTCGCTGGCGCGCTCGGAAGCGCGGGACGTAACCGACGCGCTGTTTTGAGGTTTGCCCGACGATAGATTTCGCTCGGCAGGAATCACTGTCCCGGACGTATCGGCAATGACGGGCACCGCGTTTTCGCCACTCTTGGGCGCAGTATCGGAGTACGTAACCTTTCCATCCTTGCCGGTGTATTTCCACAGCCCTTGCGCATTTGCGGCGAAGGCGAAACACGACAGGAGCATGCCCGCGATCAACGAAATTTTGCGTTCAGCCAGCAGTTGCATATTCTTCCCTTCTGACGGCACCAGCCGCATTAAAAGCGCAGACCAAACACTGCGTATCACGTCGAAATCTGACAGTCTGCCAGGCAAGCGAAAGCCCATCGAACATCATCAGGCGCCCGGTGAGAGGCTCGCCCAGATCGCACAGCAAGCGAATCGCTTCGGCCGCCTGCATTGCACCGATAATCCCGACAAGCGGCGCAAACACGCCCATTACCGCACAGCGCTCTTCTTCCGCATCCGCCTGATCTGGAAACAGGCAGTGGTAGCAAGGGCTGTCTTGGCGCCGGAGGTCGAAGCTGGTGATTTGACCGTCGAAGCGAACGGCCGCGCCGGAGACCAGCGGCTTGGAATGGCGCACGCAGGCCCGGTTAATGCCATGCCGGGTCAGAAAATTATCCGAGCAGTCCAACACAACATCTGCGGCTTCGACCGCGTCTTCGAGCGCTTTTCCAGCCAACCGCTCTTGTATCGCATCGATGCTGATCGTCGAATTCAGAGCGCGCAACTGATTCCTAGCTGAAACCGCCTTATTCAGGCCGACCGTGTCTTCACGGTGTACCACCTGTCTTTGCAGGTTGGTTAAGTCAACCCGGTCACCATCCGCCACACAAATATGACCAACACCTGCCGATGCGAGGTACATGAGCGCCGCCGACCCAAGACCACCCGCGCCAATCACTAGCACACTCGATTGATCAAGTCGAACCTGACCTTCCAGGCCGAACTCGTTCAGGAGAATATGTCGACTGTAGCGGAGCAGTCTCTGGTCGTCCATGCTCGCTTCAAGCGGCCTGCTGGTGAGTTGCAGAACAGGTTCGGTAGCAACGCGCTACTTAACCGATTTGTCCGCCTTGTCGACTTTGTCCAGCTTGGGCTTGAGCGCCGCAGGGGCACTGCCGGCGCTCGCCAGCAATGCACGCGGGCTGGACGCGACCGGTAAACCCTTCAGTTGGTTCATTGCCTGCTGAAGAATGAAATCAACTGGTTTCCCATCGAAACCGTTGAGCGGTTTGTATTCAATAAGTTTTTCCTCTGCCTTGTTGTCGGTGGTGGCAACAGCCGCCACACCCGTGCCGACGGTTTTGCCATCCTGGCCCGGCAAACCACTAGTCGGCGCACCCTTAGTCTTGCTTCCGTCTTTGTCTTTTTTATCCGGCGGCAACTGTGATGCATCAGGCATGGCATCGATCTTGGCCTTCAATGCGGCGGCCGCTTTCTTTTCGTCGTCACCAACCAGGTGTCTTTCCAGATCAGCTTCACGCATCGCCACACGCTGAGTACCATCGTCGACGGCAACATCGGGAACAATTCCCTTGGCTTGAATCGAACGGCCGTTAGGCGTGTAGTAGCGTGCTGTCGTCAATTTGATCGCGCTATGGTTACCCAAGGGCAGAATTGTCTGCACAGAGCCTTTGCCGAAAGTTTGTGAACCCATGATTGTCGCCCGCTTGTGATCCTGCAGAGCACCGGCAACAATTTCTGATGCCGACGCCGTGCCGTTGTTCACGAGGACAACCATCGGAACCTCTTTGATGGAGGGAGGGAGTTTGGCGAGATAGTCTTCACGTCCGGCACTGCGCAAGTAGTTTTCCTTTCGCGCCAACAGCCGCATCTTGGAATCTTCAACACGACCGTCGGTATAAACGACTAATGCATCCTTCGGCAGGAAAGCAGCCGAAACGGCAACGGACGCGTTCAGCAATCCGCCTGGATCATTGCGCAAATCAAGCACCAATCCCTTCAACGCACCGCCGTTTTGTTTGTACGCATCAATGATGGCCCGGGTCATTTTTTCGCCGGTATTTTCCTCAAACTGGGTCAGCCGGATAACCGCGTAGCCCGGCTCAATCAAGCGTGACCGCACGCTTTGAATTTCGATAACGGCGCGTTTGACGTTAAACACCAATTCCTTGGCTTCGCCACGGCGCAGTACCGTTAGCTTGGCTTCGGTGCCGGCTTCGCCACGCATGCGTTTTACCGCCTCCGTGAGTGAAATTCCGCGCAAGCTGGTTTCGTCGACCTTGATGATGAAGTCGCCCGACTTGATTCCGGCGCGAAATGCCGGTGTGTCGTCAATTGGCGAAATCACACGGACAAACCCGTCCTCCGACCCGACTTCAATACCCAAGCCGCCGAACTTGCCGGTCGTCGTCGCCTGCATTTCCTTGAATGCATCAGCATCCAGAAATGCCGAGTGTGGATCAAGGCCGGTCAACATGCCGTTGATTGCTTCTTTGATCAATCGTTTGTCGTCAACTTCTTCAACATAGTCGCTCTTAATGCGACCAAAAACCTCGGAGAGCATGCGCACTTCTTCAAGCGGCAGATTCAGCATGGTGCTTTGCCGTTCGGCCACTGCCGAGAAATTGAGACTCAACATAACGCCCGCGATTGCCCCAAGTCCGACGAGCCCGCCGGCTTTCATTTTGCGGCTCAAGGCACTGCCGGGATTTTTTTCCGGTGCATTGTTCATGCAAACCTCACATTAAATAACTTCATATTTGCTCTCTTTTTCAGCGTCCCACCCATTTCATTGGATCGAACGGCTTGCCCTCATGGCGCAATTCAAAATATACACCCGATTCCAGCGCGCCGCCTGTCGAGCCGACCGACGCTACCGTTTCGCCGCTCTGCGCCTTGTCACCAACCTGCTTTAGTAGCGATTCATTGTTGCCGTAAAGACTCATATAGCCGCCGCCATGGTCGACAATGAGCAGATTTCCAAAACCGCGCAGCCAATCAGCGTACACAACCCTGCCGTCGGCGACAGCCTTTACCGTCTGTCCCGTTTCCGCGCGAATGAACAACCCTTTCCACGTTACGCCACCATCTTCTCTTGGGCTACCAAAGCGGCCCTGAAGTTCCCCCCGCGCGGGTAATTTGAGTTTCCCCTTCAGCGTGGCGAATGCCCGGCCGATAAATGAAGCATCTGCAACAGACTCTACGGACTGACCTCTCTGCTGGATGCGATCACTCTTCCGCTCCTTTCGTTCGTCGCGATCTCGTGCCAACGCCTTTGCAAGCTGCTCTATCAGTTTGGCAAGACGATCTTCGTCGCGTTTCAGGCGGCCAACTTCCCGGCGATTCTTGTCGATATCCGCCTTTATCTGGCTGAACACCTTTTGCCTGGCAGCGCGCTCGCTCTGCAACTGGGCGCGGGCCTGCTTTTGTTCCTCCGCGTTGGACGCCAATTCCTCCTGTTTGCTACGGGCCTCGGATTCCAGTGTCGCCAGCGCCGCAAGGCTCTGCTTGAGTCCACCTATCATCGTCGCGCGGGCCCGTGACAAATAGCCGAAATAATGGATCTGCCGATCCACTTCTGCCATATCCTGGCCGTTGAGCATTAGCCGCAGCGCATCGGCATTGCCGTACATGTACTGGTGGCGAATCGTACGATCGAGCAACGCTTGCTGGCCCGCCACATCAGCGCGACCTGCATCGATGCTCTTTTTCAGCTCCGCGAGATTTTTTGCGATCCTGCCCTGCTCACCGGAAAGCGTTAGCAAGCCGCGATTGACTTCACTGATGGATCTTTCCGACGTTCGCAGCGCGTCCGCAACCTCGTTGCGAGACTCTTCACTCTTGACGATATCGCGTTGCAGGTTCTCGATGCGTTCACGGAGCTGGCCAAGTTCGGCTTTCTGGTTGGCAAGACTGGCCGCGCAACTCGCTGAAAACAGTATGACCGCGATGCAACGCGCGCAGTGTTTCACCTTTGACTCGCCCCCAATGGCGCCCGCTTCAAGCTCAAGCCTTCGCCTTGCCTTGATTGGCCACGACAGCTTGCGCCCTGGCTATTTCTGCCTGATCGCCAAGGTAGTAATTCCGTATTGGCCGCAGGTCATCACTCAACTCATAAACCAGCGGCACGGCGGTAGGAATATTGAGCCCGACGATCTCATTGTCACTTATGTGGTCCAGATGCTTGATCAGCGCCCGCAAGCTGTTGCCATGCGCTGCAATGATGACGTTTCGCCCTGCACGTACTTGCGGCGCAATGTTCATCTGCCAATACGGCACCACCCGCGTGACAGTGTCCTTAAGGCACTCGGTCAAGGGCAGCTCCTCTGGCAGCAACGTTGAATAGCGGGGATCGCCGACTGGACTACGTTCGTCTTCCGCCGTCAATGCAGGGGGCGGCACGTCATAACTGCGCCGCCAAACGTGTACCTGATCATCACCAAATTTGGCTGCCGTCTCCGCCTTGTTCAAGCCCTGCAGGGCTCCGTAATGGCGTTCGTTCAAACGCCAGTGCTTCACGACAGGAATCCACTGACGGCCCATTTCTTCCTGTGCCAGCCACAATGTGCGAATCGCTCGTGTCAACAGTGACGTATAAGCAAGGTCAAACTCGATGCCCGCCTCCCGCAGCAGTCGACCCGCGCGCCGCGCTTCCTCAACACCTTTGTCAGTCAAATCAACATCTTTCCACCCGGTAAAGCGGTTTTCAAGATTCCAGGTGCTTTCGCCGTGACGCATCAATACCAGTTTTTTCATTTGGTCATTCTCGATAAGGTCTTGTATTTAAGGTAAACATCCACATTTTGCCTGGTAGAAGTATTTGCGGCGCACGACGGAATTGTTGCAGCATGTTGGTAAAATATCAGGCTTTCGCAATCGGCTAAACGTTCATTCAAACGTTTGGCTGGAATCTTCCCTTCGCTGCAACACTACATTTATCAACATATGACCGAGTTTATTTCACAAAACATCATGCTGGTTGTGCTGTTCATCACCAGTGGCGGAATGTTGCTGTGGCCGACGATTTCCAAGGCAACTGGCAATTCGCGGGAACTTGGCACGCTGGAAACCACACGCTTGATGAACACCGGTAACGCACTGATTCTTGATATTCGCGGCACGACCGAGTTTGGCGGTGGCCGCATTCCAAGGTCGAAAAACATTCCGCTCGCCGAAATCGACAAGCGCATCGACGAGATTGCAAAGTTCAAGGATAAACCGGTGGTCGTTACCACCAGCGCAAATTCGGGCGCTGGAGCGGCGCTCAAATTGTTGAAGCGGCACGGCTTCGCCGATGTTTATCAGTTGCAGGGCGGATTTGGCGCCTGGCAGCAAGCCAGCCTGCCTGTCGAAAAATAGTCTGACCTCCCGTCATGCCTAAAATCACGATGTATCTGACCGGTGTATGCCCCTATTGTCATATGGCAGAACGGCTTCTGAAATCCAGAGGCGTTGACTCTATCGACAAAATCCGCATCGATCTTGATCCGGCCCAGCGCGAAGAAATGATGATGAAAACCGGGCGACGGACAGTACCCCAGATCTTTATCGGCGAGCGCCACGTTGGCGGTTTTGACGATTTGTCCGCACTCGACAAAGCCGGACAACTTGCGCCATTGCTGGCAGCCTGAATTTTGTAACAAGCATAAAACCCAACGAGGAAAATGAGATGACCGACGCAACCATACAAGACAATCAACCCGTGTATTCAATCGAAAAAATCTATGTAAAGGATCTTTCGCTTGAAGTACCTAATGCCCCGCAAATTTTCCTTGAGCGTGAAGCACCACAAGTGGATGTGCAATTGCATCACTCGTCAAGCAAGGTGGATGAAGGCGTGTTTCAGACCGAACTGACGCTGACCATCACTGCAAAGATCGGTGAAAAAACCATGTTTCTGGTTGAGGCCAATCAAGCCGGTATTTTCGCGATCCGCAATGTGCCCGAAGCCGACCTCGAGCCGATCCTGGGTATCAGCAACCCGAATATCTTGTATCCCTATGTTCGCGAGACCGTGTCTGACGCCATTGTGCGCGCAGGCTTCCCGCCAGTTCTGCTCAATCCAGTTAATTTTGAAGCGCTGTATCAGGCTCAAAAGCAGCACGAATCCCAGCAGGCAGTTGCCGCGCCGGATGCTGCGCAGCTAGTTACGCACTAGGAGCAATTGATGCACAATGTGGTCATGAGAAAAATCATGTCCTGCAAAAACGCCGCCACCATGTGGGCGGCGTTTTGCTTGGTGCCGACGCTGGCGTTGGCGCAGCCCACTGTGGCGCCAGCAGCGCCCGCCACGCTTTTCGGATCGATCGGCGACAAGCCGGCAATCCTGTATGACGGCCTGTCGACCAAGGCAAACAAAATCTTTATTCTTTCCAGCTCTCACCCTGTGGAGGTTTTGGTCAAGCTCGACAAATGGACAAAGGTTCGCACTGGCGGGAACGCGATCGGCTGGATGGAAAATTCGTTTCTTGGCGACAAGCGGTTCGTCCAGGTGGGCGGGTCCACTGCTGAAGTTCGCGCGGCCCCCAATGGTAGTGCGAGCATCGTCTTTGAAGCTCAGCGTAGCGTCGTATTGGAGGCCAGCGGACCCGCCAGCGTTGACGGCTGGCTGCCCGTTCGGCACCGCGATGGTCAGGCAGGTTTTGTGCGGCTCACGCAAGTCTGGGGCGCATGAAACTCGTCGTGCTCGGTGCAGGTGCATGGGGTACAGCGCTGGCAATTTCGTTTTCGAATCGGCATGAAGTAACGCTTTGGAGCCGTGACGAGACGTATGTGGCCGAACTGGCGGCCTCGCGCCAGAATCAGCGGTATTTGCCAGGCATCGATTTGCCGGATTCAATCGCCATCGAGGCGAAACTCGATGTCGCACTCGCAAATGCGGATTTGTCGCTGATTGCCACCTCAACGACCGGTCTTGGCGCCACAACGGCTTTGCTCTGCCGCGAGGCACCCAGGTTGCCGATCCTGTGGGCATGCAAGGGTTTCGACAAGGAGACCGGATGGCTGCCGCACGAAACAGTCGGACAATTGGTTGGACCGAATTCCCAGACTCATTATGGGGCGCTAAGCGGACCAAGTTTTGCGCTTGAAGTCGCCAGGGGATTGCCGTGCGCATTGACGCTTGCCTCCAATGACCTGAACTTCGCGCGCGAAATGACGGCACAACTTAGTGGCCCGACACTGCGCATTTATTCGAGCGATGACCTGGTCGGCGTCGAACTCGGCGGCGCGCTCAAGAACGTGATGGCCATTGCGGCGGGCATCTGCGATGGAATGCAACTTGGCATGAACGCCCGCGCTGCGCTGATCACTCGCGGTCTGGCAGAAATGGTTCGCCTCGGTGTGGCCATGGGCGGCAAGCCTGAAACCTTCATGGGCCTGACAGGGTTGGGCGATCTGGTATTGACGGCGACGGGAGACCTGTCTCGCAATCGAACTGTCGGCGTGCATTTGGCTCAAGGCAGAAGCCTCGATGCCGTCCTCGCCTCGCTAGGACACGTGGCCGAAGGCGTGAACTCTGCGCAAACGGCGCTGGCGCTGGCAAAAAAGCACGCGGTCGATATGCCGATAACCCAGGCCGTGAACGCCGTGCTATTCGCCAACGCTGATCCCCGCGAAACGGTTCGACGCCTGCTCTCGCGAGACGCCAAGGCCGAGTCTGCGTGACCTGCGCATAGCAGCCGGTTGTCCAATCGCGCGTTGCAATGACAAAGAATTTCATTTTCAAATCCATCGGAGCAAACCAAATGAGCAAAAAAGCCAGCACAAAATCCGCTAAGTCGAAGCCGGAATCCAAGCCCCCCGCTGCCAGCAAGGCCGAGACCAAAGCGGCGAAACAGGCAGCGCAGGCGTTATTGAACCCACGCATTACTGCGGCACAAAAAGCCGAGGTGCTGATCGAAGCGCTGCCGTATATCCGCCGCTTCTGGGATAAGAATATCGTCGTTAAATACGGCGGCAACGCGATGACTGAAGTTGCCCTGCAGGAAGACTTTGCCGAAGACATCACGTTATTGAAGCTGATCGGCATGAACCCCGTTGTTGTCCACGGCGGCGGCCCGCAGATCAATCGTACATTGGAGAAGATTGGCAAGCAGGGCCAGTTCATTCAGGGCATGCGGGTGACGGACGACGAAACGCTGGACGTGGTCGAAATGGTGCTGGGCGGCCTCGTCAACCAGGAAATTGTCACGCTCATCAACAAGGCAGGCGGCAAAGCGGTCGGGCTCACCGGCAAAGATGGCAACTTCATTCACGCACGCAAGATGACGATTACCTCGAAAGAGGACAAGCGCAAGAAGATCGACATCGGCCTGGTCGGCGAGGTCGTCAAGATTGACACCGCCATCATCGACTTGCTCGACAGTGAGGACTTCATTCCCGTGATAGCGCCGCTGGGTGTTGACGAAAAAGGTACCGCCTACAACATCAATGCCGATGTCGTTGCTGGCAAAATTGCTGTCGCGTTGCAAGCCGAGAAATTCATCCTGCTCACCAACACCGCAGGCGTGCTGGACAAGAAGGGCAAAGTCCTGACCGGCCTGACGGCAGCCAAAGTGGCCGAATTAATTGAGGACGGAACTATCTCGGGCGGCATGTTGCCGAAAGTCGACTGCGCGCTCGATGCCGTCAAGAATGGCGTGAAGACCGCACACATCATTGACGGACGAGTGCCACACGCGCTGTTGCTGGAGGTGTTGACCAGCGAGGGAGTAGGCACGCTGATCCGTGGGGCAAGTGCTAATCGCGGTCAGACCTGATCAAAAGACCGTAACGCCGAGCAAGAAGGCAGAGACCCGTCTCTGCCCCTGACCTATAACCCTCAAACCCCCATGTAATCCTTTTTGCCGACCTCCAGACCGTTGTGCCGCAGGATGGCGTAAGCCGTGGTGACGTGGAAGAAAAACTGCGGCAAGGCATAGTGCAACAAGTAGGCATGGCCGGTAAATTTGCGTTCCTTCGGCGTGCCCGGACGCAGCACGATTTCGCGGTCTTCCTGGCCATCGATCTGCGCGGCAGTGAAGCCGTCCAGAAACGCGAGTGAATTCGCCAGATGCGCCTGCATCTCGACAAAAGTCTGTTCGTTGTTCTCCGCCGCCGGCACCTCAACGCCCGCCAGGCGTGCGGACACACCGCGCGCAAATTCGGTGGCGATCTGCACTTGGCGGATCAGCGGGAACATATCCGGAAAGAGTCGCGCCTGCAACAGCGCATTCGGGTCGATCTTCTTTTCGGTGGCGTGGGCCTCCGCTTTGGTGAGGATTGCGGCCATGCTGGTGAGCATTTGCCGGAAGACGGGGACGGACGCGGAGTAGAGGGATATTTGCATGAAAATTCCTGTTGAGGTGAGAGGTTGAAATGCGACTGCCAGCATAGCCTATTGACGTGACGACGGATTGCCATACTCGAGACCTGATTTTGCGATGTGCAAGCCCCCTAATCCCAACGCTTTGCAAACCCCAGCCAGCCCATCACCCATCGCGCAAATCCATAGGCGATCCAGGAGATGGCGCGCTCCCGCCAGTCGCGCTTCAGCCAATCGGCTGCCTCAAGCTGTGTCGCGTTCATGCGAATTTCGTCCATCAGTGATGCACGCAATTCTGAAGCGAATGTTTGGTCGAACACCACCACATTAGCCTCGCGATTAAGGAACAGGCTAAAAGGATCAAGATTACTTGAACCCACGGTGGACCACTCGTCATCGACTACCGCGACCTTGCCGTGCAACATACTTAGATGATATTCAAAAATAGTGACGCCGACACCAAGCAATTGCGTGTACAGGGCGCGCGTGGCCTGCTGCAGCATGGGGTGGTCAGCGCGGCCCTGCAAAAGAAGTATCACTTTCACGCCGCGCTTTGTCGCCGCCATGAGTGCGCTACGAAAATGCCTCCCGGGCAGGAAATAGGGACTGGTAATGAGGACTTCTCGGCGAGCATTGCCGACAGCGGCCAGGTACGCTCTTTCGATGTCACGACGATGTCGAAAGTTGTCGCGGATAGCGAACAAAACCTTGGTTCCGCCTTTTCGTGTTTCCCGCTCCAGCGCCGGGGGAACATGGATGGGGAACTTGGGAAGGGGAAATTTCTTGTCGCGCCGACCGAATTTCCACCACGAGACGGTTCGCCAAAGCCGCGCCATTTCCAGATAAATATCCGCCAGTACCGGCCCTTCGATCTGCACAGCATAATCGTAACGGGGAAACTCCGACATCGACTCGCTCAAGTCGTCAATCAAGTTGATTCCACCGACGAACCCGACCCGGCCGTCGACTAGCGCGATCTTGCGATGCACCCGCCGCAGCCGGCTCTTCTTCAAATTAAATATCCTGTGCTCGGGGCGAAACACCAGCAACGAAATGCCGGCCGCCTGCATGCTCTCGAAGAATGTGCGCGGCGTATTGTGCGAACCGACGCCGTCGACCAATACTTGCACGCTGACGTTGCGCCGTGCTGCGCGTTTCAGCGCGTCGGCGATTGACGAGCCTGTCTGATCATTGCAAAAAATATATGTTTCAAGCCGGATTTCGACCGTCGCAGCGTCGATAGCGGCCGTAAGCGCCGGGAAGAACGCTTCGCCATTCTTGAGGAGAGTGACGTGGTTGCCCGGAACGACGCGCGAGCGACGCAGCAAGCTCACTAACCTGGCCGCAGCGTCACCGTCAGACCGACGTGATCTGACATTTTGTGCCACTTCACACCGTTTACATCGCCGTGTAACCTGGCTGACTGTTCGACCGCCAGGCCCCGTACGTAGATGCGATCCAACGTAAAGACCGGCAACATCGCGGGAAACGTGCGCGCGGGCTTGCCGTGCGTGTGCTCAAAGACTTCAACCAGACCCAGCGCCTCATGCAGACGCTTGCTGGTGCCGCTGGCCTTTGCCCGCCAGTCATTGAAATCGCCTGCAACGAGCAGTGGCCCGTCGTGTGAAGTCTCATGCAGAAATTCGATCAGGCGCTCCACCTGCATTTTGCGGCTGCGCGCGAACAGACCCAGATGAATACAGACACAGGTCAACGGCGTTTGCCATCCCGGAATGTCGATACGTGCCATCAAATGGCCGCGCGCTTCGTAGCGATGATGCGAGACATCGCGATTGACCCAGTTAATCACCGGAAACGCAGACAGGATGGCATTGCCGTGGTCGCCGTCTTTATGGGCGGCGTTGAGACCGTAAACCAGATCGGTGTAGCGCCCTTGAGCGATATGCTCGTGCTGTGCCAGCTCTGGCCAGTTGTCGAATTTGTTTTCGTGTTTGGCGTGCAAGCCCTGCACCTCCTGCAAGAACACAATGTCGGCATTCAGCGATTGCACTTTCTCGCGCACGTCGTGGATCACCAGGCGACGGTTGAGCGGACTCAAACCCTTGTGGATGTTGTAGGTCGCAACGGTGATGCGTTCAGTCATTGTTTGCCTGCAGTTCAGTCACGGATGTTGCTGCTCGACGTGGTAGGTCGAGTATGGCCTCGCGATTGGTGGGCGAAAAGCACAGGGGCGCTGCCTTTTCGTATGGCAGCCATACATATTGCAGATGCTCAAATGCGCTTAGTGTGACACTCACGGCTTCGGGAATCTGTAGGCCAAACACGTGTTCAGTATTTTGGGTGACACCGGGTGCGTAGCGGTGCTGCCAGATGGCATAGATTTCGTAGGTATTCTCCTGCTGCCAGTCGACGAGGCTGGCTCCTGCTTGAGTCGAGTCGATGCCGGTCTCTTCCATCACTTCGCGCGCCGCCGTCTCCAAGAGACTCTCGTCCGCTTCCTGACTGCCGGTCACCGACTGCCAATAACCCGGACGGTCTGCGCGCTCGATCAGTAGCACTTCCAGT
>Ga0163144_10008668_pt1 | contig 21971 bp, 15 predicted proteins | sample OliLak19BULKMAT1_FD_123175 | JGI IMG/M metagenome (GOLD analysis project Ga0163144, IMG submission 123175) | Freshwater microbial mat bacterial communities from Lake Vanda, McMurdo Dry Valleys, Antarctica - Oligotrophic Lake LV.19.BULKMAT1 | ecosystem: Environmental > Aquatic > Freshwater >... | reverse complement strand
TCGCCTTCCTTGATAAACAGCGGCACCTGAATTTCCATCCCGGTCTCGAGCACCGCGGGCTTGGTCACGCTGCCGCTGGCCGTGTTGCCGCGCACGCCCATCTCGGTTGACGCCACCGTCAGCTCCACGTGCGGCGGAAAGACAATGCCGATCGGCTGGCCGTTATAGCGGTGAATCTGCACTTCGACGTTGTCCACCAGCAGGCCCCGGTCGTCGCCCAGGATGTCGGTGCCAAGCGTGTGTGTCTCGAACGATTCCTGGTCCATGAAATGAAAGCCGTCGGCGTCGGCATACGAGAAGGTCGCCGCCGACATGACCAGGTCCGGTTCCGCGAACTTCTCGCCGGCCTTGAAGGTCTTGTCGAAGACGGCGCGGGTGATCAGGTTGCGCATCTTCAGCCGCACCAGCGTCTGCCCGCCCCGGGCGGTGGGTTTCGACACCTCCACGTCCAGGCAGTGGTAGGGGGCGTTCTCGTACTCGAAATATGCCTTGCGCTTGATCTCGATCGCTTCAATCAGTGCGGCCATCTCAGCATTGTATCAAGTGCTGGGGTGCTGGGGTGCTACGGTGCTGGGGTGCTAAAGTGCGGGAAGAGATGACCGTGATTCGCGTCCGTTATTGCGAGGCTTGAAACTACCTGCCGCGCGTAGCGCGTCGGCAGGCACGGCGATTGCTTGAATCGCCGTCATGCCTCACCGCACTGAATCGGTCTGGGAGTCCACCGCCCAGATTCCGGCGTATTCCCCGCTCACTTCTGACACCAGCGCCGACGTCTGCGTGGTCGGGGCGGGCATTGCCGGCCTGACCACGGCCTACCTGCTTACCGAAGTTGGGAAGAGCGTGGTGGTAATTGATGACGGCCGCATCGGCAGCGGCATGACGGGCGCGACGACCGCGCACCTCGCCAATGCCCTGGACGACCGCTACTTCCACCTTGAGCGTTTACACGGGGAACGTGGCGCGCGTCTCGCGGCCGAGAGTCACACTGCGGCTATCGATCGCATTGACGCCATCATCAGTCGCGAGCGGATCGGGTGCGACTTCTCGCGCCTCGACGGCTACTTGTTTGCCGCGCCCGGCCACGACGACGACTACCTCGACCGCGAGTTGGCGGCGGCGCATCGCGCCGGACTGCACAATGTGACCAAGGCCGGCCGGGCGCCCCTGCCGTGGGACACCGGCCCCTGTCTGCGCTTTCCCAGCCAGGCGCAACTGCATCCCCTGAAGTATCTCGCCGGCCTCGCCGCGGCAATCGAGGGAGGCGGCGGTCGCATCTACACCGGAACCCATGCCGATACCATCGAGGGCGGCGAGTCCGGCACTGTGACCACGAAGGGCGGCACCATTACCTCCGCCCACATCGTTGTGGCGACCAACACGCCGGTGAACGACCGGGTCGTCATTCACACCAAGCAGGCGCCGTACATGACGTATGTGGTCGGCCTCCAAGTAGCGCGCGGCTCGATTGCCCACGCCCTCTATTGGGACACCGGCGATCCGTATCACTACCTGCGCATCCAGCCGATGCGCGACGGCGATTCCGATCTCCTAATCGTGGGCGGAGAAGATCACAAGACCGGCCAGGCCGACGACATCGACCAGCGCCACGCACGCTTGGAAGCCTGGACGCGCGAGCGCTTTCCCATGGTGCGCGAGGTGGCGTTCATGTGGGCCGGGCAGGTCATGGAGACGGTCGACGGCCTGGCGTTCATTGGCCGCAACCCGATGGACCACGACAACGTCTACACCGTCACTGGCGACTCAGGGATGGGCATGACGCACGGCACCATCGGCGGCATCTTGATCACCGACATCATTCTCGGTCGTCACAATCCGTGGCAGGCCCTTTACGATCCCGCGCGCAAGACCTTGCGTGCCTCGGGTGAATTCGTCAGGGAAGCGGCGAACGTCGCGGCGCAGTACGCGCAGTGGGTGACGCCGGGTGACGTCGCGTCGGTTGACGACATCGAGAAGGACAGCGGCGCGGTGATTCGCAGGGGCGTGTCCAAGAGTGCGGTCTACCGCGATGCCACCGGCGAACTGCACGAGAAGTCTGCGGTGTGCCCGCACCTCGGCTGCATCGTGGCGTGGAATCCCTCGGCGAAGACCTGGGATTGCCCGTGCCACGGGTCACGCTTCGGAAAGTTCGGCGACGTAGTCAACGGGCCGGCGAACACCGGGCTCACGCGGCTGTGAGCTATTGGGCCCTGGTCTTCGCCGCGACGGCGTGTTCTTCGGCCTTGATCTCGACGCGCTCGCGCTTGATGTCAAGCCTGAGGCGGCCGTACAAACTCATGTAGATGTTTGCCACCCACACCAGCGTGAACCACGCCACGAGCGCGCCGCGCCAGCCTGGCACGAGCAGCCTGAAGCCGCTCATCCAGACCAGGGCCGCGGCCACGTAGTGGCTGAAGCAATATTCGCAGGTAAACAGGTAGAAAACTTACGCTGATAGAGCGCCTTGCAGCGTTGGCTCTTGGCCGAGCACCAAGAACGCAGCTCGTCGAACAACTCTTCGTGCGTCACCGTCCATGCGATACATGCGACCGGGGCGGCGAGCACGAAGAGCCAGATGAGCTGTTGGCTCACGGCGGGCATGTCAGGCCTTGGGCATGGTCAGGACCTGGCCCGGCTTGATCTTGTCGGGATCGCTCAGGATCGACTTGTTGGCCTCGAAGATCTTCATGTAGGCGTTGGCGTCGCCCAGGTGTTCCTTGGCGATCTTGCTGAGCGTGTCGCCGGCCTGCACGGTGTAGGTGGCGCCGTTGGCGGGCTTGGCGTTCGGGTCGATGGTCACCTCCGCGACGACGTCGTTGCGCCAGTCGGGCACGGTCTTGATCGCGGTCCAGATCTCGTTGACTTCGTCCTGGCTCTGGACGACGCCCTTGAAGTACAGCTTGCCGTCGCGCTCTTCGGCAGCGCCCTGCATGTGCAGGCCCTTGGCGATCTGAATGGCGTGGTGGTATTTTTCTCGTAAGCTCATGGTTGGGAATCCTCTCCACAAGGGCAATGCAAGTTACGAACCATTTAGTACGGTTCAGAACGGTTCTGGGAGGTTCAGAATAGGGGTCATGACCCGCACCGAACACGATTCGCTGGGACCGGTAGAGGTAGCCGCTGACCGTTTGTGGGGTGCGCAGACGGAACGATCGCGGCATCACTTTGCCATTGGTGGCGATCGGCTGACCTGGCCGCGGTCAGTGATCCGCGCGCTGGGGCTGCTGAAGAAGGCAGCCGCGCAGGCCAACCTCGAGCTTGGCGAACTCACGCCGGAGCGCGCCGAACTGATCGGGCGTGCCGCAGATGAAGTGATTTCGGGCGCCCTCGACAGCGAGTTCCCACTGGTCGTGTTCCAGACCGGTTCCGGGACGCACACCAACATGAACGCCAACGAGGTGATTGCCAATCGGGCGAATCAACTCGCCGGCGCACCGCTCGGTTCGCACGCGCCGGTGCATCCCAATGACCATGTCAATCGCGGGCAGTCGTCCAACGACGGATTCCCCGTGGTGATGCACCTCGCGACGGTGGAGGAGGTCGTGCATCGCCTGGTGCCGGCGATCACGGCGCTGCGCAACACCCTGGCTGACAAGGCGCTGGCGTTTGATCGGATTGTGATGGTGGGCCGCACCCACTTGCAGGACGCCGTGCCGATCACGCTCGGCGCCGTGGTGCGCGGCTGGGTGGCCCAGATCGACGACACCCTCGCCGGCGTCACGACCACGCTGCCGGGGCTGCACGCGCTCGCGCTCGGCGCCACCGCCGTAGGAACCGGCTTGAACGCGCATGCCAAGTTCGGCGTTACAGCCTCGCGATACCTCGCCGACGCTACCGGTCAGCCGTTTCACGAGACGGGCAACCACGTCGCCGCGCTGTCGGGGCACGACGCGATGGCCGCCACCAGCGCCGCACTGCGAGGGCTGGCCAGTGCGCTGATGAAGATGGCCAACGACATTCGCCTCTACGCCTCGGGCCCGCGCGCCGGCATCGGCGAGTTGCGATTGCCCGAGAACGAACCGGGCTCGTCGATCATGCCGGGGAAGATCAACCCGACGCAGTGCGAGGCTCTGACCATGGTGGCCGTGCACGCCTTTGGGAACGACGCGGCCGTGGCCTTCGCCAACTCGCAGGGGCAGTTCCAGCTGAACGTCTTCAAGCCGGTCATCCTCCACAACGTGCTTGAGTCGATCGCGTTGCTGGCCGACGCGGCGACGTCGTTCGATCGGTTCTGCGCGCGTGGACTGCAGGCCGACGAAGCGCGCATCGCCGAGCACCTGGGGCAATCGCTGATGCTGGTCACGGCACTCGCCCCTCACCTCGGGTATGAGCGCGCGGCCGCGATTGCGCTGGCCGCGCATCGCGATGGCCGTTCGTTACGCGATGCCGCGCTGGCCTCGGGGCTCCTCACCGCCGAACAGTTCGATGGCTGGGTGCGACCCGATCGCATGGCCCGCCCGCATGCGCCGGCAAACACCACCGGATGACGGGCTGTGAGACCGGGTGCCTGTTACAATGAGAGACAGTGATCGCCCCCCCGCCCCCCGCCAACGAGGCCGGCCGTCTCGCCGCCCTCGATAGCTACGGCATTATCGACACGGCCCCCGAACAGGCCTACGAAGACTTCACACAGCTGGCTGCCCACATTTGTGGCGTACCGATCGCGCTGATCTCGCTGATCGACAAGGACCGCCAGTGGTTCAAGTCGAAGCTCGGTCTGGAGCCGACGGAAACGCCACGCGAGCAAGCGTTTTGCGCGCACGCCATTGTTGACAACCAGTTGCTGGTCGTGGCCGACGCCACGCAAGACAAGCGATTCGAAGGCAATCCGCTGGTCACCGGCGCCCCGAACATCCGCTTCTACGCCGGCGCGCCGCTCGTTACCGGCAGCGGGCATGGTCTTGGCACACTCTGCGTCATTGACCGCATCCCCCGCGAGCTGACCAGCGAGCAGTTGGCGTCGCTCCAGGCCCTCAGCCGCCAGTTGATGGCCCAGCTCGAATTGCGCCGCGCCCTGGGGTTGCTGACCGAAGCCGAACGCGCGAAGAAAGTCTTTGTCGCCCACGTCAGCCACGAACTGCGCACGCCGCTGACCTCCATTCGCGGTGCCCTGGCCCTGGTGCGCGATTCCGAGCCCAACCTGGACGACGACTCGCGCGAGCTGCTGTCGGCCGCGCACCGCAGCGCCAACCGGCTGCTGGAGCTCGTCAACGACCTGCTCGACCTGGAACGGGTCGGCAGCGGCGAGCGCACCATCCACAAACGAGACTGTGACCTTGCCGCCGCCATTGACCGAGCCGCCGAGACCGTGCGGCCGATTGCCGCCGACGCCGGGGTCGCGATCAAGCTGACGCCGGGTGAGGTGCGGTTGCACGCCGATCCCGAGCGGCTCACCCAGGTGGTGGTGAATTTGCTGGCCAACGCCGTGCGGTTCTCGCCGAGGGGCGGCACGGTCACCGTGGGCGTGGCACGGGCCGCCGGCCGCGTCCGTGTCACCATCGATGACCAGGGGCCGGGCGTGCCCCAGGCGTTTCGCGAAGCGATCTTTCAACCGTTCAAGCAGGTGGAAGGCTCGGCGGCCCACAAGAAGGGCGGCACCGGCCTTGGCCTCGCCATCTCGCAGGCGATCGTGGCCGAGCACGGCGGCGCGCTGCAGGTGAGCGACGCGCCCGGCGGCGGCGCGCGCTTCTGGTTCGACCTGCCGCTCTAGGTCTTCGCGAAGCCCTTTCGCGTCATCACGCCCCAGCCCTGCTTCTTGCGCACGAAGTCGATCACGCCTTGCAGCCGCCAATAGGTGGTGAGCTGGCGGTAGCCGAAGTTCTCGAGCACGCCGATCGCCGCCAGCAGCAACAGGTGCCGCACCTTGGGGTAGCGGCGGAACGACATTTCTTCAAGCAGCACCGAGGTCAGCGAGATCATGGCGCCAAAGACTACGGCGGCCAGGAACAGCAGCTGCGCAAAGACCACGTCGAGCAGGCCGAAGGCCACGGCCATCGCCGTCACCACGTAGCCCGCCACTTCGATCAGCGGGCCGGCGGCTTCGAAGATCAGGAAGAACGGCATGGCGAACCAACCGACGCTGCCGTACTTCGGGTTGCCCATCATCGCCATGTGATAACTGAGCACCTGGCAGGTGCCGCGCTGCCACCGGTTCCGCTGGCTGGCCAGGATCTTCCGCGACTCCGGCGCCTCGGTCCAGCACACCGGATCCGGCTGGAACACCACGCGGTACGGCCGCTTGGTGTCGCGCCAGCGGCGGTGCAGGCGCGCGACAATCTCCATGTCTTCGCCGATCGTGTCGTGCCGGAAACCGCCGACTTCGACGACCGCGGCGCGCTGGAAAATCCCGAACGCGCCGGAGATGATCAGCAGCGCGTTGGCCGCCGACATGAACACGCGGCCGCTCAGGAACGCGCGCAGGTACTCCACCACCTGGAACTTCGCCAGCCAACTGCCGGGCATGTCGATCTTCGTGACCCGGCCCGCTTCGACCGTGCAACCGTTGACAATGCGAATGATGCCGCCGGTGGCGAGCGTGTTGGGGTTCTCGATGAACGGCAGCGAGGCCCGCATCAGCGCCTCGGGCTCGAGAATGGAATCGGCGTCGATGACACACACCAGCGGGTGGCGCGCCGCGTTGATGCCGGCGTTGATGGCGTCGGCCTTGCCGCCATTGGTCTTGTCGATCACCACCAGGTCGGGATGATCGAGCGAACGATAGAGCGCGCGCACCGGCTTGGTCTCGAGCGGCTGCTCGTACACGACCGGCGCCCGCATCAACCCAAATGCCGCCACCATGGTCTCGATGGTCTTGTCTTTCGACCCGTCGTTGACGACCACGACCTCGAATCGCGGGTAGTTGAGCAACAGCAGTGACCGCAAGCTCTGCTCGATCGTCGCCTCTTCGTTAGAGGCCGGCGCAATCACGGAGATGGCCGGCGTCGCCGGCGAGCGCATCACTACGTCGAGCGCGCGTGACGTCCAGCGGCGGCGGTGCTGGATCAGCACGAAGAACGCGACCACCGAGAACATCACGTAGATCAGGTTGATGACGAGGAAGTAGGCCAGCACTCCCAGGTCGAACACCATCAAGCCTTGCGACACCCAGGCGCGCATCAGCGGTGCCCGCCTTCCCACAACACCTGGCGCGCCAGGTCGTGTCCCAGGCCCGGGCCCTGCGCGACGCGCGCGGAGAGCGCCGCGTGGCCATCGGCCCCGAGCGTGATCAGCGCGCGGGCCGATTGCGCGGCGACGGCCCACTCATCGTCGAGATGCCGGGCAAGGTGCGACGCGGCGTCGACGCGGCCGCTGCGCGCGAGGGCCGCCGCCACGGCCGCGCGCACCGCCGCATCGTCGTCGCCGAGGCCCTTCAGCGCGTGGTAGAACGCGCGCTCATCCAGACCGATGGCGGCCAGCGCTCGCCACGCCGACGCCCGGGTCTCCGGATCGTCCGCGGCCGCCCACTGCAGCAGCGGATCGCGGGCGGCGGCGCCGCCGATGAACGACAGGATGGTGGCGACCAGCGTGCGGTCGTGTGGCGACGAGGCGCCATGCGCCAGCAGTGCCGCGGTCGCGTCCGCGCCAAAGGCCCGCAGCGCTTGTACCAGCCGCGTGCGTTCGTGACGCGTCGGGTCACTCAGGCGCGACAGCAAGGCGGCAATAACCGACGGATCGCCAGTTTGTCCCAACGCGTCGATGGCCGCAGCCCGCACTTGCTCGTGCTCGTCGTCCAGCAGGCCCAGCAGGGCAGGAACCGACGCCTGATCACGCAGCAGCCCGAGCGCCAGCGCGGCTTCCGACCGATGCCACCAATGCCGCGACTGCAGGTCGATGCGCCAGGCGTCCACCAGCCCCAACCGATCGGCCAGTTGGGCCGCGCGCGTGGCGTAGCCGCCACGGACCACGTGCAGCGGCGTCAGCAGGAGGGACGCGATCAACGGCCGGTGGCGACGGGGAATGCGGCTGGCCGCCTCGATCGCCTGGGGCGATTCGCTGCCGAGGGCCTGGTCGATGATGGGGCCGTACCGCAAGACGAGCGAGCGTCGGCGGGCGGCGATGGCGGCTCGCACCAGGCGCTGGCCGACCAGCAGCGCGAGCAGCAGCAGGAGGAAGGCGCTGCCGCCCAGGATGAAGGGAATCAGGGCATTGCGAAAGGCCTCGGCAAAGCTCAGCAGCACGCGCGGCTACCTGGCCAGCCGCGCAATGCGCGCCATCAGTTCCTCGGGATTGAAGGGCTTGGTGACGTAGTCGTCGGCGCCCAGTTCGAAGGCCCGGGCCACGTCCTCGTCGCGCCCGCGCGCCGAGACGACGATCGTCCGCGGTCGCGACTGCGCGGGGTGTTCGCGCAAGCGCATCAGGACGTCGAAGCCGGTGAGCTTGGGCATCATCAAGTCGAGCAGGATGACTGCGGGGCTCTCGCGCTCGAGCGCCTCGAGCGTCTGCTGGCCATCGAGCGTCAGCACTGTTCGATAGCCGGCGGCGCGCAGCCGGGCATCGACGATGTGAATGACGTCGGGATCGTCTTCGGCAATGAGCACGGTCGTTCGCCCTGACTGGGTGCCGCCGCGGCCGACGCGATCGGCGGCCAGGGCCAGGTCGGCTTCGGCGACCATCGCGTCCAGCACGTCGCCGGCCGGCGTGGAAGCGGGACTGTCGACCGCGCCGATCGCGGCATCCTCGAATTTCGGGGTCTTGTCGAGAATGGTGCGGACGGCCGACCTGGCCACGCCGGCCGACAGGCCGGGCGCGAGCACCACGATGTGTGTGTCGCTGAGGCGTCCCAGGATGTCGCGGCGCCGCACATCGTCCATGAAGCGGGTGGCCGCGCGCGCCAGTTCCTGGGGCGGGACGCGGACCAACACCACGGCGGCTGGTCCGACGGCCAGCGCGGCGCGCGCCGCGGCGGCGAACTGGTCGTACGGTAGCAGGCCATCCTCGGTCGCCGTTTCTGGCACTGCCGGCGTGGGCCGCGCCACGAGACGCCTGATGCGCAGCAGCAGTTCGGAGGGGGCGTACGGCTTGGTGATGTAGTCGTCCGCACCCAGGGTGAGGCCCGCCATGCGATCCATCAGGCCGGTGCGCGCGGTGCAGAAAATGACGGGGACGGCGGCGAGGGTCCGATCCAGCTTGATTTGGCGGCACACGGCCATGCCGTCGAGGCCCGGCAGATCGACGTCGAGCAGAATCAAGTCGGGACGCTCGACGCGCGCCGTCTCCACGGCCTCGGGGCCGGATTCGGCGGTGACGACGCGGTAGCCGGCCGCGCGCAATCCCGATGCGGCGATGCGCCGCTGTTCCTGATCGTCTTCGACCACCAGGATGCGGGCGGCCCGATCGGCCTGAACCGCGTCGTGGGCCCACGACGGGGCGGTGCCCGAGAGGTCGCGGGTGAATCCGCTCGCCATGCGCTGCATCGCTTCGCGGGTTGCAGCCAGGTTGAGCGGCTCGGCGAGCAGCGCCTGTTCGAGAGCGGCAGCGTGTTCGCTGACGCTGGGGAACCCGAGCATGCCGCCCAGTCCCGCCAGCTTGTGTGCGGACTCCCGCAGCGGCACCAGGGCTCCGCCGGCGCCACGATCGAGGTTGTCGAGCAGCGTGGCCATGGCCGACAGCCGTTGGGTGAAGCCCGCGACGAAGCGCGTGCGCGCATCACGGAGCGCCTGGTCGGCCTCTTGATCCTCCGGCGTTGGTGGGTGAACTTTGTCCATGCGGTCTGAAAACGCGCTGCCTGCCTGAAAGCATACCAAGGTCGCTCTGGCGTAGATAGGGAACTGCTACTATCAGCGCGTGCGGGCGCTTGGCATTGCTGGCTTCTTGTTTCTCGTATTTTCCGTGTCTGCGGCGGCGCAAGACGATGTCATCGCGCGGGCGCGGGCGGCCGCCGCGGCAGGCAACCGGCCCGCAGGCATCGCGCTGCTTGAAGCCCACTTATCCAGTAACCCACGCGACGTCGATGCGCGGTTGGTTTATGGCCTGATCCTGTCGTGGGACGGCCGTTACGACGAGGCGCGCAAGGCGCTGCAGGACGTGCTGGCGCAGGCCCCCGACTACATGGACGCGCGCGTCGCGTTGATGAACGTGGAGTGGTGGTCGGGACGGTTGCCCCAGGCCCGCGAACTGGTGCGGGCCGTGCTCAATCGTGATGCCGGCAACCCGCAGGCGCGGCTCGTGCAGCAGCGGCTCGACGCCCGCACCCGGCCCTGGTCCATCGGCGCCGGCTATACCCGCGATACCTTCAACGACGCACGCCAGGCGTGGCAGGAGTCGTCTCTGACGATCGGCCGCGAGACGCCGATCGGGTCGCTGATCGTGCGCGGCAGCCAGGCCGACCGCTTCGGCCTTACCGACCAGCAAGTAGACGTGGAGTTCTATCCGACGTTTCGCGCCGGCACCTACGCTTTCGTCGGCGTCGGCATTGGCGCCGACAAGATCCTGTATCCAGAGAACCGCCTCTCAATTGATCTGTACCAGGCGCTTGGCGGCGGCTTCGAAGTGTCGGGCGGCTATCGGCGGCTGGCCTTTGCGGAGATCACTCACATCTATCTTGCGACCCTCACGAAGTACGCCGGCAACTGGATGATCACCGGCAAGGCCTTCGTGGTCCCCGACGCGCTCCTCGGCGATTCGTGGTCGTACCACGGCCAGGTACGCCGCTACTTCGGCGCCGCCGGCACCAGCTTCATCGGCGCGGGTTACAGCCACGGCTTCAGCCGTGAAGAGCCGCGCGGCGCGGGCGACCTGATTCGGGTGGACAGCGACACCATCCGCGGGCAGGCCGCGATCGACGTGACCGACCGACTGGAGTTCACGCTCAGCGCCAGCACGAGCCGGCAAGAGCGGGCGCAGCGCGATCTGCTCTGGCAGACTACCGCCGGCGCCGGCCTCACGATTCGCTTCTGATGTCTACCGCTGGCGCCCGACTGGCCGGTGCACTCGTCGTCCTCGCGATCTACTACTGGACGCTGGCCGGCGGCGCGGCGGCACCAGTCCAGAATGCGGACGAGGCGCAACGGCAGCAGGACATCCAGACCAGCCTCGCACTGTTCAACACCAACCGCTTCGCCGAAGCGCTGGCGCCAACCGAGCACCTCGTGGCGCAGTCGCCCAGCCAGGCGATTTACCACGAGCGCCTCGCCGTCATCTTCCAGAAGCTCGACCGGCCGGCCGACGAGGTTCGCGAGTGGGAAGCCTTCATGGCGGCCACGCCGACGCCGATTGACGCCTGCCCCATGGTGGCGGAGGCCTATCGCCGCATCGGCCGTGAGGATCTCGCCCTGGCCGCCTTCGAACGGTGCGCCGGTCTCCAGCCAGCTAATCCTGATTTCCTGGTGTTCCTCGGGCAGGCGTTGCTCCGCGCCGATCGCAAGGCCGAGGCGCGTGCGGCTTTCGAACGCGGGTTGGCCATCGATGCGTCGTATCCCGACCTGCACCTGTTGCTCGGCATCCGGCAATTCGACAATGGGGAACAGCGAGAGGCGCGGGTGAGTTTCGAGCGCTTCCTCGCGCTCGCGCCAGAGCGTCGCGGCGAAGTGGCGGTGTGGCTCAAGCGAACGGAGCGGCTGCGGTGACCCTGGTGCGTCTCGCCGGTTATGTCCTGGGGGTCGCCTTCTGGGTGTTGACGGCGTTCTACGCGCTGCTGACGTCGCAGGATTTCATTTACCAGCAGTTCCTGCGGCCCGAGCTCGTGCCGCCGCTCGCGTGGTTCGCGCGGTCCTGGCCGGCTGTGACGACGGCGATCGGGGTGCTGTGGTTTGTACCGCGCGGCACGCCGTCGAGTCGTCCGCACTTCACCACCTGGCTGACCACGATCGCGTGGGCCGTGGCCGCGATCGCCGGGTGGTCCGGCTACGCCCTGGCCTCGCTCGTGCCGGGCAGCGTGGCGCTGTGGTGCGCGGTGGCGGCCATGCTCATGCTGGTGCCGATCGCGATCGCGGAGCGTCCTGATGCGCGCGCCTCATTTGGTGAGACCCGGCCACACACGGCGGCCGATTTCTGGGCCTGCCTGCTCGCGGCCCTCGTCGTGGCGAGCATCGATGCGGCGATTGGCCTGCCGAACAGCGGGCTCGAGTCTGTCGCCGGCGTGTGGCTGGTGGTTCGCGGGCCGTTGTTAGCCGCCATGTTGACCTTCTTGGTCATCACCCTGGTGCGCGCGACCGGCGGCTTCTTCTCGCAACCGGTGCTGGCTGAGGCCCGCGGCACCGTGATTACGCTCGGCGTGCTGTTCGCGTGGTTCATCGCGCGGGTGTTGCTGCCCTCCATTTCGATCAGCGGTTGGGAAGCCACGGCGGCTGCGTACCTGGCCGGTATTGCCCTGGCCTCGGCGATCACCGTGCGCAGCGGGGCGCGGCTCGGCCATCACGATGACGGTGTGGCCAGCGTGCTCGACAGCCTGGCACCACGGATGGCGGGGCGCGTCTGGGGTTTCGCGGCGTGGTGCGTCGTGATTGGGGCGTTCGCGTTGGTCGTGAATGTCGTGACCCAGGTGGCCGACTGGAACGCGGTGGGGGCGCGGCTGGGGATCCTGATCATCTGGGTGCTCGCACTGGGCGGCGCCAGGCGGGTCGTGCGCCTGCCGGGAGACGGCGAGCCGGCGGTGTTCCTGGGCTTCGCGTTGATCGTGCTTGGCGTCCATGTCGGCGTGGAGCGGTTCGCCGCACCCGTCGGCGTGCGCGCCGAGACCCCTGCGGCGAGGTGGGCCAGCGATCTGCTGGCGCCAGTGTCCAACGACTCGGCCGCGCTGTACGACTTCCTGCCGCGGCACACCAACATTCCCAGCACTCGTGAGGTCGCCCCGGTGGCGGTGGAGTGGTCGGTCCTGAGTGGGGCGCCAGCCGCCGAGCGTCCCGACATCTTCGTGTTCGTCGTCGACAGCCTGCGCCGCGATTACCTGTCGCCGTACAACCCGGCCGTGACGTTCACGCCGGCACTCGGCGCGTTTGCCAGGGACAACCTGGTGTTCGCGCGCGCCTTCACCCAGTACGGCGCGACCGGCCTGTCGGTGCCGTCGATCTGGATCGGCGGGCCGTTGCTGCACAAGCAATACGTCGTCCCCTTCGCGCCCATGAACGCGCTGGCGCGCCTGTTGACCCACGAGCAATACGACGAGTGGATCAGCATGGACAACATCCTGGAGGTGATCCTGCCGGTCACACCGGCGCAAGCGCCGCTCGATGCGCGGCGACCCGTTCGCGACTTCCGGATGTGCGGCACCCTCGACGAGATTCGCGGCCGCCTGCGCGAGCGTCCCGCGGGCGGGGCGCCGGTGTTTGCGTACTCGCTGCCGCAGGACCTTCACGTCTCGGTGATCACGCGCGAAGGCGCACGCGCCGTGGACCAGGAGGCGTATGAGGGCTTCTATGCGCCGGTCGCGTCCCGGGTGCGGCGGTTCGACGCGTGCTTCGGCGCGTTCATCGACGACCTCAAGGCACGCGGCACCTACGACCAGAGCATCGTGATCGTCACCTCGGATCACGGCGATTCGCTGGGCGAAGAAGGCCGGATGGGCCACGCCTACACGCTGTATCCGGAGGTGGTGCGCGTCCCGTTACTCGTGCACGTGCCGCCCGCCATGCGCGCGCGCTACAGCTGGGACGTGACTCGGCCGGCGTACACCACCGACCTGACGCCGACGCTGTACCGGCTGCTCGGGCACGAGCCGGTGTTGCCGCAACCCTTCTTCGGTGAATCGCTGGCCGGCTTGCCGGGCCAGCCGCGGTCGGCGCCGCGCGATCGCATGATTGCGGCCAGTTATGGCAGCGTCTACGGTGCGCTGCTCAAGGGCGGGACCGCACTGTATGTGGCCGATGCCATCCAGCGGCGCGAGATGGCCTTCCGCATTGGCGACGGCCCCGCCCCGGGTGACGTGCTCGCCGTTGACTCCGCCCTGCGCCGCGACGGCAGCGAGGTGATTCGCACCACGGTCGAGGCCATCGCCCGGCAGTACCAGTTCAGCCCGCTGCCGCGATAGTATTCTCTCGTCTCGTTCCCCGGAGGGTTCCGCCATGCCGACGCTTCGCCGCCTTGTCTTTGCCGTCACCGTCGCCATTGCCATGGCCGCGGCCGTCATGCCCGCGCAACAGGGCACCCTCACTCCAGCTGAACAACAACGCCGCAAGGACATCGAAGCCGAACTCCAGGACGCCGCCGTCGTCGAACGGCGCGTCATGATCCCGATGAAGGACGGGGTCCGGCTCGCGACTGACATCTATCGCCCGAAGGCGGCGGCAGGCAAGGTCCCGATCGTCTTCGTCAAGACGCCCTACAACTTCAATTTCTGGGATGTGCGCAACGGCGTGCCCGCCGACATGAGCACGATTCTGGCAGCGGTCAAGCGCGGTTACGCGTACGTTGGGCAGAACGAACGTGGCCATTTCTATTCCGAAGGCAACTACGACATTCTCGGCGCGCCGATCACCGACGGCTACGAGACAGTGGACTACCTGACCAAGCAGCCGTGGTCCAACGGCAAGCTCGGCACGACCGGCTGTTCGTCCACTGCCGAGTGGCAGCCGGCCGTCGCGTCGCTTGGACATCCCGGGTTCGCCGCGATCAACGTGCAGGGCTTCGGCGCCGGCGTTGGCAAGGTCGGACCGTATTGGGAGCAGGGCAACTGGTATCGCGGCGGCGCCATGCAGATGTTGTTCATCACCTGGATCTACGGTGAGCAGAACCAGGTGCGGCCGATGTTTCCGAAAGACACGCCGCAAGAAGACCTGATCGCGGCCTCGCGGCTGTTTGATCTCGCGCCGCGGATGCCGCCGGTCGATTGGGACCAGGCGCTGTGGCACCTGCCGACGCAGGACATCATCAAGAACGTGGCCGGCCCGCGCGGGATCTTTGCTGACCGGATGCCGGTGGAAACTGGCGGCATGATGCAGCAGCGCGAGCCCGGCTCCGACGCCTGGCGCAAGGGCGGCCTGTGGCACGACGACATGGCGCTGAACGTGCCCGGGCTGTGGTTCATGTCGTGGTACGACGTCTCGGTGGGGCCGAACCTCGAGATGTTCAACCATGTGCGCCGAACGGCGAAGGGCGAGGTCGCCAACCAGCAGTGGGCCATCATCGCGCCGGTCGCGCATTGCGCCTACACCCGCGCCACCGAGAACACCATCGTCGGCGAGCGCAGCATGGGCGATGCCCGGCTCGACTACAACGAGATCACCTACAGCTTCTTCGACAAGTTCCTGAAGGGTGATGCCAGCGGCCGAATCGAGAAGCAAGCCAAGGTCACCTACTTCACGATGGGCAGCAACCAGTGGCAGACCTCAGACGTCTGGCCGCCGGCCGGCGCGCAGTCGATGACGTTCCACCTGTCGAGTGGCGGCAACGCCAATTCGCTGACTGGCGACGGCGCGTTGACCACCGCGCCGCCGGATGCCAACAAGCCCGACTCGTTCAGCTACGACCCGATGAACCCGGTGCCGTCGTATGGCGGCAACGTCTGCTGCACGGGCAACGCCATCACGGCGGGCTCGTTCGATCAACGCAAGATGGAATCGCGGCACGACATCCTGGTCTACACCAGCGAGCCATTTGTCGACGGTGTCGAAGTGAGCGGACCGATTACGCCGACGCTGTATGTCTCGTCCGATGCGAAGGACACCGACTTCACCGTCAAGGTGGTTGACGTCTACCCGGACGGTCGCGCCTATAACCTCGACGAGTCGATCCAGCGGATGCGGTATCGCGAGGGCTACGACAAGCCGCTGGTGTGGATGGAGAAGGACAAGGTTTACAAGGTCACGCTGCAGCCGCTCAACACCAGTAACTACTTCGCGCCGGGGCATCGCCTGCGGATTGAAGTATCGAGCAGCAACTTCCCGCGCTTCGATCGCAACATGAACACCGGCGGCCGTAACTTCGACGAGGCCAAGGGCGTGGTGGCGAAGAACGCCGTGCACCACTCGAAGCAGTATCCGTCGAGCATCACCGTGACCGTCGTCAAGTAGTGCCAGGAGGGCGGCGCTGTAGTGCCGCCGGAGGATCATGACCATGAACGCTCGCCGCAACTTTCTCACCGCCAGCCTGATGGGCCTGGCGGCATCCTTGATCGCCACGCACGAGGCCGGCGCCGCACCCACCAGCAAGATGCTGGTCCAGAAGCCCACGCCGGCCGTGAACCTCGATGGCTGGCAGATCAGCGCCAGCGAAGTGAGCTATCCGCCTGGTGAATCGTCCGGCCAGCATCGTCATCCCGGCTTCGTCATCGGCTACGTGCTCGCAGGCCAGTACCAGTTCGCGGTGAACAGCGAAGCACCGAAAGTGCTGGCAGCGGGGGAGATGTTCTTCGAGTCGTTCGAGGCGCCCGGCCAGGTGCACGCGGTGTCTGGCAACGGCAGCACGACGCAGCCGTGCAAGATCCTGGCGATCGTGTTCCACAAAAAGGGCGACCCGGTCTCCATCACCGGCGAGTAAGATGGCACGCTTGTCCCTTGTCCTATCGGCATCTGTTACGCGTCTGCCTCGGAGGTTGTCCCCACATGACTAGGAAGCTTGTTCGAAGCCTGATGGCCGTTCTGGCCGTGAGCCTGTTGATTCCATCGATCGTCTTCGCCCAGGGTGGCGGCGCCAGCAGCACCGGCACGATTCAGGGCCGTGCGGCCGATGCCAGCGGTGCCGTGTTGCCTGGCGTCACCGTCACGGCCGTCAGCCCGTCGATGATTGGCGCGCAGACTCAGGTCACCAATGCGAACGGCACCTACCGGTTCCCCGCCGTGCCGCCGGGCGTCTACTCGCTGACTTTTGAACTCTCGGGCTTTAGCACCGTCAAGCGCGACGGCATCCAGATCTCGCTCGGCTTCACTGCGAACGTCAACGCCGACATGGCGCTGGCCACGCTGCAGGAAACCGTGACCGTGTCGGGCGTCTCGCCGGTGATCGACACCACGGCGACCCGCGTGCAGCAGAACTTCAAGCTGGAGCAGCTCGACTCGATCCCCAACGGCCGCGACATGTGGGCGCTGCTGGCGGCGACGCCGGGCGTGGTGATGAGCCGCATCGACGTCGGCGGCAACCGCGCCGGCACGCAGACCGGCTACACCTCGTACGGCCTCACCGGCCAGGTGCGCGTCTCGGTCGAGGGCATCAACACCACCGAGGGCACCGGCGGCGCCGGCTTCTACTTCGACTACGGCTCGTTCGAGGAAGTGTTCCTCGGCGTCGCCGGCCAGGGCGCCGAAGCGGCGACCCCGGGCGTGCAGTCGCAGTTCCTCGGCAAGTCGGGCAGCAACAAGTTCTCGGGCGAACTCTACCAGGACTTCTACAACAACTCGTTCCAGACCTCGAACCTGTCCGACGAACAGCTGGCCAGAGGGCTACGTCGTGGCAGCAACGAAGTCCAGCGCTACTACGACACCAACGTGAACTTCGGCGGACCGATCAAGAAGGACAAGATCTGGTTTCACACCTCGTGGCGCCGGCAGTTCAATGCCGTTGAGCAGCCGCTATTTAATTTCGACAGCGACTTCGAGACCTGGAACACCAACCCCTCGATCAAGACCACCTATCAGATCAATCAGCGCAACAAGCTGATCGGCTACTACCAGTGGAACATGAAGGTGCAGCCGAATCGGTTGCCGCTCGGCACTTATACCTACGACAGCGCCGGCCCGACCGCGCGCCAGGAGTCGCCAAGCTGGGTCTGGAAGGGCGAGTGGAATGGCACGGTCAGCGACAAGCTGTATCTCGAAGCGCGCTACGGCGACTTCGGTTACTACGATGCGCGCCTGGCCAATAGCGACGAAGCCTACTTCTGGCGCGACAGCGGCCGCCTGACCCTGACCGGCGCGCACGCCCAGAGCCAGAACGATCGCGACCGCAAGCAGCTCACCGGCGCGGCGACCTACTTCCTCGATACCTCGCGCGGCAGCCATACCTTCAAAGTTGGCGGCGAGATGTACCTGGAATCGCAGTGGGGCGGCCGCCAGCAGAACGTCGGCGGCAACATCGAGCACATTTACTCGAACGGCGTCTCCAGTTCGGTGGTGTTCGGCATCCCGACCGCGCTCTCGGTCAGCGGCTTGAAGGCCAGTGACGACGGCGACCTGCTGGTGGTGAACAAGCTGGATCAGCAGGACGCGTTCATCAACGACACCTGGTCGCTTGGTCGCGTGACGCTGAACCTCGGGGCCCGTTGGGATCGCTACCGCGGTTGGAGTCCCGAACAGCTTCAGCGGGCGTTTGCCATTGGCCCGGTCAGCGTCCCCGACCAGACCTTCCCGGAGCGTTCGTTCTACACCTGGAACTCATTCGGTCCGCGCATCGGCGCGATCTACGACCTGGCCGGCGACGGCAAGACCGTGATCAAGGCGAGCTACGGCCTGTTCTGGCACAACCCCGGACCGGGCGTGAGCGCCGGCGCCAACCCCAACCAGAACAACAAGAGCGTGACCTACAACTGGAACGACCTGAACGGCGACCGCCGGTTCCAGCTCGGCGAGCAAGGCGCGCTGACCAACACCACGCTGTCGGGCGCGATCCAGTTTGATCCGGCGATCACGCAACCGTTTTCGCACGACGTGTCGTTGTACGTGGAGCGCCAGGTCGCGGCCAGTCTCGGTGCTCGGGCCGGCTTTGTCTACAAGTCGGAAGACGACCTGATCGCGCAGTACGTGCCCGGCCGGCCGATTTCGGCCTACACCGTACCGTTCTCGTTCGTCGACAACGGCGCTGATGGTGTCGCCAAATCCGGTGATGAGCGCACGCTGACGCTGCTCGGCGTGCCGTCCGCGACCGCCGCGAACTTCCCGCTGACCAACGTGGTGCAGAACACCCCCCGCTTCTCACGCTACAAGACCGTCGAGGCCTCGCTGGTCAAGCGCCAGGGCAATCGCTGGTCGGCGCAGATCGGCGGCAGCTATACCTGGGCGCACGACTTCCCGGGCGCCTACCCGAACGACCCGAACGGCGTGTTCGATCAGGACACGTCGCGCTGGGACTTCAAGCTGTCGGGAACCTACGAGGCGCCGTTGAAGATCCGGGTGTCGCCGCTTGTGCGTCACCAGGCCGGCGCCAACTTCGCGCGCACCATCTCGGTGGGATCGGCGGCGGCGACCGCGGCCGGTGCCATCTATAGCGGCACGATCTACGCCGAACCGCTCAACTCGCGCCGCCACGACAACATCACCGTGTTCGACATCCGCGCCGAGCGCTCGTTCAACCTCGGCGGCACCATGCGGGTGCGCGGGATGTTCGATCTGTTCAACATCACGAACAGCAACGCTGTCGAAACCCGGACCGTGTCCACCGGCACCGCGTTCTTGCGGCCCACCGCCGTCCTGGCGCCGCGCACGGCACGCATCGGCTTCCGTCTGCAGTTCTAGACGACACGGCGCAGAGGAAGGCGAGCGAACAAGAGATTAGGAGGTAAGGAGTGGTCTTTCGAAAGACTGACTCCTTATCTCCTAGGCTCCTTTGATTCCCACCGCGCAATTTCCGCAACCGTCGAAGAACTCCCTACCGCTTGAACAACCCGACCATCGCTCCCTTGCCGCGGATCTTTCCGGCCATGGCGGCTTCTACCGCCGCGCGCGTCAGCGGTGGCGACTGGCCCACCGCCGGAATGTCGAGGGTGGAATCAAGCGCGTAGATTTCGAACACGTAGTGATGCGCGGGGCCTGACGCGGGCGCGCCGGGGCCGCGATAGTACGGCCCGCTCGCGCTGATCTGCCGCGTGCCATCGGGCAATTGATTCGCCTGTGGCACGCCCTCCGGCAGCGAGCGCGTTGCCTTCGGGATGTTCCACAGCATCCAGTGCAGCATGTCGTCGGTGCCGTTGCCGATGGCGGCGTCGGCGTCGCGCGCGATCAGGACGAAGCTGACCGCATCATCCGGCGCCGTCCACGCGAGCGGTGGCGAGACCTGCACGCCGGCTTGCGTGTACTTCGCCGGGATGGTGCCGCCGTCAGTCCACGCCGTGGAGGTCAGCGACATCACCTGGATGGGTCCGCGACGGACTTGGGCGGGTGGGGCTGGTGGGGCTGGTGGGGCGGGTGAGGCGGGCCCGCCGACGCGGCCGGAGGCCGCTACGGCGAGGTCTCGCCGTAGCTCGCCTGAGGTCTCGCGAGCGGAGGCGGAGGTCTTCTTCCACGCGTCGTAGCGCAGGCGCAGCGTCTTGACCGGGTTCAGGTTTTCGCCAGCCTTGATCTGGTTCGGACCCTTGTCGCCACCCGGCTGCGACACCGTGAGGTACAGCGCGTACTTCCCGTTATTGTGGGAGTCGCCATTGGTGTCTTTCGGATCCGAGGCGAGGATGTATGCGACGTGCGAGGTCCGGCCATCGCACGGAAGGGCCGGCGTCGTGCCGTCGGCCGGCCAGGGTGGGCACACGCAGCGGCTGTCGCCGCCAGAGCCATCGGCGGCTTCCATGGCGGCCATCACGCGATCGGTGATCGAGCCCGCCGTCTTGAGGAATGCCTGCACTGCGTTCGGCACGACCTGTCCCGGGCGCAGGATGTTGCCCTGGATTGAATAGAAGATCTCGGTGCCGGGCACCTGCCCCTGGATGTCTTGCGACACGTAGCCGTTGGTCAGGCCGGAGTGGCCGGCCATGCGGCCCTGGAGATCGAGAATGCCGAATTGCCGGCTTTGATACGCCGGATCCGCGCTCAGCAGCTCGATGATGCGCTTTGGTTCCGTGCCTTTCTGCAGTTCCTCGAACACCAGCATCTGGTTCTTGTGAGTGCCATCGACGCCGGCCTGGCACGCGGCCACGCCCTTGCCGGGCACCACCACGGCCTGCACGCCCATCAGGAACTGGTCATCGCGGTCCACGCAGGTGGCCGAGGCAATGACCACGCGGCCCGAGGCGCGATCGACGGCAATCACCGACCACGTGGCGAAGGCGGAAGAGGGCAGAAGCAGCAGGGAAACAAGCAGAAACGACCAGGTTCGGCGCATGAAGAGGACCCCTTTCAACAGTGTCTGACACCCGTGTTCTTTTGCGGGTGCCAGACACTATATACTCCTGCAGTCGGAAACCCCGGGAGGCTGCTCATGAGGTTGGCGCGAATCGGTTTCGGTCTCGGCGTAATCGCGGCGTCGGTACTGGCGTTCTCACCCTCGGTTCAGGTCGTCCGTGCGCAAACGTCGCCCACGTTTGCCAAGGACGTGGCCGCCATCTTCTATTCCAAGTGCGTCGAGTGCCATCGCCCAACGATGTTCGCGCCCATGTCGCTGATCACGTTTGACGAGGCGCGCCCATGGGCGCGATCGATCAAGCAGAGGGTCGCGGCTCGCACCATGCCGCCCTGGGGCGCTGACCCCGCGCACGGCGTGTTCAAGAACGACCCGCGGTTGTCGGACAAAGAAATCGAGACCATCCTCGCGTGGGTCGATGCCGGTGCGCCGAAGGGCAACGACCGCGACCTGCCAGCGGCGCCGAACTTCGCTGACGGCTGGAGCATCGGCAAGCCCGACGCTGTCTTCACGATGGAGGAGGCCTTCCAGATTCCCGCCACCGGCGTGGTCGAATACCAGTACCTGCGCATGCCGACCGGCCTCAAGGAAGACAAGTGGATCCAGGCCATCGAGATCAAGCCGCAGGCCCGCGCGCAGGTGCATCACGTGATCGCCTTCACGCAGCCGGCCGGCCAGCCCATGACCCCTGGCGGCGCCCTTGGCCCGGGCAACATCGGCGGCGTCACGCCCAACAAGCCCGGCGTGGTGTTTGAGCCCGGTGTCGGCCGCCTGCTGGCCGCCAATTCGGACATCGTCTTGCAGATGCATTACACCACCAACGGCGAGGCCGCCACCGACCGGACGCAGATTGGCGTCGTCTATGCCAAGGAGCCGCCGCGGCTGCAGCAGCGGGGCGGCAGTGTCATTCAACCGCGGTTCGCGATCCCCGCCGGCGCGCCGGCCCACGAAGTGCGCGGCGCGCGCGTGCTGGCCGCCGATACGATGATTACCTCGTTCACGCCCCACATGCACATGCGCGGCAAGGACATGACCTACACGGCGAAGTTCCCTGATGGCACCAC
>Ga0163144_10008666_pt1 | contig 21978 bp, 17 predicted proteins | sample OliLak19BULKMAT1_FD_123175 | JGI IMG/M metagenome (GOLD analysis project Ga0163144, IMG submission 123175) | Freshwater microbial mat bacterial communities from Lake Vanda, McMurdo Dry Valleys, Antarctica - Oligotrophic Lake LV.19.BULKMAT1 | ecosystem: Environmental > Aquatic > Freshwater >... | reverse complement strand
GCCGACGGCGAATCCACCATCCTGCTCGACGGCGTGGACCCCACCCCGCACCTCGTGGCCGATGACGTGAACGCCAACGTCTCCGCCATCGCCACCATTCCCGAGGTCCGCCGCATCCTCACCGCCAAACAGCGCGCCTACGCCGCCGATAATGACATCGTCATGGAAGGCCGCGACATCGGCTCCGCCGTCTTTCCCGACACGCCCTACAAATTTTACATTGACGCCTCCCCCGAAGTCCGCGCCCGCCGCCGCGCCAACCAGGGCCTGCAAGACTCCGTCGCCGCGCGCGACAAAGTGGATTCCACCCGCCGCACCTCCCCGCTCGTCATCGCCGAGGACGCCCACGTCATCGACAGCTCCAACCTCACCATTGATGGCGTCGCTGGCGAAGTCGTCGGACGCCTGAAACTGAAAGGCCTGGCGCTCGACGAGACGAGGGAAAGGCGAAAGGCGAAAGGCGAAGGGCGATGTCCCGAACCCTAAGCGCCCGCTTGGATTTTTTCGCCTTTCGCCCTTCGCCTTTCGCCTTTTCTTCATGGGGGTCCACTACCAGTTCGGCTACCGCATCGCGCAGTTCCTCTCCCGCACTTTCTTCGACTACCGCGTGGTGAACCGCGAGCGCATCATCGAGGAAGGCGGCACCATCCTCGCGATGAACCACGAGAGCTACCTCGACCCGCCGCTCGCCGGCATCGCCTGCCGCCGCGAAATCCATTACCTCGCCCGCAAGACCCTCCTCGACTGGCCCATCCTCGGCCCGATTCTGCCCAAGCTGAACGTCGTTCCCGTGGATCAGGACCGCGCCGACATGAGCGCGCTCAAGACCATCATCAAACTCGTCCGTGCCGGGCACAGCACCGTCATTTTCCCGGAAGGGTCGCGCACCCTCGACGGCGACTTTCTCCCCGCACTGCCCGGCCTTGGCTTAGTCATCGCCAAAACCCTCGCGCCCGTCGTCCCCATGCGCATCTTCGGCGCGCGCGCCGCTTTCCCGCGCGGCGGAAAACCGCGCCTCTTCACGCCCATCACCCTCGTTGTCGGCGAGCCCATCCATTTCACCAAAGCCGACCTCACCGGCGAAGGCCGTGCGCTTTACCAAAGCCTCAGCGAGCGCGTCATGCGCCACATCGCGGCCATCCAGCTTGATGGGTAACTTCTGAGTTTGTTTGTCCGCTCAGCGGCTATTTCTCCCGGCAGACATCCAACTCGTAAACCGACCAATGGTAGGTCGCGTTGGTGCCGGTTTGGGTGACCCGGAGGTAGCGCGCGTGTTGCATGGGAAAGCGGATGGTGGTGATGCCGGCCTGGCCGGGGCCGGTGGCGATGGGTTCGCTCCAGGTGGTGCCGTGCTTTGAGATCGTGACGGAGTATTCGGTCGGTGTGTCCCATTGGGCCCAGGTGTTATCGAGGACGAGCTTGTTGAACTCCTGTTCCTTCTGCATGTCCACCTCGAGCCTTTGCCCAGGGTATTGGAGCTTGGTCATGTCGCGCCAGCCGGTCCAGTGGTCGCCGTCGATGGCGTTGGCGGCGGAGATGTCGATGGGGATTTTTCCTCCGCTGAAAAGAAACGCGGAATCCGGTACGGAGGCGGTGGCGACCCAGCCTTTCTTTGCGAGCACTTGTTCGGTCGCGAGCTTGGCTGGCAGCGACTTGGGTGACGTCATCGGGAGAATTCCGGAGCCGACAAACTTCCATGTGCCGGGCGAGACGTGCGTGGTGAAGCTGCATGGGATCATCGTCTGGTAGCGCTCGTGCATGCGGAGGAGGGCGTATTCCTGTTTGCCCATGATGCAGAGAGCTTCGAAAACCCAGCGGTCGAAGAAGCAGCTCGAATAGGTCTTCTTGGTCAGGACATTGTCGTAAATTGCCGGCCATTTGTTCCGGCGTGCCGTCGCCCCAAAAACCCACGCGCTCGCGGTCGGGGCAGTCGTAGAAATGCTCCCTCATGCAGATGTAGGCCGTCCGCGCGCCTTTCTTCCACAGCGTATTGTAGTCGCTGTCGTTGCTTTCAAAGGAACCCGCAAAGGTCGTGTCGGAGCCGGTCTCGCGATACTTCACGGCCCGCACCGTGACTCCTGCCGGGATGGTGTTGATGGCACCCTCGCCACTGACCCAGTTCTTCGCCTCGTAGTCCTGAATCCCAGCGCGAGTCGTGTAGCTCTCGGTCTTGGTCAGGTAAAGGACGAGTGGGTTGGTGGAGTTGAAATTGATGATCTTCCCGGCTTCCGCCTCGACTTCGATCCATGACTGGAAGTGGCAGTTATAAGGGATCGTGCAGACCAGTTTCCACGGCGCGCTCTCGCTGTGCGGGAGGTCTTTGGAAACCCGGACGTATTCCTTCTGTCCGTAGTCCTTCAGCCCCGGTGCCAAGGCCGTGGTCGAGCCCGCGCCCTCTTCCGCGAGCAGGGTGGAGGCAGAGAGGGTGATGATCAGTGCGAGGGGTTTGATAAGATTAGGAATGTCGGGCAGTGCGTTGCGGAAGACGCAAAGGACGGCGGTGGCCAGTGCGCGTGTCACGCAAAACGGGCGGAGTGCGTCTGAAAAACACCAACGGTGTTCCGCAACCCAGCCCAGGGTTGGCGGCTCTGCGCCTACCCTGGGAAAACGTCCCCGGCGCATCAACCCCACCGGGGTTGCGTCTGTAGCGAGTAGCGTGGCGCAACCCCGGCGGGGTGGGAGCCGGCTTGTTTCGGGCTCCCAAGGTAGGCGCTCCTGCGTCGCGCCAACCCTGGGCTGGGATACGGAACGCCTTTGGCGTTCAGACAGACGGCAAGTGTGCATGGCTGACATTAGGATTTGTGGGCAGCGCGCGTCCGGAAACTCGACAGACTCCGGCCGTCCTAAAAGTCGAACCCGTCGATGTTCTCCTTGTTAAAGATGAACGGTTTTCCGAGCAGGATGTTATCACCTTGGATCTCCATCTTGCCGATCTTGCCGGCGTCGAATTCCGTCGCGCCGGCCTTGAGCGTGCCGGCGGCGACCGCGGCTGCGGCTTTGATTGTGAGGTAGCCGAGGTCTTCCACTTTCCAAAGGATCACCGACTGGGTGACGCCATCCTTCACGTAAGCCTTGTTCTCACTCGGCAGGCCGAGCCCGAGCACCTTCACGGCACCGGCTTTACCTGCCTGCTTCACGGCTTCGGCGGCGCCGGGCACCGCGGGGGAGCAGATGGCCATGAGGCATTTGAGATTGGGATAGGCGCTGAGCAGGTTAGTCGCCTCCTGCTGGGCCTTGTCCTTCTGGTCGTCGCACGGCTTGGTATCCACGAGCTTCATCTTCGGATACTTCTCCTTCAGCCGCGCTTCGATGTGTTTGCGCCACTCGTTCATGTTCGAGGCGGTGAGCGTGGCGGTGATGATCGCGAACTCACCTTCCGCGCCCGTGAGCCGCGCAGCTTCATCCATGAGGGTGTTGCCGATGCCTTCCGCGGTCGCCTGATTGACAAAAAACGAGCGCGCGTCCCCGGTCGTGTCGCTGTCAAAAGTCACGACCTTGATGCCTTTGTCCTGCGCGGCCTTGAGCGCGGCGGAGATGCCTTCTTTATTCTCGCAAGCGGCGGCAATGACGGTAACGCCATAGTTCACCCAGCCTTCGACGATCTCGTTCTGTTTCGCGGGGTCGGTGTTTGTCGGGCCGTCGTAAAGGAGGTCGGCACCCAGTTCGGCGGCGGCGGCGCGCGCGCCTTTTTCCACGGTGGCAAAATACTGGTTGCCCTTGCTCTTGGGCAGCAGCGCGATGGTCATCTTTTTGCCGCCGACCGAGTTATTCGAGCCGCCGCTGGACGGCGCGTCTTTGCATCCGCCGAGAAAGGCGAGCACTGGCAAGGCGAGGAGGAGGGTAAGGAACGGGACGCGTTTCATGGGATGGGTTGGGGTTGGGGTTCGGAAAGAGCTTGGCGGCGCGCGCGCCGGGCGGCGAGCGATTTTGCCAGCACCCCGCTGGCGAGCGCGAAAATGAGGAGCGCTCCGGTGAGCAGGCTGCCGAGTTCGCTGCCAATGCCCTGGAGCGCGATGGCCGGGATGAGCTTCAGGCCGGTCGTGAGCACGGCGACGCAGGCGACGCCGAGCACCGTGCCGCCGACCGTGCCGATGCCGCCGAAGATGCTCGTGCCGCCGAGCACCACGGCGGTGATGGCCTGGAGTTCGTAGCCCGAGCCGGCATCGGCCCGCGCCTGGCGCAGTCGGGCGGTGAAAACGAGCGCGGCCAGCGCGGCGACGAAGCCCGCGAGCACATAGGTCAGCGCGATACGCCGCTGCACCGGTAAGCCCGCGTAACGCGCGCCTTCGGGCGAAAAGCCGATGGCGCGAAACGACCGGCCCAACGTGGTGCGATGCACGAGCACGCCGATGGCGATTCCGACGGTGATGAACAGCCAGCCTTGATACGGCAGGCCGAGCGCGCGGGCGCGACCGAGCGCGAGAAACTCGGGGCTGAAATCCTTGTAGGTCATCGTGCCTTTGGTGATCGCTTCCGCCAGTCCGCGGAACAGCGAAAACGTGCCGAGCGTGACGATGAGCGGCGGCAACCGCAGCCCGGTGATGAGCCCGCCATTTAGCCCGCCCGCAGCGGCGCCGACCACGAGCGTGAGCGCGGCGGCGAGCGGCGTGGCGATATGCCATTCATGCGTGAACACGCCGAACAACACCGCGCACAATCCGAGCAGCGAGCCGACGGAAAGATCAATGCCGCCGGTGAGAATGATCGGCATCATGACCAACGCCAGTAACCCGATTTCCGCCGAGTGCCGCACGATGTTGGCGAAGTTGTCGGCGGTGTTGAAATTGCGCCCGACCGCGCTGAAGAAAACGAGTTCGGCGACGAGGACGAAGAACAGCACCGCCTCGGGACAGGCGAGCAGGGTTTTGAAAAATGGAGCGGGTTTGGACATCGGTGATGATCGGTCAGGAATACGGCAGGTGGGTCAGCGGGCATGCGAAACTCATTTGGTAACTCCGCGCCGGCTACGAATTCCATCCGCGACCACCGCGAGCAGGATGACGAGTCCCTGGATGGCTTTCTCCCAATACGCCTCGACGTGGAGGTAAGTGAGCGCGGGGTTGATCGTGGCGAGCAGCAGCAGGCCGACGAAGACGCCCCACAAATTGCCGCGCCCGCCATTGACCGCGACGCCGCCGACCACGGCCGCGGCGATGGTTTTCAACTCCAGACCGCCGCCGGCCTTCGGGTCCACTTGCGGCGACTGCACGATGTTCATCACCGCCGCGAGACCGACGAGTGCGCCGAGCAAAATGAACACGCCGAGCGTGGTGCCGCGCGGGTTGATGCCGGCGAGGCGGGCGGCCTCGGCGTCGGTGCCCACGGCATAGACGTGGCGGCCAGCGGCGAGGTTTTTCAGCACCCACGCGGCGACCGCGAGGAGCGCGACCGCCGCGGCGATGAGCGTGAGCTGGCCGCGCTGCTGGGCGAGTCCGAACCACTGCAGGCCCGCCGGCAGGTTGATGAATTTGCCCTGCTGAAAAAGACGCAGCGCTTCCTGCCAGGTGACCATCGTGGCCAGCGTGACGACGATGCTCGGCAGCCCGAGGCCCGCCACGAGCCAGCCATTGAGCGCGCCCATCGCCGCACCTGCCGCCACGCTTGCCAGCAGCACCACCGGCAGCGGCAGACCCGCGGCCGCCAGCAGCCCCGCGACGACCGCGCAGACGCCGAATTGCGAGCCGACCGAGATGTCGATCTGCCGGCAGATGATGACGAGCGCCATGCCCACCGCCACGACCAGCGCCGGGGTCTGCGCGGTGAGGCGCGAAAGCAAAGGCTGTAGCTCGAAAAACGCCGGCGCAATGCCCGCGAGCACGGCCAGCAGCAGCACCAGCGCGGCGGCGACGGAGAGTTCGCGGAAGTATCTCCCCATCACGCCGCCGCCTTTCCCGGCTGCCCGAGCGCGGCGGCCATGACGTCGTGCGCGTCGCTTTGCCCCGGCAGCATCGCGGCGATGGTCCCGCCGCGCATCACGGCGATGCGGTCGCTCATCCCGAGCACTTCCGGTAGATCGCTGGAGATCATCAGCACGGCGAGTCCGTCCTTCGCGAGACGACGGATGATTTTGTGAATCTCGCCTTTTGCGCCGACATCCACGCCCTGCGTCGGCTCGTCGAGGATGAGCAGTTTCGGCCGGGTGGCGAGCCAGCGGGCGAGCGCGACCTTTTGCTGATTGCCGCCGGAGAGTGAGCCGCCCGGCGCGTCCGGCCCGAAGGTCTTCACCGCGAGGTCGCGGATGTAGTCGAGCGCCAGCGCCCGCTCCGCGCCGAAGCGCAGCCACGCGCCGGGAAACAGCCGCGGATGAATGGCCATCGTCATGTTGGCCGCGATGGGCATTTCCAAAATGACGCCGTGCCGCCGCCGATCCTCCGGCACGTAAGCGATGCCCGCCGCCACCGCCGCGCGCGGCGACGCCACCGCGACGCGCTGCCCGTGGAGCAGGATCTCCCCGGAGTCGGCCGGCGTGATGCCGAAAAGAATCCGCGCCAGCTCCGTGCGCCCCGCGCCGACGAGTCCCGCGAGGCCCACGATTTCGCCCGCCCGCACGTCGAGCGTCACGTCGCGCACGCCGCCCGCCGCGCAGCCCACGCCGCGCAGCGCCAGCACCACTGCGCCCGGCGCGCTCTCGGCCGGCGGAAAAATCGCGGAGATTTCGCGGCCGACCATCATGCGGATCAGCTCGGCCTCGGTGAGCGTGGCGCAGGCATCCGTGCCTGCGGTAGTCCGCCGGGCATCCCTGCCCGGCGTGGCATCAGCGGGCAGGGATGCCCGCTGGACTTCCACAGGCTGGAAGCCTGCGCCACGCACGCGGCGCGTGGCCACGCTCTCGCCATCGCGCAACACCGTCACGCGGTCGGCCAGCGCGAAAATTTCCTCCAGCCGATGCGAGATGTAGATCACGCCCACGCCCTGCGCGCGCAGCTCGCGCACGACGGCGAAAAGGAGGTGCTGCTCCTGCTGCGTGAGCGAGGCCGTGGGCTCGTCCATGATCACGATGCGCGCGCCCGCGCCGAGCGCGCAGGCGATTTCCACGAGCTGCTGCTCGGGCATGGACAGCTCGCGCACTTCCGTCGCGGGCTCGATCGCCGCACCGATGCGCTGCAAAAGCTCACGCGCCCGCCGCGCGATTTCCGCCCAGCGGACGCGCTGCCAGGCGGACGTTTTCTCCAGCCGCAGCGCGATGTTTTCCGCCACCGAGAGATCGGGAAAAAGCGCGGGTTGCTGATAGATGCAGGCGATGCCGAGCGCGCGCGCCCGAGCCGGAGTGAGCTGTGAAACCGCTGCGCCGCCGACGGTGATCGTCCCGCCATCCGGCTGATGCGCGCCGGTGATGACCTTGATGAGCGTGGACTTGCCCGCCCCATTTTCACCCAGCAGCGCATGCACCTCGCCCGCGTGCAGATCGAACGACACGCCCTTCAAGGCACGCACCGCGCCGAAGGATTTTTGGACGGCGGAAAGTTGGAGGAGGGTTTTCAAAAGGGCGCGACAACGAGGCGCGACACTAATTTTGGGAGTGGAGGAAGGGGAATAGATTTTCGTCTTCGCGACCACGCGTGCTGTCGAAGGGCGGAGTGCAGCGGCGAACGTGGACGGCAAGGTCTGGATGAAAATCCTGGCCCACCCCGAGAGGCACGCGGCCAGCCAGTTGGAAGGCTCCTCATGGGGTTGGCCCGCAAGCCGGCAGTGCCGCGGATCCCAATGGAGGTTTGCAGGATTTCGGAAGGTGCGTATGACGTCCACTTCCGCATTATCGCGCCGGCGACGCTCCGGCATGCTGCCGCGCCTTCAACCTATTCAACGATGAAAACAAAAAACCTGATTTGCGCCGCAGTCTTCGTCCTAATTGCTGTCCATTTGCCCGCGGCGGAGCAGCCGAAGACGCCGCCCGATTTGACCAAAGGCGACACGACCGGGGTGGATCGCAAGGGAACCTACAATCTGGGTTCCACCGGGATGCGGGGTTGGATTTTTCTGAAGCCGGCGACGCACTTCGATGGGCTGCAAGGTCGTACGACCGCGCCGAGCCGGCAGATTTTGGTCACGCATGTGGGCGCAAAGTCGCCGGCGGATGGCGTGATGCAGGTGGATGACGTGATCCTCGGCGTGGGGGGCAAGCCTTTCACCGACGACGCGCGCAAGGGTATCGCGGTGGCGATCCAGGAGGCAGAAAAGGAGACAAACCAAGGCGTGCTCAAGCTGACTCGCTGGCGTGCGGGCAAGACGGAAGAGGTGCAGCTCAAACTGCGGGTCATGGGCACGTATGCGGCTACCGCGCCTTACAATTGTCCGAAGTCGAAGAAGATTTTTGACGAGGCTTGCAAGGCTCTGGAGAAAGAGCCGCTCGCGGAAAACTGGAATGGCGCAATCAATGGCCTGGCGCTGCTTGCCACGGGTAAGCCAGAATACCTGCCGCGCTTGCAGGAGTATGCCCGCAAGCTCGGCCCGACCACGCTCAATCTGCAAAGCAAAGGCATGGGGGCGTGGGAGAGTGGCTACCGCAATCTCTTCCTCTGCGAATACTTTCTCGCCACCGGCGATCCGGAGGTGGTCCATGCCATCAAGGAGTTCACGCTCTCGATGGCGCGAGGGCAGGGGATGTATGGGACTTTCGGGCATGGCTTTTCCGAGAAAACTCCCGACGGCAAACTGCATGGCTCCATCCCGCCTTACGGCCCGGTGAATCAGGCGGGGTTGCCGGCGAATCTGGCGATCATCATGGGTCGGAAATGCGGGGTGAAGGATGCGGAGATGGATCCCGCCGTGGAGCGCGCCGCCAAGTTTTTTAGTTACTTTGTGAACAAAGGCACCATTCCCTACGGTGAGCACGAGCCGTATCCCTATCACGACAACAACGGCAAGAGTGCGATGTCGGCCGTGATGTTTGCCATGCTCGGCAAGGTCCCGGAGACGCAGTTTTTTGCCAGGATGGCCACGGCCGGTTACCGGAACCGCGAGTGCGGGCACACCGGGCAGGGCTTCAGTTACCTGTGGGGTGCGCTCGGTGCCAATGTCGGCGGGCCGGCGGCAGCCGCGGCCTTCTTCAAGGAAGCCTCGTGGCACTTCGACCTGGTGCGGCGCTCCGATGGGTCTTTCACTTATGACGGTGGCGAGCAATACGGCCCCGGCAAGACATCCGACGATACCTATTACGGCAAGAGCAGTTACAGCGGACTCAGTCCCAATGCGACTTATGTCCTGACTTATTCGCTGCCTTTGAAGAAGCTCTTCCTTACCGGTCGCGAGGCCAACTCGGCCGCGTGGTTGAGTCCGAAGGATGTCGCGGAAGTCGTGGCCTCGGGGCGTTTCGATACGGATTGCAAGACCATGACCCCGCCGCAGCTCGTGGCCGCTTTTGCCAATTGGTCGCCGATCGTCCGCGGATGGGCCGCGGAGGAGCTGGCCAAGCGGCCCGAGGCGAAAGCGCTGGTCCCGCAGTTGATCGCCATGGCCGAGGGCAAGGACGCGCACGCCCGGCAGGGCGCTGCCGAGACGCTGGGTTTTCTGAAAAGCGTGGAGGCGCAGCCGGTCTTGCTCCGGTTGCTCGCGCACGAAGATCGCTGGCTGCGGTTCAAGGCCGCACAGGCGCTGAAGAAGATGGGTGCGGAGGCCAAACCCGTCGTGCCCGAAATCCTCAAGGCCGTCGCCCAGACCGCCGAGCCGCTCCAGCCGATCAACTGGGCCGACCCGGTGCAACTGACTCACGGGCAGTTGGCCGCGGCGTTATTCAGCGGACCGCTGGCGGATTCGCTCAAAGGTGCCGATACCAAGCTCCTTTACCCCGCCATTCGCGTGATCGCGAACAACGCCGATGGCATGGCCCGCGCGAAACTACGCAGCTTTTTTGAAAACAAACTCTCGCTGGAAGACGTGCAGGCGTTGGCCCCGGACATCTACGCCGCCGTGAAGACGCCCAGCCCGGCGGACACCATGTTTGGTAACGAGATTCGCATGGGCGGATTCAAGGCGCTGACGAAATATAAGTTCAAGGAAGGCATCGAGGCCGGTGTCATGTTCGCGCGAACCCAAGGCGGGCATGGCAGCCAGAAACGGACGGGGGAAATCATGGCCGCCTTGGTCACTTATGGCTCCGCCGCGCGGAGTGCCATCCCGGGGCTCAAGGACCTCATTACTTACTTCAACGCGGAGTGTGATGCCGGGAGATTCCCCAAGGGTCCGCTCAATCAACAGCGGATCGACGACATCGAGAATGCCATCAAAGCCATCGAAAGCGCGACGACCCAACCGGAACTACGGAGCATTAGCTCGACGGCGACGGAGGGCGGTGCGGTTCGCTAGAGCCTGTCGGGTACTTTTGTCGCTTGGTGAACGCCCAAGGCGTTCCGCAATCCAGCCCAGAGTCGGCGTGACGTAGGAGCGCCTACCCTGGGACCCGAGAGAAAACGGGACCAACCTCCACCGGGGTTGTGGCCGAGCACCGGTCGGCACGCCGCCACATCCCCGTTGGGGTTGGTGGGCCGGGGGATTTTTCCCAGGGGAGGCGCAGGGCCGCCAACCCTGCGCTGGGCTGCTCAAGACCGTTGGAGTTCCCCGGCCACACGCCAGCAAAAGTGCAGGACAGGCTCTAGCGGGGCGGAGCGATCGCCAAGTCCGGCGTGATTGGAACGGGAGTTCGATCCTGCCGAATGGAAAGGGCGATGGCCGCTACCGCGGCACTGCGGCCGGTTTGCCGAACCAGATTTGGTATTTGCGGGTGCCGGTGGCGTGGTCGGGGTCGGTGGTGGGGTTGAGGCGGCAGTCGGCGAGGCCGGGTTGGGTGATGATGAGGCCGAGCAGTTTGTTGGCTTCGGCTTTGTCCCGTGAGTCGTTGAAGTAGCGGATCTCGGTGGCGTCGGTGCGGCGGCCGGGGCTTTTCGCGAGCGTGGCGTCGAAGCCCGCGCTGGCGAGCACGGGGAGGAGCGCCTTGGCGGTTTCGCGCTGGGCGTCGTCGGTGAAAAAAAGATAGACGCGCGGCTTGCGCTCGGCCTCGGGCAGGCCCTTGTCGATCTCCTGTTCGATGCGGCCAACGGTGCGCCCGAGGGTGGTCCGCATTTCGGAGAGGTCGGTCTCCACGCTTTCGCTGTTGTTGAGCTTCGCGGCTTTCACTTTGGTCCCGGTGATGTCGCTGAGAATGGTGGCGAGGCTGCCGACTTCGGCCCGCGCTTTAATGAGGCGGCGCTGGGCGTCGGCGGCGCTTTCCCTGGCGGCCTTTTCCTGGACGAGCGAAGTCTCGGCGCGCTTCTCCGAGGCGTCGCGTTTCGCGTTGGCGTCGGCGACTTGCTGGAGCGCGGCTTTTTCCCGTCCCTCGGTCTGGGTCTCGCGCTCGGCGACCTTGCGGGCGTGGTGCTGGAGGGTGGTCACTTTGTAGAGCGAAAAAAGCAGCCACAGCGCGCCGACGGCCGCGGGGACGAGGGCGATGAGCACCGCGCGCTGGCGGAGTTTCAGTTCCTTGAGGTTGGCCTTGAAGAGCGACTGTTCGAGGTCGGCGTTGGGACTATTTTGTGCAGCCATAAAAAGGGTGGTGACGTTGGGTTAGCCGGCGATTTCGGCGGCCTTGCGGACGAGTGGTTCGCGCTGGCGGGTGGGCAGTCCTTCATCGGCCAGTCCGCTGCGCGTGTAGCGCAGGCCGAGCAGTCCCTGGCCGAGGAAAGCGCTGCGCGCGCGGACGAGCAGCGCCTGGCTGGCGAGGAATGCGGCAAAGCCGGCGAGTAGTAGGAAATGCGTGAAGCCGAGGGCCAGCGCGGGCAGCGCCAAAATTCCGCAACCGGCCGCGCCGAGGAAGAGCCGCTGGGCGAGTTGGCGGAGCTGGAGCAGCGTCTCGTGGCGCGTGGCCATCGCCGTGTCGAGCGTCTGCAGCGTGGCGGACTCGGGCTCGGGCAGCAGCGCCTGGACGGGCTGCGCGAGGCCGAGATGCAGCGCCACGCAGCCCGCGATCTTTGCGAGTTCGCCCTCGCGTTTCTCCAGACCCAGGCCATCCAGGGCAAACGCGGTGTCGTGGGCGGCGTCCGGGCGATGCAGGCCGGCGAGTTCGTGCAGGCAGTGGCTGGCCAGCACCCAGCAGACTTTCAGACCGTTGGCGCGTTCGTTTTCCAGCAGCGCCGGGAGCCGCGCCATGGTCATGAATTCCGACTCCAGAAAAATCTCGCTGACGATCATCACCGCCACTTTGCGATTCGCGAGGATGTCCGCGAGGTCGGCCTTCCAGGTCGCGCCGGCATGGAGTTTGCGCTCGTCCCAGACGACCACGGCGGCCTGCCCCGTCAGCGGTTTGAGCACCGCCTGCACCCGGTCGAGCCACTTTCTTTCAGGAAAACAGTAGGCGATGAAAATTCCGGTGCGGGTGGACATGGGCGTGAGCGCGGCAAGGTGCCATTGATCGGCGGGAGACTTCAACCCCGGGATTCATCCGCGCGCTGCTGCCTGCGCAAAAACGGCCGCACCGCCAGCCACAGCACGGGCGGCACGAGGATGCTCAGGCCGAGCGCCAGCCCGGGGCGCGCGTGGCCGGATGCGCCGATGCCCGCGAAGACGAAGCCCATCGGCGCCGCGCCGCAGGCCAGCGCGGTGGCGAAAATACGGAACGGCATCCGCGTGAGCCCGGCGAGGCAGGAGACGACTTCCGGCAGCAGCGGCAGCCAGCGCGACGCCGCGACCAGCCACGGTCCGCTGCGTTGAAAAAGCGCGGTGTGCTCGGCGAGTTCCTTTTCCCCCGCGAGCCGCGCGGCGAAGGCCCGCCCGAAGCTGCGGCAGAGTCCGTAGCCGGTGAGCCCGGCGGCGAACGAACCCGTCGCGCTCAGCAATCCGCCGACGAGCGGCCCGTACACGAAACCCGCGGCGGACATCACGGCGGTCGCCGGGATGGGCAGAAACAAATCCGCCATGAGCAGCGCGATGACCGCGAGCCAGCCCCACGCGCCCCATTCGCGAATCCACGCGATGGCCGCTTCGCCCGTGAACCACTCCGTGAACTGTCCGCCCCAAAATACGAACGGCAGGCAGAGCGCGACGCCGAGGACGAGAGCGATGACGAGCAGGCGCATGGCCTTGGCGCGGCAAAAAAACTACGGCAGCGGTTCGCCGCGCGCCGCGTGGAGCAGGCGATACCAGTCCTCGCGGGAAAGCTCGATTTGGTCCGCGGCGGCGGCGGCGCGGATGCGGTCGGGGTTGGTGGTGCCGATGATCGGGATGATGCGCGCGGGATGCTTGAGCAGCCACGCCAGCGCCAGCGCGGTGCGCGTCACGCCGCGCTCCGCCGCCATCTTGTCGAGCGCGGCGACGATGCCCTCCACGCGGTAGCCCTGCTGGCCGGGCAGCAGGTTTTTTCCACCATCGCCGAGCAGGCCACCGGCCAGCGGGCTCCACGCGAGCGGGGTGAGATTGAGCGTCTGGCACTGATCGAGCGTGCCGTCGGCGAACGCCGTCAGGTTCGCGAGGCTGATCTCCACTTGGTTCGCGACCAGCGGCTGTTCGAGTTTTTTTGTCAGCGTGCGCTGGAGCATCGTCACCTGCGAAGGCGAGAAATTGCTCACGCCAAACTCCCGCACCTTGCCGGACTTGTGCAGGCTGGTGAAGGCGATGGCCACTTCGTCGGCGTCCATCAGCCAGTCGGGCCGGTGGAGTTGGAAAAGATCAATCTCCTCGACGTGCAGACGGCGCAGGGAATTTTCGCACGAGCGGATGATGTGCTCGGCGGAGAAGTCGTAACGGTGCGGCGCGCCGGGCGGTTCCTCGGCCTGGCGAATGCCGCACTTGGTGGCGACGAGCAGCTTTTTGCGCAGCTTTGGGTTCTCGCGCAGCACTTCGCCAAAGGCGCTTTCGGCGCGCGTGTGGCAGTAAACATCGGCGTGATCGAACAACGTGAAACCAGCCTCGACCGCAGCGAGCACGGCCGCGCGGGCGGTTTCGAGATTGGTCTGCACGTCGCTGGCCGGGGCCAGCCGCCAGCAGCCGTAGGCGAGCCGGCTGGAGGAGAGTTTGCTTTCACCGAGCGGGGTCTTTTGCATCGCGCGATGGGTAGCGGCGCACGCCGGGAGCGGCAAGCGCGGAGTCGCGCGCGGAGTGCTGCGAAAGGGCGGGGGAGTGACCACGGATTACGCGGATTTTACGGATGGCACGGATTGGCTGGAGGAAAAATGCTGCCGTCATTCTTGCGCAATTTCTGGCGGGCGTGGGCGGAGAGCCACGATCGCTGACTGGAACGCGCGCGCAGGACTCCGGGTGGAGCACTCGACCCGAGTGCTGCGCCCGGCGACCCGCCGGGCGCAGCGAGTGTGCGCGGCCCCAGCGCGGCGGGCTATCGTGCGGGGGACGCGCTCCGTCAGGTTCCCGGCGGGTCGCCGACAACAGCACTCGGGTCGAGTGCTCCACCCGGCACACCTCCACCACCCACAGTTCATTCAGCGCTCCTCTAATACCTTTCGCTTCCGCCTCTCGCCCGCCCACCAACCCCTGTTTTTCCCCTCCGCCTCCACAGCTCACGGCGGGACTCCGTTCAGGATGACGGCAGTTATTTTTCCAATCCGTGAAATCCGCGTAATCCGTGGTCCCTTTCCGCGCAACGAAACCACGCGTCGCTTTTCACCGCTTCCCACCCGCCGTCGCGTGACGTATCCACTTTCCCCACCGCGCCCGACTGCGGCGCATCCACCTCATCCCGCACCCATGAAAACACCCCTCGCCCTGTTCACCCTCCTCGCCGTCCTTTCCTCTGCCCGCGCCGATTGGGCGGTGCAAGACGACGCCAATACCGAGCTGCCCGGACGCAAGGTGGACATCACCCAGGACGGCGTGTTGCGCGCGCGGCTGATCTACGGCGAGGGGCAGATGAAGCCGTATCTCCGCGTGCAGGGCGAAGAGGGCGACGGGCTCAACGAGTGGAGCGAAACGCAGAAGTTTCCGCACCACCGCGGCATCTTCATCGGGTGGAACAAAATCACGTCCGACCTCGGCTCGTTCGACCTGTGGCATTGCAACAACGGCGGACGCATGGCGGTGGTGAAACTCACGAGGCTCGAAGGCGGCAAAGACTCCGCAACGGTGGTGGCGACGATCGAATGGCGCGGCGGCGCGAAGGATGCCGCGGGCGGTGACCTGCTGCTCACCGAGACGCGCACGCTCACCGTTTCGCGCCCGGCGGCGAAGACCACGCAGGTGGACGCGCAGTTCGTTTTGCAAGCGGCGCGCGACCTCGCGCTCGGCGGCGATCTCCAGCACGCGGGCGTCCACTTCCGCGCCTCGGCCAGCGTGGTGCCGCGCGCGGCGGAAACGGCCTACGCCTGGGAGCCGGACCTGCCGGGGAAGGATGGCAAGGTCGCGAGCAAAAACCTGCAATGGGCGCGCTACACTTTCCCCATCGGCACGCGCTGGTATCACGCCACCGAGCTGAACGCGCCGACGAATCCCGTGGAGGAACTCTCGTGGCGCGACTACGGGCGCTTCGGATTCTTTTTCAAAAAGGAGCTGAAGAAGGACGAGACGCTGGCCATCAAGTATCGCTTCTTCACCGAGCTGGCCGACGGCGTCGCCGCGAAGCCGACCGCTGAGCAGCGCGCCGCGTGGCGCAAGGCAGCGCAAGCGCAATACGAAGCATTCGCGAAATGACGCGTCGTCTCGCTCTCGCCGCCGTTTCCGCCGCGCTCACCGCCGTCCTTTTCGCCGGCGCGCCGGGCGGCGATCTCGCGCAACAGCAGCCGAAATTCAAATGGAACGTGCCGCCCTCGCCGGTGCTTTCCGGCGACGCCGCGCTGAAGTCCTTCAAACTGCCGCCGGGCTTCCGCATTGAATTGGTCGCCAGCGAGCCGCTCGTACAAAACCCCGTCGCCATGGTTTTCGATCCCGATGGCCGGCTCTACGTCGTGGAGATGCGCGGCTACATGCCCGACGCGGATGGCAAAGGCGAGGACGAGCCGACCGGCGATGTCGTGGTGCTCGAAGACACCGACGGCGACGGCAAATTCGACAAGCGCACCGCCTTTCTCGATGGCCTCGTGCTCCCGCGTTCGATCGCGCTGGCGCACGGCGGCGTCATCGTGGGCGCGCCGCCAAATTTGTGGTTCTGCCGCGACGAGAACGGCGACGGCAAGAGCGACGAGAAGACCGCGATTTTCACCGACTACGGCGTGCGCGGGACGCCGGAGTACAACCCGAACAGCACGCTCCGCGCGCTCGACAACTGGTTTTATGGCGCGCACTTCGGGTGGCGCTTCCGGCTCGTGGCCGGGAAATGGGTGCGCGAACCGGTGCCGCAGCGCGGTCAGTACGGTCTGGCGCAGGACGACCTCGGACGCCTCTTTTTCAACGCCAACAGCTCGATGCTGCACGCCGACGTGATCGCCCCCGAATACACGCGGCGCAACGCGGGCATCGCCAACGCCAGCGGCGGCTCCATTGCGCGTGGCGAAGTCTTTCCGGGGCGCATCACCGCGGGCGTGAACCGCGCCTACAACAGCGTGGGCGCGAGCGGAAAAATCACCAGCGTGACCGCCGCGTGCGGGGCGCACATTTATCGCGGCGACCGCTGGCCGGCGGAGTTTCGCGGCAACGCCTTTGTCTGCGAACCCTCGGGCAACCTCATCTCCCGCCAAGTGCTGGCGGCGAAAGGCGCGGGCTTGACCGCCACGAGCGCGCACACCGATGTGGATTTCCTCGTCTCGACCGACGAGCGCTTCCGCCCGGTGAATCTCACCACCGGCCCCGACGGCGCGCTCTACGTCGCGGATTTTCACCACGGCATTTTGCAGCACAAAAACTTCCTCTCCGCGTATCTGCGCGACCAGGTCGCGCAGCGCGGATTGGCCCAGCCGCTGCATCTCGGGCGCATCTTTCGCATCGTGCATGAAAGCGCCGCGCCCGGCCCGCGTCCGGCTTTGGGCAAAGCGCCGCCGGCCGAGCTGGTGAAGGCGCTCGCGCATCCGAACGGCTGGTGGCGCGACACCGCGCAGCGCCTGCTCGTGGAGCGCGCGGACGCCACGGCAGTGCCCGCGCTGAAGCAGCTCGCCGCCGCGCGCGATGGCGGTCTCGGCGCGCTGCATGCGCTGTGGACTTTGCGCGGGATGGATGCGCTGGACGCCGCGACGATCTCCGCCGCCACCGCCAGCGCCCACGCGGGCGTGCGCGCCGCAGCCGTGCGCCTCGCCGAGCCGCTGCTGCGCCCGGCGCTCGATGAAAAGCTGCTCGCTTCACTCCTCAAGCTGCACAGCGACAGCGATCCCGGCGTGCAATTGCAAATGCTCCTCACGCTCATGCCGGTCCCCGACCCGCGCGCGACGCAAACCGCGCTGGAAATCCTCCGCAGCCGCGGCAGCGATCCGCTGCTGCGCGAGGCCGCGGCCAGCGGCGTGAGCGGGCGCGAATTCGCGCTGCTCGAGACCGTCCTCGCGGACAAAAGCTGGGCGAGTCCCGACGCCGCGCAGCGGGAATTTGTCGGCGCGCTCGCGCGCAGCCTGGTCGCGGGCCGGAGCGGCGAGCGCGCGGAAAAGATGCTCGCGCTCATCAACGCGCCGACCACCCCGGCGGGCGTGCAAGCCGCGCTGCTCGGCGGACTCGGCGACGCGCCGAAATCCGGCAAAGGCAACGACCGGCGCGCCGTGAAGCTCGACCGGGAACCCGCCGGCTTGATCGCGCTCGCCGCGCAAAACAAATCCGCCGCGAACGCGCTGGCCGCTTTCACCTGGCCCGGCAAACCCGGCGCGCCCGCCAGCGTGCTGCCGCTCACCGCCGACGAGCAGAAGCGTTTTGCCGAAGGCCGCGAAACCTACGCCACCATCTGCGCCGCGTGCCATCTGCCGACCGGCCTCGGGCTGGATGGCGTCGCCCCGCCGCTGCTCGATTCCGAATGGGTGCTCGGCTCCGAGGAACGCCTCGCGCGCCTCGTCTTGCGCGGGATGACCGGCAAGGTCACCGTGAACAAGCGCACCTACGAACTGGAGATGCCGCCGCTCGACGCGCTGACCGACGCGCAACTCGCAGGTGTCTTCACCTATATCCGCCGCGAGTGGGGCCACGAGTCCGCCGTCGTGGAGCCCGCGACCGTCGCCCGCATCCGCACCGAGACCAAAGACCGCACGAAGCCGTGGACGGCCGACGAGCTGCTGAAGCTCAAGTGAGCGGCGATTCCAGCCGCACGTCCTTGCTGAGCATCTTCTCGCCGTCGAACTCGAACCACGCGCAAAAACTCTGCCCGCCAAGGATTGCGGGCAGCCAGTGCTGATCGTCCTCCCACATTTCGTGGAAAGGAATCGCGCCGACCTCGAACCAGAACGGCGCGGCCTCGTCCGTCTCGATCAGCTCGCCCGTGAAATCTCCGGCGAGAAAGACCGTGCAGTGCAGGCTGTAGCCGTCGGCAAATTGGAAATGCAGGACGCCGCGCTCCGCGATTTCCAAAGGCGTAACGCCGACTTCTTCCTGAGTCTCGCGGATGGCGGCGGCGAGCGGGGTTTCGCCGGGCTCGATACGCCCCCCGGGCCCGTTGATCTTGCCGGCACCGAGCCCGCGTTTTTTGCGGATGAGCAGGATGCGCCCGGCTTTGACGATAAAGCAGAGTGTCGCGCGTTCGCGGGGCTGCCAGGTGGACCAGTTCATGGATGACGAATGCCGGATGCCGAATGCCGAAGGAAGCCCGAATGATGGAATCGCGCGGGCCTTCGTGCTTCGTCATTGTCTCGTCATTCCACATTCGTCATTCGTCATTCATGCACTCCGCCACCGCCCAACGTCTCGCCACGCTCGCCGGCTTTCTTGCTGTCGCCCTCGGAGCCTTCGGAGCGCACGGATTGAAAGCGGTGCTGGAGGCAAACGGGACGCTGGCCATCTGGCAGACGGCGGCACTTTACCACCTCGTGCATGCCGTCGTGCTGCTCGTGCTCGCACAGCGGGCGGTGGTGGCGCGACTGCCTTTCAGCCTCTTTGGCGCGGGGATCGTGGTTTTCAGCGGTAGCCTTTACGTGCTGGCGCTGACCAATGCGAAATGGCTCGGTGCGATCACCCCGCTCGGCGGAGTCTGTCTGCTCGGCGGCTGGCTCGCGCTGGCCTGGAAACCGCGCGCCTGAGGGCCGGCGGCTGGAAGCACGCCGCTCCTTTTCCCCGCGTGGCCATGAGCGCTCCAGCTTTCCGCGCGTTACCAAACGGAGCCGCACGGACTGAAATAGCCATAACTCACGGCACGCGGGCTGCTGAATACTGACGGGTATGACTCTCTCGAAAAACCGCCGCAAGACGCGCACGTCGGGCTTCGCTTTGATCGAAGTGATGATCGGTGCCGTGCTGATCGGGCTTATTGCCGTGGGTTCCGTGCAGGGATTGGGGCGGATCAACCGCAATGCCAGCAGTAACCGCGTGCTCACCAATGCCCGCGCCATCGTGCAGCGAAACATTGACAACGCCCTTTCAGTCACGGCGACATCCACGGCGATTCCCGGGATTCTAGCGATCACGTCCGCGAGCGGGGTGGTGTATGACGACGACGCGGGCGCGGCCAATATCGTGAGCGTGGTCCTGCAGGGCAGCTCCAGCGTGCAACTCGTGCAGGGGACGCTGACACGGATTGTCACCGCGGTGGCGAATCCGGATTCGGCAGACATCCGCCAGATCACTTTTCGGCTCGCTTACGTCTATCAGGGGCAGGCTTACTCCTACTCGCTGACCTCGATGCGGGCCATTGACACCTGACCTATGAAGCACCGTTGCAGGACTCAGTCCGGCTTTACTCTCGTGGAAATTCTCGTGGCGGCGAGCGTGGGCCTGGTGGTTTCCGGTCTCGCGTTCTCCTTTCTCCAGGCGGGGACGTTGCTGCTGGCGAAGAACGTGTCGGTCAACATGTCAAATAACGAACTGCGCAGCGCCATTGACCAGATTCAGGATCGCGTGCAGACGGCGACCAATATCCCAATTTTGGTCAATACCAGCGGGACCGCCGCTGTTTCGCCGTCCGCGGGCATCTATTTCGAACGGCTGTTGGGTGAGTCCTATGTGGTCACGCATCCCGGCGGGACGGGCCTGACCGCCGCGGCAACCAGCGTGACGGTCACGCGCTCGACCGATGTGTATGCCTCGCCACCTATCCCAGTGGCGGGCGATGTCCTGCTGATCGATGGCGGGACGGCCACGATGCGTCCGCGCGTTTCCTCTGTGACCACGGGCGCTGTTTCTGGCGGATTGCAGACCGTCACCATCACCTTCGTTGCGGCCCTCGGCACCGCGATCAGTTGGGATGCGACCTTCGTTAAAACGGCGACCCTGATCCGTCGGGAAGCCTTCATCGTCATGCCGGGCGCGGGACGCTCCGAACTGCGCCGCTACCCATCCTTTGAAACCACCACGAACTTCAACGATGCCACGCAATACAGCGTGATCTCGCGCCAGGTCGGCACCCAGACCGGGGAGACCACGCCATTCTCCATTGTCACGGTGGGTTTGGACAAGCTGGTGAACATTGACTTCCGGGTGCGGACAGTGGGTTTTGAAAACGCCCTGGCCGCGAAGGAGTTGAACACCTTCTCCGGTTTCATGCGCGTGCAGTGCATGGTCCCATCCCGACAACGTCCAAAAAACTAAGTCCATCCTCTTATGAAACATCATCATCAATGCGAAGGCGGCACGCTCGTTGTCGTCATGCTTACGGTGGTCGTCATCACGGCGGCAGTGGGAGTGGCCTACAATACGACGGGAGCGGCCGGGCGGATGGCCGACCGTAGCCGGGACTTCATGGAGACGAAGCTCGCGACGGAGGGCGCGCTGGAGTACGCCTACGGAGTCTGGAAGTCGCGGGTGCAGGCGCAGGATCGCGCCATTACCACGGCCGAGGCCACGGCCAGCCTTACTGGCCCGAGCTTTACGGGCTACAGCTACATGGCTTCGGGGAGCCAGGGGCCATTGAATATCCAGGCGACGGATAGCTTTGGCACACCCATGACCTCGACGGCAGCCACGCCTGCGCCGGTCATTGTGAGCCTGGCGGATTATCCCGGCTGGCGGGGACGCTCGTTTGGTTACGTGGCCAGTGCGCGCATCCAGCAGACGAACGCCATCGGTGGTGCGCTTTCCACCGGGGCGAAGCGGCGCTTTCAATACGTCCAGGTGCCGCTTTTCCAGGCCATGTTCTTTTACGAGCACAACCTGGAGCTGTACCGTCCGGCGGCAATGACGGTAGCGGGGCTGGTGCATACGAACTCGGACCTTTACCTCAGCACCGGCAACTCCGGGACGCTGACCTTTCAGGGCAATGTGTCCTACGTGGGAACATCTTATAGCGCCACCGGGGGATCGGCGGGCAGCGCGGGTAATACGGCTCCGCCGGGCGCGGCGGCATGGTCGGGAGGGACGATGTATCCCCCGACCTATCCGAGTGGCGAGGCGGCGCAGGTGCAGCAGGTCTCGCGTTACGAACCGCTGGGCAAGGACGCGCCTTCGATTCTGGACGCGACCGATACCAATCCAAACAACGATTCGCTCCGCGAGATCATTGAACCGCCGGTCACGGGCGGGGGCATCACCGACCCGCCCGAAATCGCCAAGCGCCGGATGTATAACAAGGCGGGCATCATTGTGACGATCAATGGCACAACGGCGACCGTGGTGACCCAGAACGGCACCACGCTGACGGGCGCGCAGACCACGGCGATCCGGTCTTCCTTTACCGGCAAGTCCACCTTTTATGATCAACGCGAAGGGAGAAACGTGGACGCGGCCAACGTGAGCGTGAGCACGCTCACGCCGGTGCTCAACGCGGCGAGCGGCTTTAATGGCATCTTCTACATTCAGGACGTTACGCCGCAGACCTCGGGCAACATGGAGCCAAAGACCATCCGACTGAGGAATGGCGGGGTACTGCCGAACAACGGCCTGAGCATCGTGAGCCAGAATCCCGTCTATGTGCAGGGCGACTTCAACACCGGCACGACGACGGTGCCGACGGCCGTTCCCGCCAATGCCACAGGCAACCCGAGCAACACCGACAGCCCCGTGGTGAGTGGCTACACG
>Ga0163144_10008665_pt1 | contig 21979 bp, 11 predicted proteins | sample OliLak19BULKMAT1_FD_123175 | JGI IMG/M metagenome (GOLD analysis project Ga0163144, IMG submission 123175) | Freshwater microbial mat bacterial communities from Lake Vanda, McMurdo Dry Valleys, Antarctica - Oligotrophic Lake LV.19.BULKMAT1 | ecosystem: Environmental > Aquatic > Freshwater >... | reverse complement strand
AGTAGAACTAGTTGCATTTGCTGTAACTGTTGGTAAGGCATTCACTGTAATAATTCGAGTTGCAGTATTTGTACAACCACTTAATGTTCCTGTTACAGTATAAGTGGTTGTTCCTGCTGGAACAAAAGCGAGCCCGTTTGTTACTCCAGCACTCCATGAATAAGATGTGGCTCCACCACCTGTTAAAGTTACAGACTGTCCAGCACAAATAGTAGAACTGCTTGCATTTGCTGTAACTGTTGGTAAGGCATTCACTGTAATAATTTGGGTTGCTGTGTTTGTACAACTGCCGGATGTTCCTGTTACTGTATAGGTTGTTGTTCCTGCTGGAACAAAAGCAAGTCCGTTTGTAACTCCAGCACTCCATGAATAAGATGTTGCTCCACCACCTGTTAAAGTTACAGGCTGACCTGCACAGACTGTTGTAGCAGTAGCTGATGCAGATACTGTAATTCCTGCTGTAATTGAAACTGTTACGGAAGCAGTATTTGTACATCCTAAACTTGTTCCAGTAACTGTATACGTTGAAGAAGAAATGGGAACAAAGGATACTCCATTGTTTACTCCACTTGTCCACGAATATGCTGTTGCTCCTCCTCCAGTAAGGGTTACAGAACCACCAGAACAAATAGTTGTTGAACTGGCATTTGCTGTAACGGAAGGAATTGAATTGACAATAATTGTTTGTGTTGATGTATTTGTTCCACAACCAGCAATTGTTCCTGTAACTGTATATGTTGTTGTTGATGTTGGAAAAAATGCAACAGCATTTGTTACTCCTCCAGTCCAACTATATGTTGTTGCTCCCAATCCTGTAAGTGTAACAGCTTGGCCTTGACAAATAGTAGTTGCAGAAGCACTAGCTGAAACCGCTGGAACTGTTGTAACATTTAAAAGAAAAACATAGGTTGAGCTTCCTCCAAAACCATCATTTGCCGTAATTGTAATGGTAGTACTTCCTGTTTGTCCCGCAACGGGTGTGTATGTCGCTTGATAATTACTTCCACTAATATTTGTTACACTAATGCTTGCATTTGGTAAAAGAGTTGTGTTACTGCTGTTCACTGTAAATGAAATTACATCTCCATCAACGTCAGTCACTGTAAATGGATTTGAAGATGTTGTGCTCATGCACATATTCATTACTGGTGAATTTGATGTAAATACAGGAACAACATTTGAAAGTTGTTCAATTAAACTTGTAGTGCTGGGATATGAGCCTTGTTTCGTACCTATTGTTCCAGTAAAATCTACCTTAGTTACTAAAATGTTTGTTGTTGCGGTCCACTCAAACAAAGTTCCTAATGCATTTGTTCCTCCTCCTTGTGTCAAGCCATAATATTTTCCTGAGCTCGACAATTTTAATGTCCCGTGAGGATTAATTCCGGATGTTAAATCAAAATCAATTTTTTTGATGTAAATATTTGAAGTTGCATCCCAAGTAAACAAGACTCCTGCACCATCTGTCCCGCCCATTAGTGTCAACCCATAAAACAATCCTGAATTATAAATCAAAGAGCCTTTAGGATAACTACCTCCTATCGTAGTAAGGTCATATCTTTTAGTGTATAAATTAGTTGAAGGACTCCATTCAAAAATAACTCCAAAACCATTTGTACCACCATTATAAGTCAAACCATAAAACTGAGTGCCGTTAAAAATCAATGAGCCATTAGGGTTTCCTCCATTGCTTGTGCTAAAATCAATTTTCTTAGCATAAATATTTGTTGTCGGATCCCACTCAAAAATGACTCCTAAACCGTTTGCGCCACCCAAATTTGTCATCCCATAAAGTTTAGTTCCATTCAATGCAAGCGAGCCAAGTGGGCTTGAACCCATAGAAGAAACTAAATCAATTTTTTTGGTATACATATTTGTGGTTAAATCCCACTCAAAAATTACTCCAACACCATTTGCTCCACCAATGCTCGCCAATCCATAAAATTTACCACCATAAAACAACAAGTCACCATACGGCCTTCCTCCGGCAACACTATCAAAATCATACTTTTTTGTATACAAACTTGTCGATGGATTCCATTCAAAAATTACTCCGTAATTGTATTGACCTCCATAACTGGTCATTCCGTAATATTTACCTGCACTAAAAACAAGCGAACCATTTGGTTCATTTCCTTTAGTATTATTTAATTCAATTTTTTTTGTGTAAACATTTGAGTTTGGGTCCCACTTAAATACAACACCATAGCCATAGAGTCCCCCAACATTTGTCATTCCATAAAGTATCCCATTTGCATTTAACAAAGAGCCCAGCGGTGTTTTCCCGGATGCAGCAACCATGTCAAATTTTTTAACGTATGCATTTGTTGAAGGATTCCACTCGAAAATAACACCCAAATCATTTGTTCCACCGGCTCTTGTCAATCCGTATAATTTCGTGTCTTTTATAATCAACGAACCTTGTGGATATGATCCGTTTGTTGTGCTGAAATCTATTTTCTTGGTATATATATTTGTGGTTGGGTTCCATTCAAAAATTACACCTCTGCTGTTTGCACCGCCTGTATTTGTCAAGCCATAAAATTTACCTGCAAAATAGGTGAGTTTTCCGTATGGATTTTTTCCGGTAGCATTTATCAAATCTATTTTTTTTGTGTAAATGTTTGTTGCAGGATCCCAAGAAAAAATAACCCCTCCGCTACTAGCACCACCTGTGTATGCTAATCCGTAAAACACCGATCCATTTAATTCTAAAGTTCCATAAGGATTTGATCCTCCTGCTGCTGTTAAATCTACTTTTCTGGTATACACATTGCTAACAGGATCCCATTCAAAAATCACCCCTTTGTTTGTAGTACCACCATTGTATGTCATTCCGTAAAATTTACTTCCAAATAAAGTAAGAGAACCACTGGCCGATGAACCTTCTGTGGTACTTAAATCTATTTTTTTAGTAATTATATTTGTTACTGGATCCCACTCGAAAATAGTTCCTTTATTATTTACTCCTCCCAAAGTTGTCATTCCATAATACTTACCTGAAAAATATGCCAAAGATCCTTTTGGAAAATTCCCTGTAGTAGAAGAGAGATCTATCTTTTTTGTATACACATTGGAAAGTGTATCGTATTCAAAAATTACTCCCGACAAATTTGCTCCTCCGTTATAAGTCATTCCATAAAATTTGCCGTTGCCCGCATCTACCAAATCCGTCATATTAGGATCTGCTCCGGGAGCAATATTTTCGAATGAATATTCTGTAGTATGGGTACCTGAACTTGGAGTATAATTGAAGATGGTTCCGAAATCGAATGGGCCTCCAGCAGAAGCCATCCCCCATAGTTGTGGAACATGTTGTCCCATTGTAAAATTGCATACCAAAATTGCAGCAACAGTTACTATTATTCTTTTAATCATTGGAGTAGCGTATTTTTTTGCAAAATTAAGCTATTTATCTAAAAATTTGAGCATTACATCGCTATTTTTTCAATAAGATGATGTTATGATTACTTTACAAAGGAGGGAAATAAAGCATTTCAATATGGGGAATATTGTCTTCTAAATACTCTTCTCCAGCGATTTCAAATCCAAAACCCAAATAAAATTTTATAAGATAGCACTGAGCGCCTATCCGTATAGGCACATTACCGTATTCTTTTTTGATAAAATCAATGGACTGTTCCATCAGTTCTTTTCCTGCTCCTGTGCCTCTTACTATATTGGAACTAATCACTCTGCCGATAGAAACTTCCTTAAAAGAAATTCCTGCAGGAACAATTCTGGAATAAACGACCAAGTTGCCATTCGAATCAAAGCCGGATAAATGCACCGATTTTAAATCTTTCCCATCTGCATCCTGATAAGCACAATTCTGTTCAACACAAAATACCTCCAAACGCAATTGCATAATTCTATACAATTCTGTTGTAGAAAGCTCATCAAATTTTTTTATGTTCCAACGAATATTCATTTTATAAATCTGATTAAAATAATCTTCTCTATCCAAGTATACAAAAGCAATCCTACAAGACAACCGAAACTGTTAGCAACAAAATCATAAACATCTGCACTTCGTTCTTCAAAAACTGCACTCTGCATCAATTCCAGCAGTCCGCCATAACTAACACAAATCAACAATGAAATCACTTTAGGTGAATGCTTGATTTTATCAAATGTTGTTTGCAGCAAAAATCCTCTGATGGTTAATACAATCAAAACAAAAAATATTCCTGCATGCACAAACTTATCGAAGCTCAATAATTCTAAAAACGAAATATGCGGAATGTCCCTTCCGGGAATTCCGCATAATACTAAAATGAGTAATGCCCAAAGCATTGCCCATTTCAAATGTTTCAAAAACATGCTATAAATTTTGATTACTGTCCGACTAAAGCTTTATAATCAGCAGCACTTAATAATGCGTCTGCTTCTGAAGCATCTTTCATTTCTACTTTAATCATCCAACCCGCTCCGTAAGGATCTTTATTCACCGATTCTGGATTTGTATCCAAACCCTTGTTTACTTCTGCAACTTTTCCTGAGATAGGCATAAACAAATCAGAAACAGTTTTCACCGCTTCTACTGTTCCAAATATTTCTTCATGTGCAAGTTCTTCACCTTCTGTAGTAATATCTACATAAACGATATCACCTAGTTCTCCTTGAGCAAATTCTGTAATTCCGATAACTGCAATATTGCCTTCTACACGAATCCACTCATGATCTTTGGTGTACTTTAAATTTTCAGGAAAATTCATCTGTTTAGTGTTTTTATAATTGAAGCACAAATTTATAGTAAATTCTATAAGTATGATTAAATTTTGAAATTTTATTTCCCCAATACTTGAATTGAGAAGACATCTCCCATCAAAACGTTCATCCCGTGTAGCAGCAAGGTATAACCTAATTCGCCAACGTTAACCTCAAACTCACACCTGCATTTGTATTGGCTGTAGGGAAAGAGTTGGACAATACTGGTCTGTTCATGATTCTATCATAAAACAAACGGATGTTTATTTTGTCGCTGATTACATAATCGGCAGAAACCTTTATAGAAATAATGTTTGTGCCTGCGGTTGACTGGCTTACCTCTTCCACAATTCGTCTGATTACCGTTTCGTTTTTACGGAAAGACAAATCAACTTTTAAGTTCAAATCACTCTTAATCGGTTTCCCCTTTATTTGAGCTTTCCCTAATGGTAAATTCGGAATCCGATATCCTAAACCACCTATAATTTCTTGTCCGGCCACCTCTGTAATGGTTTTACTGGTTAATCCCAAAGATAAGTTTCTGTCTTTTTTAAATTCGAAACTAACCAAAACACTATTCTTTAATGTCATATCTAATTTAATAAGCGGACTCCATTGTTCAGAAATAGAAACAGTGCTGATTAAATCTTTAGATAAGAAGTTGGCATTCCCTGGTACGGATGAAACAATTTCTCTAATGCTGGTATAACTATCACCTGCAACATCATTATCAATCCATAATAAATTGGTTGTGTATCCTCCAACATTGTATGACGAACGATACGAATGACTTAATGTAAACGATTTAAAATATTTTTTAATCTTTTCCATTTTTGATAACCCGTCATACGTTACTCTCCAGTTTGGTTTAGGAATTTTCGGAAAACTCTGCAGAGTAACATTGTTGGGGTTTGTTCCACCGTAAGCAGCCAGAAATGCAGGAATCAAAACATCCTGAGAAGTAGAGTTGTATCCTTCTGCGAATCCATCAATGGTTCCGTTTGAGGCCGGATTTTCACCTCTACGTGCAGAAATATTTGCTCTGGCATCCAGAAATTTTTGAAACGTAACTTCTCCATCTTTCACAAAAGATGTTTTGTAAGACATGAACGACATGCTGAAATTACCCGTTTCCATAGGAAGCTTTCCAACAAAATGATCCACATATTCTCCCGGGCCAACACTATCGTTCGGTGTCCATCTATAAAATTCACTGTTGCTTTTTGCCTGAGTACGTGTTGCTGTCAACTCAATTTTTAAATCAGGCAAGGGTTCCAGATTGGCTCGAATGTTTAAATTCTGACTTTGTGTTTTTGTATAAGGTGTGTTGAGCGACTGCGTTTTGACCAGCCAATTCTTTTCAACTGCTTCATCACGAATATCTCTTTGGCTACCAAAAACAAAACCTGCTGTTGGTCCCTGGAAATTTTTATCCATTCCAAACATATTAGTAGCCTGTCCGTACCCGGACAATATCGTTCCTTTTGTGGTGGCATAGGTGACCGTAACTGTTTTTACCGACATTATTATTCTTGCCACATACTCTAAAATGAGCAGTTTTTCTTCTTTTGCTTTTTTGGTAGAGTCGGCAATTTGCTGAGGTGTTTTTGGAACCCCTAGTTTAGTAATTGCATTTGTTTTTCCTTTATTGGATTTATTATTTTTTGTATTAATTTTTTTAAAGTAAGGTATTTTATTGTACAGGGTAATCATATTCAATTGTCCGTTCCAATTCATTGATTCGGAGTTACGAATAGTATTTCCTAATGAATCGGCATTGAACGGAGCTCTTTCCCAACCATAGGTTCCACCATATCTCACCGAGGCAGATGTAAAATCCAACAATGGAATTTTATTAATAGGAATAGTATAGTTGACTCCAATTTGCTGTTGAAACTGAGTTGTTTTTCCTCCTTTAAAGAAATTATCTCTCAATGTATCTTTCTTTTCACCCGTATCTATTTCTCCTTGAGGTTCTAAAATTCTGGCATTGTTTGTTGCAGTATAATCCAACTTCAATGCTTTTGTGATGTCGTATTTTAATTCGTAGTTACGCCCCATTGTAAAACGTTTGTTGAATGTTGGAATGATTAACAAATCGCCACCGGTCGTATTTCTGTTTTTGGCTGTTGCAAAATCTCTATCCACATCTGTCCCAAAACCAATTTTGTTGGGGAGTAGAAAAAAATTAAGGTCTTTAATTAACTGCAAATATTTGTGCTGAAATATTTTTGTTTTTGCAAATGGTTTGTAATTTTTAGGCGTTGGTGAAAAGCTGTAAACCAAACCTCCACGATAGTTTCGCTGCGTGTTATATTCAATATTTACATCGCGTTTGTATTGTTCGTTGTAAGAATAAGTACCAGCCCAATTTTCAATATCGTAAATACGACTCTTCTTGGAATTTTTTCCTTTGTCTTTTTTAACGTTTGTAAAATTGATACTTCTTCGCTTTGTATAATCTTGCGTAACATGTTTCAAAGAATCACGAACATTTTTCGGGACCGTTTCATCATTTAAAGCAGGTGCTAATAAAATATCCGGGTCTAAGGGATTGTATTGTGGTGTAATAAATGTTTCGGAATAGCCCACATACATTGGAATATGAATATTATATTCTTCAGGTAAAAATTTTCCTAATTCCAAACTTGTTGAAAGATCGTATTGTTTTAATGTTGCTCTTTTTCTTTCTTGAATTTTATTTTCAATACTTCCAAAACCGGGAGTATAAATATTTCCGGACAAAGAAACGTTTCCAAAATCAGCTAATTTGGCTGTTAATCTAGCTGTAGAAGCCCATCCGCCTTTTTCATCAAAATCACTTAAACGCAATTCGTTTACCCATACTTGTCCACATTTTGCCAACCCATCATCATTATCTGTTGGGGCATCTCGTTTCGGATTGCGTACACCAATCATCATTACTTTCACGGCACTTAAATTCGGATTTCCTCTTATCGTAATCATTCGAGAACCATCTGGCACTTGGTATTCGGTAGTAAGCGTAACACTACCACCATTAAACATGTCGATGTTCCGTTTTTGTTTTGCTGCTTGAAATTTTTCAAACTCTAATACCATTTCATTCGCTTCCGGCCAAACCTTGAACTGGTCATCGGTATCCGAACCGTTGTAATAGCCAGGTGCAGTTACTTTTAACGGTATAGCATATTCGTAATAGTTATCCGTAAAATCCGTTCCTAAACGTACAAAAACAAAAAGGTCATCATTTGATAAAGTATTTGGAGCACCTGCTGGTGCTTCAGCATGAAGATACATTTTTAATTTTTTGTATTGGCGCACATCCAGCTCTGTTGTTTTGTATGCTGCGCGTGCTGTTCCATCTTCTAAGTTACAAATGGTCAACGACATTGCCTGTTCATTTAAGGCAACCAAATTTGCAGAACCTGTATTGATCTCTCTATCAATGTTCGGAGGCAAAACATAATTTACGGGCTGCTTGCTTCCGTCTTCTTCAATGTTTACTGCTCCAATATCAAATTGAGTAGTTGGATCATCGTCTGGCTGGTACAATCCCGGTTGCAACAAATCAAATCCGTATTTTCTCCAATCGTTACGAACCAATTCTAATCTTGCAAAACGCAAGGTGATTGGTTTATCACATCCTTTAATGAACATACGGATGAAACGAATAGATTGAAAATTTTCAATTGTACCCACACGTATTGCATTTGGATCTTTAATTGGAATTTTAAACTGATACCAAGTAATTGGTTTTGAACTTCCGTCTTTAATATTTTGACCTGTTGTTTGATATACGTTGGTAATATAATTTGTTCCTACACCACCTTGAAAATCACTTGGCTTTAATCCCACTTTGTATTGATAATAACTTTCAACTGTACTTAAGTTGTTATCACGGTTGATATCTTCAATATTGGGTAATGTTGTTGCCTGAGTTGGAAAAGCACCTGAACTTACTGCAGAGTTTCCTTCTAGACCATTGAATTTTTTATAGCGCTGTATCGTTTTAATATTTCCAAGATCGTAATCATCAGCTCTAAAATATTTATAATCGTCAGCAGATGGATCTCCACTAACGACAGAAAATGAACTCACATAACTGCTGAAAAAAGTTTGTTCTTGTGCAAGGTTCATTCCATCCAATCCGATATCCTGAAATGGTCGATCAGCTTCATCGCTGTTGAATGCATTTACTAAAGGCTGCACCAATCCTACATATCCCCAAGCTGTAGTATCTATTGGCACGTTGTTTCCATTGTTTTGTGCTGCTGTACTTGGAGCAGGTAAAACATTTTCTGCACTTTTAAACCCATCTCTCAAAACATCTTCCGAAATATTTCCAATATCAAAATAAAGCTCCCCTGTACTGCTTGCATTTACCGTATCAGAGTTAAAAGGGTCCATCACCCAAAACTGAATGAACTCAATATTAGCTGCTTCAAAATCGTTTGTGGTGATACTGCGCATAATTCCTCCCCAGCGACTCGTAGGATTATTTAACTTACCCGATGATGCATCTAATCCTGAAGAATAGGCAGAAGGCGCACCATCGTAATTGTAAGGGCCCCGTTCACTTGGATAATAGGATAAATCCAAGGTTGTTAAGATAATTGGACTGCCAGAGGCAGATGGTTTATTTGGAAAAACTTCTGTCTCCGGAATTTCACGTGCAAAGTTATTCGACATGTCCGTAGTATTAATGTTACTGGGAGTAACTCCAGATTGTTGACGCTGAAACAGCGGATCGATGTGATACCAATTTAATAGCGCTCTGTTGAATCCATTTGCAATATTATCCGACAATGCTCCTTCCGGAAACAATCCTGTTTGTCCTTGCGGAGTACTTGCCAAACTCCAAGCACTTTGTGCCTGCAAAGCAATTTCGGACTGACTTCCCTCAAAATCATCAATGTAGGAGTTTCCGTCTTTCCCGATAGCTTTACTATGACCGGGAATTAAGTATGCGAACTCTCCAGCTGCCGTAATCGTACTCATCTCTTTGGTTTCGATGAATGGTATTTTATCCACCAAGCGAGTTAAGAAAGGTGCTTCAGTTCTATAATTTGCATCAAATCCAACAATGGTATTTGAGATAGGTTCATCACCGATGTTCACTTTTCTAGTAAGTGGTCGTTCTGTTAAATTTAAAACAGTAGCACCAATTGTGAAATCTTTATTGATTCTGTAATCGAGGTGAGTGCCGAACAATGTTTTTTGCTGAATGGCAAAGAGTGCATTACTCTCTAAGGAAATTTTGATGGGTGTTCCTGAATTTAAAATTCCTTCGTCAATAATTTTTACACGCCCCAAGGTATAATCAACAGTGTATTGTACGTTTTCCTGCAACATTATTCCACCAGCGGTGACAGTTACGGAGCCTTGCGGTACGTTAGGTGCACCTAACGAAATTTCGGAGCCTCCGGATGATCTATAAGAACCTTTTAATTTGAAACGATTTAAATTGGCAAAAATATTTCGTGCAGAGGTGATGGTTGAATCGTATAATGGATCAAATACGTAAGTGTTTGCTTCTAATGGGTCACAACCTGCTGCTGTTCCTAAAAATTTTCCACGCAAATGATCTCCGAAAGGTTCGATTACAGGAAAAATAACGCGGCCATTGGTTGAATTAATGGTGACACCATCAATAAAATCGAAAGCCCCATCTGCCACTTGATCATTCTGCTGATTTAAACGATCCACGTTCAGCACCTGAATCAATGGTTTTGCTTTAATGTTTGTTTGACAATCGGTCACAGGTAAATAATTAATATCTGTTCCGTTGATTGCATTCGTATAAAAAACCTCTAGTTTAAAATCCTGTACATTCACTTGGTATGCTCCGATGGAATAAATATTTTTCATCGTCAAATCCCACATCGGATGTCTTGTATTCACAGCCGAACTCTTCAACATTTTTGTAAATAAGGCAGCTGGCGCACTAATCCCATCCGTTGACAATTCTCCTACTTGATATAGTGCTCCGTTGTAAGTGTATTCATATGCAACCGAAAGAATTTGATCTGGATTTAATTGTTGGTTTAAGGATATATATCCCAACCTAGCATTAAAGGTAAATTCAGATGTCTGTAATTTTCTAGCACTACTTACCAATTCATAATTGGTTTGTTGTTTTAATATTCCAGTGGTAAGCGTATTAATAGCAGGCACTGTATAATTAATCACCCTAACATCATTGGTTCCCAAACCAGCAGTGGCAATCATATCCCCATACAAACTATTTTGGCCATTATAAGGAAGCACATCTGCCCCTTGATCTGAAATAAATCCTTGTTGGTCAACAGGAATATGTGGTTTTGGCAAATCATTCCTTGGGTCTTCTCCCAATTCTGCAAATGCCACCACACTTCTTACATCATTTGTTGAACCATTAGTATTTGAAATCCAAACTTCAATTCTGGTAATGCTCACTTGAGAATTTACAAATGGTAAATTTGCTAAAGCAACATTAAAATTATCACGGAAATAATGCCCTAAGAAATAGTGTTTGTTTGTTTCGTACTGATCACCCGGAATATCAAATTTGGTGACTTGTGCTCCGCCCGTTACTTCCACCTCTGATTTTTTTCCTTTTTGCTGTGATAAAACACTTGTTACTGTCAAGCGTCCGAATTGCAATTGTGTTTTTACTCCAAACAATGTTTGACTTCCTGTAATCAAAGAACCATTCAGTGGTAAACTCACGTTACCTGCCTCAATTTTTTTTATGATTTCATCTTCGTAACCGGTATACTCCAGTTTCATTTGATTTTCATAATCAAATGTTGCTTCAGTATTGTAACTCGTTGTTAATTTTAATTTGTCTCCAATTTTTCCGACAACGTTCAACTGAATTTTTTCATCAAAGTCGAATGTATTTACCTTTCTGTTTCTTACAGGGATAGCGGGATTTTCAGTTTTTGTTCCGTTGTATGCAAATATTAATTCGGCTGAACCATTCGGACGAATATCAACTGTATTACCACCAAAAATACGATCGAATATTTCTCCTCCAACTTGTAATTTCGGAATAGCAGTTTTGTTTTGTGCGTTTTCACTTTCTGCATGTGAACGAGCATTCCAATAATCTTTTACTTGTTTATCGAACATCAGTTTCTGATATTCTTCTGCATCCAAAAATGTTGGCGGACGATAATCCATCCCGCCCATTGTTTGATTAACGTTGTATTGTCCGGTTACCGGATCATACTCCACATTTGTATTTACGTTGGATGGATTATTCAACATTAAACCTCCTGAATTTGGGTAGTTCAAGGGGTCGCCAGTTGATTCATCATTAAAATTATATGGAAGAGTAATCGGTGAGTCAGGGTCTTCAGGCGTATCGATTGCAACATATGGCCGATTTGCATCTACTATTTCTGCATGATCCAAGAGGCTTACTTTCGCATCGGAACTAACGATAAGCGAAAGCATTCCAAGTGAAGCTCCGGTAACAAGTATGTATTTTGTAATCGACTTAGTCAAAATATAAAATAAAAATTTTAAAGATTTTTAAGTGCCGATTTAATCAGCTGTTCCACTGTTTGTCCTGTTCCTTCTGTTCTTATAATTTTATCCAACACTTTATCTGCACCCTGTTTATTGAACCCTAACATTACAAGTGCAGATAACGCTTCTTCTTTCAAAGTATTGTTAAAGCTTGAAAATATTTCTGCAGATAAATCACCTTTACCCATTTTATCTTTCAAGTCTACAATCACACGCTGTGCTGTTTTTTCACCAATGCCTTTTACACTTTTTATCACCGCAACATTGGCAGTAGCAATAGCATTTTGAATTTCTGCCGCACTTAAGGAGGATAGCATCAGCAATGCACTTGTACCGCCAACACCTGAAACAGAAACAAGCAAACGAAATAAATTTCTTTCAGGAATGTCGGCAAAGCCATAAAAACGGGGCATATCATCCCTTACATACATTTGCTCAGTAAACAATTTGCATTTTTCGGAATCTCCGATTTTGGAAAATGTGTTTAAAGAAATTTGCATCACATAACCAACTCCACCGGCATCAATCACAACATATGTTGGTGTTTTTTCTACTAATTTTCCTTCTACATGGTAAATCATTCGTTCAATTTTAAAGACGTACTTATATCAAAACAGTTGCCTACCTAACTGCAGGCTAGCCTTAACGCTTCGCCTGTGCGTCCACTACGGCAATGGTAACCATGTTTACAATTTCACGCACAGAGCTTCCCAATTGTAAAATGTGCACAGGTTTTTTCATTCCGATCAATACCGGTCCTATTGCTTCTGCACCGCCCATTTCCTGAAGAAGTTTATAAGCAATGTTTCCGGATGCAAGGTTAGGAAAGATAAGTGTATTTACTTTTTTATCTACCAAATCGGAGAATGGAAATTGTTCTTTCATTAACTCATTGTTCAATGCAAAGTTTGCTTGCATCTCTCCATCTACAATCATTCCCGGATAATTTTTGTGTAAAATTTCAACCGCTTCGCGCATTTTATTTGGCACTTCTCCTTCAGCAGAACCGAAATTGGAATAGGATAATAATGCTATGCGAGGAGTGATGTTAAATTGTTTTACGCTGGTAGCAGTAAGTACAGTAATGTCAACCAAATCCTGAACAGTAGGATTCACATTCATGGTTGTATCTGCAAAGAAATACGGACCTTGCTTTGTATTCATGATGTACATTCCGGCCACACGTTTCACCCCTTCCTGCACTCCGATAATCTGCAACGCAGGACGAATAGGATCAGCATATTTTCTCGTTAATCCTGAAATCATTGCATCAGCAGCGCCTGTTTCCACCATCATGGCACCAAAATGATTTCTTTCCTTCATCACTTTTTTTGCTTCGTACAATGTGAAGCCTCTGCGTTGGCGCTTTTTAAAGAACAAATCTCCGAATGCACTTCTTCTGTCGTCTTCGGATTTGCTTCGTGGATCAATGATTGGAATATCTCCCAAATCAAGATTATTATCTGCAATTAATTTTCTAATTTTTTCTGCATCTCCCAAAAGGATTGGTTTTGCAATCCCTTCGTCATTTACTTGTTGTGCAGCTTTTAAAATTTTATAATGATCTGCTTCCGCAAACACAACACGTTTAGGATTTTGTTTTGCTTTGTTGGTGATGTTACGAATGAGTTTGTTATCCAAGCCCAAACGGTTGATCAATTCCTGAACATACCCATCCCAGTTGGTAATTTTATGTTGTGCCACTCCTGATTCCATTGCTGCTTTTGCAACAGCCGGAGCAACCGTGTAAATCAAACGAGGGTCGATTGGCTTAGGAATGATGTATTCTGGACCAAACGTAATATTTTTTGAATCGTAAGCTAAGTTTACTGTTTCAGGAACCACCTCTTTTGCAAGGTCGGCAATGGCATAAACAGCAGCCAGTTTCATGGCTTCGTTAATTTGTGTTGCACGTACATCCAAGGCGCCACGAAAAATAAACGGGAAACCCAATACGTTATTAACTTGGTTAGGATGGTCGGACCGGCCTGTTGCCATAATGATATCGGGGCGAGCAGCCATTGCATCCGCATAAGGAATTTCCGGATCCGGATTCGCTAATGCAAACACGATTGGGCGCTTTGCCATGGATTGAACCATTTTTTGATTCACCACATTTCCTTTTGAAAGACCAACAAACACGTCAGCATCTTTCATTGCTTCTTCCAGCGTAGATATTTTTTTGTTTGTGCTGGCAAAGAATTTTTTCTGCTCATCCAAATCATCTCTGTCGGTGCGCAACAAACCTTTGCTATCCAACATTAAAATATTTTCTTTTTTTGCACCAACAGCAATGTAAAGCTTAGCACAGGAAATAGCGGATGCTCCTGCACCATTCACTACAATTTTTACTTTATCGATTTTCTTTTTTGCAACTTCACAAGCATTCAGCAATGCTGCTGCAGAAATAATGGCCGTTCCATGTTGGTCGTCATGCATCAAAGGAATATTCAATTCCTCTTTCAATCTGCGTTCAATTTCAAAACATTCTGGCGCTTTGATGTCTTCCAGGTTTATTCCACCAAAAGTTGGTGCGATGGCTTTTACTGTATTCACAAACAAATCAATATCGGTTGCATCTACTTCAATATCGAACACATCAATGTCGGCAAATATTTTAAAAAGCAAACCTTTCCCTTCCATCACGGGTTTTGAAGCCAGTGCTCCGATATTTCCCAAGCCCAACACCGCTGTTCCATTGGAAATTACTGCAACCAAATTACCTTTAGCGGTGTATTTATAGGCGTCTTCAGGATTTTTTTCGATTTCTAAACAGGGTTCTGCAACACCTGGAGAATATGCCAATGAAAGATCGCGCTGTGAACTATGCGGTTTCGTAGGGATTACCTCAATTTTTCCGGGTCTACCTTGTGAGTGATAATCCAGTGCATCTTGCTTTCTTAATTTTGCCATTTTTATAGGTGAATTTTTTGAATTGCGAATATAACAATTTCTCAATAAATACTAGCGTTTGCATTCAATTTGAGACCATAAAATTGCCTTTTCAATAATAATATTTACATTAGCGTTTCATGAAACAAAAATTAGTCGTATTTACTGGTGCCGGAATAAGTGCTGAGAGCGGAATTAAGACCTTTCGCGACAGTGGTGGATTATGGGAAGAATTCGACATAAATGAGGTGGCGACACCTCAAGCCTGGGAAAAAAACCAAGCTTTAGTGCTCGACTTTTACAACAAACGCAGAAAGCAGGTTTTGGAAGCTCAACCCAACAATGCGCACACAGCCTTGGTGGAATTGGAACAAAAATATGATGTACAAATAATCACTCAGAACATTGATGATTTGCACGAACGTGCCGGATCTAAAAAAGTGCTTCACCTTCACGGAGAAATAACTAAAAGTCGCAGTAGCATTGACGATTCGTTGATATACAGAATAAAAGGGGAAGAAATAAGGTTGGGTGATAAGTGTGAAAAAGGCTCTCAACTTCGTCCACACATTGTATGGTTTGGAGAAATGGTTCCAATGATGGATGTTGCCAATATTATTGCTGAAAAAGCCGATATTTTTATTGTGGTTGGAACCTCTATGGCTGTCTATCCTGCTGCTGGATTAATTGATTATTCACCTGATGGCATTCCTAAATACCTGATAGACCCAAGTGATGTGAATGTCAATGGAATTGCCAATCTGAAAGTTATCAAAGAAAAAGCCAGCATTGGTTTACCCAAGCTGGCTTCAGAACTTTTAAAGTAATTTGTTTATTTAGAACTAATCACTAATTTTTTAGTTGAAATTGCTTTCCCATCCACTAAAAATGAGTAAAAATAGATTCCAGAATTTAAGTCATCTACATTGATTTTTGCGGTCCCTTTTTTATCGTTTAGAGCAACTGTTTTTACAGCTTTTCCAAGTATATCATAAAAAACAATTGTTCCATTATTTGAAAATTCGTTAATGTCGTATTTCATGGAAACACTCATGTTGGTAGGGTTTGGATAGGCATTAGAAATAGACCCTCCAATTTTATTCATCTCATCAACCCCTACAGTAGAATTGTATCTGATGGTAACACCTGTTGAATCATCTGGATTAGCAATATCATAAAATTGGTAGTGAACAGTACGTGTTATCGTTGATAATTTCGATAGAAATTCAGCATGAAAACCAAAATCAGAAAAATCCAGTGTATCGCCTGGCGCTACTGTCAAATTCTGGCTCGACAAATTAGTTGGCCAGTTGTAACACAATCCTCCCCAGCAAAAACGGGTTGAATCAGTTGGATCGATTGTTAATATGGTTCTTCTACATTTGTATGTATGAGAAGCGACATCAGTATTGGTTACATAAAACTCAGTAATTAAACTTGTATTCGCTCCTATACTAACATCAAAAATAGTACTCGAAACATTATTGCTATTGGAGTGGTCTAATACTTCCAAACTAATTTGTCCGAATGCGAAAACACTTGAAGCTATTAAGGCAATTGAAGTAATTATTTTTTTCATTGTAGTATTGTTTTTGATGAAGGGATGATTTCTAATTTTGTACTATACTCACAAATTTACGATTAGTTTCACATTATTACAAGTATTTTAAATTGATTCTTAGTATTCGGACGACTTAAACGCTCAACGGCTTTAATTTGCTTTTCACAACATCTGCGAATTTTTTGTTTTCGATTTTACTTTCCAGCCACGACATAATATCAAAATAAACTAGAAATTTTTCTTCTAATGGATCTTTAACCACAGGCTCCAATTCCTTATGCAATTGCTGAAAAAACAACATTGATTCTTTTTTAGAATTTACATTAATTAATTTTCTAATAGAAGTAAGAATAATTTTTTCAAGCTTATAAAGTTTTTGTTTATTCGCCAAAAATTTATACGTAGACTTGATTCTGTACTCCATGATGTCAAACTTCCCTAATTCATAATGCAACACAATTTCCATAATCCTTCCAATACATTCTAAATCCTGTCGAATATTATAATTTTCAGCAATGTTTGCTCTTACCAACCATTTTAATGCTTGCTTATATTCTTCAGCAATCATTAACAAAGCTGTTACCTGCCAATAAATAATTTCCTTTAAGAGTTTGTCCGACTCTTTATTTTTTTCGAGTAATATTTCTATCTCAGGAATGAGCTGAAGACATTTTTTCATGTTTCCCATGCGAAAATACACATTCAGCTTAGTATTGTATGCTTTTAGGAGTATGTTTAGTTTTTGAACGTCACTTTTAGGCTTTAAAATTTCCATTTTACTGATATATTCTAAGGCTTCGTGATATTTTCCAATGTTGTAACACTGAATGCTATGACGGTACAAAAACTGCGTTGGGAAATTTACATTCGTTTCAATCACATGTGGATTAAGTTCCAACAAAGCAATCAATTTTGATGAAAATTCATAACATTTATTATGGTCTTCTATATAGTTATAATAACTCGCATACAATTCAAAATACAAAACTTTTGCATTTATCGAAAGTGCCTGCTTATCATTTTTCAAAAGTGGATTTTTCAAAAACCAATCGTAACTCTTTATTTCTCTTTCATTGCGGAGCACACCCATTTCCATACGTTGAACGTATAATTTGTTTTTAAGGCTCTCAAACTCTGCCATGTTTTTAATTTTCATGGCACATTGTTCAATTTCCTCAATTAAATTATCAGAGTTGTCTTTAATGTCACCAACATCGTATTGCATGCGATAGATGCTCTGTTCCATCAAATTTATTTCAGGAATGTAGGTCAACTTCTCGTTAGAAAGAGCCATCTCCTTTGCCTTTTTGAGTAATTTTTTTGCTTGTGAGTGCAAGCCTTTATCCACCAATATCTCAATGCGGTTTAAAATACTACGAATTTCGGTGGTCGAATTTTTATGATAGGCCTCCAAACTCTCCAAAATCATATCGTAAAGATAGTTTTTGGCTACCGCAAACTGATTAATGAATCTTTCCGTCCTGAATTTTTGCAATATCTTCTTTTCATCATACTCGTTTTGATTATCAATTGCATCAAAAATTTTGGTGTAATTGTTTTGTTCATTACGCACATGAAAGTTCGCATACTTCTTAAAATAGCCCTTTTCCGACTTATTTAAAGACTTAACCAGCTTAAAAAGATTGTCTGATGTTTTCACAAAAATTGATTTTACTGAATGACAAATTAAACTCTTTTTATTTCAACTATCTAACAAAAAAATGAAAGTTTCTTACAAATGTAGCCAATCGAATACTAAATTTGACAAGCAGCTAAGTGCCTAATTTTAAAGAAAATATACATAAATATACATATTCAAATACTAATATTAAATTTAATTGCGCTTGAATTCGGACTTCTCTTCATCTAAATTTGATTTATCGAATAATGAAGAAGATCTGAGTTTATTTTGTTTTTATTATAATAAAGTATTAAATTCGTTATTCGTGAAACCGAAATCTCTTTTTTTATCTTAACCTAAACCCTAATCAAAATGAAAAAAATTTTACAAATCATCGCAGCGGTGACTTTAACATTTACAGCTGTAGAAAGCAAGGCGCAATTGGCTGATGGAAGCATCGCTCCGGATTGGACGTTTGCTGACCTTAATGGTATTACACACAACTTGTATACTTATTTGAATGCTGGTAAAACTGTGTATATTGATGTGTCTGCTACTTGGTGCGGACCATGTTGGACATACCACAACACACATGCATTAAGAGATCTTTACAATGCTTATGGTCCTTCAGGAACAAATGAGGTAATGGTTTTTTTCATCGAAGGTGATGGTGCTACAACAGCCGCTCAATTGAACGGAATCGGAACAACTCAAGGCGATTGGGTTACAGGAACAACTTATCCTATTATTAACCCGGCTGCTGCTGCAACAACTACCTTCAACACAAACTATGCGATTGGTTATTTCCCAACCATCTATATGATTTGCCCTGACCGTACAACTACACTAGTTGGTCAAGCTCCTATGACAACATTATACGCTGCAAAATCAGCTTGTTCAGTTGCTTCTGCTCCAGTTGATGCTCAAATGATGACATCAGCAACATTAAACACTTCTTTAGCTTCTTGTGATAGCGTTACTCCAACTTTCCGTATTGGTAACGTTGGAACTTCAACTTTAACTTCAGCTACTATTACATTAAAAGTGGATGGTATTACTCAAAAAACATTTACTTGGACTGGTTCATTAGCAACTTATGGTAACGCTACATTTACAGGTGTTAAAGTTGGTTCTTCAACTCCAGGATCACACGTTATCACTTGTGAAGTTTCTAATCCAAACGCAACTGTTGACCCTACAAGTTCAAACAACTCAACAACTGCAAACTTCATTATTTATCCTTCAGTAGGCGGTGCATTAACTGTTCAATCATTTGAAGCATCTGGCTTACCTACAGCATGGTCTATCAGCAATGGTGGTGATCCGTTAACTTGGCAAAATGCAACTGTTGGTTACAGTTCTTCAAAAAGTATGAAATTGATGTGGTTTAGCATTCCTTCTGGAGATATTGATATGGTTACATTAGACCCAATGTCTTTCACTGGAGCTACAGGTCACTCTTTAACATTTGATGTTGCTTACCGTCAGTACTCAACTGAAAATGACAACTTGAGAGTTGAAGTATCTACAAACTGCGGTACTACTTGGACTTCTGTTTATAACAAATCAGGAACAACTTTGTCAACTATGGCAGCTTCAACTACATCATTCTCTCCTACAGCTGCTGCTAACTGGAGAAATGAAACTGTAAACTTAGCTTCTTACGCTGGTCAATCAAACGTATTGGTTCGTTTCAAAGGAACTTCTGCTTATGGTAACAACCTTTATGTAGATAACATTAATATATCTGCAACTGTAGGTGTTGAAGAAAACAACTTGGTTAATGGTGTAAATGTATATCCAAACCCAATGACTGATTTAGCTTCTGTTGATTTTAACTTATCTACTAATAACAACGTTTCTATTGTTATTGTAAACACTGTTGGTCAATTGGTTAAGACAGAAAATCTTGGTAACATGAGCGCAGGTATCCACACATATCTAATGGATGCTTCTTCATTAAGCAATGGTTTATATTTCTTAAACATTACTGTTGGAAATAGCACAATCACTAAAAAAGTGGCTATCAACAAATAGTCATTATTAATAAAAAATAAATCAGCTTTTGGTATGTTTCTTGACATTCAAAGCTGATTTATTTTTTTATTAACCTTTCAAACAAACCATTTTATGAAACACACAGTATTCACGAATGCCTTAGGGAAAAAAACTAAAATGAGTAAAAAATTAATTTTTGCTACCATTGGTATTCTGTTTTCTTTTTCTGCAATAGGGCAAAGTACAATCCCTGCTGCTGATGTAAAAGCAATGGACGGAAAAACAGTAAACACTTCCAAATTCAGTAATGATGGGAAGCCTATGATTATTAGCTTTTGGGCAACTTGGTGCAAGCCTTGTAAAAAAGAATTAGATGCCATAGCAGAAGTTTATGCTGAATGGCAAAAAGAGACAGGAGTAAAACTAATTGCTATCTCTACAGATGATTCACGCAGTTCGGCCAAAGTAGCAACCGATGTTAAAAGTAAAGGCTGGGAATATGAAGTATTTCAAGACGAGAATCAGGATTTTAAACGCGCTATGAATGTTGGAGATATTCCTCATACATTTGTATTAAATGGCAAGGGCGAAATTGTTTGGCAACACAATGGCTATGCTGATGGGGATGAAGAACACCTGATTGAAATTGTAAGAAAAGTTGCCAAAGGAGAAAAAATAGATTAATACCTATAGCGCATAAAACATATTAGTATAATTTATAATAGCCAAAGGTATAACCCCTTATCTTTTTTTTGTGAAAAAATATTATTTTAAATTGATTAAATCATCCGTTTTTATTTGCGGATTAGCATATAGCAGTTTTTCTTCTGCACAAATTAACTTACCAAATCTACCTGCGAATATGGGAGATGTGCATGGAAATTTCCAAGCTACTGCACAGTATTATCTTCCTGATTCAACCATCGGAGCACCTAATGTTCCAGAAAAAATGTTGATGAATGGTTTTGCAAACATCATATACACCAAAGGGAAATTTACTGCAGGTATTCGTTACGAATCGTATTTAGGAGCATTGCAGGGTTTTGATCCCCGCTACCAAGGAAACGGAATTCCATACCGATTTGCTACTTATAAATCGGATGCGTTGGAAGTGACAGTTGGAAATTTTTATCAGCAATTCGGAAACGGATTGGTTTTGCGGAGCTATGAAGAACGTGGATTGGGTTTCGACAATGCTTTGGATGGTATTCGTTTGAAATATGAAATTGTAAACGGACTTTATCTTACTGGACTCGTTGGCAAACAGCGATCATTTATGACGCAAGGCCCAGGTCTTGTTCGCGGTTTTGATGGAGAATTACAAATTAATGAAGCATTTAAAAAATTAGCAGATAAAAAATTACGCTTGACACTGGGCGGAAGTTTTGTGAGCCGATTCCAAAGAGATGAAGATCCTGCTTTGGTTTTACCAGAGAACGTGGGTGCTTCTGCGGGAAGATTTGAATTGAATTATAAAGATTTTCGTTTGAATGCCGAGTATGCCTATAAAATTAATGACCCGAATTCAGCAAATCTTATCGGGAAAATATACAAGCCCGGTGATGCACAAATTATTATGGCGAGTTATGCTAAAAAAGGAATTGCTGTTTCTGCAAGCGCGAGCCGTGCCGACAATATGAATTTCCGTTCCGACAGAGAAGCATCCGTGAATAACTTGCTATTAAATTACACTCCAGCTT
>Ga0163144_10008664_pt1 | contig 21980 bp, 17 predicted proteins | sample OliLak19BULKMAT1_FD_123175 | JGI IMG/M metagenome (GOLD analysis project Ga0163144, IMG submission 123175) | Freshwater microbial mat bacterial communities from Lake Vanda, McMurdo Dry Valleys, Antarctica - Oligotrophic Lake LV.19.BULKMAT1 | ecosystem: Environmental > Aquatic > Freshwater >... | reverse complement strand
TGCTTTCGTGCGGCACGCCCGCCGTGCATCCCAACGAAGGGGAGGGCCCTGAAGCTCCCCTCCAGGTGCGGCCTGGCCCGGCTGCGCCACCGAAGGCCCCACTCTCGAAGCCCGACGATTGTCCCGCGATGGCCTGCGCCTACACGCCCTGTCCGCCTGGCGTTGCGCCTCCAACCGGTTGCGGCTCCGCCTGCGGATGTGCCGGCATGAACACGTCGCCCAACTACGTGGCCTTGCCGCCGGCTGCGAGCTCCGCTCCGCCCGGCACCACGCCCCTCGCTCCCCGCTAGGCACTGAGCTTTCATCACATTGCAGCTGTCAAACACGCGCGTGGCCTGGCACACCTGGCTTCTGGCTTCGTTTTCGCTGCGGTACGGTGCTCACGTACCCAGGTAAGGCGCTCGTGCCCGAAACGCGCAACGGAGTGAGCGGCTATTCCGATGAGACGGGCGGCGAAATGCGTTGGATCGTGGGCCTTGTCGCTGAGGGTTCGGCGCCGCACCGCGCTTCGCCGTCTATTTTGGTTGGGGCGCGTGAGCCATCAGCTGCCTTGGGCGTTCTCACGCGAAGGGTCCGGGGCGACAAGTGCTTCGCCCCGCGTCCCTCGTACCGTCACCCGCTTGTTCATGGGTGACGTGTTCTTCCAGGGCACCGGATCGTCGTTCTCATCGAAGAGGTGGGCGGGAGATTGCGAGGCATGCTCCGGGGGCTCGACGACCACGTGACGCGCGCGGCAGCCAAAAGCTCGTTCCAGACCTGAGGGGGCGCGGCATCGATCGCGCAAAATGAACGTGTTACCTAGGTTGCAGGTCTGAACCCACGATTTGTCTCTAGCCAACAACACGCAGAAAAGAGGCGTCCTTGGCGTAGTGATAGTGAAGCTGTTCGACTGAGTAACGCTCTTTTTGCCCCACCGGGCAGGCGTCACGGATGGCAATCCAGGCGTCGGCGTTCTCCGAAATCGCACGTGCATCGAGCTTTGGACCCGACACTTCGAGCGCCCGCTCCAGCGCCGGCAAGCAGGGTTTGGCGCAAGCCGCGCAGGGACTACGAAGCCACGCCGGCGGCCCGCTCGGGCCGATGACGTCGATGACGGCGACAGCGCGCAGCGCGATCCAAGGGCCGTAGTCGGGATGGATGCTGAGGTGACTGGGCGAAAGCGAAGCTAGCCCGACGGCGTCTGCCAGCCGCTGGATCGGCAGCGCGCGAGGTACGGTCTCGTGGGCCCAAAGGATGCGATGCCTGCGCTTCGTCGCCCTGGTCAGCAGAGTCTTCAGTTGCGACTCGAGATAGCTTTGAAGGGGGTGCTCCAGCGTAGCCAGAGCGGGCTCGAAGCGCAGGGCTTGCGTGAAGGCTGGCCACAGCGCTCTGGTGTTGCCGATCAAGATGCCCAGCCCCTCGCCGGTTTCGAATTCCGGAAGGCGTTGGTCGACGCTGACCCGTGCATTGTATCGGCTGAGTGAAAACGGCGTTAGCAAATCCAGGCCAGCAAGCTCGCAGCCACTGCGCAAATCAGCGAAAATGACGCTCCACTCGGCTTCACTCACGCCGGCCGCTAGCGCGACCAAAGTTAACCACCCCAGCGCTTTCGCAACTTGCTCAGCAGCCCCGCGTCCATTTGACGAAACTGCGCGATGTGCGCGGCCTTGTCGGCTCCGCCTGAGCCTTCGATCGAGAAGCCTGACACGTTGGCGCTGACGAAGTTTCCCTGACTCGGCAGGCTCAGCTTCTCGAGCAGCAGCTTCGAGCATTCCGTGGTGCTGCCGTAGCCGGGCGTTTCGATGGCCGAGTGGGTGATCGCAAACAGCTTCCCGCCTGCGATCGCCGAAGTTCCCAGCTCGACGAAGGCCTCCAGGGCCTTGGGCGCGAATGTTCGCTTCCAGCGGTCCATGAGGGGCGCGTGCAGGCCATCTGCGAGCAGTACGGCGTCCACGCGGCTGCGATCTTCCGAGCGGGCCAAGAGCTTCTCGACGGCGGCGTAGCCGGCGCTCCAGGCGCTGAGCGCAACGCGCTTCGGCTTGGCCTCCCCGCCGGGGCACAGGGGAGCCGTAGCCAGCTCAATCTGTCGCAACAGGGCGTTCAGCATGCCGCCGCCTTGAAAGGCCTGTGAGTAGCGCTCCGCGCCATTGCCGGAGTTGAACACTACCACCACGGCTTGAATCTGCGCTTTCTCGACGAGCTCACGCACATAGTTATGGGCGCCGTGAAAGTGCAGAATCACATCGTACGCGCCGCTGCAGGCCACGGGCACATACACCACGCCGCCCGCGTAGGTGTTGGTCTGGCGGAAGCTGGGCGCCGCGGCAGCTTCAGGAGCCGTTGGGTTCACCTCTGCATCCACCTCCGGCGCTCCCAGCGACTCCGGCGTAACGGGCGGCACCGCGGCGGCTGCCGGAGCGTCGCGACTGGGTACGGAAGCCGCCTGCTGAGTCGTTGGCGATGGCGCCTTGGTTTTTGCAGAGGCCGGCGCGCGCCCAACCGTGAAAGCGGCGGCCTGCCCTCCGCCCGTTGCTTCGCCCCCGGATGCGACCAGAGCAGCTCCCACCGCGGCACTTGCCAATGCTGCGAGCGCGATGGCAAAAGTTCCGGCCTTCATGGCCCGGCGACCCCTTGCGCCAGTTGGCGGAGTCTCGGTTTGCGCCGGCCGGCCAAGACACCAATGGCGAGGCGCCGTCCCGATCGGCTTTCGGGGACAGTCTTCAGGCGCGGCTCCGACATGGCGTAGGCAAGCATAAACGGCTTCCGCCGCACGTCGAGCGTCAGACGCCGATCATTCGGTCCAGCTCGATCCTCGTCACTTAGAAGCTAGTCGCTAGCTGGGCTAGACTCAGCGTCTTCCCATGCAGCTCGTGAAGGTCGCAGCCGCCACGCTCAACCAGACCCCCCTCGATTGGGACGGTAATGAGGGGCGCATTCGCCGTGTTATTTCGCGGGCACGCCAGGAAGGCGTGAGCGTCTTGTGCCTGCCGGAGCTTTGCATCACAGGCTACGGTTGCGAGGACGCATTCCTTTCGCCGGCCGTACGCGCCACGGCGCTCTCGGTGCTCGAAGCCCTGCGCCCCGAAACCAGCGGCCTCATCGTGTGTTTGGGACTGCCGCTTCAGCATCATAAGGGCGTGTTCAACGTGTGTGCCTTGCTGGCCGACGGCAAGCTCTGGGGCTTCGTCGCCAAACGTGCGCTCGCCGGAGACGGCATTCACTACGAGCCACGCTGGTTCAAGCCGTGGCCGGCCGGCGCGCGCACCACCACCTCCGTGCTCGGCTCGGAGGTACCGCTGGGTGACGTTCATTTCGATTGCGGTGGGGTACGCATCGGGTTCGAAATTTGCGAGGACGCCTGGGTGGCCGAACGCCGGGGAGCGGAGCTCTCACTGGCCGGGGTGGACTTGATTCTGAATCCCTCTGCCAGTCACTTTGCCTTCGGCAAGCACGCCGTGCGCCGCCGCTTGGTGCTGGAGGGGTCACGTGCGTTCGGCGTCACTTACCTGTATGCCAACCTACTGGGCAACGAGGCCGGTCGCGCCATTTACGATGGCGATGCGTTGATCGCGACGGATGGGACCTTGCTGGCGGAGGCACCACGGTTCGGCTTCGAAGAGAGTGAGCTTACGAGCGCAGTGATCGATGTGGAGCTCAGCCGAGCTCGTCAAGGGTGGCGCTCCGGGTTTTCGCCGAGCGTGACCGACGAGCCTGGCGGTGTCGCGGTACCGTTCTCGTTTCCTAAGCAAGCTCCCACGGCGCCCCCGCCCGATCTTGGGCGGTCGGCTTGGGAAAGTGGCGGATACGTCAAGGAGGAAGAGTTTGCGCGAGCGCTGGCGCTCGGTCTGTTCGACTACCTGCGCAAGAGCCACTCCCGCGGGTTCGTGGTCTCGCTGTCGGGGGGTGCGGACTCCTCCGCAGTCGCGTCGGCTTGCGCGTTCATGGTCGCGCTGGCCGTGAAAGATCTCGGTCTTTTGGGACTTCAGCGCGTGCTTTCCTACGTGCCGGGAGTCTCATCGGCCAGCGATGCGCGTGAGGTCGTGCGGGCTGTGTTGACCACGGTCTACCAGGCCACGAAGCACAGCTCGGACCTGACCCGTAGCGCGGCGCGCGACGTGGCGGATGCCCTCGGCTCGCGACACATCGAGCTTGACGTGGACGTCCAGGTCGAAGGCTACGTATCCATGATCGAAGGCGCGCTCGGCCGCAAGCTGGATTGGAAGACCGACGACATAGCGCTGCAGAACATCCAGGCCCGCGCGCGCGCTCCGAGCGTGTGGTTACTGGCCAATATAGGTCAAGCACTGCTGCTATCGACCAGCAACCGTTCGGAGGCGGCCGTCGGTTACGCGACCATGGATGGTGATACAGCGGGCGGCCTTTCACCCATCGCCGGCATCGATAAGGCGTATTTGCGGCGCTGGCTCGTTTGGCTCGAGAAGACGGGGCCGCTTGGCGTCGGCCCCATCCCTGCGCTGTCCGCGGTAAACATTCAGGCCCCCACGGCCGAGCTTCGTCCCCCGTCCGAGCACCAAACCGACGAGGCTGACCTCATGCCCTACGACCTTTTGGACGCGATCGAGCGCGCAGCGATCCGCGACAAGCGGGGACCGCTCGAAGTCTACGAGCTGATGAGCGCGCTTTTCCCGCAGCATGCTCCGGCTGCGTTGGTCGGCTGGGTCGAGCGATTTTTCAGGCTTTTCACTCGCAACCAGTGGAAGCGAGAACGCTACGCTCCGTCCTTTCACGTGGACGACGAGAACCTAGATCCCAAGACCTGGTGTCGGTTTCCGATCCTCTCCGGCGGTTTCGAGCGCGAGCTAGCCCAGCTGCGCGCCCTAGTGCTTGGTCCGGGAGCCTGAGCAACGGCCACCCGCCAAAGTGCGCGCGCCTCAGCGGTGGACGACCAGCGTCGTCGCTGGCCCGCGCCACGGCAGCCAGCGCACGCCGTGCCATCCTGCGGGGAGCTGGGGCTCGGTCCACTCGAAGAGCCGCTTGCCGTCCAGCGGCGATACGTTGATGCAGCCGCCGCTCTTGTAGCTGCCCCAATCGTCATGCCAGTAAGCCGTGTGCAGGGCGTGGGGGCCGCTGAAATTCTGCGTCCAAGGCACGGCCGTATGAATCAAGTCGCCGGGCGCCTCCATCGTCGCAGTCGCAAACTTTCCCGAGATGGGGAAAATGCCAAGCGGCGTTCGGGCTTCTTCGATCGGATCTTGGTCCGGCTTGGCTGGGCCGCCGCGGCCGGGCGACATCAGCGTGGTAAAAACGGGCACGTTGCCCTCGTAGGCGATGAGCCAGCCTTGCGTGACCGACACTTCCATCCAAGTGGCACGTCCCTTGGGTGTCGCCTCTCCCCAAGGAGGCTTGCTCGAAGCAGTGGGCACCACCGCGTCCGAACCACGCACGAACCAGCCGTCTTTGGTTTCGAAGTATTTTTCCTTCTCCCCCGAGACTTGCTCGCTGCGGCCGGTCAGCGCGACGTAGCTAAGCCGCGCGAAGGTTTCACCAGTTTCTTCGAACGAACTACCGGCGCGCTTGAGCTTCGGCCGATCCTTGCCGCGGAAGAGCGCCAGAGGCAGCGTGAGCTCGCCCGTGAGCTCAACGCCTCGGAACTGATGGCGCGGCAGCGGCGTGACTTTCGACTTAGGCACGTAGCTGAGATCGGCGCCGAGCAGGAAGTCCTGCTCACCTACCCTAAGCTCGGAAGTGTAGGCAACGGTCGAGCCATGGCGCAGCTTGGTACGGCTGTCGTGGACGCTGTTTGGCAGCCCGGGAAAGGAGAGGGGCGAACCTTCGAGTGTCAACAGGCGCGTCAGGCTTTTTGCCTCCGCGTATTGATGAGGCCAAGGCGAGCTCAGATCCGCCGCGTAGCGTCGGACGGCTTGGAACCCCGGATCCTTCTCGTCGAGCGTTGCGCGCAGGCCATCTACGCAGACGTAGCCCATCGGCTCGACCGCGTACCAGTACATGCAGCCCGGCCCGTACACTGGCTTCCCAGTCACTAGCGGGACGGATTCGCCCGTCCAGAGGTAGCCAATCCATTGCTTGGACGAGTCGGGCTCTGGGCGGATCCAAACGAAGCGTGTCTTGGCGTAGACGCGGGGCGCCTGCTCGGCCGCATTCGGCGCTGGCGCGCCGCCCGCGGACGCGGCCAGCCCAGCGGGGTCGGCCGGAGCGGCTAGGCTAGCGGGAGCTTCCTTCGGAAGCTCGTCCTTCGGTCGAGCTTGCGAGCGGGACGCTGGCTCCGTACCCTTCGGCTCGCTCCGAGCGCGCGTGCAGCTCAAGAGCGCGAAGAGCGGGCACCACACCAGAAAACGCGTCGTGGGACCCACCCGCGGACGTTAGCTCAGCCGGCTCGCCAGCGCCAAATCGACGACCTTCCCGGCGCTACGTGCGTGGAGCCCTATACTGGTACCGGTGGTTTCGGCTCCCGCTACTGAAGGCGAGCTCTTGCAGCGTGCGCAGGAGCTTGCGGGCATGCGGCTCGCTGAGCTCGCGCAGGCGCTGGGAGCAACCGTTCCGGAGGACCTGCGTCGCGCCAAGGGCTTCGTGGGAAATCTCCTGGAGCGAGCGCTGGGTGCAACGGCTGGCTCGCGTGCCCTGCCTGACTTCCCGGAGCTGGGCGTGGAGCTGAAGACGCTGCCGGTGGATCGCTTGGGGGCGCCTCTCGAGTCCACCTTCGTGTGCACCATCCCGCTCACCGAGATAGGGGACGTAGAGTGGGCGGAGTCACGGGTCCGCCGCAAGCTTTCTCGAGTGCTCTGGATACCCGTGGAGGGCGAGCGAGTGTTGGCGGTAGCCGAGCGTCGTATTGGCCAGCCACTGCTCTGGAGTCTCGGCGAAGAGGACGAGCGGATTCTGCGTCAAGATTGGGAAGAGCTGGCCGGGCTGATCGGACGAGGTCACGTCGAGTCCTTGACCGGACACTTGGGGCGCTTCCTGCAGATCCGTCCAAAGGCCGCGGACTCTAGCTCGCGCCGAATGGGTTTCGACGCCGACGGCGTGCCTTTCTCTGCTCTGCCGCGCGGTTTCTACCTGCGGGCTTCCTTTACGCGAGCGCTTTTGGCGACGCACTTCGCGCTACCGTGTTGAGTCAGTCTCGGGGCACGCGCGCGATCGCTACGTGCAGGTGGTCGCGGTGGTCGGCGTTGCTGTCGGGGGTCAACAGCTCCTGAAATAGGCGCAGCTGCGCGAATCGGCAGGCGAGGCGATTGAGCAACGGGGCATCGCTTTTGCAGCCGTTTGGCAGGTCGCGCGCGAAGTCGCGCTTCACCGAGTGGCTCTTGCCCGCCGCCGTAACTTCGTGAATGTCGAGCGCCAGCCCGTAGGCGTGCAAGCTGAGGCGCCCCACTCGGGACATGCGGTACGAGTAAGCGCCGGAGAAGCGCACGCCGGTAATTTCCAGGCTTGCGAGCTCCGGGGCTATCTTGACAAGCCCGAGCGCCAGCCTGCAGTCGGCGACCATTTCGCTCGCCCCCGCGCTTTCGTAGCGCACCTGACCGATGGGACCGGTGATCGCGACCGGCGTATCTACGCCGCGTTTCTCGGGCAACGCTTCGAAGCTGACGCCGGCCCTACGTAGCTCCTGCAGGCAGCCGTCGCCCGCTGGGATTTGGGCCGCAATCAGCGCTGGCGCGAGGGGTCGCGGTCGGCCGTCAGCGTATACCGGCACGCCGGGCAGAGCGGCAAAGCGCAGCGGTGACAAGCTCAACGCCGGTACGGGAGGGGCTGGCCCGCGCCCCGCCGACAACGTGCGAGGCGGAAAGCTGTATTCGGTTGCCGGCCGCACCCAACCCGCCGCGCTGCTGCTTGCCGGCGCTCGCACCTCGCCGCTCTCCCTGGCGCAGCCTGCAAGCAGCCCCACTAAGAGCACTTTCTGGAGCAAGGTTTGAAGGGCCACCATCACCGGCGAAATTGTCGCAACCTGCGCGCGCGACAGCCAACAAACCGACTTGTATAAGCGGGGGCGTCGTCGCCCACTGCTGGCGCTCATTCGGGCTGGAGGGTTCCTTAGCCGCAACGGCGCAGACCCAAGGGGTCGCGGACTGCACCTTCTGGGTTCGAGCGGTCGCTAAGGGCGCGTTTTCTCTCGACCCCAAAAAAGCTGCGCGGGCGAAGCCCTCGGCGCCTTTGCGGCAAAGAAATGCCGCCCGTCGCACCAGCCTAACCGCCTCCCCGATTGGACGTCGGCTCTAGTTGGCGAAGAAATCGCGGATCTTGTCGGCCTGCGAGAGCGCGTCGGCCTTGCCGATTTCCATCAAATCATGCGCAAAGCCGCCGTCGAAGAGCATGTAGGAGGCCCAGTCGGCTTCGGCCTCGGGCGCCTCACGCGCTGCGCGTTCCAGCAGATAGCGAGCGATCGGTTTCAGCTCTTTGATCTTGAGCGAGGTACGGATGTAGTCGGCCGCAAGACGACCCAGATCGCGGGAGGGGGTGAAGACCAGCAGCTTCAAACGACGGTAGGGAATGCCGCGGTGGCGGACCCAAACCCGGTGCACGCGCTCGAGGTCTTCGGGGGACAGCGTTTCCTCTAGCACTTCCATCATTTGGTTCAGCCGCTCCAGTACCTGAAGATCGTACTGAACCGGGTCGAGCAAGAGCGCGTTCAGCAGCTTGCCTACCAAAAAAACCGGGCTGAGCTCGCGGCCGCCGGCGTGGTCAGCGGCTTCCACCGCCGCCACCTCGCGCACCGAGCGCTCGTGTCGCACCGAAATCACGACCAAGCGCTCCGCGCCGGCACGGATGGCAGGCGCGATCGGCGTATTGAAGCGCAGGCCGCCATCGCAGTAGTAGTGATCGCCTAGCTTGCGCGTCGGAAACAGCAGGGGAATCGCCGCGGAAGCCAACACGTGGTCGGCCGTAATGCGCTCGAAGGCAGTCACACGGCGCTCATCTCGAGTCGCCTCTATGCGCACGCCCGGCGCGCTTTCGGTGAACATGGTCGTGCGCCCGGACACCACGTGTAACGCGGCGACCATCACGGCACGCACGATGCCGGCGTCGACGTTGCGGTGCAGGCGTTCCCAGTCGACGGTTCGCCGTACCAGCACCTCTACGGCTCTCGTATCTAGAAGTGACTTGCCGAGCACCGAGCTCTTTGCCCAACGCCTGAACGTGTCGGGCAGAGGGGCGAGCCCAAACGGTCGAACCCGGGCATGGTCGTCCAGGCGTAAACTGCGCCAAGTCTCGAGCAAGCGCTCGACGCGATGGTCCGGGCTGTCCGCGTTGGCGGCAAAGTAGGCGGCGTTGATGGCGCCGACCGACGTGCCGGCGAGGATGTCGAACAACGCCGGGCTGCCCGGCTCCGGGTCCATGACCTCCACGATGCCGGCCACCACGCCCACTTCGTACGCCCCACGCATGCCTCCACCGGAAAGCACCAAAGCCGTAGGCGGCCGGGGAGGGCGCATTGCCGAATTGTGCATCAATCTCTTGCCATAAGTCCAAAAGCTCGGCGCATGGGCGGAGGCCTCGCCCGGCCGGGGCGGGTGGACGGGACCTGCGCGGGGGCGCAATCCGAAGCTTTCCAAGCGTCGCTTCCGCTGCGACTATTGCCGAACATCATGAGCGTAGCGAAAGCCGCCTCGACCCTACACCAGGCCGCCCTCGAGCTGAAAGCGGCCGGCCGAACTGACATCGGCAAGCGCCGTGTCCACAACGAGGACGTGGCGCTCACCCGCGAGGATCTCGGGCTGATCGTCGTGGCTGACGGCGCCGGCGGCCACAACGCGGGGGAAGTGGCCAGTGCGCTGGCCGCCCGCTCCATGGAGAACTACTTCGGCGCCACCATTCGGGCCACGCACCAGCAGCCCGAATTCAACCGTTTGGGGATGCCCAGCGGCGCGCGGCGACTCTCCTCTGCTGTGCACAAGGCAAATCGGGACGTGGTCGAGATCGCGCGTACCTCACCCAAGCACCGCGGCATGGGCACGACCGTGGTCGCGACCTGCTTTTCCCCGCGTTCCGGCTTGATGCACGTAGCCCACGTGGGAGATAGCCGCTGCTATCGCATGCGTAGGGGCGATTTCGAGCTGTTGACCCAGGACCATTCGCTTATTACGGACGTCATCGAGCAGCGGCCCGAGCTCGACGATGACATGCTAGCGCGGCTCCCGAAGAACATCGTCACGCGCGCCCTCGGTCTCGACGGGCAACTCAGGGTTTCGATCCGCTCGTATTCCGTGGTGCAGGGCGACCGCTATCTGCTCTGCTCGGACGGTCTGAGCGGGCCGGCGCCCGCGGCAGAAATTGCCGAGATTTTGGATCAGAAGCAGCCGCCCGAAGCCACTACGGAGCAGCTGATCCGGCTCGCCAACGAACGTGGTGGGCCGGATAACATTGCAGCATTGGTGATCGACTGCGAAGGCGGGCACGAGCGCGGAGTGCCTGCCGACAGCGTGCCGCCGCCGCCACCTGAGGTGCTGGCGATGCTGGAAGAAGCCCTGTCCGCGGAGCCGGAGCTGCTTATTCTGGGAATTCAGGATCTGGACGTGGCCGACGCGGTCAGTGCAAGCGACGACCTGCTGAAGGCGCTGGAGGATCTGCTTGGAAAGCGTTGAGCCCGTGACCGCTGCGCCGCTGCACGGCCTGACCCCGCATGCCCCGCCTGTTCTAGCGCCCGAGCTCCTGCCGGTGGGTGGACAGGTTGGGCCGGCGCCCGAGGACTTTCAAGTAGACGAGGTGCCGCTGTACTCGGCCAGTGGCCAGGGCGAGCATCACTACCTCCAGGTTCGAAAGCGCCTGCTGACCACCCCAGAGTTGGTTCGGCGCGTCGCTCGGGCCACTGGCGTGCAAGAGCGTGACATTGGTTACGCGGGGCTCAAGGACAAGTATGCCGTAACCACTCAGTGGCTCTCACTGCCGGCAAAGGCCGCCCTGTCCTCTCCGCTCGACCTGGGCCAGGGCGTGGAGGTGCTTGGCTTGTCGCGCCACGAGAATAAGCTCCGCACGGGACACCTGCTCGGCAACCGCTTCACCATCCAGCTGGTGGGGGTTGCGGAAGATGCTCGAGAGCGAGCCGAAGCGATCGCCGACAGGCTCCGGTCGCGCGGACTACCGAACTATTTCGGCGCGCAACGCTTCGGACACGCCGGGCGCAACCTGTCCGATGCTCTAGCGTGGCTAGAAGGCGGCGCGCGCGGGCGTGGGCGATTCGAGCAAAAGCTATATCCGAGCGTGATTCAATCCGAGCTCTTCAACCGTTACCTTACGGCGCGTCTCTCCATCGGTGTCCAAGACCTGATCGCAGGAGAGGTCGTGCGCCTCGAGGGCGCAGGCGCCATGTTCCGTGTAGAAGACGTGGTACAGGAGCAGCCCCGCTTTGCCGCGCGGGATCTGCATCTGATGGGTCCTATGCCGGGGCCCAAGATGCGACCCGCGACTGCCGCGGCGCTGGAGCTCGAGCAAGAGCAAATCCAAGCGCTCGGGCTTTCCGAAAAGCATCTGCTCACGTTGGGCCGATTGGCGCCCGGCGCGCGCCGCGACCTGTTCGCGCCGCTGTCCGATCTCAGCATCGAAGCCTTGGTGGGTGACGACTCGCCGAGGCTGCGGCTCAGCTTTACGTTGCCGGCGGGCGGCTATGCTACCGAAGTGCTCCGTCAATTGACCCACGCGCCGTTCCTACCGCCAGAACGCGTGAGGGTGGCGCGCTCCGAAACCGAAACCGAAACCGAAACCGAAACCGAAGCCGAGCCCGAGCCCGAGCCCGAAACGTAGCGTTGAAAGGCTAAGTGTGCGGCTGGCTACGGCCTGCTACAGTGCGCGTTCTAGGTTAGGCTCTGGAGGGTTCAATGAAGATTGCTTTGACGGGTGTCTGCTCACTCCTCTTCTTGGTCTATAGTCCTTTGCATGAATGGCACCGACGCAAGCACCGTTCAGGGACTCTCCACGGACATGCTCGAGGCACTGGTGGAGTTAATGTTCCTGGCGGCCTCCGCTGACGGTGACTTCAGTGAGGTCGAGAGAGCCTACTTCTTGACCAGCGTGGAGTCGCTGACCGACCGCCGGCTAGCCAAGCCCGCCTTGGAGCTGCTCTTGACGAAGGCTAAAGCCGACCTGGCTGCCAGCGATCGGGAGCAGCGACTCTCCGCCGTCAAGCAGCGGTTGCCGGACGCTGGAGCACGCAAGGTGGCGCTCTCGCTCGCCATTCAGGTGACGGCTGCGGACGGCATCATTCGCACGAGCGAACGGGAGCTGATCATGGAAACGGCCGACGCGCTTCAGATCGATCGGGACGTAGCGGCGGATCTAGTGCTGAAGTTATCGCCCACCTAGTCGAAAGCCCGCTCTTCAGCATCTCGTGAAGGTCGCAGCGAACGTCTCAATCTGCGAGCGGGGGAGTCGCCGCTTCACGCCTGCCGCTGAGGCGGGGCGCGAGAGAAAATCGCTTGTTCAGCTTCGCCAAGCCGATGAAGACCGCGACGCGCGCGTTCACCTCCGGTCGGTCGACCCCAAACCCGGCAAGCAGCGACGTGATGGCGGCGCGCAGCTCTAGAAAATCGCTCGGCGCCATCAGTAGCTCGACGAATTCGGGCTTGTAGAAGCCTTTCACGAAGCGCTTGTACGTCTCGACATGCTTCCTCATCCACACTTCGTAGCTTGCGAATTCGCGGCGAGAGAAGCGCCCGCTCGACAAGGCTCGGTCCACCGCTTCAGCGGCTCGAAACGCTCCCACCATGCCCAAGTAGACGCCAGTCGAGAATACCGGATCGATGAAGGCGCCGGCGTCACCGACCAGCACGAAACGATCCCCAGCCAGCTGCTTACTCACGTAGGAGTAGTCCGAAATCGTCCTCACGGGCGCGACGCGCACGGCGCTGGCGAGTCGTTGGGCCAGGTAGGGGGTCTTGGCAATCTGTTCATGAAAGTAGGACTCGTCCGGCTTGCGCCCGCGCAGCATGCTGGCGGGGCCGACCTGACCGACGCTGGTCCGGCCACCAGCAAGCGGAATGATCCACCACCAGCCGCCGGGCACGAGCACGACGGTGATATCGCCTTCGCGCTTGCCTGCATGCCGCACCGCCCCTTCGAAGTGCGAGAAGACGGCGAAGTTTTTCAGCCCGAGATCCATTTCCCGGAGCCCCAACCGGCCCGCCACGAGCGATGCCTGGCCCGTTGCATCGAGCAGCACCCGCGCCGAGAAAGCCGTCGAATTGCCAGCCTCGTCGCGCGCCTGCACCTCTACGCCATCCTGCGATATGTCGAACCGGGTGACTGTCATGCCTTCGCGCACATCCACGCCGCGCTTCGAGGCGTTCTTTAGCAGTACTTGATCGAACTCCGAGCGATCCACCTCGAAGGCCGAAGGCGCGCCCGGTATGAGGCCATCGGCGAAGGCGTAGCGCCGTGTGAGGCTTCCGTCCGCGGTCACGAACTCGGCCGCGTACTTGGTCAGAAACCCGTGCGTATTGAGCGCTGGCAAGACGCCCAGCTCCTCGAATAGCGGCATGGAGCAAGGCAGCAGAGACTCGCCGATGTGGAAACGCGGAAAGTGTTCCTTTTCGAGCAAGAGCACGCGGCGACTGCGCTGAGCAAGTCGGGTTGCCACGCTCGAGCCGCTAGGTCCGCCTCCGATCACGATGGCGTCGAACTTTGAAGCCATGAAGAACCAACTTTCCGCGGCTCGCGAGGACTAGAGCAAATTCGCGACCACGGCGTCGCCCATCTCTTTGGTCGACAGTGTCTTCACCGAGCTCGTGCCGGTAGCGAGGTCCTTGGTGCGCGCGCCGGCAGCCAATGCCCGTTCTACGGCTTGCTCCACCGAAGCAGCTTCTGCTTCCAAGCCCAAGCTGTGCCGGAGCAGCATGGCGGCGCTCAGGATGGTGCCGAGTGGGTTGCAAACGCCCTTGCCCGCGATGTCCGGAGCGGACCCGTGAATCGGCTCGTACAAGCCCAGCTTGCCCTCGCCCAGCGACGCGCTCGGCAGCATCCCCAAGGAACCCGTCAAGACGGCAGCCTCGTCGGACAGAATGTCCCCGAACATGTTCTCCGTCACGATGACGTCGAAGCTTCCTGGAGCCGTTACGAGCCGCATGGCACATGAATCGACCAGTTGATGCTCCAGCGTGACGTCGGCAAACTCCTTTCCGAGCTCTACCGTGACCTGTCGCCAGAGGCGCGAGGACTCGAGGACGTTGGCCTTGTCGACGGACGTGAGCTTCTTGCCGCTTCGCCCCCGCGCTAAGCCGAAGGCAAGCCGCACGACTCGCTCGATTTCGCGGTCGGTGTATTCGAGCGTGTCCACCGCCTTCAGACCCTGCTCGGTCTGCTCTCGGTACTGCTTGCCGAAGTAGAGCCCGCCGGTTAGCTCGCGAACGAGCAGCAAATTCACGCCAGCGACGCGCTCTGGCTTGAGCGGGGAGGACTCAATCAACTCCGGATAGCTCTTCACTGGTCGCAGGTTCGCGTAGAGGCCCAGCCCCTTGCGGATGGCGAGCAAGCCCTTTTCAGGGCGTGTCTTGGCGTTCGGGTCGTCCCACTTTGGACCGCCGACGGCGCCGAGCAGCACGGCGTCGGAGGCCCGGCATGCAGCCAGCGTGACCTCCGGCAGGGGCTCGCCCGTCTCGTCGATGGCGATGCCGCCGATCAACTGGCTCTCGAACGACAGCTCGTGGCCTGCTTTGCTGGCGACGGCCGCCAGCACTTTGCGTGCCTCCGCCACCACCTCGGGCCCAACACCGTCGCCTGGCAAAACTACAATCTTGGCTTTCATCGTGCCTCCGCTGGAGATTCAGTGCTGGATCCCGGATAGGAGTCGGGTCTCTGGCCACGGTTCGGGCCAGCCGTAGGGTCTGCCGCCACGCTAACGCGACTCTTGAGCAGCCCATACTCGATCGAATCGATGAGCGCGTGCATGGAAGCCTCGATGATGTTCGTCGAGGCTCCGACCGTGCCCCACGAGCCATGCTCGTCGCGGCTGTCGATCAGCACGCGCGTGATGGCTGAGGTTCCGTCCGTACCGTCCAGGATTCGCACTTTGTAATCCGCGAGGCGCATCTGTTCCACGGCCGGGTACATCGGTGCAAGGGCTTTGCGGAGAGCGGCGTCTAGCGCGCTGACCGGGCCATTGGCGTCAGCCACGGTATGCAGCACTTGCCCGCCCACTTGCACCTTGACCATGCCCTCGGCAAAAGTCTCCGTTCCCTGCCTCTTTCCGACCTGGGCCTGATAGTCCAGCACCTGAAACGGCGGGCTGTAGCCGGCTGCCCGGCGCACGAGCATCAGGGCCACCGAAGCTTCTGCGCTTTCGAACGATAGGCCTCGCGCTTCTGCAGCTTTGATTTCGTTCAGCGTCTCGAGGTCCGCGCCTTCGCTCATGCTGACTCCCAGCTCTTCGGCCTTGGACAGCACGGCGCCTCGCCCGGAAAGCTCGCTCACCACGACCCGCATCACGTTGCCGACTGCCTCGGGGGCTATGTGCTGATACGAGTCGGCGTGTCGTCTCATCGCAGCCACGTGGATACCGCCTTTGTGCGCGAAGGCGCTGCGACCCACGTAGGCCATGTGCGAGTCGTGGGCCACGTTGGCTACATCTGCCACGAAGCGGGACAGCTCCGTCACTTCCGCCAGCTTGCCAGGAGCCAGTGCGCGATAGCCGAGCTTCAGCTCGAGGTTCGGAACGATCACGGAAAGGTTCGCGTTCCCGCAGCGTTCTCCAAAACCGTTGATCGTCCCCTGAACGTGTCGTGCGCCGCCGCGAACGGCCGCAAGGCTGTTGGCGACGCCGCAGCCGGTATCGTCGTGGGCGTGGATGCCGATCGGATGCCGCAGCTCCCGGCAGATCAGCCGCACCACTTCTTCGACGTCCCACGGCAGCCCGCCGCCGTTCGTTTCACACAGCACCAGCACGCGAGCCCCGCCGCGCTGAGCCGCCTTGAGCGTCTCGAGCGCGTACGCCGCGTCCGCTCGATAACCGTCGAAGAAGTGTTCCGCGTCGTACAGCACCTCCCGCCCCGCGGAGGCGAGAAAGGCCACCGACTCCTCGATCATCTTCAAATTCTCGTCCAGCGTCGTGCGCACCACCTGGGTGACGTGAAGCGTCGACGTCTTGCCCACGACCGTGCAGGCCGGCGTCCCGGCAGCGATCAGGGCTTGGAGGTTCTTGTCGTCCTCGGCTTGGATACCGGCGCGCCGGGTCATCCCGAACGCCGAGAGCTTGGCGTTTTCCCAGTGGTAGTCCCGTCCGCGCTCGAAGAACTCGAGGTCTTTCGGATTCGATCCGGGCCAGCCGCCTTCGATGTAGCTCACCCCAAAGGCATCTAGGCGTGCGGCGATCTTCAGCTTGTCGTCGAGCGTGTAAGAGATGCCTTCACGTTGCGACCCGTCGCGCAGAGTCGTGTCGTAAACTTCGACGCTAGGCCTTGGGTCGTCGCTCTTGTGAGTGAGGTTTTCCATGCGAGGTTTGGATTTCTAAGGTTTGGTTACGAGATCGAACGGCACAAAGCAAAAAAGCCCCCGGACCCTGAGGTGCGGAGGCAAGAGCCGAGGGACGAAATCCGTCAGCAGGCCGCCGCACCCGAGCCAATAATCAGCCCGAATGCCGAGGAAAAGCCCGCGAGCCCCTGAACAACGCCGCAAGCGCACGCCGTGGGCGCCGAACGAGCGACGAAGCAGAGAAAGAGCGGCATGCCGAGGAAGGTTGTACTCCTTCCTCCGATGCGTCAAGCCCGTTCGCGCCCTTGGCGCGTGGAGCTGCATGGCGGGCGTATCTGGTGCGAAAGCACGCCGGGCAGCGGCGCGAGTTTCTTCTTTACGCTTCCCCAAGAAAACCAGCCCGCGGCGTGACAGCGGTACCGGCTAGCTGGTGGTGCCGATGCGGACCGTCACCGGCACCGACTCGGCGACGCTTTGCTTCTCGTTCGACAGCAGGCCAATTAGCGAGGTGAATGCCGCTTCCGCCAGGGCCGCGGCGTCGAACACGGCCGTTGTCAGCCCTACCAGCTCCGCATATTCGTCGCCATCGAAGCCCGCCAGCTTCACGTCGCCCGGCGTCGCGATGCCCAGGCGGTGGAGCCGGTGCCAGACCTGCATCGCACCTCGGTCATGCGAACAGAAAATGGCCAGACCGTCTTTGCCGGCCAGTTGCTTGAGCTTGGAGTCGCTCAGGTCAGCTAGGGAGAGTTTGGTGAAGCTGGAGGCCTGTTGGCGTTCGTGCCAGGTCTCGCGTGCGCCGCGCAGGCGATCAGCATGTCCAAGGTGCTCTGTTTCCAGCTGGACGAAGACCAGGTTCTGGGCGCCGCGATCGCAGAGATGGTGGACGACCGAGCTTGCGCCGCCGCGGTTATCGATGCCGATGGTGTTTCCGCGATACTTGGCGTAGCTCGGGTGATGAGGGTCGAGCACGATGGACGGGCGTGCGTAGGCGCTGGAGAAGCGCACGGCGGCTGGAGCGGGAACGTCCCCCCAGACGAGCAGGCCGTCGGCATGCAGCGGCGAGCTGGTTTCGCCGTTCGACTCGGCAAGGTGCTCGTGGGCGATCAGGTTGAGGGTAAGCTCGCGAGTCGCCGCTAGCCGCGCCAACGCCTGAGTCGTGCGAACCACCGGCGGATCCGTCAAACAGCCGAAGGCGCTCGGCATGACTAGACCGAAAGCGTGACCGGTAGAGCCGGCCAAACGCTTGGCTGCCCAGTTGGGGATGTAGTTGTGATCCGCCGCAGCCTTCCGAACACGTGCCCGCGTGGCTATCGACACCTTGGGACTGTCGCGCAGGGCGAGCGAGACGCTCGACTTATCCATGCCCAACATCTGCGCCAGGTCAGTGATGGTGACGCGCGGTCGATTTTCCAATTGTCCCATGATTACTACATTCCGGCGTGGGCGGCAGGGCGCTTCTGCGGCAGAGCGAGTGGCCGCTGAAGACGGCGGGGCGGGGTTATCCACAAGGCGGCATATATTCAGTCTCATCAACTACGGAGTACGGACTTTCGGTGTCTTCGCGACGCGACGCGGCAACGTCCCGGATTCTTAGTCAACCGCTTGACTAGGGGCATTTCACCGAATATAGTAATTTTCACGTTTGATGCCGGCCTCCGCGGGAGGCTTCTGTCCAGAGCAAAGCTGATGACGGAACTAGTCAACACGCTTGAGACGTTCACGGATTCGTCGCCGCCGCGCCCGCGCCTTACGGTGGCCGAAGTTCACGCGCGACACGGCGAGTTCATCTACAAGTCTCTGTACCGAATGGGCGTGCGTTCGCCCCACCTCGAGGACGTTTACCAAGAGGTGTTTTTGGTCGTGCACCGTCGCTTGGATTCGTACGCAGGGCACTGCGCGATAACGACGTGGTTGTTCGAGGTGTGTTTTCGAGTTGCGGCGGGTTACAGGCGCCGCGCACATTTCCGGCGTGAGCAGCTCGTGCCAGACGCCAGTGCGGTGACCTTCGTCGCAGCCGCTACCCCCACGCCCGAGCGTGAGGTCGAAAAGCGGCAAGCTGCGGACCGCCTGAATGTCATCTTGAACACGCTCAACCTTGAGCAGCGCATGGTGTTCAGGATGTTCGAGCTCGAAGGCCTGACCTGCGATCAAATCGGCGAAAATATCGGCGTGCCGGTCGGCACCGTTTACTCGCGTCTGCATCGCGCCAGGAAAGCGTTCTTGCGCGCCCTCCAGCGACAGCGCGCGCGCGACCTGCACCACGACGCCTGACATTCCCTTATCAATGGCAGAGGAAGGCCCTCGCCTTCGGCTTTTCGTCGGGCTGCTGGCAGCTAGAGCGCGGCGAACGAAGTAGCCACCTGACTGGGCGCGCTGCGACGTCACTCGAACCCCCAAAAAATCAGTCCGCGGCGCGCAGCGCACTGCGCCTTTGCGGCAAAGAAATCTAGCCAGCCACCTACGCGCGTCAGGTCTTTAGCAGGTCGTAGCGCTCAGCCGTGGGCGGCTTCGTAGGACGTGATCTGGTCGTTGAAGGAGAGGATGTAGCCTAGCTGGTCGATGCCGTTCAGCAGGCAGTGCTGAGCGAAGGCGTCGATGGGAAATTGCACCTTGGCGCCGTCCGACCAGGTGAGCTCTCGCGCTTCGAGGCTGACGGATAGTTCCGACTTAGGGTTCGCCTGTACCGCCTCCACGAGCTTGGCATGCGTCGCGGCGTCTACCTGAATGGGCAGCAGACCGTTCTTGAGGCAGTTGCCTTTGAAGATGTCTGCGAAGGAGGTGGAGATGACGGCTCGGATGCCCCAGCCCATGAGCGCCCAAGGCGCATGCTCTCGCGAAGAGCCGCAGCCGAAATTGTCGCCGGCCAGCAGGATCGCAGCGCCTGCAGCTTCTGGCTTGTTTAGCGCGAAGCTCGGGTTGTCGGTCCCGTCGGCTAGGTAGCGCCAATCGAAGAAAAGTTGGTTGCCAAGGCCGTTCTTGTCCAGCGTCTTGAGAAAGCGCGCTGGGATGATCTGGTCCGTATCGACGTTCTCCGCCGACAGCAGCACCGCGTGGGAACGAAGGGTAGTGAAGCTTGCCATGAGTTATTTCTGTCTCCGCTCAGCCGAGCGTACGAACGTCCGTCACTTTTCCGGTAATGGCAGCAGCGGCCGCCGTCAGAGGCGACGCGAGGAAGGTCCGTCCACCCTTACCCTGCCGGCCTTCGAAGTTCCGATTGCTGGTGCTGACCGCGTACTGACCTGGAGTCAGCTGGTCGCCGTTCATGGCGATGCACATCGAGCAACCTGGCTCTCGCCACTCGGCACCCGCGTCGATGAAAACGCGGTCGAGCCCTTCGGCCTCCGCCTGCTTCTTGATGTCGTGAGAGCCCGGCACCACCAGAGTGCGCACGCTGCTCGCTACCTTGCGGCCTTTCAGCACGCCGGCTGCGAGCCGCAAATCCGAGATGCGAGAGTTCGTGCACGAGCCCACGAAGACGACGTCGACCTTGTGCCCCAATAGCGGCTTGCCCTGTTCCAAGTCCATGTAAATCATGGCCTTTTCGAAGGCGGCGCGTTCCGAGCTCACGCTGAAGTCACTCGCGCGTGGAAGCGCCTGAGTGATCGGTACGCCCATCCCGGGGTTGGTACCGTAGGTGATCATCGGTTCGAGCGCGGTGGCGTCGATGTCCACCCGCATGTCGTAGGTAGCGCCTGCATCGCTCGGCAACCTCTTCCAGCGCTCCAGCGCCTTGTCCCAGGCAAGGCCCGTCGGCGCGTACTCTCGACCGGCGACGAACTCGAACGTGGTGTCGTCGGGCGCGATCATGCCTGCGCGCGCACCGCCTTCGATGCTCATGTTGCACACCGTCATGCGCGCATCCATGTCCAGGGCGCGGATAGCGCTGCCGGTGTACTCGAGCACGTAGCCGGTGCCGCCAGCGGTGCCAATCTTGGCGATCAGCGCCAAGATGATGTCCTTGGCGGTTACCGAGTTACCGAGTTTGCCCTCGATGCGGACCTCGAGCGTCTTGGGCTTGCTCTGCAAGAGGCATTGCGTAGCGAGCACGTGCTCGACTTCGCTCGTGCCGATACCGAAGGCGAGTGAGCCAAACGCCCCGTGGGTGGAGGTGTGACTGTCCCCGCACACGATGGTCATGCCGGGCTGCGTGAGCCCGCGCTCGGGGCCCACGACGTGAACGATGCCGTTCTTGGCGTCGCCCATGGCAAATAGGCGAATCCCGAACTCGCTGCAGTTTTTCTCGAGCTGCGAGAGCTGCGCCTGCGCTTCGGGGTCGATCACCTGAAGTCTCTTGGGCAGGGTGGGGGTGGAGTGATCCATCGTGGCGACCGTGCGCTCCGGACGGCGTACCTTCAAGCCGCGAGTCCGAAGCCCTGCGAAGGCCTGAGGCGAGGTCACCTCGTGAATCAGGTGCAGGTCGATGTAGAGCACGCTCGGGCGCTTCGGCTCCTCAGCGACGACGTGGGCTTTCCAAACTTTTTCGAACAGCGTTTTTGCCATGGTCTTATGGGAGCTCAATTCGCGGCGCGTGGGGCCCCGCTATGCGGGCTCGCAACCGGAGGGGCTTCGAGCTTGTCGTAGATTCCAAGAGCCGCGAGGAGTCGATTCAGCGCCGCCAAGTACGCTTTGGTGCTCGCGACGATCACGTCCGTGTCTGCGGCGTTGCCGTGCAGGATCTGGGTTTGGGCGGCGCCATGCTGCGGGTTCAACCGGTCAACGGTCGTCGCGCGGAGCCGCACGCTGGCGTGCCCAAGCGCGTCGATGCCTTCGGTGACGGCGTTGATGGTGTATTCGATGAGCTCACTAGGCGCTTTGACGATTTCATCGATAGCCGTGAACACTGCGTGCACGGGCCCCGTACCGACGGCAGCGTTGACGATAGTCTCGCCGTCTGGACCGCGGAGCTTCACTGTGGCGGTGGGCATGCCGTTAGAACCGCACGTAACCTGAACTGCCTCCAGCGAAAAGTACTCGCGTGCCCGGCCCGCCTCCGAAGCCGCTAACGCCTCCAGATCCGCGTCCGTGATGCGCTTTTTCTTGTCGGCCAGGACCTTGAAACGCAGAAATGCCGCCTCGATGGCCTCTCCCTCCAAGGCGTGCCCGAGCTCTCGGAGCCGCACCGCGAAGGCGTGGCGCCCCGAATGCTTGCCAAGCACCAGCAGTGTCTTGCTGGCGCCTACCGTCTCCGGCGTCATGATTTCGTAGGTCTGAGCATGCTTCAGCATGCCGTCCTGATGAATGCCTGCTTCGTGAGCGAAGGCGTTGGCGCCGACGATGGCCTTGTTGGGTTGTACAGCCATGCCGGTGCGCAGGCTGACGAGGCGGCTGACGCGCGTGAGCTGAGTGCTGTCGATGCCCGTACGGAGACCGAAGTGAGCCACGCGAGTGTGAAGCGTCATCACCACCTCCTCCAGCGAAGTGTTGCCGGCGCGCTCGCCGATACCGTTGATGGTGACCTCGGCTTGGCGCGCGCCCGCACGGATACCAGCCAAGGCGTTGGCGGAAGCGAGCCCAAGGTCGTTGTGACAATGCACTGATACAGTGACGTTGCAGACTCCCTTGACGTTCGCCATGATGCCGGCGACCAGCGCCCCGAACTCTTCCGGTACCGTGTAGCAGACCGTGTCGGG
>Ga0163144_10008663_pt1 | contig 21982 bp, 17 predicted proteins | sample OliLak19BULKMAT1_FD_123175 | JGI IMG/M metagenome (GOLD analysis project Ga0163144, IMG submission 123175) | Freshwater microbial mat bacterial communities from Lake Vanda, McMurdo Dry Valleys, Antarctica - Oligotrophic Lake LV.19.BULKMAT1 | ecosystem: Environmental > Aquatic > Freshwater >... | reverse complement strand
CTTGAGACTCTCCGCCGCCGGGATGCCGCAGCCCACTTTGTGCGTGAGGGCGATCACACCATCGACGTTCGGGAAATTGCGGCGCAAATCCTCCGATGGGAAGCGATCCTTGATGAAGTGCGACACCGAGGCCGAGCAGTTCACCGTGGAAATGATGGCGACGTAATTCCTCGTGCCCACCTTGCCGTCCGGGCGCAGGTAGCCTTGGAAGGACCGCGCTTCACGCGCGGGCGGAATGGGCGTCACGTTCGTGCCCGCGGTGTAGTCACGCGCATACTCTTTGCACACGAGGTTGTGCGTGTGGACGTGTTCGCCCGCCGCGATGTCGCCCTGCGCGAAGCCGATGATCTGCCCATAGCGCCGCACCGTCGCGCCATCGCCAATCGGCGCGAGCGCGATCTTATGGCCGGCAGGGATGATGGCGGTGGTCGTCACCTGCCAGCCATCGCCGAGAATTGTTTCGCCGGCCTTCACGGTCCGCCGGGTCACGGCCACCGAGTCGCTCGGGTGCAATCGAAGGGCGGCATGCTGAGGTTGGCCGTTGGGCATGCTGGGAGGCTAGGGATTCGGCGAACTGACGTCAAACCGCGCAAAGCAGGACAGGCATTCTGCCTGTGCGGGTCATGCTGGAAGCCCAACCTGCTTCACGATGCGGGCCGCTGCCTCGCGCACGGATTGCACCAACTCCGTCGGCTCCACCACCACGGCACTGCCGCCCCAGCCCAGGATCCATCGCTGAATCTCGCCGAGGCTGGAGAGCTTCAAGCGCAGTTCCAGGGCGCCATCCTTCAACTCGCGCAGTTCCTGCGAGGGATGCCAGCGCTTCTCGCGGATGTAGTCGGCGGCGTAGGCATCGAAGCGGATGATCACCCTGTGTTCGCCCGTGCCGGAGACAACGCCGAAGCTGTCACGGAGAATTTTCTCCACGGAAAATTTCGCGGGCCTGGCAAAGGCCTTCCCGGTCTGCTCCACGGTTTGGATGCGCGCGGGCACAAAGGTGCGGATGTCCTTCCGCAGATGATCGAAGGCGAAGAGGAACCATTCGCCGTTGATGTTCGCCAGATGATACGGATCGATGATGCGCCGTTCCGTCTGCTTGCTGCCGGGCTTGCGGTAAATGAGCTGAAGCTGGCGATGCCGCGCCGTGGCCTTGGCAAGTTGATCGAAGATCTCAAGATTCAGAATCGGCTCGGCGCGGGTGAAGAACGAGATGCTTTGATCCCAGTCGGCGAAGCTGAACGAAACCGTCTCCGGCAGCGACGCCTCCATCTTCCTGAACGCGGAGAGCAGCGGCTTCTCGAAGTTCGTCCCGCGATACTGCTGAAGGGCCTTTTCCGCTATGAGCAGAGCAACGAGCTCGCCCTCGGTGATTTGTAGCGTCGGGAAGGAACTGACCTCCTCCGTGTAGTAGTAGCCCCACTTGCGCGTGTCGTAGGCGATGGGCAGGCCGAGCCGGTCGCGCATGAACTCGATGTCGCGCCCGATGGTCTTGATCACGACCTCGATTTCCTTCGCCAGCGTCGTGGCGTTGGGATAGTTGCCCTCGGAGATGGCTGGGTGGATGTGCATCATGCGCTCCAGTGGCGGACGCGTATAGGATCCGGCGAGAGCGGACTTGGCTTTGGCTTTCATGGCATCAATTGAAAGAGGGCAGGGGAGCGGCGTCCAGCGCATTCGTGCTGCGCTGAATTGCGCCGCGGACAACGCTCGCCTTTTTTCAGGTGGCCGGACATTTTCTTTCCGTCACCCATGAAAGCACTCTTGAGTTTACTGCTCCTGCTCTGCCTGGCCGTCGGCGATGCTCAAGCCGCACCGACCACGGCCCGCAAACCCAACATCGTCATCTTCCTCGCCGACGATTCGGGCTGGGGCGACTACAGCTTTTCCGGCAACACCAACCTGCACACGCCGAACATCGACTCGATTGCGCGGCGCGGCGCGGCGCTGGATCGCTTCTATGTCTGCGCGGTCTGCTCGCCGACGCGCGCGGAATTCCTGACGGGGCGGTATCATTCGCGCACCGGCGTGCGCGGCGTCTCCACGGGACAGGAGCGGTTGAACACGGACGAGAAGACGCTGGCGGATGCGTGCAAGGCGGCAGGCTACGCGACCGGGGCCTTCGGCAAATGGCACAACGGCAGCCAGTGGCCGTATCATCCGAACGCGCGTGGCTTCGACGAATACTACGGCTTCACCTCGGGACACTGGGGCGAATACTTCGACCCGCCGCTGGAACACAACGGCCAGCCCGTGCGCGGCAAAGGCTTCATCGCGGATGACCTCACGACGCACGCCATTGAGTTCATCGAACAGCATCGGGCGAAACCCTTCCTCTGCTACATCCCCTTCAACACGCCGCATTCGCCGTGGACCGTGCCGGATGAGTATTGGCGGCGCTTCAAGGACAAGCCGCTGGGGCTGCGCGGGACGGACAGCGCCCGGGAGCAGCTCGACCAGACTCGTTGCGCGCTGGCGATGATGGAAAACCTCGATGCCAACGTGGGCCGGGTGCTCCAGCGCCTCGATGAACTCAAACTGAGCGATGACACCATCGTCATCTATTTTTCCGACAACGGGCCGAACGGCCATCGCTGGACCGGCGGGATGAAGGGAACCAAGGGCACCGTGGACGAAGGCGGCGTGCGCTCCGTCTTCTTCATCCGCTGGCCGGGCGGCGGCATCAAGCCCGGCACAGTCGTGAAGGAGATCGCGGGCGCCATTGATTTGCTCCCCACGCTCACTACGGTGACGGGCATCCAGCGTGTCGGCGACAAGTCGCTCGACGGTCGCGACCTTTCGCCGTTGCTGCGCGGAGGAAAGGTGGACTGGGCGGAACGCATCCTCTTCTCGCACTGGAACGGCAACGTGAGTGCGCGTTCGCAGCAGTACCGCTATGACTCCAAGGGCGCTCTCTTCGACATGTTCGCCGACCCCGGCCAGAAGCAGGACGTCGCGAGCGAGAAGCCTGATCTGGCCGCGCAGATGGCCAGGGCGGTGGCGCAGTGGCGCGCCGAGGTTCTCCCAAAGACGAAGGACGACCGGCCGTATCCCGTGGGCTACGCGGCGTTCCCACGCACGCCGCTGCCCGCGCGCGATGGCGTGCCGCAGGGCGGCGTGAAGCGCAGCGCCAATGCCCCGAACAGCTCCTACTTCGTAAATTGGAAAAGTCTCGACGACCGCATGACGTGGGACATCGAAGTGAACACGACGGGCGACTACGCGGTGGAGATTCTCTACACCTGTCCCGAGGCGGACGCCGGCTCCACCATTGAACTGGAGTTCAATGGCGCGAAGATGACTGGCAAGGTTACGCCGGGCTGGGATCCTCCGCTCTACACGAATCAGGACACCATCCCGCGGCCTGCCGGTGAATCGCAGATGAAGGAGTTTCGCGGCTTAAACCTGGGCGTGATGCGGCTCGAGAAGGGCCGCGGCTTGCTGACGCTGCGCGCGCTAAAAATTCCCGGGCAAAGCGTGATGGATGTCCGCCAATTGAACCTCACGCTTCGATAATGATTTCAAACTCATGAACAAGACGCGTCTTTTCCTCCTGACTCTCCTCGCCGTCACCTGCGGGCATGGCGCTGAGGCACCGCGCCCCAACATCCTTTGGATCACCAGCGAAGATCACGGTCCGCACATGGGTTGCTACGGCGATGCCTTCGCGACCACGCCGAACGTGGACAAGCTTGCTGCCAAGGGGATGCTCTACACGCACGCGTGGTCTTGCGCGCCGGTGTGCGCGCCGTCGCGCACGACGTTGATCTCGGGCCTGTATGCGTCCTCGACCGGCGGCGAGCACATGCGCAGCCTGGTGCCGTTTCCAGCAGGCAAGCAGATGTATCCGCAGTTGCTTCGCGAGGCGGGCTACTACTGCTCGAACAACGCCAAGGAGGACTACAACCTCGCTAAGCCCGGCAAGGTTTGGGACAACTCGTCCAAGAAGGGGCATTGGAGCAATCGCGCCGCGGACCAGCCGTTCTTCGCCGTGTTCAACTCGGAGAAAAGCCACGAGAGCAAAATCCGCGCGCGTCCGCACACCGCTGTTCACGACCCGGCGAAGGTGCGTGTTCCGCCGTATCATCCCGACACACCCGAGGTGCGCCGCGACTGGGCGCAGTACTACGACATCGTCAGCGAAGCGGACGCGGATGCCGGCAAGCTCCTCGCGCAACTTGATGCGGATGGACTGACCGATGACACGATCGTTTTCTACTTCGGCGATCACGGCTCCGGGATGCCACGCAGCAAACGCTGGCCCTATAACTCCGGCCTGCACGTGCCGCTGGTGGTATTCATCCCGGAGAAGTTCAAGGAGTTGCGTCCGCCCGAATACAAGGCCGGTGGAAAATCCGACCGACTCGTCAGCTTCGTGGATTTCGCGCCGACGCTGCTCAGCCTCGCGGGCGTGAAGCCGCCCGATTGGATGCAGGGTTACGCGTTCCTCGGGAAGTTCATCGCGCCGGCTCCGCAGTTTCTGCACGGCTTTCGCGGGCGCATGGATGAACGCATCGACCTCGTGCGCAGCGTGACGGACGGGCGCTACGTCTATGCGCGCAACTACATGCCGCATCTCATCTACGGCCAGCATCTCGACTTCATGTGGCAGACGCCGACGACGCGCGTGTGGGAGCAGTTGCACAATGACGGCAAGCTCACGCCGGTGCAGGATGCCTTCTGGAATCGAAAGCCGCCGGAAGAGCTCTACGACTTGCAGAGCGATCCGGACGAAGTGAAGAACCTCGCTGCATCGCCATCGCATTCAGCCATCAAGGCGATACTTCACAAGGCACACCAGGACCACGCCCTGAGAATCCGCGACGTTGGATTCATTCCCGAAGGCGAACGCTTCGCCCGCGCACAAGGCGGCTCGCCCTACGATCTCGGCCATGATGGCGCGAAGTATCCTCTCCAGCGCGTTCTCGAAACCGCCGAGATCGCGTCGATGCTGCAAGTCGATGCTTTGCCAGCCTTGAAGAAGGCGATGACGGATCCGGACAGCGCAGTTCGCTACTGGGGCGCGCTCGGGGTGTTGATGCGCGGGCAGTCCGGCGTGGAGGCTGCGCGAGGGAAGTTGCGCGTCGCGCTGAAGGATTCTTCGACGGAGGTCCGCATCGTCGCGGCGCAGGCGCTTGGCCAGTTCGGCACGGAGGCTGACTTGAAGGACGTTCTCCCGCGCCTCGTCGCCTCGGCGGACTGGAGCAAGAATAGTGTCTTTGCCTCGCTCGCCGCGCTGTCCAGCCTTGATGCCTTGGGGAAGAGGGCGGCGCCCGTCGCTCCCGCGATCCAAGCCTTGCCGGAAAAAGGTGACGCCCCGGCAGCCCGCTTTGAAGGATATGTTCCTCGTCTGCTTGAAGTGCTCAAAGCTCGCTTCAAATGATCTTCGCCATGAAATCCATCATCCTCACCGGGCGTGCGCTCGCAGCGATGCTCTGCGTCTGGCACCCAGTGCTCTCCGCCTCCGGAGCCACCAGCAAGCCCAACATTATCTTCATCCTCGCCGACGATCTCGGATATGGCGACGTGCGTTGCCTGAATAGCGAGGGCAAGATCGCCACGCCGCACCTCGATCGGCTGGCGGCTGGAGGAATGATTTTCACGGATGCACATTCCAGTTCGGCCGTATGCACGCCCACGCGGTATGGCCTGCTCACCGGCCGCTACAACTGGCGCTCACGGCTGAAGAGCGGGGTTCAAGGCGGGATGAGCCCGCCGCTCATCGAGACGGGCCGTCTCACGGTGGCGGCGTTTTTGCAGCAGAACGGTTACGACACTGCGTGCATCGGGAAGTGGCACCTCGGCATGGACTGGCCGATGCGGGCGGGGATGGAACCGTTCAAGGACTCGATTGAAAAGGGCGAAGACGGCTGGCACGCCGACTTTGCCCGACCGATTGCGCGTGGACCGAACGGAGTGGGCTTCGATTACTACTTCGGCATCGCGGCGTCGCTCGACATGGTGCCCTATGCATTCATCGAGAACGATCGCGTGGCGGCGCGACCGGACGTGGACAAGGCGTTTCCCATGATGCTCGGCCGCACCAACCGCATGACTCGTCGTGGTCCGGGCGTCGCGAGCTTCGAGGCTGAGGCGGTTCTCCCAACGCTCACGCGCAAGGCCGTGGACTACATCGCGAAGCACGGCGTTGATGCGAAAGGCGCCCGCCCGTTCTTCCTCTACCTGCCGCTGAATGCTCCCCACACACCCATCGCGCCCACGAAGGAATGGCAGGGGAAGAGTGGACTGAATTCCTACGCCGACTTCGTGATGCAGACGGACGCCAGCGTGGGTGAAGTGCTGCGAGCACTCGACAAATCCGGCCTCGCCACCAACACGCTTGTCTTCTTCGCGAGCGACAACGGCTGCTCACCCGAGGCGCAGTTTGATGAACTGCGCGCGAAGGGACACAACCCCAGCGCGCAATTCCGCGGCACCAAAGCGGATATCTTCGATGGAGGTCATCACATCCCGTTTCTGGCCCGCTGGCCCGGCCGCGTGAAGGCGGGCAGCACCAGCGATCAACTGGCCTGCCTGAACGATCTCTTTGCGACAGTTGCGGAAATCCTCGGGCGACGGCTGCCGGAGAGTGCCGCCGAGGATAGCGTGAGCCTGCTGCCAGTGCTCGAAGGCCGGGCCACCAAGCCGGTGCGCGAAGCGCTGGTGCATCATTCCATCAATGGCTCCTTCGCAATCCGGCGGGGGAAATGGAAGCTGGAACTGTGCGCTGATTCCGGTGGCTGGAGCGCCCCTCGTCCCGGTACGCCGGCCTCGCAAAAACTTCCGCCGGTTCAGCTCTATGACCTCGCCACCGACATTGCTGAAACGAACAATGTTCAGGCCGCCCATCCTGAGATCGTCGCGCAGCTCACGAAGCTGCTGGAGAAATACGCGGCGGACGGGCGCAGCACGACGGGCGCGCCGCAGACCAACACCACGCCCGTCGAGATTCGCAGGGTCACGAAGAACGCCTCAACTCCTGTTCCCTGATTGCCTGACGCGTCGGCTACTTCTTCAGTTCGCGGACCGCGACGAAGTCAGGATTTCCATCGTGGTCCGCATCGAGCGTGGCGAGGTCGAGATGCACGTAGGGCCGCTGGTAGGCCTCCTGTCCGCCTCCCGCGTAGCTGACCCAGAGCCGCAATGCCGTCGCGTCGAAGACGGCGTTCATCACATTGCCGCCTTTGATGGGAATTTTGTTCGCCAGCGCGATGAGCCGTTGGCCATTCAATTTGCCGCGTTGAGATTCCAGTGTTGGAAAGGCGCCGCGACCCTCGTCGTGATACACCACGCACGAGAGGACGTTCGGTGCGAGTTCATCGCTGTGATCGTTGTCGCCCCAGATGCGGATCTCGGGCGTCGCAAGTTTGCCGCCGGTGGCGGCGCTGATCTTTACCGCTTTTTTCTCCGAGCCACCGTCGCCGAAGACGAAGTGATAGCGCTTGGTCGGCGGCACTTGCTGGAACAGGCTGAGGGTTTCCGTGAGGGAATCCGCATCGTAAAGCAGCGTGCGGAACCAGGCGGTGAAGTGTGGCGCGTGCAGGTTGTAGGGCATCTCCTTGGCCGGCGCGTCGCCGATTTCGGAGAGCACGATCCCGGCGGCGTTCATGCCGCAATGCGCGCCGATGAACCCGGCGAAGGATGGCGTCACATGCGGATGACCCTCGCTGGGCAGGTAGACCACGAGCGCGGGAAACTCATGCGCGCCGGCCTCAAGTGACCAGTCGAGATTGCGCGTCTGGTAAAGATGTCCGTCCTCCGTGGCAGAGCCCCACGCCGCGATGCTGCTGCACGAGTACGGCATCAGGAGCGGCAGACAATGCACATGCTGGAGCAGTCGCACCGGCAGGCCGCTCCCCTCCGCGAGACCCACGAGTTGCTGCTGCACCCGCGCGTCGGTGTAGCCGGCCGTCGTGGCCCACGCCAGATCCAGCGTTTCGTCCGTGATGCGCAATTCCTTCTTGAACCCGGCGACCGCGGCGGGCGCGAGTTGCTGCATTTCCTCGCGCATCAACTGGCCCAGATGCCAGCCCATCTGATGCGGCGTGCCGCGCACCACCACGACTGGCACGCGCGCGATGCCGTTGGTCAAAGTGAAGCGATGCCCTGAGCCACCGGGGTTGCGTGTCGCCGGCGCAGAGGGCGACGCCACGGCCACACCTTTCTTGATGGAGGAATCTTTCGCCGGATCGGCGGCGGGAGAATGGTTTCCGCCCAGGGCGACGAAGAGAGGCAGCAGGAGAAGCGTGCGTTTCATGGGATGATTCGGGGATCTGGTTGCGGTTTGATTTCGACGAATGCTGCCTCGTTTCTTCACGCACCGCAACCGTCTCCTGAGCATCGCCAGTCAAGCGGACTCGGGGCTCAGGACGTGAGGATGAACCATCAACCGCCTCGGTGGTGTTGCGGAACACCAACCACCTGATGGATGAATCGCTCCGGAGTCGTGGCCTCGACTACGCGGCGACGAACTGGAAGTAGGAGAGTTCCTTGAAATCCTTTTGCTCCACGCGGGCCAGCGTCTCGCAACACCGGTCGGGATGGGAGAGGAGGAGCTCCGGCAGCACGGGAGACCAGCGTTTGCCGTCGGGTTCGTTGTAAACTTCGCTGAGGTAATGGCAGAAGAGTCGCGAGGCGTCGTGCAGCAGCACGTAGCAGTCGGCACTGGAGGCGTACATCTCTCGTCCGCAGGCGGGCGTGACTTCGCGGCAGTGTTGCAGGATGCGGCAGGCGCTGAGGATGATGTCTCTGGCCCGGTTTAATTTGGTTCCCGTATCGTTCATGTCCTGTGTTCCCCGCCGACCGCTTCCGATACACCCTGCCCGCGTCCGGCCTGTTGGTTAAATGGTTCGCTGGCCCTTTTGGATTCAGCGCGCCTAGAAGACGGCAAACGGGAGCGGCCTTCAACGCGGAGTTATTGGAAGTTCTCCCCAATCTATTCACAGAGTTATTCGCAGGGGAGGGGAAGGCGTAAAACGTGAAACGTGAAACGTAAAAAAGGTCCGGGCGTACGCCGGTCCTTTCATCGTTCACGTTTCACGCTTCACGATTTGCGACCACTCACGCCAGCTTGCGCGCGACGGACTCGATGAGCGCAAGACCTTCTTCCGCCTGGCCGCGCGAGAGGTTCAGGGGCGGCAGCAGGCGGATGATCTGCGCGCCGCTGGGGATGGTGAGCGCGCCCGCTTCATGCAACTGATTGACGAACTGAATGGAGGCGGATTTGTCGCTGGCACGAAAGGCGGGGATGGATTCCTTGTCCGCGATTTCCAGGCCGATCATGAAGCCGAGACCGCGCACGCTCTTGAGCACGGAGGGGTATTTCCCGACGAGATTCTGCAAGCCAGCCTTGAGTTGTTCACCAGTACGGCGGGCGTTGTCCGCGAGGCCGTCGCGCTCGATGATGTCGAAGATTTTCAAGGCCACGGCGCAGCCCAGCGGCGTGCCGCCAAAGGTCGTGCCGTGCGTGCCCGCACCGAGCAGGTCCGCATGACGGTCGCGCACCCAAAAGGCGCCGATGGGAAAGCCGCCGCCAAGGGACTTGGCCATGGAGACGCCGTCGGGCAGGAATTGGTCGCCGCCGCCCACGCCTTCGAGGACGCGCTGAAAGCTTTGGTAGCGGCCGGTGCGGAAGTGGCCGCACTGCACGGCGTCGATCAGGAGCAGAAGTTTCTTTTCGTCGCAGAGTTTCCGGAGGCCGAGGAGGTATTCCGCCGTCGTGGGGGTGATGCCGCCTTCGCCCTGAATGCCTTCGATGAGTATGGCCACGGTGGCGGGGGAAAGGGCTTGGCGCGCCGCCGCCAGATCATTGAAGGGGATGTGCCGGAAGCCGGGAACCATCGGCTCGAAACCTTTCTTCACTTTCTCCTGACCGGTGGCGGAGATGCCGGCGAGCGTGCGCCCGTGAAAGGAGTTCTGGGCGGTGAGGATCTCGAAGCGCCCTTCGTCGTGACCGAACTTGCGCGCGAGCTTGAAGAGGCCTTCATCCGCCTCGGTGCCGGAGTTGCAGAAGAACACCTTGCCGGGCGCGAGATGCCTGACGATGCGCTCGGCCAGGCGGCCCTGTGGTTCGTGATAGTAGAGGTTGGAAACGTGCAGGAGCTTCTGCGCCTGTTCCGCGAGGGTGGCGGCGATTTCGGGATGCGCGTGGCCCAGGGAGCACACGGCAATGCCGCCGCCAAGATCGAGGTAGCGCTTTCCGTTCACATCCCAGACGTGGCTGCCCGCGCCGCGGGCGAGTGCGAGATCGAAGCGCGCGTAGGTGGGAAGAACGTATTTGGCGAACAGTTCGCGGACGGTCTCGAACTGATTCCGCACGATGGGCGGAGGAGGAGGAAGCGTGGGAACGATTTCTTTCATCTCAGTCGCGCATCACTGAGACACAAAGCAACGCGGGTGCAAACGAAAAACTCTTCTCCGCCGCGATGGAACTGGGGCAAGGGGTCACTAATTCCCGCCGAAGGGAATACTGAGGTAGAGACCGTAGTGGGTCTTCTGCGGCGTGTTGCGACCTTCCATGCTGTATTCCATCAAATACTGGAGGAGCCAGCCGTTGCTGAAAGTGCAGTTGATGCCGCCCTCGATGCCGCGGATGACTTCCTTCACGTCCTGGGCGTAGGAGATGTCGAGACCCCGGCGGTGCGTGCCCTTGATGTCGCCACCTTTGAGATCCTGGAGATGCAGGTAGCCGAAGTGCATCTGAACATTCTGGACGGTGCCGTCGAAGCGGATGTTTTGCACAGCGCCGAAGGAGGCAAAGAGCGTTTGCGGGACGTTCTCTGTGCGCACGCGCCAGCCGCCGCGTCCGTAAAGGCCCAGTCCGAAAGCGAAGAGTTGCTTGGTGAAGGCCACGGAAGGCTCAAAACCCGACGCGCCGTCGCCGGGCGCGAAGGGGAAGCTGTCGTCGTAGGTGCCTTCGATGATGCCGCCCGCTCGCAACGTGAGGTTGGGTGTCCAGGAGCTGCGCTTTTCCTTGAGCACCTGGTAGCGCACACCTATCTGGGTGTCCATCAATCCCATCGTGGTGTGGGGTTGGTTGTCCGGATCAAAGAAGCGCGCCGCCGCCGAGGCGTAGCCGACGGTCAGGTCGAGCGCCCACTGGTCGCAGAGACCGTATTGCAGCGAGACCATGCCGTTATTCTGATCAAAGCCATCTTGCGGCTCCACGTTGATGTGGACGTTTTCAGCGTTCTTCCAGTAGGCCTTCCAGTAATTGTAAGTGTACCACGGTGTGACGATGAACTGGCCCGGCTTGGGCAGCGAGACAACTTGCGGTACGGGCAGTTGAGGAAGGTTTTCGGTTGCTGCGACAGTCAGCGGCGCGGCGGCGAACGAACAGACAATTAACTTCAATGAGGTTCTCATGGTTCCAAAAATTGTGAACGCCTTTGCCGCTGGCACGCTAAGACCCCGGCTAAAATGCGGCGCGACATTGCGCGAGAGGGCTTCGGATTGTCTAGCGGTAATTCGGCAGTTTACCGACCACCGTTGGGCTTCGGGCTGCTTCCAATTTCAAAACGGGTGACTCAAGTGTTCGGGTGCGCCGCCGTTCTTGGAATTGCTGTGATCTCAACTTGGCAACAATTGCCCAGGCAAGGCCCGCGCTGGCTGGTGCTGGCGACCGGTGCGGCGCTGCTCCTGGCAGGCACGATTTACGGATGCTTCACCGTTTTCAGTCGCCCAATGTCGCCGGACGAAGGCTACTTGATGATCACCGTGCAGAGCTTTCTCGGCGGGCATGGCCTCTACGACACGGTCTTCACCCAATACGGTCCGTTCTACTACGCCTACGAATGGTTGTTGCACACGGTGCTTCGGTTGCCTCTGACCCATGACGCCACGCGACTGGCGTGCGTGTTTCATTGGATGCTTGCTGCGGTTCTGCTCGGACTAGCCGTGCGTCGCGCCACGAAATCCTCGTTGGCCGGTCGCTTGATGTTCATGGCGGCAGTGGTTCATCTGGCGAGAATTGCCGACGAACCAGGGCATCCCCAGGAATTGGTGGTGCTGCTGCTGGCGCTGTCGGTGCAAGCGATGAGCGGCGGGGCAGGGAAGTCCGGCCGGCTTTTTGCGCTGGGAATTCTTGGTGCAGCGCTGGCGTTCACCAAGATCAACGTCGGCATTTTCTTCGTCGCGGGCTTGTTCCTCACCATCGGGTGTGCAAGTCCGGTTCGATTGACCCGGGGACTGCTTCACTGGCTGGTCATCGCGGGAAGCGCCTGCCTGCCGGTGCTCTTAATGCGACGGCACCTTGGCGTGGAGTGGTGCCGAAACTACTGCCTCGTCGCCGTCTTCGGGACCGTCGCCGCGCTGATCGTTTCGCGTCGCCATGCAGTGGAGCGCGAGGTGGATTGGCGGGCATTCACTCCAGCAGGGGTGGGATTGCTGATGGGGTCGCTGGTTTGTCTCGCCATCGCCTTCTGCACCGGTAGCTCGCTGCGAGGCGTGGTGGACGGACTGTTGCTGACGCCCATGAAAATGTCCGGCGTGGCGTTGCTGCCGTTGCCGGTTCCGAACGGAGCGCTGGTCAACGCCGGGGTTTCTCTCCTCCTGGCATGGACGGGAAAGTCCTGGCTTCAGAAAGCGCCAGGCCAGCGCTGGCTGATCAGATTAAAGTTTGTCTTCGGCGTTTTGGGCGGCCTCTGGCTGGCGGGAAACGCGAGCGCTGAACTCGTTTGGTTGCTCCCGTGGATATGGTTGGTGGTCATCGATCCCACGCCTCAAGTTGATGAAAATAGGCGGCAGTCCCACTGGCGAATTTTTCTCTGTCTTGGCGCGGTCTGGCAGGCGCTTCAAGCTTATCCCATCGCCGGGACGCAGATGACCACGGCCACGTTGCTGCTCGTGGTCGCCTGTGTGGTGTGCCTTGCCGATGCGGCGAAAGCTCTCACAGTGCAACATGGGTTGACGAGTTGGTTCGATGCACTCTCTTCCAGGAGAGTCAGGCTGGTCCAGGCTTTCACCGCTCTGTTTCTGCTGGCCGTGTTCATCAACGGCTGGTGCAAACTGCCCCAAGTGCGCCGGGAGTATGCCCAGTTGTTTCCGCTCGGCTTGCCGGGGTCGCGCCTGGTGCGGATGGATGCGGAAACCGTGGGCATGTATCGCGCGTTGTCGGAGTATCTCGACAGTCATTGCGATGGTTTCGTGACTTATCCCGGCATCAACAGCCTCTATCTCTGGACGGGTCAATTGCCGCCGACTCACATCAACAGCACGGGATGGGGCCAGTTAAGCCACGCCCAACAGAACACCATTCTCGGCAGCCTGAAACAATCGTCACGCCCTCTGCTCGTGGTGGTCGAGGCCGCAGTGCGTTCGTGGGGAAACCCAGGCCCTGAGGCGATAAAACCCTTGGTCCGCTTTGTCCGCGAGGATTGCCGTCCAGTCGCGCGCCTCGGGCGGTTTGTCATCTTCCAACCGATCGGGCTTCCATCTGCAGGATCGGAGGCCGATGGCAATGCGATGACCTCGGTGGATCCTCTGTCGCGTCCATAGCCGTCGCGATTTTCCTCTTTCTTCCCGCTCGTCGCTCTGGCTTCATGGCACGCGGCCAATCCGGCCGTTCGACAGCAACCTGTTTACAAACGCACTTATGGACACATTGCCCACTATTCTGCTCAAGCCCGGTGAGGCGGAGCGCATCTCTGCCGGTCATCCCTGGATTTATCAGAGCGCCATCATCCGGCTCACGCACCCGGCCGCGGATGGTGACGTGGTGCAGGTGAAGGATTATCGCCAGCGCTTGATCGGAACGGGCTTCTACAACTCCAAATCCAAGATCAACGTCCGTCTGCTCTCCCCTGAGCGCGTAACTGTGGACCGCGCGTTCTTCGAGCAGCGCATTCTGGACGCGCTGGCGGTGCGGCAACGACTCATGCCGGGGGCCACCTCGTTTCGTGTGGTTAATTCCGAGAGTGATTTGCTCAGCGGCATGATCGTGGACAAATACGAGGATGTGCTGGTGCTCCAGACTTCCGCCCTGGGCATGGACCAGCGCAAGGCTGACATCGTGGCAGTGTTGCAGAAGATATTTTCACCGCGCGCCATTGTGGAGCGAAACGAAATGGCCTCGCGAAAATTCGAAGGCCTGCCCGAGGCCAACGGCGTACTGACCGGCGAATTCAACGGCTCCGTTACCGTGAAACTCAACGGACTGGCTTTTGAAGCGGATCTGCTGACGGGACACAAGACGGGCCTCTATCTCGATCAACAGGCGAACTACCAGCGGGTCGCTGAGATGTTCATGGCCGCCGGGGGCGGGCAAGCCTTGGATTGTTTCAGCTTTCTGGGTGGCTTCGCCCTGCATCTGGCCCGGGCGGGGGCGGCCCAGGTTCTTGGCCTGGACCAGAGTGCCGAGGCGGTCGCGGCGGCACAGAAGAATGCGCTGGCCAATGGCCTCGCGGAAAAATGTTCCTTCGAAGCCGTGAACGTCTTCGACTGGCTCAAGGCGAACACGACGCCAGCGCCCCACGAAAAGTTGATTCCGCGGTTTGATTTGATCGTGCTGGATCCGCCCAGTTTTACCCGCAACCGCGCCTCGGTCCCGGATGCGCTTCGGGGCTACAAGGAAATCCACTTGCGGGCGATGAAGCTGTTGAAGACCGGCGGCATGCTGGCGACGTTTTGCTGCTCGCATCATGTGGACGCGGTGCTGTTCGAGGAGGTCATTCTTTCCGCCGCGTTCGATGCCCGGCGTTTGTTGCGCCGGGTGGCCAGGTTTTCCCAATCCCCGGACCATCCCATCCTGCCCTCGATTCGGGAAACGGAATACCTCAAGGGCTTTGCCTACGAGATCGTTCGATGAGGGCCTCGATTTCTGAGTTTCTCGCGGCCGCTTTGTGTCCCAAAAATGGACATGTGTCCTGCGGGATGTTCGGTGACAAGGCGGCAAGAATCGCCGGGTGCTGATCCTTTGTGCCGATTGAATGCAGGGGAGTGTTGAAACTCGCAAAAAAAACTACTCGGAAGTGGCGTTCCAAGAGGCGTTGTCGGGTGGGTGTAGACCTGAGTTGACCAGCGCTGTTGCAGCCCTGATTTCATTGGCTGATTCCGATGTCGGCCTGTCCACTTCATCTTTGAGCACAAGGTAATTGTCCCAAATTGCGGCAGGCTGTCCCCGCTGGATCCGTGGGCGGAGGTGCTGGGAGAGAAAACCCTTGGCACCTGTCGTGCTAGACCTTGAAGGTGTATGGGTCTGCCATTTAAGAACAGTCACGCCCGCAAACGCGAACATGTGCTCGCGGTTGATCTGGGCGCGCGCACCACGAAGGCGGTGCATCTCCAGCGCCGGGGTGACAAGTTCACGCTGGTCAACTTCGCCTTGCTGGACACGCCGGTGCATGACAAGGCGCTCTCCGCCGAGACGCTCGCGGATTTGCTGAAGGAGATCGGCCGCCAGATTGGGCCGCGCGCCAAGCAAGTCACGCTGGCCATCGGCGTCGGCGACACGGTCTTCAAGCAGGTGGATTTGCCCCTCATGCCGCTGGCGGACATGCGCCAGATGCTGAAGTTCAACGCCAAGAATTACCTCCAGCAGGATTTGCCGGATCATGTGTTTGACTGCCACATGTCCCTCGCCAACCTGACGCTGAAGCAGACCGAGGGCGGGCGGGTGCCCACCGGCCAGAAGCACAAGGTGCTCGTTGGCGCGGCCAAGCGTCAGTCAATTGAGGATCTTCAATCCGCCATCCGCTCGGCGGGCTTGCTTGCCGATCAAGTGGTGCCGAGCCTCATCGGGCCGGTCAACGCCTTCGAGCTGGCGGAGCCCGATGCGTTTGGCAGGGACATAGTGGCTCTGGTCGAACTGGGTTTCAGGAACACGAGCATCATCATCCTCAACGCTGGTGAAATCAGTCTGCACCGCGTGGTGGCCATTGGCGGCGACCAGCTCACCCACTCGCTGGCCGAGTCGATGAGCATCAGCTACCAGGAGGCCGAGAGCATCAAGGTTGGGATGGCGACGGAGGTGCAGCAGAACCTGGAGACTGCGGTGCATCCACTGGGGCGCGAATTGCGAGCCCTTGTCGATTTCTTCGAGAATCAGCAGGACAAGGCGGTCAGCAAGGTGTTCCTCTCGGGCGGCACGGCCCGCAGCGAACTCATCGTGCAGTTCCTGCAAAACGAGTTGATGGTGCCCTGCGAATTATGGAGCCCGGCCAAGACGCTGGCCTTGTCCCTGCCCCCCGAGCGCATGGGTGAGATCGAGCAGGTCGCCCCGCAACTTTCCGTCGCCATCGGCGCCGCCATTTCCTCTTTCTGATTTCTATGCCAATCCGCATCAACCTCCTGGCCGAAGCACAAGCGGCCGAAGAATTGCGACGGAAGGATCCCGTCAAGCGGGCCATCTGGGTCGGGGTCTTCCTCGTCTTCCTCGTGGCGCTCTGGGCCATGACACTGCAATTCAAAATACTCCGGGTGAAAAACGACTTGATTTCGCTCAACACGAGGTGGAATTCGATCGAGAAGAGTTACCAGGTGGCGGTCGATTACCAACGCCGCTCCATTGAAGCGGAACAGAAGCTGGCCGCATTGCAGGAAATGACGACCAATCGATTTCTGTGGGGCACCGCGCTGAACGCCTATCAGCAGACACTGAACGGCCTGGACGGCGTGCAGGTGGTGCGGCTCAAGACGGACCAGTCTTACATTACTGGCGAAGAGACCAAGGCGCGCACCGAGGCGGGACGGACCATCCCCGGTCACGGAGCCACGGCCACGGAACGCGTGAGGATGGTCATGGACGCAGTAGACAGCAGCAGCCCTTCGGGTGGGCGCGTGACAAAGTTCAAGGAGAACATCGCCGGGGTGCCGTTCTTCAAGGAAAGCCTGCAGGCCACCAATGGCGTGCGCCTGACCCAGCGCAGCGCGCCGCAATTGTCACCCAACGGCAAAAACCCGTTCGTCATGTTCCAACTCGAAGCCCATTTCACGGAGAAGACCCGCTAACATGAAGAACCTCCCGAAAGAGAAGCGCGAGCGCCTGATCCTGGTGATCATCGGAACCATGGTGATCATGGTCGCGATTTACTACGGCGTGATTGGCACGCAACGCACCACGCTCGTCCAGACCTTGCAGCGCGCCAAGGACGAGCAAAACCGCGTGAACAATGGCCAGCGCCTGGCCGGCAGCGTGGCCCAGTTGCAAAAAGGCATCGAGGCCAGCGAAGCGCAGCTCAAGGCCATCGAGGGCAGCATGGCTTCGGGCGACATGTATTCCTGGATTATTCTGACCATCAATACTTTCAAGGAGAACGGCGGCTATCACGTGGAAATCCCGACCTTCAGCCGCGAGATCAATGGCGAGGTGGGAATGCTGCCGAAGTTTCCCTATCGTGCGGCCATCTTCAGTGTGCGAGGCTCGGCGCACTTCCACGATTTTGGCCGCTTCGTCGCCGATCTCGAGAACGCCTTTCCCCACATTCGGCTTCAGAACATTGAACTGGATCCCGCTTCCTCCACCTTCGGAAATGCCTCGGAAGATCCGGAGAAGCTCGGCTTCCGCATGGAGATCGTGACCCTGGTCAACCCCAACCGCTAATGACCCGCCGCATGAAAGTAATTCTTGTCGCCCTCGCCGCCTTCGCGCTGACGGCCGTGCTGCTCCCCGGGTCCGCCCGGGGCGAGGCCAAGCCCGAGGCTGGGCCGGCTGGGACGAGCCTCAAATCGGTTTTCATCAACAACCCCTCTTTTGGAAGAGACCCGTTTTTTCCGAGCTCCAGCCGGCGCCCTCTGGCCCCCACCAACACGGTCGTGGACGTCATCGTGCCTCCGGCGTCCACGGTGCCTGACGACATCTTTCTCAAAGGCGTGAACATCCTCAAAGACCGGCGCCTGGCGATCGTCAACAACTACACCGTGGCGCAGGGCGAAGAGTTTGAGCTCAAGCTCAAGGGCAAGACCTATCGCGTCCGTTGCGTCGAAGTGAAAGACAGGAGCGCGGTCATCTGTGTGGACGGCGTCAACAAGGAACTTCCGCTCCGGCCAGGTCTCTGATTTTCAACCAAACTACCCCCATCCCCTTACTCATTCACCACCGAATACACCACCAGTTATGAAAAATAAACTCACAGCAATGCTCCTCGGTCTTGCGACCAGCGGCCTGGTCAGCCTTGCCCAGGATAACAATGCTCCCACCACACCCCCACCCGCGACGCCGCCGGAGGCGGCGCCAGCCAATCTCGTCGATGTTGGCGCGCCAGCAGCGCCCCTCGCGCCTGATGCCGCACCGGCAGAAACTCCGGCCGCTGCTCCGGCGGAGGCGCCTGCTGCGGCCCCGGCTGAGACGCCCGCGGCAGCGCCAGCCGTCGCCGGCACCAACGCGCCCGGTGTGAAAGCCGAAGAAGTCGTGGCCCTCATCGTCATCGATGACGTGCCGCTGACGGATGCGGTTCGCAACCTGGCCCGCCAGTCGAACTTGAACTTCCAGTTCGACCCGCGCGTCACCGCCAGCAACCAGCCCAACGTGAGCATCCGGTTTGAGAACGTGACGGCCTCCGAGGCGCTCCAGGCTGTGCTTGAAAACTACAGCCTGCAACTGGTCAAGGATTCCAAGTCGCGCGTCGCCCGCGTGACGGTCAAGGATCCCAAGGCTGAGGAGCCGCTCGTCTCCAAGATCGTCCAACTGCGTTACAGCGACGCCACCAACATGGTGTCCATCATCAAGCCCGCGCTGTCCACGCGCAGTTCCATCATCGCCGACACGCGCACCAGCCAGCTCATCCTCACCACCACTGAGAAGGAGATGGAGAACACGATCAACCTCATCAACAAGCTGGATACGGCCACCCGCCAGGTTCTCATCGAGGCGCGCCTGCTGGAAACCTCCCGCAACCCCAGCACGGTCAAGGGCATTGACTGGGCTGGCACCGTGGAGGCGCAGCAGGTCAACTTCGGCAACAACCTTGATGGCAAGACTCTCTCCTCGGGCCCCAAACTGCTCGTCGATACGGCCAAGGGCATCAACCCGGCGACGGCGTTCCTCGATGCGAATGGCGTGAGCGCCGTTCTGTCCTTCTTCAACAAGGATGCGGAGACGGAAGTGGTCGCCACTCCCCGCGCGGTCACGCTGGACAACCAGACGGCCCATCTCTCCATCACCCGCGCGTTCCCGGTCTTTGCGATTACGCCCGGCTCGGCCAACTCCCCCGCCGGCGCGTCCGTGACCTACACGAACCTTGGCACCATCCTCCGCGTCACCCCGCGCATCGCGGCGGACAACAACATCGCCCTGCACGTCGTGCCCGAAGTTTCCAACATCGACTCCGTGGATCGGCAGACCCTCAACGGCGAGGTGAACACGGCCAACATCTACGCCATCCGCCGCATGGAGACCTCGGTCATGATTCCCAGCGGCAACACCCTCGTCATGGGCGGCTTAATCAACGACAACAAGACTAGGAGCAACAGCAAGGTGCCGATCCTGGGCGACATCCCGCTCATCGGTCGCTACGTTTTCGGCAAGGAAAGCAAGACTCGCACGAAGTCCAACCTCATCATCTTCATCACGCCAACCGTGGTGGACGAGGGTGACTTCCACGCCAATTCGTCGGGACGCGAGTTCCTCCAATCGCGCCTCGTCGAGAAGCCCGAGCCAAAGGAGACGGCTTGGGACAGCGCCAAACCCCACGACTGGACTCGCCGTTGATTCGGGCGGATACTCTGTCGAACTACACAGGAAAGACCCGGAACCTCCGACCTAATTATGAAACGCTCGCTCCGTCTCCTCACGCTGGCCGCTGCCGGCATCCTCATCACGGCCACCGCGCCGTTCGGTCACGCTGCTCCCCAGTCCCCCGTGGGTGATTGGGACTTCGTCCTGGGTGGCAAACAACGTGGTGTCGCCTTCATCTCCTTTAATTCCGATTCCACCATCACCGGCGGTGAAATCATCGTCCCGGTCAAGCCTCGCACTCCGAGGACGCCCACCGCGGATCCTCGGAACCCGGAAGGACTGACCACTCGGCCCACCGACACACCCACCACTACGTCCACCGCGGGTTCCAGTGCCACGAACTCCAACTTCATTGGCGCCTCCGTCATCGGCGGGTTCTGGACCTTTGATAGCAATGGCCGGGTCATTGGTAACCTGAGTCAGGTTTACCAGGATCTGGCATCCACCACCACGGTCACCACCAACGGCACGAACACCGTCATCGTAGTGGTGCTCAAGACCAACGGCGTTGCTTTTCGAGGAGTCGTCACGCCCGGCGTTCGCATGACGTTCAACGCCTACACCAGGTTCGGCACCGTGACTTACAAGGGTGTTCCCAAGGTGGATTTAGCTGATCTCGACGGCGACTATACCGCAGAGACCAAGCGAGATGGTCTACTCGCCTTCGAGTTTTTCACTCTCGCACAAGACCCATCCACCTTCAATGCCTACAACATCACCGGGGGCTTGGGCGGTTCATACAACTTCAACGGCTTGGCGCTCATTTCCCGCCAGAAGCAGATGGCCCTCTACACCATCACGGATGAAGCAACCCCCAGGTTTAGCACCTACGTCGGCTCATTTGATTCGACGACCCGCCGCGGGACGTTGAAGGGTGCCAACAACAACCCCAGCTACGGGATGACTTACAAGGTTTTCTAGCGCCCGTGACGCCCGCAGTCCTCTGCGACTTACCTTTTAACTTCAAGGCCGCCCGTCCGGGCGGCCTTTTTGTTTCTGTAGACTGTCGCACGTGAGGCGTCGCTTCAAGCGAGCCGCCGATGACTCTCAACCGGGAATTCGCTTCTGAAACGCGCCGGACTTCCACTCCTTCATCTCCCGGCTGGCGATGAGGTTCCAGCCTTTCTCCTCATAGGCGCGCTGCACGAGTTCGAACTGCGTGGTGAGGATGCCGGCCAGCACGAGGATGCCGCCGGGCGCGACGCGGTTGAGGATGCGTGAACGCTCAGCCAGCAGCAGATCGTAGATGAGGTTCGAGCAGACGAGGTCAAATTTCTTCGGGCTGCGCGACGGAAGTTGCGTGAGGTCAGCCTGCGCAAGATGCAGCCGGCGCGAAACGTCGTTGCGGCGGGCGTTCTCACGAGCGACACGCACCGAATCGGGATCGAAGTCGAACGCCTTCACTGGGCGATAACCCAGCTTCGCGGCGGCGATGGCGAGAATCCCCGAGCCGGTGCCGATGTCGAGAAACGAGCGGGGCAGGTCTTCGGCGCGCACGGCGGCGAGTTGCTCCAGACAGAAGCGGGTGGTGGGATGCTGGCCGGTACCGAAGCTGAGTCCCGGATCGAGCACGACCACGGCTTGCCCGTGGCGAGGCTTCCGCTTGCTCCAACTCGGCTGCAACAGGAGCGCGTGACCAATCTCAATCGGCTTGAAATGGCGCTTCCAGGATTCAGCCCAGTCTTCGCGGCGAATGCTTTTCCTGGAGATGATCGCCGGGCCAAGGTCGAGGCCGAGTTGACGCAATGCGTCGAGGCCCGCCCGCAGTTCACGTTGTCGTGCGGGTGTCCATTCGGAGGATTTCTGAAGATAGACCGAGGCGGTGACCGTGCCGGACTCAAGATCATGGAAGACGGACGCCGAGCTGTCGAACACGCGGGCCAGCAACTCCATCACCGGATCTTCCGCGGCGGCTATGGTCCGAATGGAAACCTTCAGAAGCGGACCAGCCTTCATACGAGGTCGCGCCAGGGCGTGAAGTTCAACAGCATGACTTCGGTCTTGTGGTGGTGCCGTTCAACGACGGTGAGGCTGGCGTAATCAATCTCGAAGGACGCCATCGTGCGCAGCGGCAGGTCGAGGAGGATGGACAGCATCATGCGCACGACGCCACCGTGGCAGACGATGGCGGCTGTCTGGCCGGCGTGACGTTCGACGAGCGCACGCAAGGGTGGCTCGATGCGGGCGCGGAATTGAGCGGCGGATTCCCCGTTGGGCAGGGTGCCAGCCTCCATCTGGTCCAGCCATTGAAACGCGCTGACGTTGAATTTCGCCTTCACCTGTTCCCAGGAATGGCCGGTCCAGTCGCCGAAATCG
>Ga0163144_10008660_pt1 | contig 21986 bp, 20 predicted proteins | sample OliLak19BULKMAT1_FD_123175 | JGI IMG/M metagenome (GOLD analysis project Ga0163144, IMG submission 123175) | Freshwater microbial mat bacterial communities from Lake Vanda, McMurdo Dry Valleys, Antarctica - Oligotrophic Lake LV.19.BULKMAT1 | ecosystem: Environmental > Aquatic > Freshwater >... | reverse complement strand
CGGGGGGGGGGGGCCAAAAGGGGGGGGGGGAGGGGGGGGCGACGAAGGGAGGAGGGGTGGGGGGGAAAGGGGGAAGGGGAAGGGGGGAATGGGGAAGGGGGAAGGGGAAATGGGAAAGGCGGGGATGGGGAATGGGGAATAGGGAATGGGGGATGGGGGCTGGGTCAACGGGAAGTGGATTGGTGCGGCGCTACCCTGGGTGGATTCCCCCTCGCACCACTGCCGGAAAGATCACGCTGCAGCAGCTGACGCCGGCCTCCGCCTTGGCCAGTTCCCCCGCGGGGACTGGCACCACCGTGAGGCCAATCGCCTCGAGGCGACGCCGGGTGCGTTCCCCTTCGGCAGCGTGGACCACTGTATCGCCAACCCGCAACGCGTTGGCAGCGTTCGGCTCGGTGGGGTGGACCGGCATGGTGTCCATCCCCCGAAGGCTGACGGCATCCACCCACTCAGGGTTGAGCAGCAGCAACCGCTCCGCCACCTCCGTCGCCGCACTCTTGAGGTGCAGGCAACCCCGCAACAATACCGGCACGACCTGATATCCGTGCGGCGCGGTCAGCGCGCCCAGCTGGCGAATCCCCTCCGCGTTGCTCCGCCCCCCGGCCCCGACAAAGAGCGTTCGGCCAGCGTGGAGCACATCGCCGCCATCGAGGGTGCCGGGGGCATGGATCATCGCGACGGTGCGCCAGGTCGCCAGCGCATCCCGGATCGCCGCCACCTCCCCCTGGCGCGACGCCGCACCCGGCCGGGTGATGATCGCGATCTCGTCGAGGACCAGGGCAGTGTCCTCCACGAACACACTGTCGGCCAATTCCGGGGCCGGCTCCAACGCCCGGACCTCACACCCGAGGTCGCCCAGCGCCTGCTCGTAGCTGGCATGCTCACCGGCAGCCTTCGCCACGTCGATCGGCTCACGAGCCAGGTGGGTCAGCTCACACTCCGCCAATCGTGGACTGACCGCGCGGATCAGCGCGATCAGCCCGTCACCCGCCCTTCGTCTACCGATCATGGCGACCGGATCGTCGCGGCAAAGAGTGGATTGAAGAGCAGCTTGAAGGTGTTGTGGGGCTGTCCGCGCCAGGCTGGTCGGAAGCCGTACACCACAGCACTCCCCCGCCCCACCGGCACCCGCACGCCGCCCACCTTCCCCGCCACGTACTGTTGTCCACCGAGTTCCCAGCCGCTCACCAGCAGGTCGTCGCGTCCGAATTCCACGAAGATCTCAGGTGTCCCCGCCGTGCTGCCGGCAGGTGCAGCGACCGCCTCAAGGGCCACGCTGGAGTTGAACATTGCCACTGCCGCCGGCTCCATCCCAAACGCCAGCGGATGCTCCGGCCGGGTCTCGATCCGCAGCAGGGTGCCGGGAATGAAGAAGTCGGTGTTGCGCACCCCACGGACGGTATTGCGCAGCGGCAGGCCCAGTGCCGAGATCGCAAAGTCGGCGGAGCCATCCCATGCCATCATCGTCCCGCCCGCCTCAACAAACTGCTTCAGGCGGGCCACTCCCTCCGGCCCGACCCCGCCGACGTATTCCTCCGGCATCGAACCGGGCCGCTGCCCGTTGAGAATCTGGGACTCACCTTCATCGGCAAATATGATGATGTCGAAGACGGAGAGGTCGCCGGTGCGGATGTCGGCATTGGTCAGGTTGCGATAGCCGAACTCGTACTGCTCCAGGAGCCAGCGGGTCCACCCCTCGTCCATGTTGCCGAACCAGCTCTTGTACAGCCCGATCCGGGGCGCGCGAATGGGGCGCAAGCCGGAGGGAACGGCGGTCAGTGCCTGAAAGGTTACCCCAAGCTCTCGACCCTGCGCCTCGACCACCGCGCGAGAGGTACCCTGGATGATGACGGTCCCGTCGGCCGTCCATGACGCCCGGGCACCGGCCTTGAGCAGTCGGTTGAGCGCCTTGACCCCGAGGTTGAGCTTGGGAGAAAGCGCAAACCCGGCCGTGCCGGTTCCGGTCACTCCGCCCGGCGCCGCCGCCACCGTCTCCACGATGCGGGGCGGCAGCGAGAACGGCTCAGTGACGCGAGCGACCGTCACTCCCATCTGCAGCGCGAGCTCGTAGCCGGTCATGTCGTACGGCTGGTCCGGCGGACCGCCGGGATAGAGGCGGCGGTCGGGATAGGTCTTGGGTTCTATCAGGTCGATGACGTAGGGGCGGAAGGCCTGGGGGCCAAACACATAGCTGCCCGCAGGGTACCGCTTCCCGCCGGCGGTGAACGCGGCGTCGGCCTGACGGATCTCGACCCCGCCGAGCCGGAAGGTCCTGAGGAACTCCACGGTGCGGGTCGCATCGTGCTGGGCGGCCAGATCAATGACGTAGGCAAAGGGGCCACCTTCGGCCCGCTCGCCGCGGGCAATCTGGCGGGTGCCCATGTTCCAGATATTGAAGAGAAAATCGGTCTTGAGCTTGGCGCCGATATCGAGGGTGGCACGCGAGGCGGTCAGGATGTATTCCACCGCCGACCGGAGCGGCCAGCACCCGCCCAGCCACGGGTTGGTGTAGTTGGTGCTCGGTGTCTTGGCCGGGAGGTTGCCATTGCGCTCGCCGAAGGTGTCGGGGACCTCCTCCGGGGTGTAGCAGCGGGGCGTGGCGTAGCGATGCAGCGCGGTCTCAGTCAGGAACCCCGCCATGTTGTGGAAATCGGGCGCGCCGCGCATGCTGCCGTTCCACCACATGTCAAAGACGATGCCGCTGTTGTAGCCCGGCTTGTCCTCCAGGTCGAATCGTTTGCGCATGTGCTCGCCGATCTGGTTGACCGTCGAGACCAGCAGCGGATCAAGATTCGGATTGACCGGGTTCTTCATCGGCGGGCCCCAGATCCGACCCGGGAACGGGCTGCTCTGGTGGTGGTTGTACACGATCTGGGGGAACCACTCGTGGTAGAGCACCTTGGCCACCGCCTGGGTCTCGACCTGGGTGAACATGTACCAGTCGCGGTTGTTGTCGTGGCCGATGTAGTGGTGATACAGCTCCGGCGTGCCGCTGAGCTCGAACGGCGTGCCGAGGTTGCGATAGTACCAGTCCCGGACGATATCGAGCCCGTCGGGGTTCATGTTGGGCATCAACAGCAGGATGGCGTTCTCGCGGATGTTCCGGGCCTCATCATCCTCCGAGGTCACCAGCCACCAGGCCAGCTCCGGGGTATGCTGGGCCGGCGCCACCTCAGTGGCATGGAGCCCGCCATCGATCCAGATGATGGCCTTCCCCTCCCGGGCCATGGCGCGCGCCTCGGCTTCGCTGGTGCCGCGCGCGGTGGCCAGGCGGCGGGCAATCTCCTTGTAGCGGTCACGATTGCGGAGGTTTGCCTCGCTGGAGATGAGCGCCAGCAGCATCGGCTTGCCCAGGCTGCTCCTGCCGATCTCCTCGACGATGATCCGGTCGGAGGCGGCATCGAGCTTCTGGAAGTACTCCACCAGCTGGCCGTGGCTGGCCAGTTTGTAGTCGGCGCCGGGCACGAAGCCCAGGACGTCCTTGGGTTCGGGCACCCGACCCTGGGCCACCAGCAAGACCGGGATCAGGACAAGGGCGGCAACCAGCGCGGGCAGGCGATGACCGGGACGACGCATCGGGACCTCGGCGGGAACAGACAGGGGATTGGTCGGAGGACCGGGGAAATGTATCCCGAATCGGGGCAGGCGCAGCCCAGGCCGGGAACGGGATCACCGGGATCGGGATATCGACGCCGCGTCGGTGAGCCAGGCGATTTCATGCTCGCCGCGGGCCTCGAAGGCCACCAGCGGCCCCTGGAGCGGCACCTCATCCACCAGCACGGCAACGTCGGCTGGTGCACCGGGCAGATGCACCTCGACTCGAATCGGCGGACCAAAGGTGATCGCCACCCGGAGTGCCACCGTGGACGGCCGGGCGCGCAGCCCGAGCGCCACCACCGAACGACCGGCGCGAAACGGTGGGCACTCGGCAACGCGGGTACCGGAAACGATTCGCGGCGCCAGGGAGAGGATTCCCCGCGCCGCGTCGTAGCCGATTCCCCACTGTGCCATCACCGTCCCGTCGAGTGGGAGCGAGGGGGCCGGCACCCCAACCGGGCCGCCAATCATATCGCTGCCAGACGCTCCAGCAGTTCCGCATTCTCCCGGAGCAGGCCGTTGTGGTCCTCGACGTGAGCCCACCGGAGCACACCACCTGCGTCGATGACGAAATACGACCGCTTGGCGGTGTACTTCTCCTCGTTCAACACACCGTAGGCCCGGCTGGCCTCTCGCTTGAAATCGCTCAGGAGCTCCACCGTCATCTGTTCGCTGGCCTTGTAGGCCCGAAGCGAAGGAACCGCGTCGACGCTGATTGGGAGGACCGTCGCCCCGGCGGCTTCGAATGCCGAGTAGTCCTCACTCATGGCGCAGAGCTCGGCGGTGCAGGTGCTGGTAAAGGCCAGCGGGAAGAAGGCGAGCAGGACCTTGCGGCCGCGAAGTGCTGAGAGAGTCACCGCCTCTCCGGTGGTGGAGGCGAGGGTAAAGTCAGGGGCCGGGGAACCGATCGAGGGGAGAGACATCCTTGGTGCAGCCTTGGGTTGGGGAGGGAGAAGCAAGAAGGGAGAAGCAAGAGGTTTCGCTTCCGCTTCCCCCTTCTCGCTTCTCACTTCTCACTTCTCACTTCGAATATCGAGCGGCAACCTTGTCCCAGTTGACGACATTCCACCAGGCGGCCACATAGTCGGGCCGGCGATTCTGGTAATTCAGGTAGTAGGCATGTTCCCAGACGTCGCAGCCGAGCAGCGCGGTGCGGCCTTCGAGGAGGGGCGGATCCTGGTTTGGGGTGCTCTCGACGACAAGGGTGCCATCCTTGGCCTGCGACAGCCAGGCCCAGCCACTGCCGAAGCGGGTCGCCGCAGCCTTGCCGAACTGCTCCTTGAACGCTGCCAACCCGCCGAAGGTCGAATCGATGGCGCTGGCGAGTGCGCCGCCCGGCTCCTTGGCACCGCCCGGGGTCATGACGTCCCAGAAGAGGGAGTGATTGTAGTGGCCACCGCCGTTGTTGCGCACGGCAGTGCGAATCGCCTCGGGCACGGCGGAGAGCTCGCCCAGGAGTGCCTCGATCGACTTGGCAGCCAGCTCGGGGTGACTCTCGAGCGCGGCGTTGAGGTTGTTGACGTAGGCCGCGTGATGCTTGCCATGGTGGATTTCCATCGTCCGAGCGTCGATCGTGGGCTCCAGGGCGTTGGCGGCGAAGGGGAGCGGCGGAAGGATATGTGGCATGGGGCACTCCAGACTGAAGGTCGATGATTTCCGACTGACTCACATGGGTTTGCGCACCAAATATGCTGGCGCTACCGCGCTGGGGCAACCGACGCCGCGGCGGGAGGCCCGACAAACACTGTGATCGCCACCGCTACCACCGCGGTGAACAGAACGGCATAACCGGTCTCGGTGGCAATTCCACCGCGCTGAACCAGCATCGCCCCCGCGGCAGGCACGAGCAACGCCAGCCGCGCCACCAGCGGGGACACAGGCAGCCGTGCCATCCAGGTCGAGGGCGCCACCGCTCCGACCCAGCCGGCGCCGATCAGCAGCGCACCGCCGAGCGCCCCCAGCCGTGTGCCAGTCCACAGCCCATACATCCCCATCGCCACGAGCAGCTGGTCCGATCGCCGAACCGCGATGGCGTGGGCCATGCCGATCAGGGCGAGCGGCGCGAAGATCGGCTGCCACCACTGAACCCCATCGGGAATCAGCAGCACGGCGAACGTTCCCGAAACGGCCACCGCGACTGGCGCCAGGAGGATGGGAACCGAAAGCCGGTGAAGCGGCCAGATCCCTGCCACCACCGCTGCGGCGAGCCCGATCAGGAGCGCCAGCGCCTGAGCCGCGCGCGGCGAGAACGGGCCGTCGATCAGGGTAGGGATCCAGCCACCCAGCGGCCCACTGAGGCGGACTGACCAGAGGAGGCCCAGGGCAATGAGGAGCGCGCCCGGAAGGAGTATCCACGCGCTGCGGTGGGCGCGGCGGGTGGCCACCCATCCGGCAAGCAGGGCCACGGTGGCACCACCAAGCACCGTCCACAGATGCGGTATGACGAGCGCCAGCACGGCGGCGGCCGCCGTGGCGAGGATCGGTCCGGTAGGCATCCAGCCAGCCGATGGTCGCCAGGCGGAGCGTTGGTGTGAGTCCAGCAGGCCACGGTCGAGCGCGATCAGCAGTCGCCCAGGTCGCAGCCATGCAATGAGCAGCCACCCGAGAACCGCGAGCGCGAGCACCGCGGCCGCGATCCCGATCGGGCGGAGCCACCCCGTGAATCCGAACAGGATCCGGACACTCAGCCCAGCGGCGATCGTCACGGCCAGCATTGGCAGCCAGACCCCGGCAGTCCAGCCCAGCCCGACTCCCAGGAGTACGAATCCGGCCACCACCTGGAGGAACACCACCCCGTCGCCACCAACGCCGACGTTGATTGATGGCGAGAGGTAGTCGGCGCCGATGACGAACACCAGGCTCGCCGAGGCGAGCCCGATCAGGAGTGCGCCCAGCAACAGTCTCGCCCGAGGGGCGGGATCACCGCGAATTGCGCCAAGTGTGGCCAAGGCGACCGCCACCCAGACCAGGCTCACCGGCGGAGTCGGCGTGCCGTGGCCTCCGCGCCCTCGAGCGCACGCAGGATATTCTCCCCCGCCAGCTTCTTGAGCTCGCCCTCGGTCCAGCCCCGACGGGCCAGTTCCGCAAAGAGCGCCGGGTAGGTCGACACATCCTCAAGCCCGAGGACGACCTCGGTGATCCCGTCAAAATCCCCACCGATGCCGACGTGATCGACGCCTGCCACCGTGCGGATGTAGTGGATATGATCGGCCACCTGGGCCAGGGTGGCGCGAGGGGGGGGATGATCGGCCTGCCAGGTGTTCACGGCGCGCCGCGCGGACACGGTATCGGCGCCGAACCTCGCCGCGGCGGCCTGGCGGGTGGTGGTGAGGGTCCGATTGTGGTCGATCAGCGGCTGGCTGAGGAAGCCCGGCACGAACGTCACCATGACGACGCCGCCATTGGCTGGAAGCCTGCGAAGGATCGAATCGGGTACGTTGCGCACATGCTCGGCCAACGCGCGGGCGTTGGAGTGACTGAAGATGACCGGCGCCTGGGCCACGTCCAGGGCATCACTCATCGTGCCCGGCGAGGTGTGGGACAGGTCCACCAGCATCCCGAGCCGATTCATCTCGCGCACAACGTCCCGTCCGAAGTCCGTCAGTCCACCGTGGGTGGCGGGGCCCGCAGCCGCATCAGCCCAGTCGAGGGTCACGTTGTGGGTCAGGGTCAGGTATCGGGCGCCAAGGTCGTAGTAGCTGCGCAGCGCGCCAAGCGAATTCTCGAGGGCGTGGCCGCCCTCCATCCCCAGGAGCGACCCGATCTTGCCAGCGGCAAAGCTGCGACGCACATCGGCTGCCGTCAGCGCCAGCTCCAGCACATCGGGGTAGCGTTCAATGACCCGTCGGGCAATGTCGATCTCCTCCAGCTGCACCCGGGCAAAGCCGGAGTCGGCATACTCGCCCGGCACATAGACCGACCAGAATTGACCGCCGACCATCCCCTGCCGCAGCCGCGCAATGTCGGTGTGGCCCGGGGTCGTCCTTCGCAGGTCGTAGGCCGCGACGTTGCCGCGGGCGGTCGGATCATTGCGAATCGCCCAGGGGAGGTCGTTGTGGCCGTCGATCAGCGGCGTGGCGCGAAGCACTCGGCGGGCGAGCTCGATTGCCGGATCGGTGGCCTGGGCGGCGAGTGAGGCAGGCGACATGATCGCGAGCAGGAGCAAGAGGCGTCGAATAGTCATCGGGCAGGCCTTCGGCAGGAGGGTCAACGCAATCCGTAAGGTGGAAACTCCCAGGGAGGGACACAAGGGGGGGCCGCAGGACAGCGGGTGCTGAAACGTCCTGGGGTGTCAACTCGGGTGTGCTGTTGCTTCCACGCTGACTGGCTGGCCCGCTGACCCCCGTGCCCCCCTGCCCCGCCCCGTGTACCTTGCAGCCATGACCCAACTCAGAGGCAAGCGAGCCCTCGTTTGCGGCAGCACCCAGGGAATCGGCCGCGCCACCGCCGAGGCCTTTGCGGGAGCCGGCGCCCGCGTGACGCTGCTGGCCCGCAACCCCGAGAGCCTGGCCGCCGTAGCCGCGGGGTTGTCGGGCGAGGGACACGACTGGCTGGTGGCTGATTTCGCGGAGCCGGAGCAGGTGGCCACCGTCGTCGGCGAGCATCTCGAGGCCACCGGGCCATTCCAGATCCTGGTGAACAACACCGGTGGCCCACCGAGCGGCCCGCTTACCGAGGCCGGGCCGGCGGAGTTCCTGGCCGCGTTCGAGGCCCACCTGTTGTGCAGCCACCTGTTGGCCCAGGCGCTCCTGCCCGGGATGCAGGACGTTGGCTACGGCCGGATCATCAACATCATCTCGACCTCGGTCAAGCAGCCGATCCGCGGTATTGGCGTTTCCAACACGATCCGCGCTGCGGTGGCCAGTTGGGCCAAGACGCTGGCGGGCGAGGTGGGCCGCTACGGGATTACGGTGAACAACGTCCTGCCCGGCGCGACGGTGACCCAGCGGCACCATGCCCTGATTCAGGCCCGCTCGCTCAAAGCCGGGGTGTCGGTGGCAGAGATCGAGGAGGCGATGCTGGGGGAGATTCCGCTGGGCCGCTTTGCGGAGCCGGCGGAAATCGCCGCTGCGGCGCTCTTCCTCGCCTCGCCGGCGGGGGGCTACGTGACGGGGATCAACCTGCCGGTGGACGGGGGGCGGTTGGGGACCCTCTAGGAGCGAGAAGCGAGAGGGGAGAAGCGAGCAGTGTGCGCGGTTCTCGTCACACCGGTCATCCTCGAGTTTGAGCCACTACTCTCAGCACCTCTTTCTCGCTTCTCACTTCACCCTTCTCGCTGCAATCACATCCGATGCCGCACCGCCCACAGATCGGGGAACAGCTGCACGAAGACCGATTGTTTCAGGAACTCGATCCCCGCTGACCCACCGGTGCCGTGCTTGGCACCGATGGTCCGCTCCACCAGTTTGACGTGGCGGTACCGCCACTCCTGCAGCCCCTCATCGAAATCCATCATCAACTCGAACAGCAGCGCCAAGTTGGGCTGGGCGTCGTAGGCCGTGTAGATCTCCGCCTGCAGCTCGACGCTGGGGGCAATCGCCTCGCGCACATCCCGTTCCAGCAGGGCCAGCGGCACTTTCAGGCCACGCTGGCCCAGGAAGAGGTAGAAGTCGTCGACCAGGGTCCGATCCTCGAGCCGAGCCTCCGCGGCGGCGCGGGCACCTCCCGATTCCGGAATCGCCGCGAGTACCGACGGCCGTTTGTAGCCGAACAGGAACTCCATCTCGCGATACTGCCCTGACTGGAACCCGGAGGCGGTGTCCAGCCGTGCGCGGAACGAGTCAAAGGAACGCGGGGTCATCGTCTCCAGCACGTCGATCTGCGCCACCAGCGTCTTCATGATGGTGCGCATCCGCTTGAAGGTGTGCAGCGCGGCGTAGAGCTCGTTGGCCCGAAAGTCCCGCTGGACCTTGGCGGTCTCGTGGAGCAGCTGCTTGAACCAGAGCTCGTAGGTCTGGTGGATCACGATGAACAGCATCTCGTCGTGTTCCGCCGGGCTCGACTGCGGCTCCTGCAAGTCCAGGAGATCGGCGAGATGGAGGTACGAGGCGTAAGTGAGGGGCATGAGGGCCGGGGATTGGGAAAAGGGGAATGGGGTATCAGGGATCAGGGATCAGGTATCAGGGATCAGGGATCAGGGATCAGGGATCAGGTATCAGGTCTTTGGGTGTTGGGGTGTTGCACTCGCAGGGAGCCGCCGACACCTGATACCCGATACCCCTGCTCCTACCCCAGCACTTCCCCCAACACCCGCCCCACCCTCCACATCTCATGGAAACTGTTGTACATCGGGGTCGGCGCCATCCGGATCACGTCGGGCGGGCGGTAGTCGGCGATGATGCCGGCGGCGGTGAGCTGGTCAAAGACCTGGCGCGAACGCTCATGCACCAGCAGCGAGAGCTGGCAGCCGCGCTCGGCGGGGTCGGCCGGCGTCAGAATTGTGATGCCTTCCCCGGCGGCCTCGCGGATCTGGGATTCCAGGAACCCGGTCAGCGCGATCGATTTCTTCCTGAGCTCCGGCATCGTGACCCGGTCAAACTGCTCCAGCGACGCCAGCAGCGGCGCCATCGCCACGACCGGGGGATTGCTCACCGCCCACCCCTCGGCGCCGGATCGCGGCACAAAATGCCGATTCAGGTGCATCTGGAACCGGGTGCCGGGATCGTTGCCCCACCATCCCGCCATCCGTGGCCTGCCTAGATCGTTGCCGTGACGCTCGTGCACAAACGCGGCGCCGATCGCGCCGGGTCCGGCGTTGAGGTACTTGTAGGTGCACCACGCCGCGAAGTCGACATCCCAGTCGTGCAGGGCCAGTGGGACGTTACCGGCCGCGTGGGCCAGGTCAAAGCCCGCCAGCGCGCCAGCCCGATGGGCCGCGGCGGTGATGCGCTGCATGTCCAGCAACTGCCCGCTGTAGTACTGGACGCCAGGCAGCAGCACCAGCGCCACTGAGTCGCCCTCCGTCGCAAGGAAACCCTCGACGGCTTCGGTACGGAGCAGATGCTCGCCGGGACGCGGTGCCAGCCGCACCACCGTGTGCCCTGGATCGAAGCCTCGCACCGCCACATGGCTCTCGGCGGCGTACGTGTCGGATGGGAAGGCCCCGTCCTCGATGAGGATCCTGGTCCGCCCCGGCACCGGCCGCCAGAAGCTGGCCAGCAGGAAGTGCAGGTTGGCGGTCAGGGTGTTCATCACCACGACCTCGTCGGGCTGGGCCCCAACCACTCGGGCCATCGGTTCGCGGAACTGATCGTGGAAGGTGTACCACGGCCGCGGCCCTTTGAAGTGCCCCTCCACCGCCAACCGCTCCCAGTCCTCCATCACCTCATCGACGGCGGCCCGGGCGGTGCGCGGCATCAAGCCGAGGGAGTTGCCGGAGAGATAGATGACCGGTTTGCCTTCGGCGCCGAGAGGGATGTGAAACTCCTCGCGGAAGGGGGCGAGGGGGTCGGCTGCGTCCAGCTCTAGCGCATGCGTTTCGGAGGTCATGGCAAATGGGTAAGAGGTAGGCGGTGAGCGGTAAGTGGATGGCTTACCCGTGTGGGATCGTGTCCGCTGATTGAGTATACTGTCTGGGAGCAACCAGGGACATTCGGGCTTTCTTCCAGTACCCTGCCCCGATTCCATTCCTCTTCCCTCTTCCCTCTCACCCCCCCAACCACAATGTCGCTGAACCTCGCCGGCCTCTTCCCCCCAGTCACCACACCGTTCCAAGCGAATGGCGACCTCCACCTTGATGCCCTGCGCGCCACTTTGGAGCGGCTCAACGGTCTGCCGCTCCGCGGCTATGTGCTGGGAGGGTCCAACGGCGAGTTCGTGTCGCTCTCCCTCGAGGAACGCCTGGCGGTGACCACGCTGGCCCGCGCCGTGACCCCGCCGGAGCGGGTGCTGATCGGCGGCTCGGGGATGGAATCGACCCGCGGCACGATCGCGTTGACGAAGCAGATGGCCGGCATCGGCGTCGACGCCGTGATGGTGGTGACCCCCGGGTACTACAAGGCCCGGATGTCGGGGGCCGCGCTCGAGGCGCATTTCCAGGCCGTAGCAGACGCGTCGCCGGTCCCGGTGCTCCTCTATAGCGTGCCCGCCAACACCGGGGTGGACCTGCCGCAGGAATCGGTGGCGCGGCTGTCACACCACGAGAACATCATCGGTCTCAAGGATTCCGGCGGCGACATCGTCAAGATCGGCTGGATGGTGGGCGCCACGCAGCCGGGATTTCAGGTGCTGGCGGGGTCGGCGGGGTTCCTTCTCCCGGCCCTGTCGGTCGGTGCCGTGGGATCGGTAGCCGCCCTCGCCAACATCGGCGCTACCCAGATGGACCAGTTGGTGCAACTGTTCCGCGCCGGCAACGCCGCCGAAGCGCAGGCGCTGCAGTGGAGGCTGAACGGCATCAACGCCGCCGTCACCCGTCAGTACGGCGTCGCAGGGCTCAAGGCGGCCCAGGAGATGCTGGGGTGGTACGGCGGCCCGCCGCGTTCGCCGCTGCTTCCCGCCACCGACGCCGAGCGGGCGGCGATCGCGGCGTTGCTGTCGGAATCGGGGTTGATGGACTGACGGGGAACAGGGCATGAGCATGGCTACAGGGAACACAGCTCCATCCTTGGAGCTAGTTCCTCGTACCCCCCAAAGAGCACTTGTTGGGGCGCGGCTGCGCCGGTAGACTTTGATGCAGTGCGGGAACCCCTTCAATCCTCAGCGAGGCGGCCCTTTTTGCCGAAGCGCAGGTCATCTACCCAGCTGGTCCAGACCGAGGATGCGGAGTCCTCGCTCGGCATGGCCGGTACCGTGATTGGCCAACGCCTCTGGCAACAAGCTACGCTTGGGGGTCGGACCCCGGACGCGGAAGCCGCTGCGGCGGAACGCCTGGGTGTGCAGCTACGCGCTGGACTGAGCCGCTGGATCGGCAAGCTTGGATACGATACACTCCTCGACCGGTCGCTCCGCCTGGTGCAGGTGGTGCATCCGGCAATCCAGTCGGTCAGCTCCTTTGCCGGGACTGCCGGACCGCCCGTCGCCGCCAAGCCTCCGACGGGGCCTGCCGCACTCGACAGCGCAGTCGTCACCCTGCTCGCCACCATGTCGGAGCTGCTCGGCCGTATGGTGGGGCCCCAGATGGCCGACGATCTCCTTACCCTGTCCTGCGCCGGACAAGGTGACGCGGAGCGCCCCCTCCCAGGAGGTACCGATGGCTAAGAGGCGCTCCCCGCGAAGCCCGGCGCCGCCGGCGCCGTCGCTGGCCGTGCTCAACACCGGCGTCCCCGGCCTGAATGAGGTCCTCGGTGGAGGTTTGCCGACCTATTCGTTCAATCTCATTGCCGGCAGCCCTGGCAGCGGCAAGACCACCCTGGCCATGCAGTGCCTGTTCGGGATCGCCACGCCGGAACGCCCCGGGCTGTACATCACCATGCTGGGCGAACCCTCGATCAAGATGCTGCGCTACCAGCGGATGTTCGGCTTCTTTGATGCGTTCCGGATCGGCTCGAGTGTGCATTTTCTCGACCTGAGCGAGGAGGCGCTGACCGGTGACCTCGACGCGATGCTGTATCGCATTACCCAGGAGGTGGAGCGCCTCGGTCCGTCCATCATGGTGGTGGACTCCTACCGCTCTCTGGTCAAGGCCGCCGAGGCACCCGAGGGCTACGTCGAGCAGTTCGTCCAGCGCCTGGCATTGCACCTGGCCACCTGGGAGATCACCGCCCTCCTGATTGGCGAGTACCCGGACCTCGAGCTGCGCGACCCCGTCTTCACGGTGGCGGATGGGATCTTCCGGCTCTCCCAGACCGCCAATCGCAACTCGGTGGTGCGCCGACTCCAGGTGGTGAAGTCGCGCGGCTGCGCCCCGATGCCCGGCCTGCACACGATCCGTCTCAGTTCGGACGGCATTCAGGTCTTCCCCCGCATCCCGACCCGTCTCGACGATGTGTCGGTCCGCGGCCTCCCCCGGCTCTCCACTGGAATCGCCGGCCTCGATGCCATGATGGGGGGCGGTATTCCGCCGGGCGATTCGCTGGTCCTCTCGGGACCCACCGGCACCGGCAAGACCACCTTCGCGATGCGGTTCGTCGCGGCCGGGCTGCAGGCGGGGGAGGCGGCGGTCATCGTCATCTTCGAGGAGCACCCCGAGGCGTACCTCGATCGCGCCCGGGCGGCAGACGTCAATCTGGACGGCGCGCTCCGGGACGACCGACTGCGGATCATCTACCTCCGCCCGCTCGATCTTTCGGTCGACGAGACCCTGGAAGAGATCCGGGTCGCGGTGGCGGCCATCGGGGCCTCCCGGGTGGTGATCGACTCGCTCTCGGGATTCGAGATGGCGCTGGCGCCGGCCTTCCGGGAGGATTTCCGGGAGTCGCTCTACCGCCTGGTCGGCTCGCTCACGGGGCTCGGCGTCACCGTCTTCTCCACGGTCGAGGTCGTCGGGGATGTCGGAACAAGCGGGCTGCTGTTCACCGGCTACCGGGTCTCATTCCTGACCGACGACATCCTCAGCCTCCGCTATGAGGAGATCGAGGGAGAGCTCCGCACGGTCCTGGTGGTGGTCAAGATGCGGGGCAGCGAGCATAGCCGGGAGTTCCGGACCTACGAGATCACGGCATCGGGGGTCCAGTTGGGGGCAACGAGGCGCCACCAACACGCCGTCGCCTCGCGGACGCCGGTGGTCCGCTAGCTTCGGGCGCCGCTGGAATCGTTTCCCGGCCTCACGGCGACCGAGATGCAGGTCATGGAAGGGGTCACCACCTCGGGTCCGACGGCCGCACATTAGAATGAGGGAGGGAGGGACCGCCTCGGAGTAGGCACCGCCACGAGTGCGCAAGTTTCGGCCTACCCGCGCGGCACACTGTCTATGAATATGCCCATGAAACGCACGCCCAAGCCTCCCATGACACACGAATCCGGTGTCCGAACTGACGCTGCTTTCGACCACGCTCCCATCACGCTGGTCCTCGTCGAGGACAACCGGCTGCGGCGCGAAGGCCTTGCTGGGTTGATCCGGACCGAGCCGGGGTTCTCCGTTCTGGCCGCCTCGGCGGATGTCGGTGAGGCCCTCGAGAACATCCGGAGAGGCAAACCGGAGGTCGTCCTCCTCGAATTCGGCCTTGGAGATCATGCCAGCCTGGGGCTGACCGCCACGATCCACGGTGAGAGGCCGGAAGCCAAGGTCATCATCATGGGCCTGATGCCCGAGCAGGACGATGTCGCGGACTACGTCCGGGCCGGGGCATCGGGGTTCGTCTTGAAGGATGCCTCGTTCGAGGTGCTCCTCTCCACCATCCGCGCCGTGGCCGGCGGTGTCCAGGTGCTCCCTGAGGTGCTGACCGCATCGCTGTTCACCCAGATCGCCAGCGATCTCCCGGTCCACAAGGCGTCGCTGGGTGGAGGCACCCGCCTGACCCCGCGGGAACACGAGGTCGTCGAACTGCTCGGGGAGGGCCTGAGCAACAAGGAGATCGCGAACCGGTTGCACATCGCGGTTCACACGGTCAAGAGTCACGTCCACAACGTGCTGGAGAAGCTGGCGCTTTGCTCCCGCCTCGAGGTCGCGGCCTTCCACCACTCCAGCACAAGCGACTAGCGCACCTCGGCGACCCCTCGCCACATCCGCCCGCCGCTCGGTTGGCTGCGACCACCTGGCCGTTCCCGCAAGGCCCCTCCCTACCCGCCCGCCGCGAAGGTTGTCCCGTTTCCTGCGGCGGTATGACGGCGGGCCCCACGATCACTGGCACCGCGTATCCCTGCTGGCTCATGCTCAAGCACGTCACCAGCGCAGACTCGATCCCGCCCCGCCGCTTTGGCCTGATACAGCGCCTGATCGGCACGTCCCAAGAGTTCCTCCAACTCCATGGCGTCGCCCATGAGAGAAGCCACACCGAGGCTGATGGTCACCTTCAAGGCACCGACATCGGTCGGGTACGGCTCATCAGCAATGTTGGCGCGGAGTCGTTCAGCCGCGACAATGGCGCTCGCCAGGTCGACATCGGGCAACAGGACCGCAAACTCCTCACCGCCGTACCGACCGGCAGTATCCACTTCCCGCAACTGCAGGATGCAGCGCGCCGCGACTCCTTCCAGCACCCGGTCCCCGATCGCGTGACCGTAGTCGGTATTGAATTGCTTGAAATGATCGATGTCCAGCATGATGGCCGAAAGGCGTGTCCCGAACCGCCTGGTGCGGGCCACCTCCCGGTGACCCACTTCGAAGAAGCCGCGTCGGTTGTACAGGTGGGTAAGATCGTCAGTGATGGATATCCGGCTCACCTCCCGGTTAAGGCGTTCCAGTTCCACATTCTTTCGGCCCACGGCACGCTGCAGGGCGACCATGTCGTTTTTCAGTCGGCTGAGTTCTTCGTAGTCTCCGATCGTCGGCTTGCGAATCCGCTCCGCCTGCTCCTTGGTGATGCTGCGCAGCACGTGGGCCTGGATCGTGTTGATTTTCATCATGTCGTCGAACAATTGGCTCACGGCCGTGCGGGTCTCGGCCGCCAGGATCAGCAGGCTGCCGTCCAGCGCCACCCCGGCGCAATGTATCGCGATTACCCTGGCGCCCACGGCCAGCTCGCATTCCCAGTCAAACACCATGCGCTTGGCGTTCAGCTCCACCAGGAATGACAGCGCCTTCCGAAAGCTGGACCCGGCGACCAGCAAGGGAAATGGTGTTCCCACCAGCTCCGCCCCGGGCAAGCTCAATCCATTGTGGAGGACTTGCTGAATCACCCCATCGCAGTCACAGGTCAAGGCCAGGCCAAGGGTGGTGCCGCTGGGCGTCATGAGCAGGCTCATCGGGTGCTCCTGGTATTCCCCGCAACGACGGGGTTGGTCGGGGCGGCCAGCGTGCGGGTGGGCACGGCGACGGCCGCGATGTCAACCGGAGCGGCCCAATCCCCGGCACGGAGGACCCTGGCCCGGGGCTCGCGTAGTTCCTGGGCCTGCCTCCAGTTGCTCACCAAGTCTCTTTGATTGGGCCCATTCATGCCATTGGCCAAAAGGTTGAATGGGGGTCCTTACAACGAGCGAGTCCCACCGGGGGGCCCCCGGAATCCGCGGACAATCCGGCGTGAGGGTGACGGGGAATGGCGGACGGGGAATAGGGAATAGGGACTCGGGACAGGGGGCCGGAGGATGGGATAGTAGGGGCTGATTGCAATCGGCCGCTCTGATCACCGCCGCCCGCAAAACCACGCCTCTACTGCACCACCCCCCGTCGAAAGCGCGCTTCCCCACTATCGACATAGGCGCGGTATCCGTCCGGATCAATGAACACGGCAACCGGATCTTCCGCCTCGGTGCTGGCGACAAACTTGCGATACCGGCCCCACAGCCGCGCATGCGAGGAGACCCAGATGTCGGCTGGCAGATTCCGGAGGATCTTGAAGGGTTGCTCGAAGTCGGCCTGGTACCCATCGTACCGCATCCCCCCCAACACGATCAGGCTGCAGGCGCTCACGACGTGGAGCTCCCGCTCTCCTCCTTGCACGGTGAATGACCAGGAGGTGCAGCCCCGCGTGTGACCGGGCGTCAGGTGCGCGGTGAGCGCCGGCGGGGTGTCGCCGTCCGCGAAGCGGTGGCTGACCGTCGGCGCGGGCTACCGGGCCAGGCCACTCCATACCAGGGCGCGCAGCAGGAAGGTGCGGTCAGTGTCGTCGCCGCCGGATTCGAGCGCGTCGGCACTGGACGCGCTCGCCCACAGTTCGGCGCCGGAAGCCTCCTGCAGCTCTGCCACGCCGCCGCCATGATCGTAGTGCGGCTCGGAGGTGAACAGGATGCGCACGTCCCTGAGGTCGAAGCCGAGCGGCGCGATGCTGGCCCTGAGCAGGGGTGGGGTGCCGGGATAGCCGCCGTCAATCAGGACGTGGCCTTCGGGGCCGGCAATCAGGAACGCGGCGATGTCATTGGCGCCGACCTGATAGAGATTGCCCGCGATGCGGAATGGCTCCGCCGGCAGTTGTCCGCCGCGAATTGAGGCCTCCCGCCAGCGGGTGAACAGGAACACAGCCAGGACGGTGACGAGGCCGAGCAGGGCGGACCGCCAGGGTCGTGCGGTGATGCGGCGGAGCATGGGTCGTCCCCGGTCGAGGGTCATTCGAGTCGACACGCCCTCCACCGCAGTCATACTTGGCGACGCAAAGCAGAGTCGACCTTGAGACCATCGTGTCGCAAACCATGAGGTTGATCGGGGGGGGGTGCCGGGCGCAGCGATGGTGCCCCGCGGATCCAGCTGGTCGTGGCGAGTTGAATCTGGGTGTTCCCGATCGACGATGCGGCAGGCAGGTTTCCCGAACCGGCCTGCCGCTCTGCGCTATGGCACCCCGACCGTAAACGACACGGCCTTGGTGCCGGTCGCGCCCTGATTGTCCGTGACCACCAGGCTCACTGTCTGGCTGGTGCCGACCTTGTATGCAAACGAGGCATTCGGGCCTGACTTGCCCGGCCTGCCCGAGGCGGTCCAGGTGTATGCCACGATCGTCCCATCGGAGTCAGTCGACGCCGAGCCGTTGAAGGCACAGTCGGCCCCGACCCCATCCGAGCGGATCACGCACAGGTAGGTGAACATCGCCACAGGGCTCTGGTTCACCGGCGGCGGCGGCGGCGGCGGCGGCGTCGGTGGCGGCGGCGGCGGCGGTGGCGGCGGCGGTGGCGGCGGCGGTGGCGGCGGCGGTGGCGGCGGCGGCGGCGGTGGTGGCGGCGGGGCGCCGTCGACATCGATCTGCGTCGTCAGGCTGCCGGTTGCACCCTGGTTGTCGGTTACCGTCACCGTCACATCGACGACCGCGACCAGCGGGAACGGATAGCTCACGATCGCGCCGAACTTGTTCTTCCGGCCAGCAGCCAACCAGACGTACGAGACGATTGACCCGTCGGGGTCACTCGACGCGGACGCGTCCAGGGCACAGTCCGCGGCGACGCCATCACCACGGCCGGTGCACTGATAGGTGAACGATGCAATCGGCGCCTGGTTCACGGGCGGTGGCGGTGGCGGTGGCGGTGGTGGTGGCGGTGGTGGTGGCGGTGGCGGGGGAGCGGTTGTGATGCAGGCGGCGGTCCCTGAATCGGTGAAGCTGTTCCCGGCCGTGGCAACGAACTGCCAATCGAAGCTGGTAGCGCCCAGGGTCAGTTGGAGGACGCCAAACGCCGAGTTGTCGCGCAGCTCGCTGTTGGCGACGATGGTCTGGAACGGCGTCACCCGCTTGCCACCGGTGCCCACGACAAAGCTCCGAATCCCTCGGCCCGGAGCAGCCGCACCGGACGCCGTCTGCGGGGCAAACCGCTCATAATCGTGATCGTGTGCGCTCAGCACCAGGTCGGCCTCAAAGTCGTACAGCGCCTGCCAGAGCGGCTGGATCTTCGGGTTGTTGCCGTGCGAACCGGAGCTGAACAGCGGGTGATGCCAGAACGCCAGGGTGCAGCTGGCAGAGCTGGCGGCCAGGTCGGCGCGCAGCCACTGCTCCTGGGCGGAGCCGGCGTGGCAGCCTCCGATTTCGCTGCAATTGCTGTTCAACGCCACCACGTGCCAGGCGCCCAGCATGAAACTGTAGTACCCCTTCGACCGATCCCCGGCTCTGCCGGTGGCGGCACCGACGCCGTTGAAGTAGTCGAAGTATCCGCTCGCCCCCGCCGTGCCGTACTCATGGTTGCCAGCCGACGGCCAGGTGATCGCCTTGAAGATCCCCCAGGATGCGTCATAGTAGGTGTTGTAGTCGGCGAGGGACCCGTTCTCGTACTGGTTGTCGCCGAGCAGCAACACCGCGGAAGGATTGAGCGAGGTGATCAGGGTGGCCACATCAGCGTGGCGGCAGGGATTGGTGAGTTCGGAGTCTACCCCGCAGACGGCGTCCCCGGTGGCAAGAATCGTCGGGTCCGAAGCAGGACCGGGCTGGATCTCGGGGGTGGGCACGACCTGGTCCTGCACCCCGGTCGGGGCCCCGGCCTCCTGGCACGCGGCGAGGACCAGGCTCAGCAGCGCGGCCACCGTGGTGGCAATCGGGACGATGCGAACTCTGGGCATGGCCGGACTTTCGGGCATGAGGGGCGTGATGGTCAGCCGCGGATTACAGGCCGACGCGCCTCGGCTTGGTCACCGAGGCTCTCTCGCGATGATACCCTGAATCAGCCGGAAGGCAAGGCACGCTGGAGGGATCTGGAAGAACGCCGGCACCCACCCCTGGCTCATCACCCCCCTCCAAAAGGAGCCACCGCTCTCAGGGCGGGCCACCGAGAGCGGGGTGCGCTCGCCGGGAAAGGTCGATCCCAGTCAGCCTGACCGTCGATCGAACCTCAGTCCCGGCCGGGGGTGCCAGGTCCACAGGGGCAATCGATATTGACTTTGCGGCACAGAGTACTCTATACTAGGGAACCCCAGACCCTGACGGGACCACCCCGATGACATCGACCGCCCAACGCATCCGCAACTCCCTCCACGATCCTGCGGCGCTGGAGGCGCTGTACCGGCTCAACAGAGAGTCGTTCCGCAGCGCCCTGGAGGAGGTGGCCCAGGCCGTTCCGGAATCGCCAGCCGTGCGCATCTGGCAGGCCCGGATTCACTACCGCCCTGCCACCCGGAACGGGGTGGACCAGCGGATATCGTACGCCGTCGGGATCGGGATTGTCCTTGCCGCGCTGATCCGGGTCCCCGCCCTCTGGCTCGGCGAGGAGTGGTACTACCCGCGCCTGGCACCCTCGCTGGTTATCCTGGCGGTGGCGGCCTACTTCTGGTTTGAGGGACGAGACCGGCGAACGCTGGTCACGGGAATCGTGCTGGCGGGAATCGTTGCCCTGACCGCCACCCTGCTGCCGGCCACGGTGATCGACGGCCAGGTCGAGTACTCCGACTCGGTCAGCATGGCGCTGGTGCACCTGCCGATCCTCTGCTGGGTCTTCCTCGGGTTCACCTTTACCGGACCCAACTGGCGTGACCCCGAACCGCGGGTCCGCTTCATCCGCTACAATGGCGAGCTGCTGATCCTGGGCACCCTCGTGGGCCTTGGCGGCATCGTCTTCAGCATGATCACGGTGGCGCTCTTTGACCTGGTGGTGGACCAGCCGGAGGAGTGGTACTTCCGGAATATCGGGGTGATCGGCGCCGCCGCCGTGCCACTGGCCGCAACGTACCTGTACGATGTGGTGTTCCAGCGGCGCACCGGCATTGCATCGGTCCTGGTGCGGATCTTTGCGCCGCTCTTCCTGCTGATGACCCTGACCTACCTGACCGTGGCGCTCCTGGGCGGGCAGAACCCGTTCGTGGATCGTGAGTTCCTGATCACCGTGAACGGCCTGCTGGTCCTGGTGCTCGGCATGACGGGGATCTCGATTGCGGAGCGGGGGGAGGGATCCCGCGTCGGGTGGGTGGACCACGTCAACCTGGCGCTGCTGGCCGTGACGCTGGTGATGGACCTGCTGGCGCTTTCGGCCATCGTCTTCCGAGTCGCCTCATACGGCTTCACGCCCAACCGGGTGGTGGTCCTCGGCGCCAACCTGGTCATCCTGGTCCATCTGGCCATCATCTGTCGCGCGCAAGCGAGATTTGCGCGCAGGACTTCGGGAATGGGGGAAATCCGCCAGGCAGTCACCGGATACCTGCCAGCCTACGCGGTCTGGGCGGCGATCGTGGCGTTCGTGCTGCCGTTCGTCTTCGGGTTTGCCTGATCGGGCAGGAGTCGCCGGTCGCAAGATACACACCTTCAGCCCCACGCAAGGCTGACCGGAACGGCCCGATGCGGTGACCTGACCTTCGTCAAGCTGTCGCCGCTGGAGGACCTGCCCAGAGGCCCCGGCTACCCTGGCGCCCGCAGAGCCTCTTGACCCTATACCATCGTATAGCTCCTATACTCACTCCATGGATCCCCGGAGCCCCTGCCCTGCCCTGATTCGCATTGGCGAACTCGCCAAGGCCACCGGTACGACCGTCCAGGCCATTCGATACTATGAGCGGCAAGGGCTGATTCAGCCGGCGGCGCGCAAGGCGTCAGGGTACCGGGCGTTCGGGAGGGAGACGATCGAGGCGGTGCAGTTCATCCGCCATGCCCAGACAATCGGCTTCAAGCTCGCGGAGATTGGCGAACTCCTGCGGCTCAGGCGCCAGGTCGCGTCGGTGGGATCGAGGGGGAAAGATGAAGTCCGCCAGGCGGTCCAAGCCAAGCGGGACGACGTGGCTCGAAGGATTCAGCAGCTCCAGACGGTCCAATCCACGCTGGATGGCTTGCTCGGCGTCTGTGACCAGATGTGCCGGGGGACCGACCGGCCCGACGAGTGCCCGATTTTCGAGGCGATTGATCACGCCGTTTCGCCGGGCTTGATCGCCCCGGCGGGGCGGACCGGCGGGAAAGGCAGGCGGGCCAGGCCTGCATCCCATCACCCTTCACGATGAGGAGAGATCCGATGTCGACCGATTGCGG
>Ga0163144_10008659_pt1 | contig 21989 bp, 16 predicted proteins | sample OliLak19BULKMAT1_FD_123175 | JGI IMG/M metagenome (GOLD analysis project Ga0163144, IMG submission 123175) | Freshwater microbial mat bacterial communities from Lake Vanda, McMurdo Dry Valleys, Antarctica - Oligotrophic Lake LV.19.BULKMAT1 | ecosystem: Environmental > Aquatic > Freshwater >... | reverse complement strand
TGGGCGTGGGGTCGAAGCCGTTGGGCACGGCGATGAGGTCGGCGCGCAGCGTGGCGAGCGTGGAGGTCATCGGCAGCGTGATCTGATCGTCGAGCCAGCCGGGAATGCCGCGCGCGGTGAGGGCGTTGATGGTTGCGTTCGTCGGGCCGAACGTCGCCTGGGTGAGGAAGCGCGCGGCGTCGGTTGGCGTGGGCGAGGTGGGTGCGCTGGCGGCAAGGGCGGGCGGCGCTGCGGGCGCGGTGAAGGCGGCGGAGCCGCGGGTCGGCAGGAGGGAGGAGTGGAGTTCGCCGCTGGGAAAGCGCGCGGTGTCGATCTGCACGGAGATGTCGCCGGTGAGTAGCGCCGCGACGATTTCGCTGGTCGAAAGCGGGCCGCTCGGAGCGAAAATCCATGGGACGCCGCTGACCTGGCCGCGCGCGAGGTTGAGCACGAAAGTGCCATTGCCACCGGTGGCGCCGAGGACGAGGTGAGCGCCGGTTTGCCCGGAAGAGAGATTGGAAAACGCGACGCTGACAAAGCCCGTGTTGGTGTTGGGATCGAAGAGGACGGTGGCGTAGCCGTAAGCGGTGGAGGAGGCTTCGGCCGAGCGAAGACTGGAGTAAAAAAGCCGCGGCGACTGGCCGAACGCGGGCGCGGTGCCCGTGGTTGCCGTGATGTCGTAAACCTCGATGAGGGCAATGCCGGTGCTGGTGGCGCCGTTGCCGGCGAGTTGAACCGTGTAGGAGCCGGGGCTGACGTTGACGATGACGGCAGTGTCGATGGCGCCGGAGGCAAAGGCGCCGGCCTGCGAGGCGGCGAACGTGAGCGGGGCGGCGCGGCCATTGGCGAGCGCCGCGGCGACCTCGTTGCCGGCGGAATCGAGGACGGTGAGCTTGGGATCGGCGAGCGCGCCGGCGACGCCGAAACCGCTCAGCGCGGGGCCGATGCCGCGCACGAGGAGCTTGCGCGTGCCGGCGCCGGGCGCGAGGCCGAAGCCGGCCACCGCGAGATTGCCGCCGGTGCCGACCTGGAGGCGGGTGGCGATGTTGACGAGCTGACCACTGCCGGCGACGTCGTAGATTTCGAGAAGGGCTACGCCTGTATTCGAATTTCCAGCACCGGAAATCTGCGCGGTGTAGGCGCCGGCGCGCAGCGTGGCGACGAGGACGGCATCCCGACTTCCGGTCGTCAGCGGAAACGCGCCGACCTGGGCGGCGGTGGCCGCGTCGGCGCTGGCTCAGTTGTCATTCGTGGCGATGATGGCACCGCGGGAGTCGAAGAGGTTGAGAACGGGATCGGTCAGCGTGCCGGTGACGCCGAAACCCGCGAGGCCGAGGCCGATGGCGCGGACGAGCACGGTCTTGCCCGCGCCGCCGATGACGAAGCCGCCGACGAGCTGATTGTCGCCGGTGCCGACCTGGCCGCGGGTCGAGATGTTGGCGAGGCGCGCGTCTTGGGCGTGAAGGCGAGGGGCGGAAACGAGAGCGAGCAGGGCGGCGGCGCAAAGCGAGGCAGCGATCGCGGGGTGGAAGCGCGGAAATTTCATGCGGGGCTGGAGCCCGAACCGTAGGTAGCGTGAGCGGGGTTGTCGCGGAAAATGTGTCGGGGCGCGGCGGTGTGGTTGCCGACGGAACGGGAAGCCGTTCCGCTACGAGCCAGAAACCGGCGGCTTGGGGTCAAGCCGCTCCAGCTTTTCAGACGAAGCCGAGATTGGGCTTCGCGAAGCGGCCGATGTTGGGGAAGGCGACGCTGAGGTTGGTGGGACTGACGCCGAACCAGGAAGCGAGGGTGGCGCCGTATTCGTCGACGCTGGTGGTGGGGATCCAGCGGCCGTTGCTCGTGTCGTCGGGTCCGCCGATGGTGAGCGTGGGCATGCGGCCGTAGATGTCGCCGCCCTTGACGGCGCCGCCGAGGATGAGGTGGTGGGCGCCCCAGCCGTGGTCGGAACCGTCACCGTTGGAGCCGTAGGTGCGGCCAAAATCGGAGGCGGTGAAGGTGGTGACGCGGTCCGCGCAGCCGAGCTCGACGGTGGTGTTATAGAACGCGTTCATCGCCTGGCTGACCTGGCGCAGGAGGTCGGCGTGCGCGCCGAGGGCCCTGTCCAGGTCGTCGACCTGGTCGGCGTGAGTATCCCATCCGCCGATACGCGCGAAGAAGACCTGGCGTTTCAGGCCGAGGGTGCTGGAGACGCTGATCAGATAGGCGATGGCTTTGAGCTGGTTGGCGAGCGTGGTGTTGGGGAACGTGGTGGCGAAGGCGGGGGCACTGGAGAGCACGCCGCCGAGGAGCTCGCTCGTCTCGATCGCATCCTTGGAGAGGCCGCCGAATGCGCTCGCGAAGAGGTTGGTGTTGGCGCTGGCGAAGAGTTCCTTTTGCGCGGCGTAGCGGGCGGGGTTGTTGCCGCCGGTGGTGCTGTTGAAGACGACGGGGCCGCCCTTGGGTGCGGCGGCGGAGGCGGGGTTGACCGAGAGCTGGGTGACGCCGCCGTCGCCGACCTGGAAGTTGTTAAATCCATTCAGCGAAACGGACATCGAGACCTTGCTGTCCTTTTCGTTGAGCGAGTTCAGCAGCTCGGCGGTGCGGCCGCCCCAGCCGTTGTTGAATGGGCGATCGGGCACGGAGCTCTGCCACTGGACCTGCTGGTCGTTGTGGGAGAAGAGCTGCGGCGGGAGCTTCACGCTCTTGGCGTTGTATTGGGTCTTGGTGGTGGGCTCCGCGAGCGAGCCGACGTTGGCGAGGAGCGCCATCTTGCCGGAACCGAAGAGGCTGTGCATCTCGGCCAGGCTGGGATGCAGCGCGAACGTGCGGCCGTCGGAGGTTTTGGGTGCGAGCGTGAGCAGATTGCTCTGTGGGATCGCGAGGACGGAGCGGGCGGCGGCGTAGGCGGCGTAGCCGCTGCCGGCGGGGACGATGAGATTGGAGGCGTCGTTGCCGCCGTTGAGGAAGATGCAGACGAGCGCCTTGTAGTCGGAGGGCACGGCGGCGGCGGTGGCGGGCGCGGACGAACCGGAGGAGAGGCTGGCGGCGGCGGCGGTGGCGCGGAGCTGCGTGAGCGCGGACAACATGCCGGTGGTGCCGACAGCGGCGCAGCACTGGCCGATGAAATTGCGACGGGTGGGATTCATGGGGGCGGGGGAGATTTGGTTTTTATCGTTCTCGTTCTTCGTAATCGTTCTTCGTTCTCCTGCCTTGGGATTATTCCGGAAGACGGAGCGGAGAGAACGAGAACGAGAACGAGAACGAGAACGATTACGAAGAACGAGAACGATGGGTCGGAGGGGTGGAGATTACCTTTGTGTCGCGCCGTCGGGGCTGGTGGCGACGAGGAGGACGGCGGTCTGGATGCGCTCGAGTTGCTGGGCGGCGGTGCCGGCGGGGATCGCCGTAACCGTAGGGGTGATACTTGCGCGGGTGGCGGCGGTCATTTGCCCGGCGGTCATCAGAAGACTGAGCCGGTCGAGGAGGGCGGGAACGTTGCCGACCAGCGCGAGCTCGGCGCTGTAGTTGGGTTGGAGCACCTTGGCGGCATTCGCGCCGCCACTGCCCGCGGCGACGAAAATCGCGTTGCGCAGGAAGTTCGCGGTGCTGATCGCGGTCGTGTCGTCGGTGATTTGGAACTCCGGGGCGACGAGACCGGCGGCGGCGAGGGGGCCGGGGAAAACGTAGCCGGGTTCGAAGAAGTTGAAGACGGACTGGGCGCGGAGGGGAGCTTGGGCGAGGCTGGTCTGCACGTTGTCCTGGTTGTTCCGACCGCTGCTGCTGGCGGCGTTGAAACTGCGCAGGAAGCCCGTGTAGCGGAGGAGGGGTTCCTTCAGCTTGCCGTAGCCGGGATCGTCGGTGACGGCGGGCGAGCGGGCTTCGTAATCGGTGAGAATAGCGCGGACGACGACGCCGAGGTCACCGCGGACACCGGAGCCGTTGTTGCGAAATTTTTCCGCGACGCGGTAGACGTATGCCGGGCTCGGGTTGTCGGTCACGAGGCGCTGAATGAGCTGCTTCGAGATGAACGACGGCGTGTTCTCGTGATTGAAGAGCGCATCGAGCGCGCGCTTGAGATCCTCGGTGCCGCCGAGATTCGCGGGGATGATCGTGCTGGTGACGGGCGAGATGTCCTTCGCGGCGGGCTCGTGGGCCACCGCATACATCATCATCGGATTGATGTAGTCGTTGGTGCTGCGGCGGAAGAGATTGATGTTGTTCGTCGCGTTCGCGGTGGTGTTGAAAAACGACCAGCCGGTGAAGACCTTCGCCATCTCCGTGATCGTGGTCTGGTTGTAGGTCGGGATGGGCAGGCCGTCTGTATCCAGTTTTAGGGTGCCGTCGGGCTGGAGCTGGATGAGGCCGATGGAGAAGAGCTGCATGACCTCGCGCGCATAGTTCTCGTCGGGGCTGGTGGTGGCGGTGGCCTTCTCGTTGCGGAGGTGGCTGAGGTAGAGGCCCATCACGGGGCTGAGCGTGACCTGCTCGAGCAGCGTGCGGAAATTGCCAAACGCGTTCGTCGCGAGGAGATCGTAGTAGCGCGAGAGCGGCTCGGTCATGTTGTTGCCGAACGGCACGTCGGACGTGACGAGGATCTGGCTGAGCGCGAAGGCGACGCGCTGACGGAGTTGGTCGGGCGCGGTGAGCGCAATCTGGAACCAGGCGCGTTGACGGAAGGCGAAGACGTAGGGGTTGTTGGTCGGGTCGAAATTGTCGATCGCGATGGCGGCGGTGCGCTCAGCCACCGTGGCGTTGCGGTGCGAGGTGTTGGCGAGCGCGATCTGCGCATCGATCCAGGCGTTGAGGTTGCCGCCAGTCAGGGCATCGATCTCGCTCTGCTTCGCGCCGAAGGTGGCTTGGGTCAGGAAACGCGCGGCATCGGTCGCGGTGACGTTGGTGACCGACACGGAGGGCGGGGCGGAGGGTGCGGTGAAAGTCTGCGAGCCGGTCGCGGTGAGGAAGGCGCCGCGCAGTTCGCCGGCGGGGAATTGCGCGCTTTCGAGGCCGACGTAGATCAGACCGCTGCGCAGCGCGTCGATGATCTGGGTGCTGGTGTAAGCGCCGGTGGGCAGAATGTTCCATTGCGCGCCGGTCACCTGGCCGGTGGGGGGAATCGGGATGTTCAGGACGTAATCGCCGGCCGACGTGCTGTTGCCGAGGAACAGGTGGATGCCGGTAATTCCCGAGCTGAGATTGGAGAACGACACATTGACCGTCGCGAGGGTGCCGCTCGCGCTCAGGACGATCGTGGCGAGGCCGCTGGCGGCGGAAGTGGTGGCGTTGCTGGCGGGCCGCAGCGTGGCGACGTAGAGCTGGCCTGGTGTGTCTGCGATGGATACGGTGCCGGAGACCGACGTGCCGAGGGTGTAGCCGGTGCCGGTGGCGAGCGTGAGCGTGACGGTTTCGGTGGGCTCGACGGTGGTGTCGGCGAGCGGTTGGAGCGGAATCGTGACGCTCGCGGCGCCGGCAGGAATCGTTACGGTGCCCAGCAAGCCCGGGAAATCGACGCCGTTGGTGGCGGTGCCGCTGACCCCATAGTTGACGACCAGCGGGGCGAAGGTGTCGCCGGCGCGGGTGATGACGAATTCGCCGCTGAGGGTGCCGGTCTCGTTGGAGGAGGTCTTGGTGGCGGCCAGCGTGACGATGGCGGGGCCGGCGGGAGTGACGTCGTAGACCTCGACGATGGCGACGCCGCTGGTGTTGTTCACGCCGCTGACCTGGATGGTGTAGTTGCCGGGCGCGAAGTCGGCGAGCAGGGCCGCATCGCGGCTGGCGGCGGCGAAATTGAAGGCGCCGTTCTGGGCGAAGGCGGTGCTGAGTGCGGCGGCGGTGGCGGCGCCGGTGCCGACGGGTGTGCTCCAGTTGTCGTTGGACGCGACGGTGGCGCCGGCGGCGTTGGTGACCACCATCGTCGGATCGGCGAGAACGCCGGTGACACCGAGGGGCGTGAGGGCCGGGCCGGCGGCGCGGATGAGCAGGCGGCGCGTGCCAGTGCCGGGCGAGATGACGAGGCCGGGGATGAGGATGTTGCCGCCGGTGCCGACCTGGGCGCGGGTGGAAATATTCGTGAGGCGCGCGCCGAGGGCGCCGACCTCGTAGACCTCGACGAGGGCGACGCCGGTGCCGTTGCCGACGCCCGAGACCTGGGCGGTATAGCCGCCGGGCGCGAGGGTGGCGACGAGGGCGGCGTCGCGGGAGCCGGCGGTCAGTTGAAACGCACCGACCGAGGTGAAGGTCGCGGCGGTGGCCAGCGTGGCGCTGCCGACGGCGGTGCCCCAGTTGTCGTTTTCCGCAAGCTTGGTGCTGCCGGAGAAGAGCTCGAGACGCGGGTCGGCGATTGTGCCGGTGACACCGAAGCCGGCCAGCGCGGGGCCGGTGGCGCGGATGAGGACGGTCTTGTTGCCGCCGGAGCCGATGTTGAAGCCGGTGATGATGATGTCGCCACCGGTGCCGACTTGGGCGCGGGTGGAGAGATTTGCGACGCTGGGCGTCTGGGCGGGGAGGAGGCTGGCCACGGCCAAGGCCAGGCTGGCTAAACGCAGGATTTTCATGCGACGCAGAGGTGGGTTGTGGGGGGGCGGCAAGACGCGGGGAAGAGCGTCGGGGGAAGAGACGCGATCAGCGAGGGGTAAGTGACCGGCGGCGGGAAATTACTTACGGGCGGCGGCGATGTCGCGAAAAATTTACGAGGGAGTGGACGAGGCGTTTGAGCGGCGCCGCATGCGGCGGCGACGGAACGGAAAGCCGTTCCGCTACGGAACGGAAAGCCGTTCCGCTACGGAACCGAAAGCCGTTCTGCGACGGAACCGAAAGCCGTTCTGCGACGGAACGGAAAGCCGTTCCGCTACGGAACCGATCGGTCTATCGCACGGTGCGGAGCTGCACGCTGTCGACGAGGCGGTCCTGCGCGAGGATGTCGGTGGCGACGACGATCTTGTCGCCGGGGGCGACGCGGCCGCTGCGGCGGAGGAGGGCGATGGCGCTCTCGATCGTCTCATTGGGATCGGAGGCGAGCTTCATCAGGAACGGCTCGACCGCGCGCAGAAGGCGCAACTGCCGGAAGACCTCCGGCGCGGGCGTGAACGCGAGGATGGGCGAGCGGGCGGGCCGCAGCAGCGCCAGGCCCTGGGCCATGAACCCGTGGCGCGTGAACGTGATCAACTTGGAGTTGGGCAGCTCGTTCGCGAGGATGACGGCGGCGTGCAGCACCTTCATGCGCTCGCCGGTGAACACGGCGGACTCCTCCCATTCGTCGTCGGCCTCGCGCTCGATGCGGCGGGCGATCGTATCCAGCATCGTGACACACTCGAGCGGGTATTTGCCGATGGTGGTCTCGCCGGAGAGCATGACGCAGTCGGCGAGCTCGTAGACGGCGTTGGCGACATCGGTGATCTCGGCGCGCGTCGGCACGGGCTGCGAGATCATCGATTCGAGCATGTGGGTGGCGACGATCACGGGCCGGCCCTGGGCGAGGCAGGCGCGGACGGCGCGGCGCTGGATCACGGGCAGCTCCTCGAACGGGCACTCGATGCCGAGATCGCCGCGGGCGACCATCAGGGCGTCGCACGCCTGGACGATCTCGTTGAGGTTGGTGATGGCGGACTGGTCCTCGATCTTGGCGATGATTTTGACGCGCGATTTCTTCTCGGAGAGGAAAGCGCGGAGCAGCTCGATGTCCTTCGCCTCCCGCACGAACGAAAGCGCGAGAAAATCGATGCCAGCCTCGAGGCCGACGGTGGCGTCGGCGCGATCCTTTTCCGTGAACGACGGCAGGTTCACCTTCACGCCCGGGAGATTGATGTGGCGGCGCGACTTCAGCTCCCCGGGAATCAGCACGCGGCAGCGGATGCGCGCCTCGTCCTTCTCGAGCACCTCAAGGCGGAGGAGGCCGTTGTCGACGAGGACGGTGTCGCCCACCTTGATGTCGTTGACGAGGTCCTTGTAGTTGACGTCGACGGAGCGGATTTCCTCGCCGCCGCCGCGGCCGACGCTATCGGCGGGCTTCACGGTGAAGTCGAAGATTTCGCCCGCCTTCAATTCCAGCGGCACGGTGAGATCGCCGGTGCGGATCTCGGGTCCCTTGATGTCCATCATGATCGCGACATCGCGACCGACGCGCTCGCTGACGGTGCGGATGCGGGCGATGACCGCGCGCGTCCAGTCGTGTTTGGCGTGGGCCATGTTGAGGCGGACGATATCGGCGCCGGCGCGGAAGAGTTGCTCGAGCATCGCCTCGCTCTCGGTGGCGGGGCCGAGGGTGAAGATGATTTTGGTGCGGCGGATCGAATCGGGAGCGGTCATGGGCAGGCGATGTGGTGCAGGAAACGCGCCGGGCGCGCAAGCGTGGGGGGCTGTCATCCCTTGCGATTCCCTCCTCGGATTTTCCGTGCAGGTGGGGACGATTCGGTTACAACGCCGAGCCCATGGGTTCGTCGCCAGCTTCGTCGGGGGGGAACGGGAAAGCGCCGCTGGTGTTGCCGCCGGGCTACGGCGCGCGGCGCGGGCTCAACTGGGGCGTGGTGGGGTTCATGTATACGAGCTTCTACATGTGCCGCTACAACATCTCCATCGCGAACAAGTCCATTTCGGACGAGTTCGGGCTGACGAAGGAGAACATGGGGGACATTCTGGCGGCGTTCTTCTACGCCTACGCGTTTGGCCAGGTGCTGAACGGATTGCTGACGGATCGGCTGGGCGGAAAGAGGGCGCTCTTGATCGGAGCGGGCGGGACGATTGTGGCGAACATCGCCTTTGGGGCGGCTTCGTTCATGGGGATGCTGTGGCTCTTCACGCTGCTCTGGGGCTTCAACGGCTACTCGCAGGCGTTCGGCGCGCCGGGCTTCATCAAGCTCAATGCCTCGTGGTTCAGCCAGACCGAGCGCGGCACGTTCGCGGGCGTATTCGGATTCATGATCAATCTGGGGCGCGTGGCGATCAACCAGCTCGGGCCGGCGTTGTTGGCGGGCTTCGTGTTTCTGGGGATGTGGCACATTCCGCCGCAACACTGGCGGATGCTCTTCTACGTGCCGGCGGGCATCGCGGCGGTGGTGGCCGTCGCGCTGGTGATTTTCGCGAAGGACACGCCGGAGGAGGCGGGCTTTCACCATGTCTACAAGGGCGAGGCCGATCACGACGATCAGTCCGTGCAGGCGAGCATGAAGGACGTGTTCCTGCAGATCGTGACGAACAAGTTCGTGTGGATCATGGCGGCGGCCTACTCGTGCACGGGGGCGGTGCGCCAGACGATCGACCAGTGGTTTCCGCGCTACATGCAGGACGCGCACAAGCTCGATCTGAACTCGGGGCTCTTCCTGATGGTGGGCTTTCTGATTCCGTTCGTGGCGTCGGCGGGATCGTTCATCTCGGGCTGGATCTCGGATCATCTCTTCGGCGGCCGGCGCGCGCCGGTGGCGGCGGGGATCTATTGCCTCGAAGTCGTGGTGATTCTCGTCGCCTCGCAGCTCCGGGGCGCCGTGCCCATCGCGATCGCGTTTGTGGCCGTGGCGTTCACCGTGAACTCGACGCACTCGTTGCTCGGGCCGGCGGCGGCGATGGACATTGGCGGGCGGAAGGCGGCGGCCTTCGCTTCCGGCTGCATCAACTCCTTCCAGTATCTCGGCGCGGGCGTCGCGATGCAGATCCTGGGTCGGCTGCTGGAGCGGACGGGCTACACGTATTTTTTCTACTTCATGATCCCGTGGGCGGTGCTCGGCGCGATCCTGATGTTCTCGATGGCCGGCCAGCGGAATCTGCGAAAGGGATAAAACGGTCACGCCAGCTCGTAGAACGGCGTCGTCTGGCCTTGCTCGACGATCGAAAACTCGCAGGCGGTCATGGTGCCGCGAATGGCGGCGAAGGCGGTCTCGACGGCCACGCGGGAATTACACTCGCGCGAGAGGTGGGTGAGATAAATGCGGCGCCAGCGCGGGCTCGCGACGGCGGCAAGTAACTCGCAAGTCGCGTGGTTGGAGAGATGGCCGTGCCGGCCGCTGATGCGCTGCTTGAGCGACCACGGGCGGCGCGTGTCGTTTTTCAATAATTCCGGGCAATGGTTCGCCTCGACCACGACAACATCGCACTCGCGGATGCACTCGTGGATGTTGAGCGGCGCGTGACCGAGATCGGTGAGCCAGGCAATCGAGCGGCGCGGCGCGAAGAGATCGCCATCGTGGCCGGTGGTGAAACGGAAGCCGACGGGGTCCTGTGCATCGTGCGGCACGGCGAAGCTCTCGATGACCAAGTCGCGAAACACGAAACGCGACCCCGTCTGGAAAACCTGCCAGTCGGGCCGGTGCTCGAGCCCGTTTTGCACGGCGCGGGCGGTGGCGGCGTTGGCAAAAATCTTCAGATTCGGGAATTTTTTCAGGCCATCGATCGCACCACAATGGTCGCTGTGCTCGTGGGTCAGGAAGACGGCGTCGACGCGGTCGAGCGATTCGCCGATCGCGGCGAGCATCTGGCCGAGCCGGCGCGCGGAGAAACCGGCATCGACCAGCACCCGCGCACCTTCGGTGACAAGCAGGGCCGCGTTGCCCGAGCTGCCGGTGCCGAGGATACTGAAGCGCATCGCCATGTGGTGCCTGCGTTGAAGCGGGGCCCGCGTCACGCGCCAACAAGAAAACGGCGCGGTCCGCTTAACTCGCGGAGTCCCTCGCGCCTGCCCGCTTTTAATGCCGGGGAGCCGCCGCCGTCACTCCCCTGCGAACCACTTGTCCAAACTGTGGTCTGTTGTGACTCGCACTCCAGTGCGGTCCACTTCACTTTTCTGCTTATGCTGCCCCATCCTCCGTTGACGGAGCATTACCCGACCCCCGAGGCGAAACCCGCGTTTGTGAATCGGCTCTTCGACGCCGGCGCCAAACACTACGACGGCGTCGTCGACTGGGGCTTTTTGCGCAGCGGCGCCTATTACCGGCGCTGGGTGCAGCAGCGGCACGGGTTGAAGCCAGGGATGCGCGTGCTCGATGTCGCGTGCGGCACCGGGCTCGTCGCCGTGGGGGCGGCCCAGATCCTCGGCGGCGCGAAGGACATCACGTGCCTCGATCCGAGCGAGGGCATGCTGGCGGTGGCGCGGAAAAAACTGGCGGCGACCTTTGTGCAGGGGCGGGCGGAGGCGCTGCCGTTTCCCGACAACAGCTTCGATTTTCTCACGATGGGCTACGCGTTGCGGCACGTGACGGATCTGGAGGCGGCGTTTCACGAGTATCGGCGCGTGCTGCGCCCCGGCGGCAAGGTGCTGATCCTGGAGGTGACGAAGCCCGCCGGCCGCTGCGGAAATTTCTTCTTCCGGCTGTATTTCGGCCGCATCTATCCGACGCTCACCCAGCTTTTCACGCGCAGCCGGGACGCGCGCGACATGATGCGCTATTATTGGGAAACGATGGACGCCTGCGTGCCGCCGGCCAGCGTGCTCGAGGCGTTGCGCGCGGTGGGATTTGCCCAGGTCGATCGGATCAAGATGGGCGGCATTTTCAGTGAATACTCCGCGGTGAAACAACCGTCATAGCCGCCAGCGGAACCTCCCCCACGCTTCGCTTGACCATTCGCCCCCGTCCCTCCTCCGTCATGCCTCCTTCAACCGCCACGATGCCCGATCCCCTCGCCGCCCGACTGAAGGTGCTGATCGTCGAAACGCTGAAGCTCGATGATGTGCGCCCCGCTGACATCCCCGAGGACGAAGCGCTCTTCGGCTCGCCCCGCTTCGGCCTCGACTCGATCGACGCGCTCGAGCTGGTGCTGCAACTCGAGAAGGAGTTCGGCGTGAAAATCGGCAGCAGCGAGGAATCGCGGCAGGCGCTCGCGAGTGTCAGCGCGCTGGCGGCGTTTATCCGCGCCCGCCAGTCCGCCTCCACGACGTGAGCCGCGCGGCCGGATGAGTCCGACCGCCGATCCATTGTCCACGCGGATTGTCGCGTGCGAATGCCTGACGCCGCTCGGTGACGCCGCGGCCACGACACGCGCGCTGCTGGCCGGCCGGGTGGCGCTGCAACGGCACCCGGTGCTCGGCCGCGACGGCGGCGACGCCGTGCCGCTCTCGCTGTTGGCCGGCACGATGGACGAGACCCTGCCGCCGCGCTGGCTCGCCGACCTGCGCGGTCTGGTGCAAAAAATCCCCGCGCCTTCCTGCGGCGCAGCGTGGGGCGGGGGGCGCGCCCCCGCGATCGTGACGAGCAGCAATTTCGGCGTCGGCAGCCTCTATGCGTTCATGCGGGACCGCGACGCGCGGCACCTGCGGCATGGGCCGCCGTTCGCGACGGTCGAGCTGCTGCAGCGCGAATTCGGGTGGGGCCCGCACGTGACGACGTTCTCGCACGCCTGCGTGACGGCGCACCTCGGGCTCGCGCATGCGGCGCGACTGTTGCAGGCGGGAATGGCCGACGAGGTGCTCGTGGTCTCGTTCGATTTCGTGAGTCCGTTCGTGGCCGGGGGATTTCACAGTCTGAAGATTCTCAACGGCACGATGCCGGCGCCCTACGCGGCGCGTGAGATCGGCGCCATCGGCCTCGGCGACGGCGCGGCCTTCGCGGTGCTCGCGCGGGGCGGCGAGGGCGGCGGAGCGACCGGTGGTTTTCAGATCGAGGCGCACGCGCTCTACAACGAGATGCACCATTTCACCAGCAACGCGCCCGATGCCTCCGGCTTCGCCGCGTGCGCGCGCGGCATCGCGGGCGCGGTCCGGGGCCGGCGCGTGTGGGTGAAGGGGCACGGCACCGGCACGCTCGAGGCGGGCCGGCTCGAGGCGGAGACGATCGCGCGGGAATTCCCGGGCGCTCCCCTGGTGTCGTGGAAAGGCAGCCTCGGCCACACGCTCGGGAGCTGCGGCCTGGTCGAGCTCGCGATCGCGCTCGCGGCGCTGCGCGGCGGCGAGATTCCCGGCACGGTGGGCAGCAGCGGACCTTGTTTTTCGGATACGGTGGCGCTCGCGCCCTTTGCGGGCGGCGATTTCGACGCGGCCGTGCTCACGAGCAATGCCTTCGGCGGCGCGCACGCGGCGATGATCCTCAGTCACGAAGGCTGAGAAAACCCAAAACCCAAAACCCAATGACTAAAAACCAAACAGATCTCAGCCAGCCCCGATCCGTTTTGGCCGGTGGGTTTTGGAGTTTATTGGGCGTTTGGATTTTTGAGATTTGAGATTTTACCCGTGAAAGAGCGTTTCATCCATCACCTGCAGGTCGAGCGCCCGGTCGCGACCGAGACGGCGGTCGAGGCGCGCGCGCGGCTGGCGGAGAAGTTTCCGCGCAGCGCGCTGCGGCGGATGACGCACCTCGGCCTCATGCTCGGGTCGACGCTGGACGGCGTGGCGCTGACACCGGCCGACGCGCTCGTCTATGCGACGACGTATGCGGAGACGCGGGCGCTCGAGGAATTCCTCGCCAGTTTTCCGGGGGCGAGCCCGCTGCTGTTTCAGACCTCGATCCATCCGGGCGGCATCCAACAGGTGTTGATCGGCCGGCAGCAGCCGATCGGCCGGCTCTGGCCCCTCGCGGGCCGCGAGCGGATCGTGGAGCAGGCGCTGCTGGCGGCGCTGCTCGAGCCGGCGGAGCGCGTCGTGCTCGCCGGCGGGGAGGAGCGGGGCACGTGGTTGCACGAGCAGGGCATGGCGAGCGAGCGGGCATTTGCGTTTGGCATGATGCTGACGCGCCAACGCGAAGGCGCCGTGGGGCAGATCTCGCTCGTCGTTCCGCCTGCCGGCGGAAGCAGCGCGAACCGCCCGAAGACGGAACGGCCAACAGCAGCAGAGGATCCGTGCCCGGCGCTGCCCGCGTTTGCCGACGCGCTGGCGGAGCATCTTCCGCTTGCGTGGGGCGGGGCGGGCGGCAAATGGTCGCTCGCATGGCGATGAACGCGCTGCCCCTCACGAGCGTGGCTCACCCCAAGTTTCGGAATCCCGGCCCGACGTGGGGGTATGGCGCTCTCACGCAGGCGCAGCGGATCGTCCCGCGCTGGCTGCTGCACGTGCCGCTCGTGATCGGCACGTGGGCGGCGGTCGCGTTGCTGCCGATCCAGCGGTGGCACTCGCGCGCCTACCTGACGGGCATCCTCGGCCGGCCGGCGGGGCTGCTGGACGTGTGGCGGCATTTTTTCGCCTACCTGAAGTTTCTGCTGCTGCGGTTGCGGGTCGCGCGCGGCGTCGAGGCGCGCTGCGCACTCACGGCGGAGTATGCGGACGACTTCGAGGACCTGATGCGCTCCGGCGAGCCGGCGCTGTTTGGGACGTTTCATTTCGGTCACTCCGATCTGCTCGGCTTCCTGCTCGCGCGACGGGGTCGTCGCGTGGCGATGGTGCGGCTGCGCGTGGCCAACTCCGGCGACACCGAGCTGCTCGAGCGCCACTTCGGCGACGCGGTGTCGTTCATCTGGGTGAACGAGCCCGACAATCTCCTCTTCGCGATCAAATCCGCGATCGATCGCGGCGACTCGCTCGCGATGCAGTGCGATCGGATGTTTTCGTCGCGCACGGCGGCGTTTCATTTTTTCGGTGAGCGGCGGCTTTTCCCCTTCGCGATCTACCATCTCGCGGTGATGTTTCAGCGGCCGGTGATGTTCTGCATCGGGCTGCCCGATGGCCCGAGCGGCACGCGCGTCGCGCCGTCACCGCTCTTCCGGCCGGATCCCGCGCTCGATCGGACCGAGAACCTGCGGCGGGCCCACGCGCATTTTCAGGGCGTCCTCGGCCGGCTGGAAGACCTGGTGCGCCGGCATCCGTATCACTGGTTCAACTTCCTGCCGCACAACCCGGTCGCGCCCGCGGAGGCCCCGGCCGACGCCCGGAAAACGCCCGCAACTGCCGGAGTCGGCCGCGGTCCAAGCTGATTCCGCTTCGCCGCCATGCCGACCTCGTCGCCGACGCATCTCGTCCTTCTGCCCACCTACAACACCGGGCCGCGGCTGCGCGAGGTGATCGAAGAGGTCCTGCGGCACTGGCAGCCGGTGCTGGTGGTCGTGGACGGCTCCACCGACGGCAGCGAACGGCCCGTGCTCGAACTGGCGCGCACCGAGCCGGCCCTGCACGTCGTGGTGCTCCCGAAAAATTCCGGCAAGGGCGCGGCGGTGCTCGCCGGCTGCGCGTGGGCGCGCGCGCGCGGCTTCACGCATGCGCTGGCGATGGATGCCGACGGCCAGCATCCGGCGGCGAAGATCGCGGAGTTCATGACGACTTCCGCGCGCCGGCCGGAAGCGCTCGTCCTGGGCAGCCCGATCTTTCCCGCCAACATCCCGCGCGAGCGGCTGCACTGCCGCAAACTCAGCGTGGCGCTGGTGCGCTGGACGATTCTCGGCGAGGGCATCGACGACAACCTGTATGGGTTCCGCGTCTACCCGATCGCACCGCTGCTCGCGGTGCTGGGGCCGCGGCGGACGGGGCGTCGTTACGATTTCGATACGGAGGCGGCGGTGCGGCTGTGCTGGTCGGGCGTGCCGCCATTCAACGTGCGCGCGCCCGTGCGCTACTTCTCGCGCGCCGAGGGCGGCGTCTCGCATTTTCACTACGTGCGCGACAATCTCACGCTCGTGGGGATGCACGCGCGGCTGCTGGCGGAACTCGTGTTGTGCCGGTTCCCCGCCCTGTTGCAGCACCGGCGCCGCTGGAGCCACGCCGGCGGCGCGGAGCCCGCGCCGGCCGCCTTTGCCGCCCATGCCGCCGAGTAACGCCGCAACGCGATCGGCCGGGGGGGCGCGGCGTCCGCTCCGCCCCATGCTCGGCGCACTGGGCGCGCTGGCGCTCGCGCTGGCGTCGTGGGCGGAGGCCGCGGCGGGCGATGTCGCGATCGAGCCGGCGAACCGGCTGGCGCCGGATGCGCCGGCCTGGCGCGATCTCGCCGCGAAGTTTGCGCAGCAGCCGGACACACTCGCGGATTTCGAGGAGCAGCGCTTTTTCCCGTTTCGCCGGGAGCCGGTGGTGCTGCGCGGCGAGGTGCGGGTGTCCCAGGCGCGCGGGCTCAGCCTGCGCTACACGGCGCCGGAGGAACGCGTGATGATTCTGGATACGGCCGGGGTGTTGCTGCGCGACGCGGCCGGCCAGGAGACGCCGCCGGATGCGCGGGCCGCGGCGGCGAACCGCGCGCTGCTGCACGTGTTGCGGCTGGATTTTGCCGCGCTGGAAAAGGACTTCGAAGTCTACGGCAGGCGCGACGACCCCGCCTGGTCGCTGGCGCTCGTGCCGCGGGACGAAGGACTGCGCCGGAGCATTGGCAACATCTTCGTCAGCGGGGAGGCCACCTCGGTCCGGACGATCGCGCTGCGGCGCAGCGCCCGGCAGCACATCGACATCGCGATCACGACGCCGCGGGCGACGGCGGCGTTTGCGACGGACGAGGTGAAGAAGTTTTTTCGCTAAGGTGGGGAGGAGTTGCTTTGTGTGAGCCGGCTGCCGGTGATGGGCAGAATGATCGGTTATTGGTTATCGCCTATCGCTTATGGGGCGATTTTTTTGAGGATTTTCCAATGAGCGATAAGCACTAGCCCGGATATTTCATGCTCTACTCGCCAGCGACCCTACACGGTGTGCTCGGATCAGGTCTACCGATTCAGCCGTTTTGGCTATCCGGGCCAAGTGCAAAACCCCAAGCGGTTTTGCTTTCAGCCCGCATAGGACGCACGCTCCCGCAAGCTCACCGCCTGGCCGCCGACAAACGCCGGAAAAGGACGCAGAAAGCATGAAATATGCGGGCTAGCCGACAACCAATGCCCGCTCCGCCATGACTTTCCCCCAGCGCCGATGGCTCGGTTACGGTGTGCTGCTCGCCTGGGCGGCGATGGGCGCGGCGTGGCTGCTGCGGCTGGACTACGCGCGCGCGATCTCGACGGATGTCCTCGATCTGATTCCGGCCAACGAGCGCGATCCCGAGCTGGCGGTGGTGCGCGGGCTGGCGAGCGAGGCGGAGGCGCGGACGATGCTCTTCGTGTTGACCGGGGCCGCGGGCCAGCCGGCGCCGGTCGAGGCGGCGCGGCGTTTCGCGGCGGTGCTGGCGGCAGCGCCGGAGTTCACGCAGGCGATCGCGCTCGCCGATCCGGGCTGGCGCGAGGCGGCGGGGCGCGCGCTGTTCGATTTGCGCTTCACGCTGCTGTTTCCCTCGTGGCTGAGCACGCGCGCGGCCGGCGATCTGCCGGGCACGGCGGCCCGCGAGCTGAAGGCGTTTCTGGAGCGGCCGGAGGCGCTGGCGTTCCAGGATCTCGTGCCGGCGGACCCGCTGCTGCTGCTGCCCGGGGCGCTCGGGCGCATGAAACACGGGCTGGCGCTGATGGCGCCGGCGGGAGACGCGGGGCGTGCTGAGGAACTGAATACGGGGCTGGTGTGGGCGCAGCTCGCGGCGTCGCCGTTGAGCGAGGCGGGGCAGGGGCCGGCCTTTGCGGCGATCGCGCGGGCGGCGGCGGCGGTGGGCGCAGGGGTGGGGGGTGGGGCCGGCTCTCCGAGCCGGCCTGGTTGGAAAAATTACGAACGAGACGGGAGTGACGTGGCCGGGAACTCAGGCCCGCCCGGAGATCGGGCCCCACCCCCGGAGTCCGGGTTGAGCGTCGCGTTCACCGGCGTGAACCGGTTTGCGGCGGCGAGCCGGACGCGGATCGAACGCGAGGTTTCCTGGCTCAACGCGCTGTCGCTCGCCGCCGTGCTGGCGGTCGCGCTGATCTTCATCCACGGCGTGCATCGGGCGCTGCACCTCGTGCCGGTGGTGGCGTTTTCCGTGCTCGGGGCGTGGGTGGCGACGACCCTGGCGTTCGAGCGCGTGCACGTGATCGTGTTTGTGCTCGGCGCGCTGCTGACGGGGGTGGCGATCGACTACGGCTTTTACCTCTACATGCAGCCACCGGCCGGGCCGGGCGAAGACTACCCGGCGAAAGTGCGGCGGCTGGCGAAGCCGCTGATCGCGAGCTGTGCCACGACGGTGGCGGGTTTTGCGCTGCTGCTGTTTTCGGAGTTGCCGCTGATTCGGCAGCTCGGGGTGTTCGTCGGCGCGGGCCTCGTGTGCGCGCTGGGCGCGGCGGTGGTTTATTTTGCGACCGTCGAGAACGCGTTTCTCGAAACGCGAGCGTTTCGGGGCGGCGGAGCGCTGCCAGCGATCTGGCGGCGGCGGCTGCGGCTGGCGCTGATCGGTTGCTGGATTGCGGCGCTGCCGGGTCTCGCGCGGCTGACGTGGCGCGACGACATCCGGGAGCTCGAGATTCCGGCGCCGGCGATCCGGGCGGAGGATGCGCGGATCCGCGCGGCGTTTGGGCAGCGCGAGGACCGGACGGTCTTCATCACGCATGGGGCGACGCTCGACGAGGCGCGCGTGGCGCTGGGTGCGCTGGAACGCTGGCTCGGCGGGCGCACGACGATCGCGCATCTCGGCGCGGTGATTCCATTGCCGGCGGAACGTGCGGCGGCGGCCGCATTTTTCCGGGAGCACCCGGAATTTCCGGCGGCGTTGCGCGCCGCGCTGGCGGCGGAGGGTTTCAGCGTCGAGGAGTTCGAGCCGTTCTTTCAGGCGTGGGCCGAGCAGGCGGCGCGCCCGCCGGTGAACGCGATCGACGCGGCGGTGCGGCCGTTGCAGGCGGCGCTGCGCGGGCCGCTCGGACTCCTGCTGCACACGGGGAAGAACCGGAGCTGGTTTGTGTCGGTGGCGCGCGACGGGACGGCCGGGCTGACACCGCCCGCGGAGACGCAGACGGTGACGGCCAGCCAACTCCAGTCGCTCAACCGGCTGTTCGCGAATTACCGCGCGTCCGCGCTGCGGCTGAGCCTGGTGGGGCTGGCGATCGTGGGGCTCGGAGTGCTGCTGACCTATGGGGTGCGCGACGGCATCCGGATTTTTGCGATTCCGTGCGGCGCGTGTCTCGGCATCTTCGGGCTCTTCGGCTGGATCGGCCAGCCGCTGAATCTGTTTCATCTGCTCGGTGCGTTTCTCGGCGTGTGTCTCACCCATAACTACTCGATCTTTTCGGCGACCTCGGCGTTGCGCCACGAACCGCCGCCGGTGTCGGTGCGGCTCTCCGCGCTCACCACGGCGACGTCGTTCGGCGTGCTGGCGCTGAGCGGAATTCCCGTGGTGCGCGCGCTGGGGGTGACGGTGGCGGCGATGGTGATCGCGGCACTGGTCGTAATCGAGTTGGAGCATCTGTCACCGCTGGCAAAAAAGGCGGAAGCATGAGCGGACAACTGCACGAAACCTGGCGGAAAACGCTGCGACGCAGGGGTGACGCCCACGCCGTCGCCGAAGCCGCGACCGGACGCACGGCGAGCTTTCGGGAACTCGAGGCGGGCGCGGCGGCGTTTTCCTTCGACGCGACCGCGCTGCGGGGCCGGGCGGTGGTGTTCGCGCTGCCGAACGGCATTCGCTGGCTCGGGTTTTTCCTCGCGCTGCAGCGGGCCGGCGCGGTGGCGGTGCCGCTCGATCCGGCGGAGCCGGCGGCGGCGCAACGCGCGATCGCGGAGTCCTTGCGGGCTGGATACTGGTGGGACGGCCACACGCTGGTGGCGTTGCCGCGCGCGCGGCGATTCCGCGATCCGGCGACGTGCCTGATCAAGTTGACGTCGGGGACCACGGGCCGGCCGCGGCCGCTGGTGTTCACGGCGGGGCAGATGCTGGCGGATGCGCGGCAGGTGACGCGCACGATGGGAATTCGGCCGCGCGATTTGAATTACGCCCTGATCCCGTTCGGCCACTCGTATGGATTGGGCAATCTCACGCTGCCCCTGATCGCGCAGGGTGTGCCGCTGGTGTGCGGCGCGGCGCCGTTGCCGCAGGCGATTGCGGCGGATTTCGCGCGCTGGCAGCCGACGGTGCTGCCGAGCGTGCCGGCGGTATTTCGCGCGCTGGTGGCGGCCGACGTCGCGCGCGAGGCGTTCGCCAGCCTGCGGATGGCGATCTCGGCGGGCGCGCCGTTGGCGCCGGAAACGGCGCGGGCGTTCGCCGCGAAGTTCGGCCGGCGGATCCACGCGTTCTACGGCTCGAGCGAGACGGGCGGCATCGCCTACGATCGCATGGGCGCGGCGACACTCGCGGGTGGCGTCGGCCGGCCGCTCCTCGGGGTGAGCGTGCGCGCCGGGCGCGGCGGCAGGATCGAGGTGAGCAGCGCCGCCGTTTTCACCTGGGGCAACCGCCGGCAGGCGCGCGGACGGGGGCGGTGGTCGCCGCCGGATCAGGCGGCGCGGGATGCGCGCGGCGGCCTGACGCTGCTCGGGCGGCGCGGCACGACGGTGAAGCTCGGCGGCCGGCGGCTGAATCTGGGCGAAGTCGCGGCGCGGTTGCGTCAAGTGGCGGGGGTGCGCGACGTGTGGGTGGGCGTGAGCGGTGGCGGCGAGCCGGTTTTGGGCGCCGCGGTGGTGACCTCGCGCTCCGCGACCGAGGTCCGGCTGGCGCTGCACGACGCCATCGCGGGCTGGAAGATTCCGCGGCGGTGGGCGGTGCTCGCGGAATTCCCGCTCACGGCGAGGGGAAAAACGGATACGCGGGCGCTGCACGCTGCGGTGTTTGGGGCGAGGTAGGGCGAGGCGTTGGTCGCCGGGCCGCCTTCGCGTCTCCGTGCCTTCGGACGGAAGCGAAAGCGCTTCCGCTACGCGCCACGGCACGCCGGCCGGCGTCGGCCCTACAACGTCAGCACCGCTTCGATTTCCACCAGCAGATCGGACCGACAGAGATCGGCGAGCAGGTAGGTCACGGTATCGCCGGGCCGGAGGAAATGGTCGTCGAGATCGTGGCTCACGTTCGCGAGATCGCGCGCGTGGCGGATGTAGACCTTGAGGGTGCGCTCCCAGCCGTCGGCGGCGCCGAAATCGGCGCCGGCCCCGGTGGTGGCGGCGATGATGTGGAGATTTTCGCGCGTGCAGGCGAGTTGCCCCGCGAGATCGCCGACGGCGATCGTGGCGTGACCGCGGATGGCGGCGGTGCCGGAGACGAAGAGCTGACGGCGGGCGGCGCGATCAACGAGGGTCGCGCGCGAGAAACTGGGCGGGCGCGGGCCGTAGTCCGCGGGGTATTCGAAGGCGGGCACCTGCCGCGGATTTTCAAAATGGCGCGGCGCCGCATCGCCGGCGAGGAAGGCGATGGCGAGTGGGCCGGGATTGGCGCCGACGGCGGAGGCGGCGGGAAGCTGGCGTTGATAGCCGACGCCAAACTGCTCCTCGAAGGCCACGCTGCGGCCGCGGCAAAACCGGCGATAATTCTCGAGCCCGGCGTGGACGGCGTTGATCCCCGGCACGTAATTCCAGACGCGGTAAAGCCGGCGGCCGCGGGTCGCGGCGAAGAGTTGCCGGTAAAGATCGCGCGCGGCGGTCTCGAGATCGGTGTCGGGCGCGGCGACGGCCAGACCGGCGGTCTCCGTGCCGGCGTCGAACATCACGCAGCCGTGACGCGTCTCACTGGCCTGGCTCGTCTGCAGCAGCACCTCGTCGGGCGCGCCGCCGAGCACGGGTAGCCCCACTTCGAGCGTAGCGGTGCAACCGGTGCGATCGATGCGCGCGGCGGAGGCGCCAAAAATTACCCGGCACGCGGAGCGCAAGGAGGACGGAGGGGCAAGAATGGTCGATTCCGGACGAAGCATGCGGAGAGGCGAAGGAGCGTGGACGATCCCTTTGTCCCAAATTAGGGGCATCCGTTCATTCTTTTCGACCCCAATTTTGCGCACAGGCGCTAGCCCGCATTTTTCACCCTCAAACTGATTCTGGCCCACGTCCCACCTCGAAGATCTCACCTCTCCGGCGCGCGTTTCGAGTTCATGCGGGCTAAATCAAAACCGCCAGGCGGTTTTAAGCTTTTAGCCCGCATAGGACGCACGCTCCCGCACGCTCACCGCCTGTCCGCCGACAAACGCCGGAAAAAGGACGCAGAAAGCATGAAATATGCGGGCCAGCAGCCTGTCGGGCTTCGGGTTTGGAAACTCGTTTTCGCCCGCATATTTGGATGGAACCGAATGTTCCGCCTCCGACATGCTGCTAAGTCAGCGCTGCGCGCTGAACCCCCCCCAATTGAATTTTTCCGGCACGAAGTGCCGATTTAGCAGCCTGACGGGAACAGAGGGCCGGCCTCTCGCCGAATTCCGGAATTGAATAC
>Ga0163144_10008658_pt1 | contig 21989 bp, 17 predicted proteins | sample OliLak19BULKMAT1_FD_123175 | JGI IMG/M metagenome (GOLD analysis project Ga0163144, IMG submission 123175) | Freshwater microbial mat bacterial communities from Lake Vanda, McMurdo Dry Valleys, Antarctica - Oligotrophic Lake LV.19.BULKMAT1 | ecosystem: Environmental > Aquatic > Freshwater >... | reverse complement strand
CCAGCGCCTCGGGCATGTAGTCACGCAGAAAATCGCGGACGCGCTGACGCTCTTCAGGGCTCAGGCGTGGGCCACCTACCAGCGACGGCACGCTGAACTCCACCGGGCTCCGCTCGCCCATGATCCCGCCCTGTCCATCCCGGGCTGGGCCGTCGCGAGCTGGGCCGTCGCGAGCTGGGCCGTCTCGAGCTGGGCCGTCTCGACCTTGGCCGTCACGTCCTGCACCACTACCGCCCTGTCCTCCAGGCCCGCCCCCGCGGCCAAGCTCTTCAAGCCCTTCGCGGAGCATCTCTTCACGCACCTTCAGCGGGTCTTCGCCGCGGGCCAACGCCTCGCCCGCACGCTGCAGACGCGCCTTGCGGCGTTCGAGCTGCTCAATCTGCCGCTCTACGAAGGCCTTCATCAGGGCTGGGTCATTAGGCGGCGCTTCACGAAGTACCATCCGCCCTTCTCGTCCCTCGCGCCGTCCATCGCGCTGCTCAGCGGGAGGCTGCCGACTGGGTGGCGGTTCAGACGCCCACGCGGGCGCGGCGGCGCTAATCAAGGTCAGCGCGCCAATCCCGCACACCAAGCCCGCGAAGGTCTTAAGTAGCGAAGCTGGCGAGTGCGACCGGCGCGAGCTGTCGGAGTCCATCATGGCTTGATCCTTGACCATCGATCCTGCAATCTGAAGCGGTAGGGCTTACGCGGCACGGGCCGGTTTCATGCGGTCCCTGACGCCGCCACGCGCTACCCAACGTGACGTCTAAAGGTTGTCGGGGTCCAGCTCGTCGATCAGTGATGCGCCGCGCAGGGTACTCTCGAAGGTGTCGGCGTCCTGCAGCAGGGCCGCGCCGACGCCCTCGCCATTGCCGGCGTCAAGGGCCGTGAGGGCCGCGAGCATGGTGTCGACGTCCACCTCGACCATCGCGGCAACCTGCCCGCCGCCAGTGCCAGTCCCGAACGCGCCAGTTCCGGTCCGCAGGCCCATCAAGATCGCGCCAGCGCAAAGCGCAACGCTCGCGGCTGCCGCCAGCACGCCACGCAGCCGCCAGCGGCCAAGTCCAGTTCCAAATCTTGCTTCATGTGAGGCGCCCTCAATGCGTGCGAGCACGTCTGGCGCGCCGGTTGTGTCGCGTGTACCGTGCCCATCAAAGGCCGTCATCGCGCGGGCCGTTAGGCGATCTTCAAGGCCGGGGGTCGCCGCCGCGGCGTCGGCCCTGGCCACTGCACCCAGCGCCGCATCAAGGCCCACAAGGTCTTGCGGAACCAAATCTTCGCTGGCCCGCGTGCTGAAATCTGAAAGCTTGCTGTTCATCGCTTATCTCCATCTCGGTGCTGCGGGCTTTGCCGCGTTGCGCCCTCTGGCCCCATGCCCATGCCTGACAGTTGATCCTTGAGTTTGCGCAAGGCCCGGTGGTGCCGCGCCAGCAGTGTGCCCAGCGGCTCGCCGACCAGTTCGCTAATAGTCGCAAACGAGAGCCCGGCCTGATGCCGCAGCTCGATGATCTCGCGGTCGGCCTCGCCAAGCTGTGCGACCGCGGTGCGGAGCAGGCCAAGGTCTTGCCCGCTGGCGTGGACGGCGGCCGAACCGGTGCCCGTCCAGGCCCGCTGGTCGATCAGTTCAGGGTCGGCGGTGCTGGGCCGGTTGCTGAGCTTGCGAACCTCATCGCGCACACGGTTCATCACGATGCGGAAGAGCCAGGCCTCAAACCGCCCCCGCTCGGCGTACGACCCATCTCGCAGCTTGGCCGCGACGGTCATGAATACGGATTGAGTAATGTCCTCGGCCATCTCGTCGTTCCGCAGTCGGCTTCGGGCCAGCGCAAAGACCCGCCGCCCATACAAACCCGCCAACTCGCGCCAGGCGTCCTGATCGCCTCGGCTGGCCCCTTCCAATATTTGCGCCAGCCGCTCGTCACTCGCGCCCTTCGCTTCAAGTGCGCCGTTCGACCCCGGCTCAGCATCACCGGGCGCGCCGATCTGTAACGCGGCAGGGGGCGCGGTCTCTCGCGCGGTAGGGGGCCTGTCGATGTGTTCGTGGGCCGACTCAGGCATACTCCAGACTCACCAATACTTCGGAGGGCAGAACGCACATCGCGGGCCAATATTGCACGGTCTGCGTCGAATCCGCACCGGCGGAGACCCCAAGCAATCCTCGAACGCCTGCCAGCATCTCAACGGTACACTCCCGCGCCCCGAGACGTGCATGAGGGGTCCGAGAACCCCGCCGCTGCTTTGCAACCTCATTCCCGGACCCCAACCCGCATGCCCCACCAGACTCAGAGCGCCGACACCCCCGTCAGCTACGTCGTCCGCGCGTCCTGCGGCAGCGCCTCGCTGCGAACCAGCTACGTTCAGTGGCTTGTCGGCTCCGCACAGCAGTTCGGGCACATGGCCGAGGTGCTCGGCGCGGGGGCGCTGACCGCCGAGGTCGTCACTCTTGACCGCCCGGAGGGTGCACAGGTGGATGAAACCTGGATTGCCGAGGCTCGGTACACCTTCCGCAACCGGGCGGCTTTGGAGAGTTACTTGGCAGAACACGCCCCGAGACTGCGCGCCGACGGCTTGGCCAAGTTTGGGCCGCAGGGCTCGGTCGGAAGCGTGCAGTTTGCGCGTTTCACTGGCGAACTCGTGCGAGCCCTCCCCTGATCGAACTCCAACAGTTTGATCAGCAGCGAACCGACCGCGCCAACCCGATAGACTTGGCGCTCTCGTGGCGGACGGGGCCAGCCGCCCGCTTGGTCGGATTGAACAAGTCCCCAGATTGACATGCAGGCACCCACTTGGATGGCCCGAAGTTGGATCAACGCACCGACGAACAACTACTGGACGCGTACCGGCGCGGGGAGAGCCCCGTGCTGGAGGTCTTGGTGCGCCGCCACCACGACGACCTGCTGCGGTTCCTTTACCGCCTGACGGGTTCCCGGACGACCGCTGAGGACGTTTTTCAAGAGGCGTTCTTGCAGGTCCACCTGTCAGCTGGGACCTTCGATGCTTCTCGGCGTTTCAAACCGTGGCTTTTTACGATCGCAGCGAACAAAGCTCGCGACTTCCTGCGTAAGAATGCGCGCCGGCGCACGCTCGATCTTGACGCCCCCGTTGGCCGTGGTCGTTCAGGTGGTGACGGCGGCGAGGCCACGTTCGTGGACCTCATGGCCCTTGACGGGCTGACTCCTCCCGAGGTCTTTGACGAAACACAGCGCGATGCGAAGGTTCAACAGGCGATTTCTTCCATGCCCTTGCTGATGCGCGAGATCCTGCTGTTGGCCTACATCCAGCGCATAAGCTACAGCCAGATTGCCGACGCCCTCAACATCCCGCTGGGCACGGTCAAGAGCCGTCTGCATTCGGCCGTCGCGGCCTTCGCCAAGGCCTGGAACCAGGTCAACCCGCCCGAGGCTACCTCGACCAACGGCTCCGCAGAACCCTGATCCTAGCTGCTCACGCTTCACGACTCACCAGCCCCAAGCCGCATCTCTCGCGACCGAAGTCTGAAACCGAACCGCATTATGAAGCTCAGGCCCACGCAACCAGTCCCCTCCGACACCATGCCGCGCCTACGCGCGGAGCACGCGTCGGGTATCGAGCCAGCGACGCTCTGCCCGGCTAGCGCCGCGGCGGTGGACGGGCTGATGGAAAATGGGCTCAGCGCGGAAGCACTTGGCGGTGCTCTTGCCGGGGGCACCAGCGCTGAGGGGTCTTCTGGCCGCACGACGCCTGCACCAAGTGAGGTTGAGGCAGGGGCACAGGGGTTGGCGGAAGGTGGGGCTCAGGGCGCACAAACGCTCGTTGCCGCCAAGCTGCTGCGCTCGCTTGCGTGTCCGAAGGTCTGGTGCTGCCGCGAGCAGATGACGGCGCGAACGTTGGCGCTGGTCGGCAACGCGCGGGCCGTCCAAGAGACGCACGCCCAGCGCCTTCACGAGGTTGCCAACAAAAGCTTGGTCGGAACCCTCCGCACGCCCGGCGAACCCTGGACCGAAGATGGCCCTTGGCACGCCGTCGGCGTGATCGATCTGTGTGATGACGACGCCGACGCGCTCGAGTCGCTCGTGCAGTGTGGGTGGGACTCGCAGCGTGTGCCCTCGGGCGTTCGCGTCCGTGCGGCTCGCATAGCCACGCTTTTGGGCGGGCTTGATGCGCACAGGTCGGCCGCCGCGCAGCAGAGCGATACGTCTGATGCGCTCGACGGGAGCGACGCGCTGGACTTCACGCGTCACGCGGCGCTGGCGAACCAGCAGGCCGTGATGATCAGCGCGACGCTGGCGCGGGTTCGTGCTGCGGGCCCGATACCAGAGAGCGCCGGGCCTCGGGTTCATGAGCGCACGGGGGATCGTTCGGTCGAGCGTCTCGGTCGGCTTCCGCGCGGGCTGCGCGTTGCTGACCTTGCCGCCGTTGCCGCGCTGCTGGTGGTTGGCGTGGCTGTGCTGTGGCCAACAGTCTCAGCGGGTCGCCAACGTTCGATGCAGGTGGCTGGTGCGGGCCGTTTCTCGGGCCTTGGCCAGGCCATCGACCAGTACGCCGGTGACTTCCGTGGCAGCCTGCCGGTCGCGACCGCCTCGCTTGCGGGCACGCAGTGGTGGAATGTCGGGACGCCTGCGCAGTCCAACTCGGCCAATCTTTTCACGCTTCGCCGGACTGGTTATTCGACGCTCGAGCAGCTCAGCAGCCCGGGCAACGCGCTGGCGCGGGGCATGCAGATAGCGCCAGATGCCTGGGACTGGCCGAGCTTTGAGGCCGTCAGCTACTCGTATCAGAACCAGTTTGCGGCCGAGCGTGCGTGCATGAATACGCGTTCGGCGCGGTTTGTGGTGCTGGCTGATCGCTCGCCGGTGGTGGCCCGGGCCCTGCGCGGCGAGCGTGTGGTCTACTTCAACGAAAACTCGCAGAACTTCGCCGGTCGCGGGCAGAACATGCTTCGATCTGACGCGAGCGTTCAGTGGATGACCACCCCGTTTACCGAGACCGGTGACAACATCTGGCTGCCGCGCAAGGTCGAGGCACTGCTCCACTGTGCTGAGCGGCTGGCGCGGGGTGAGCGGCATTGCGAGCCGCTGCGCGGGGTTGAGTCTCCGGACAAGAACGACGCGTTCCTTTGCCCGTGAGTGCCCGGCGCGGGCCAGCGGTTGGACTCGCAGCACTTTGAGGCCTACCATCTCGACCCGTCGCGGCGAGCGATTCTTTAGCCCATTGGGCGTAAAGGTCGGCCCGGCGACAGGTCACGGAGTTTCTCGATGCAGCGCAAGAACAAGCCGCACAAGGGACTGCTGAAGCGCGTGCGGATCACCAAGACGGGCTTGGTCCGTCACAAGAGCGCCAACAGCAAGCACTTGAAGAGCGGCAAGAGCCCCGGCCGCCTGCGCAAGCTGCGCAAGGACCGTCTGGTCAGCAACGCCGTAGCCAAAGCCCTCGAACGTCAGCTGCACCGTCGCCTTCGCGGGCGTGACCAGAGCCGCGCGACGACGCGCAAGAGCCCGAACCCCGCCGAGCGCAAGGCGACTCAGGCCGCCAAGCTCGCGCTTCGTGGCGGCAGCATCAAGTAAATTCGTCCAATAGGGTTTGCTCGTTTGAACCATCCCGGCCCGAGGCGGACATCGCCCCGGACCGGCTTCGCCCCCGGCCCCGGCCGCTGGGGCTGTTCGCACCGCCCGTCGGGCCCCGCAAGCAGTGCCGCCGGCACTCCCCGCACGGACCGTCAAGGAGAGGCCTATGCCTCGCGTTCGCAAGGGTGCAGCACGCACCCAGGCTCGTAAGCGTCTGCTCCGTCTGGCCCGTGGCTTCTACGGCGCCCGCAGCAAGCACAAGTGGAAGGCCAAAGTCACGCTCGTCAAGGCTGGCGTGTACAAGTACCGCCATCGCCGCCTGATCAAGCGTGACATGCGCGGGTTGTGGATCACCCGCCTGACCGCCGCGTGCAAGATGCGCGGCACGCGCTACAGCCTGTTCATCAACGGGCTGCGGCTGGCTGGCATCATCATGAACCGCAAGATGCTCAGTGAGCTGGCGATCCATGACCCCAAGGCCTTTGACGTAGTGCTCGACATCGCGATGAAGGCTGGCAAGGCCCACGCCAAGAGCGGCGGCACCAACGTCATCAAGACCGGCATCATCTTCGGCGGGCAGACCATCAACAGCGGTTCGTCTGACAACATCATCGACATTGAGGGCATCGGCCCGGCCTTCGCCAAGAAGCTCGCCGCCGCGGGCGTCCGCTCGATCGGTCAACTCCGTGAGGCCGGCAAGACCGGTGCGGGGCGCGAGCAGCTCGCGACCAAGAGCGGCCTGAAGGCCGAGAGCGTTACCAAGTGGGCCTTTGCGTCCGACTTCTTCCGCCTCACGGGCATGGATGGGAACCAGGCGGAGCTGCTGGTCGCCAACGGGATCAAGACCGTCGGCACCCTGGCCAAGCAGGAGGCCGCGTCGCTCTCGAAGAAGCTCATCGCTGGCAACAAGGACGCCGTCGGCAAGCTGATCGCGCCGCGCACGCCCAGCGGCATCGAGCTGGGCCAGTGGATCAATCAGGCCAAGGGCCTGCCGGCCGTCGTCGCCGAGTGATCGCTGAGATTCCGAATTGAAGCTTCGAGGGGCGGGCCAAAGGGCTCGCCCCTTTTTCATTGTGTCCCGCGATTTATCCTGTTCAAACGCACTCTCGCTGCATTTGATGGTTCTGGGTACCGGCGTGCTCCGCGTGAGTCTTGGCAATCTCGCCTCTCAATCGCTTCGCGTCTGCAAGTTTGTGCGAAAGTTGGCATCACGCCCCTTCACCTTTTTTGCAGACATGGGCACGATCAACGTGCGTCCCACGCTCGCGGCGAGCCGCCACCTGCACGCGGTCGTCACCGGCTCCCGGCCAATCCCGCTACGCTCGGCTCGTGCTTCCCTTCTTCAAGCTCCAAGGCCTGGGCAACGACTACGTCTACCTCGACGCCGTCACGCGCCCTGCGATCGAGCACAGCTTTGATTTGCCAACACTCTCGCGCGTCCTCAGTGACCGGCACCGCGGCATCGGAAGCGACGGGCTGATCGTCGTCGCGCATCCGACCGCCGAGGGCAAGGCCGCGAACGCGCACGCACGCATGCGGATCTTCAACGCCGACGGCAGCGAGGCTCAGATGTGCGGCAACGGCGTCCGCTGCGTCGCCAAGCTCTTGCACGACCATCTCAAGCTCACCGCCAACCCATTGCGTGTCCAGACCGGCGCGGGCGTACTCACGATTGACTACCGCGTCAGCGCCGGCGTGCTGATCGAGGCGACCGTTGACATGGGCCCGCCCACGCTTGAGATGCCGCGGATACCAGTTTCAAGCTCAGGGCTCTCGTTTACGGACCACCCGCACGAGAGCCACCTGCACCTGCCCGGCGCGATCGTGACAGCGACGTTTGTCAGCATGGGCAACCCGCACGCGGTGATCTTCATGAGCGCCGCCGACCGAGAGACCCCCACGCACCGTCGTACCGGCATCCGCGACGGCGCGCAGCAGCCTCTCTCGCCCGAGCTGGCCAGTGCCGCGATGCACAAGCTTGGTCCGCAGATCGAGCGTCACCCGGCGTTTCCGCAGCGCACCAACGCCCACTTTGTTGTCATCGATGCGCCCAACCACGCCACCATGTTTACCTGGGAGCGCGGCAGCGGTGCCACGCGCGCGTGCGGCACCGGCGCGTGCGCCGTCCTGGTCGCAGGCGTGCTCACCGGCCGCCTCGCACGCACCGCCAGGCTCACACTGCCCGGCGGCGAGCTGAAGATCCGCTGGCCCGCCCGCACCGGACGCGTGCTTATGACCGGCCCGGCAGAGCTGAGCTTCGTCGGCACACTTGATGGCGCCGTGCTCGCGACTTCCCGGGTCGTGCCTGTGCGCGTCATGCCTGCGAGTGCCAAGCCGCTGCGGCCAGCCGCGCCGCGCACTTCAAAGACCAAGCGCACGCCTCGATCCGCCAAGCCGACACGGAGCCGCGCATGAGCACAGCCGCCAACAGTGGGGGGCCCAGCTACAACTCCGCGCCCGCCGCCGCGCTCGCGCTCAACACGCCGCGCCTGCTGCTGCGGGCGTTTGAGACAAGCGACGCACACGCCGTGGCGCAGCTCTGCAACGACAAGCTCATCTACGAGACGACGCTGGCAATCCCCTTCCCGTACGCGCAGGCTGACGCGATTGGCTGGATTTCGACGCACGCGTCGATGGCCGCGCAGGGCGCGGGTTTCAGTTGGGCCATCACGTTGGCCAAGACCGGCGAACTTCTCGGCGCCATCGGCCTGCACATAAGCCGCCTGCGCCAGACCGCCGAGCTTGGTTACTGGCTGGGCGTTCCGCACTGGGGCCAAGGCTTCACCACCGAGGCTGCGCGTGCGGTGATTGCTCACGCCCTCACGCCGCGCCCCGATGGGGTGGGCCTCGTGCGCGTGCACGCCGATCATCTGGTTATCAACCCCGCCAGCGGACGCGTGCTTGAGAAAGTCGGCATGACGTTCATCGGCGAGACGCCCAGCGCCGCCGTCAAGCACGGCCAGCCGGTCGACACCCGCCTCTACGCCGTCACCGGTGACCAGTGGCTCAAACAGCAGGCGGCCCGCCAAACTACTTGAGCTCCTCTGGCGATCGCCACCCGCCGGTTCTATCCTGCATTCATGGCCTTGACCGCGCTCGAACAGCGTCTGTGCAATTGGGTCGCCGCTCAGCGTGAGCCTCTGCTGGCGGACCTTCGCCTACATGTGGGCCTGCCCACGGGGCTCAATCACACCGCCGGGCTTGATGAAACGCGCGAGCGCCTCACCGCGCGCTGCAAGGCCCTGGGCGCAAGCGTCGAGCTCATCCCGGGCGACGCGCGGCCTTGGTGGATCGGCGGCCCCAGCGCCATGCGAAGCCACTTGGCACGCCAGCTCGGCCGCACAGGAGACGTCGCGCCGCCTGACGCGCCCGTCCCGCCCACCGCGATCTGCCGCCGCTTGGACGCTTCCAACCAATCGCCCGCGGCGGTGCTCATCGCCGGGCACCTTGACACGGTGCATGATCCGCGCGGGGCGTTCCGTGAGCTCTCAATCGGCCCAGGCGGCGCGACCGCCACCGGCCCTGGATGTGTTGACATGAAAGGCGGGCTGGTCATCGCTATCGCCGCCCTCGAAGCTCTTGAAGCCTGCGGCGTGCGGGTCCCATTCACCTTCGTGCTCAACAGCGACGAAGAGACGGGCAGCTTTCACTCTGACGGGGCCCTCCGGGCTGAGGCCGCCAGCGGGCGTTACCTCGCCGGGCTCGCCCTCGAACCTGCCATGGCCAAAGGTGAGCTTGCGATCTCTCGCGGCGGTTCGGGCCAGTTCATGATCGAGACGCGCGGCAAGGCCGCCCACGTCGGGCGTGACTTCGCCTCGGGCGTCAGCGCCACCAGCGCACTGGCGAGCGCGCTGCTCGGCGCGCACGCGCTCAACGACGCCAAGGCCGGCCAGTGCGTCAACGTCTCGCCGCTGTGGTGCGATCAGCCCACCAACCAAGTTGCCGATCATGCGGCGTGCTGGGGCAACGTTCGCTACCCCGACGCCTTCGGCGGCGAGCGCCTCGAGCGCGGGCTCGCAGCTCTCGCGCAGGGTGGTCCGCGGGAGCTCGCGAGTGTCGAGGTTCAAAGCAGCTTCACCCGCCCGGCCAAGCCGATGACCCATGAGGTTGAGCGTCTGGCCCTCGCGGCCCGCGGAGTCGCTGAGGCTCTCGGGCAGACCCTGCCCTTCGCCACTACCGCCGGCGTTTGCGACGGCAACAACCTTCAGGCCGCTGGACTGGCCACGATTGATACCTTAGGGGTTCGCGGCGGCGGTCTGCACACGCCGCAAGAGTGGATCGAGCTACCCAGCCTTGTCGAACGCTGCCAAATGCTGGCGATCTTGATGCTCCGGCTCACCGGCGGAGGCGTGCAGGTCGCCCTTGGAGGCAGTGCTCAAGAGCAAAGTGCCTGATTGGGTGTCAAAGGGTTTGGCGAACAGAACAAAAATAGTCGGACGTTCAAGGAACAGCCTTGCACCTGCCGAGGTATAGAGGTATACTCCGTAGCCCCGTTCTGGGGTCGCCGCGAGTTCTTCGCGACGGGAGCTGGGGAAAGGCTTCTTTTCCCGCGCTTTTCGAGCTCGATCCATCTCTGCCATCTTGGTCTGATGATCTTCATTTCTTTTTGATGGGTGGAAGAGATCTGTGCAGTGGGCTTCTAGTGGGCTTGACGGCTCTTCAAGTTTGGCACCCGCGGGTTCATTTGGTGGCTTGAAGTGCAGGGGTGCCACGCGGGTCTCGCGGACAGCGTTCTGGCCAGATTGATTCAGAAAGATTCGCGGGCTTGGCAAACCCTTCGCACTTCGGTAGACTCTCGGTGCCGGTGGACCAGTCGGATCAGGACCTTGGGATAGATGTGCGGCGTGTTGGCCGCCGGTCTCAAGGTAACGGTTTCTCAGCGGCTGCTCAGCGCGATTTCGGCCCCGATTCGGGGAACCGCGCAGAGCAGCGAGCGAAAGGTTCGAGACATCGGCAGTGGAGCGTGGCTTGAGCACTCTTTTGGACGGCATCAAAAGTTCGGGCGGGTCCTACCGCAGTGGCGCAAATGACGGCGATAAGCGCCGCAAGCTTCTACTGATGGGCGTGGCGGGCCTGTGTCTCGTGGCTGCGCTCGCCATGCTGTACGTGAACGTCTTTGCGGCCAAGAGGCCGGGCGACGGGGTTGAATCGGCGGTTCAGGTCAAGCCGGCCGAGCGCACTGTTAACTCGCCCCCGTCTTTGACCTCTCCGGGTGCCCTTGGCGGCACGATTGGCGGCCCGAAGTGACGGCGTGTGGTCTGGTCAGTTGGTCTGGTCGTTTGGTCTGCTAGGTCGGTCTATTTGGTTTCCCTAGTGTTTCCTGCTGAAACGTCATCAGCGAGGCACAGAGGCAAGGAGTTGACGAATGTCTAAGCGCGGCTTTACCTTGATTGAGCTTCTCGTGGTCATCGCCATCATCGCCCTCCTCGTGGGCATCCTGCTGCCGGCGCTGCAAAAGGCCCGTCAGGCCGCGCGACAGGCCGTTCACCTGGTCAACTTGCAGCAGCAGGCGCTGGGCATGGCAACTTATCGCAATGATTTCAGGGACAGCGTGCCTGAGGCGTACCGGGCGAGCCCGACCGTGCTGGCCATCGCTCCCAACCTCATCGGCGGCAAGTTCAACGCTGCTGACTCGACCTATACCGTGGGCAGCGGTGGTGCGTATGACTTCTGGCCGATCGAGCGGCAGCTCAACAGCTACCTCTACCCCTCAGTGATCTTTGAGGCCAAGACGACGGGCATTCCGCCAACCCCCGCCCAGCGGGCCAGCCTTGAATTGCCCATCTGGCGGTCACCCGGCGACGTCTTCACGATCTACACCGGCCCCTTCCAGGGCGTCGCCCAGCGTCGCATCAACCCGACCCGCTCGACCTACGACGATATCGGCACGTCGTACATGTACAACACCATTTGGTTCATCGCCAAGCTTCAGCTCTCACCCGCGGCGTCAGAGACGACCGTGCAGCGGTGGCGTCGGCTCCAGCGTCAAGGCATGCAGCAGATGACGCTGGCGACCGTCAACCCCAGCAAGTTCGTGACCTTCACCGACAAGACCATGATTCGCGTTATCAACTCCCAAGCTGACAACGCCGGCGCGCTGATCGACTTCGAAGGTGAGTTCGGCGGGCGCAACAACTGCGGCATGGCCTTCCTTGATGGTGCCGCTCGTATGGTCCAGGCCGAGCGTCGCACCGTCGTGTCCGGCGGGCACCCTTGGACACCGGACGGCGTGGGCAACACGATCTCCAACAACAACATCAAGCCCTTCGCCTACTCGCTAATTCTGCCCTGATTGACTCCTGGCTCTTGGCCTTTCACGATCTGTGACTTTCCCACAACGGCCCCAAGTAGGGGCCGTTTTCCATCTGTGCGCGAGCTTACTCGGCCACCTCGGCCACCTCGGCCACTGCGGCACTGCGATGCCGAGGTGTTGGTGAAGGCTTCCGGCAGAGTGCACTAACAAACCGGCCCCGGGTGTCGGTACATCCGGGGCCGTGCTTAAGTGTCTACCTGCCGGGCCCGTTGGCCGCTTTGTCCCTCAGTCCCTTGATCGCCCTGGCCTCAGGACTTGCTGGCCTTGATGACCTCGTCCTGCAGCGTCCGCGGCATCGCGCGATACTCCAGGAACTCCATCGTGTTGCTGCCACGGCCCTGCGTCAGCGACCGCAGCTGCGTGGTGTAGCCGAACATCTCGCTCAGCGGCACCTCGCACGAAACGATCTTGGCGTTCGCGCGGTCTTCCTGCTCAACGATCATCCCGCGCCGGCTAGAGATGTCACCGGTCACCGCGCCGAAGTACTCCTCGGGCACCGTGACGACGACCTTCATGATCGGCTCGAGCAACACCGGCGTGGCCTTGACCACCGCCTCCTGCAACGCGATGCGCCCGGCCTGCTCGAAGGCGATCTGCGACGAGTCAACGTCGTGGTACTTGCCGTCGGTCAGCGTCACCTTGATGTTGATGAGCTGGAAGCCCGCGAGCACGCCGCTCTTGGCCGTCTCACGCACGCCGTACTCGACGCTGGGGATGAACTCCTTGGGGATCGACCCGCCGACGACGCCGTTCTCGAACGCGACGCTGCCGGTGAAGTCGAGATCCTCCTCCTCTGCCTGCGCGGCGGTGAAGGGTTCGAGGGTGATGGTGCAGTCGCCGAACTGGCCGCGCCCGCCGGTCTGCTTCTTGAACAGCCCGCGGACGTCCTCGGCCTTGCGGCTGATGGTCTCGCGGTAGCTGACCTGCGGCTTGCCGACCTCGACGTTCACCTTCATGTCACGGATCAGCTTGTTCTTGATGATCTCAAGGTGCAGCTCGCCCATCCCGCTGATGATCGTCTGGCCCGTCTCTTCGTTGAAGTTCGAGCGGAAGCTGGGGTCCTCACGGCGGATCACGCCCAGGGCGTCGGCCAGCTTGCGCCGGTCGTCCTGGCTCTTGGGCTCGATACTCATGCTGATGACCGGCTCGGGGAAGGTCATGCGCTCGAGCACGATGGGTTTGTCCGGGTCGCACAGCGTGTCGCCGGTGTAGCTGTCCTTGATGCCCACGACCGCCACGATGTTGCCGGCGAGGGCGGCCTCGAGGGGGATGCGGTCCTGCGCGTGCATCTCGAAGATGCGGCTGGCCAGCTCCTTCTTGCCGTTGCCGGGGTTGATCACGCGCTGGCCCTTTTCGAGCTTGCCCGAGTAGACGCGCATGTACGTCAGGTCGCCGTGGATGTCAGAGACGACCTTGAACACCAGCGCGCTGAACGGGGCGTTCTCGTCGTGCGCCCGCGTCAACACGACGGTCTTGTCGCGCGGGTCCGTCCCCTGCACCTCAGACTTCTCGTGCGGGGCGGGCAGGTAGTCGATGACCGCGTCGAGCACCTTCTGCACGCCCACGTTCTTCAGCGCCGCGCCGGCCAGCACCGGGTAGATCTTCTTTTGCACCACGCCCTTGCGCAGCGCGGCCTTCAGCTCGGGCACGCTTGGCTCGATGCCCTGGAGATACTTGTCCATCAGGGCGTCGTCGACCTCGCTGATCTTCTCGACCATCTCGGCGCGCCACTTCTTGGCGATTTCCAGCCAGTCCGCCGGGATCGGACGCTCTTCGATCTTCGCGCCCTTGTCCTCTGGCACGTAGTAGTGCGCGACCATGTTCATCAGGTCGATGATGCCCTCAAGCTCGTGCCCACGCCCGATGGGGTACTGAATCGGCACCCCGTTGGCGCCCAGGCGGTCGCGGATGGTCTTGACGCAGAAGTCAAAGTCCGCGCCGATCTTGTCCATCTTGTTGATCAGGCACATGCGCGGGACGCCGTAGCGGTCGGCCTGACGCCAGACCGTCTCGCTCTGGGCCTCGACGCCTTCCTTGCCGTCGAAGACCGCCACCGCGCCGTCGAGCACGCGCAGCGATCGTTCAACCTCGATGGTGAAGTCGACGTGCCCGGGGGTGTCGATCAGGTTGATCTTGTACTCGTTGCCGTCCTTGATCCAGGGGCAGGTCGTGGCGGCTGACTGGATCGTGATGCCACGCTCCTGCTCTTCCTGCAGGAAGTCCATCGTCGCGGTGCCCTCGTGGACCTCGCCGATCTTGTAGGTCTTGCCGGTGTAGTACAGGATCCGCTCGCTGACGGTGGTCTTGCCCGCGTCGATGTGGGCGCAGATGCCGATGTTGCGGATGTGGTTGAAATTCTGAGCCATGTTCGTGCTTCCTTGAATGCTGGGGTCGTCGCCCGTGACGCCCCGGGCGAGCCAGTTAGTGCCGAGTGCCAATCGCCCGACGAAGGCCGCCGGGCATTGGGCCGGTGGTGGTCATGCCAGAGGCGTGACGTAAAAGGTGAGAGTTGAAACCTCGTTCGCGTGGGCCGGGCCTTTACTCCCGCCACCCATCGACCGTCTGAACTTTGCCGAACTCATGCCGTGCCGAGCAGTCGCCCAGCCGCACACTCGCCGCGAGCAGCCCGGGCATCATCCCGGGCCGGTCCGCCCCGCCGGTCGGGGCCGGGTTGGGGTGAGGGCCATCCCGCCGGTGGGGGCCGGTTTGGGGTGAGGGCTGATTAAGCTCAGCCCCGCGCGTCGTGATCCTCGTCGTCGTCATCGTCCATAGGGCCCTCAAACTTGCCGCCGAGGCAAGGGCCCGCCTGGGCCGTTTGAGGGAGCCAAGTTTAGGCCCGCTTCACTCGGGCGGACAGCCCGGAACACTCGGACCCCGCAAGAATGTGGCCCATTTTGAGCCACGAGGTTCCACGTGTCCTCACGTACCCTCACGTCCCCCACGTGCCCCCACGCGGCAACGCCCCCGGCTCGCCAAGCCGCGATCTGATGCGCCTCCTTCAACAAGCACGGCCCCGGGGGTCTCCCCAGGCCGCGCCGCGGGGTCGCGCGATGAACTTCTTCTATCTCAACCCGATATGTGCTCGCGGCGGGAACTCTCCCGTGCTCAGCAACCGATCGGCTGAGCCAGTGCCCGCTCAGCAACCGTTCGTGAACCGGCTAATGAACAGGATCACGTCGTCGGCGGCAACCTCGCCTCGGCCCCCTTGCGGATGGGCCAGTTCAACGTCCTCGCTGGCGTCGGCGGCAACCTCCCCGTCGGCCCCGAGGGCATCACGGTCAATACCCGAGGCATCGGCTACGGCTCGTTCTCTGGCAGCAACCTCAGCATCGTTGCCGTTGACGGCTTCTCCTCCCCCACCGGGCGCATCTTGACGACCCTGAACACCACCACCAACGCCACCTCGGGCACCGTTGGCAGCTACCCCATAAACTCTGATGACATCGCCTTCGTCCCCGGCATCGCCAGCGACGGCTCGCAGGACCGCTTCGCCGTGATCGACGGCAGCAACGGGAACAACCAGATGCGCTTCGTCTCCGCCGCCGACGGCAGGACCGCTCTCTCGTTCTTCAGCCTCCCCAACCAGAGCAAGGGCCTGGTCTACCTGCCCGCCTCCGAGGCCGCGTGGTTCGGCTTCGCTCAGGACGCCTTCCTGGTCGCTATCACCCCTGACTTCGCCGGCGACACCAACAAGCTCAACCTCTACTCGATCACGGGCGTCTTGCTGGCCAGCGAGATTCTGCCCACCGGCAACGCCGCCTCGGGCCTCTTCCATGCCACCGAGAGCCTCGCGTGGAACCCCGCCACGCAGCAGCTGTTCATCGGTGACGAGAACGGCATGTCCAGCCAGATCGCTGTCGTGACCGTCCCGGCCCCGGGCGTTGCGGCCCTCTTGGGTCTGGGCGCGCTGGCTGCTGGCCGTCGCCGCCGTAACTAAGTCTTTCGACGCCTGTTTTTTCTTGAGGGCCTCTGGGCGATGTGCCCGGGGGCCTTGTCATTTCCTGCGCGCACGCGCGACGCCTCAACACCCCGAGCGCTTGCCCACCGCGCGTACCCTCGGGCGTGAGCACCCCAGCAACCAGCACCCACGGCCATGCCGATCGCCCCAAGCCCGACGCGCCGTTGACTATCGCCGGACGCAGCTTCGTCAGTCGCCTTGTCACCGGCACGGGAAAGTACGCAAGCTTCCCGCTCATGCAGGCCGCGCTCGACGCCTCGGGCTGTGAGGTCGTCACAGTCGCCGTTCGGCGTGAGCGGCTGTACAACGACAAGGGCCAGAGCCTGCTCGACGCGCTGGACCTGTCGCGCTATATCGTGCTGCCCAACACCGCAGGTTGCTTTACTGCTGACGACGCCGTGCGTGTCGCGCTGCTCGGGCGCGAGCTGCTGGACCAGCTCGAAAATGCCGGCGCGGGGTGGGTCAAGCTCGAAGTGTTGGGCGATAAGAAGACGCTGCTGCCCGACCCGGTCGGGACCATCGAGGCGACCCGCCGCCTGGTCAAAGAGGGCCTGCAGGTGCTGGCCTATTGCAGTGACGACCCGATCACGGCCCTGCGCGTGAAAGAGGCCGGCGCGATTAGCGTCATGCCCGCCGGGAGCCGCATCGGCAGCGGGCAGGGCGTGCTCAACCGCGCCAACATCGTGCTCTGCCTAGAGCTGCTCAAGGGCGGCGACGCGAGCTATCCCGTTATCGTTGACGCCGGCGTTGGCAGCGCTAGTGACGTCGCCATCGCCATGGAGCTCGGCGCCGACGGCGTGCTGCTCAACACCGCCATCGCGCACGCCAAAGACCCTGTGCTGATGGCCCGCGCGATGAACTTCGCCTGCCGTGCCGGACGCGATAGTTACCTTGCTGGCCGCATCCCGCGCCGGCTTTACGCCAGCGCCAGCAGCCCGTGGGAAGGAACCATCGGCTACATCCCGGGCGAGTAGCGGCGGGGGGGCGGCAGGGGCTCGGACGTTCGCGACGGATGTAATGAAACTTACATTTCCGTAAGGGCTCAAGGGGAGCGACTGCTACCGCCCGGGTGCGCAAGCGGTGCTGCTTGCGCTCACTACAGCCCAGTTGCTAGTAGACCTGGGGCCGCCGAGTGCACGGCCGTCAGCATCGCGTCCGCCTCACGCCGCTCGCCTGCGGAGCGTGCCCCCCAATGACGCTCCGTGCTCTAAGGCCATGGCCTAAAAGCCCCGCGCAAGAGCGGAGAGTTACCGCTTAGGCCCAGGGGTAAGTGGTGGGCCAGCGGGAGGCCAGTGGTTCGCGATCGGCAAGTCGATGTCGCAACTAGGATCCGCCGATGTGTCCATCGAAGGACACGACATTGGAGCCTTGGCCGCAAGAAGGCGGACCGCTGGACGAAGCAGCGCGCTCGCGGTGGCTCGCGGCGCTCTAAGCGCAGCTTCGTGCGCGCGCTCAAGCCGAGCTGGTTGGCGAGCGGGCTGGACACGCGCTGAGTGCGAAAGCGCTTGTCAATGAGGTGTACATCAAGCTCTCGGGGCAGAGGGACCTTGGGCGAAAGGCCGACTCACCTCAAGCATCTCCGCTGGACCGCGGGGTCTTCTTCGGACTCGCGGCGCAGTCCATGCGGCGGATCCTTGTCGATCACGCTCGGGCGCACGGCCGGACCAAGCGTGGCGGCGGCGCGAAGATAGAAGGCGGCGATGCGCTACAAGGGTTGGCAGGTGCATACCCGTCGAGCCCTCTTAGCTCGAACGTGAATGCCGCGCTTGACCCGATTGACCTTGACGCGGCCCTGACGAAGCTGTCAATCGAGCACGAGCAGGCCGCGCTGTGTGACCGAGGAGCAGTTGTGGAGCGGAAGTGGGCTCGTCGATAGCTGCTTGTCCAGTAAGGCCATCGCTGAGGAGAGCCGCGCCGGGTGTTCACGTTGGACCACCTGCGCAGATTGCCAGCTATGTGCGGGCGGCCGCACGAAGGCCGAGCCAAGAGGTTTCGACGAATGATCGCAACTATGGACAAGTGAAGATTGATCAGCAGGGCATAATGGCGGCGGTATAGGTACGGCTCGCACATCGCTGTGATAGGTTTTCCGTGCATAATAGTACCTGCGATTCTAGTTTGACAGGTGCGGTATGTGGCACCGCGTAGTTGTTCAGATGAGGCGTCAGCACACGATCGCGCGACAGGGTGTGGCGGATCTAGTGGGTGCGGGTGAGCCCGCCGCAGCAGCCGGGAAACCGCACCAACTGCCACCGCAGGAGGCCGGGGCTACTCATGGCATCATCTGCTTGAAGCGACTTGCGCCGGCGGGCCGAGTCCATGGGGCCGCTCTCGATGGCGCCCCTCCTGAGTACAAAAAGCGCTTCAATCACGGCTCATATCTATGACCTAACCACCATCGGTGATCGCGAACCACCTCCCATTCAGCGAAGAACATAGCGCGTATTTCTCCCTGTTGTGCCCGACATGGTCGTAACCACGACCACCCCGGTGTTTGCGTGGGTGTAGGCTCTTTCCTCATCCGGTCTCCCTCGCGGGTAGCTGTGGAGTATTTCGACGCGACCCTGAATCTCTCTAGAAGTCGGATCCGTCTCATGAGGGAAGAAACGCCAATCAAGCAGGCTGGTCGCCTCGGCTTCGCTCGTCGTTCGCGACGCCGCTCGGCTCGCTCCCTAGCGGTTTGCTGGTGCCTAGGTGGTCTTGCGATCAGCGAAGGAGCGAAGGTGGGGCCCAGGCGCATTGTGAGGGTTCGAGCGGTCCGCGCCTGCGCCGCGGTTCGGACGGCTGAAGCTGCGGGAGCTTGGAGGGCGGCCGATGGCCACTGACAGTTCAAAGGCTTCTGATGGTGCCAGCGGACCGCGAGCAGACGCCCGTCAGGTACCCGCGCCCACCCGCCGAGCGTCGGACGGCCTGTCGCGTGTGTTCACCGTGATGAGCGTGGTTGCGATTGTCGCGGTGCTGTACTTTGCACAGGCGGTGCTGATCCCGATTACGTTGGCCGCTCTATTGAGTTTCGTACTCGCTCCGCTGGTGCTGCGGTTGGTCAGACTCGGTCTTGGACGGACGCTTTCGGTGCTGTCTGTGTCGACATTTGCGCTTCTGGTCGTGGCCGCGCTGGGCTGGATGATGGCCAGTCAGACTCTGGAACTGGCGGAGAAGCTTCCGCAGTACCGCGACAATATCCGCCAAAAGCTCAATTCCGCCAAGTCACAGATGAACAGCACGCTTGGACGAGCAAGCGATTCGATCGAGCAGATCGGTGCAGAGATGGCCAAGCCGGACAGCCGACCGGCGCCTGCGCCCGATGAGATGGGACCACCGCTCAGTCAAAGCGCGACGACGGCGGCTTCGATCGAGCAAGCAGCCAAGCCGGTGCCCGTGGAGGTCGTCGAGAAGCCGGGCAAGGTCGTCGAGACGCTTCTCGGTTCGTTCACCCCGCTGCTGGGCCCGCTGGCCACGGCAGGTATCGTGATCGTGTTTGTGTTTCTAATTCTCCTGAACCGCGAGGACCTGCGGGATCGCGTGATCTTTCTGATCGGTACAGGTCAGCTGACCACGACCACGCAGGCGATGGACGAAGGCGCCTCGCGCGTGAGCCGCTACCTGGCCATGCTCTTGATTGTCAACAGCAGCTACGGCCTGAGTGTGGGGATCGGCCTGTGGATCATCGGGGTGCCCAACGCCGTTCTCTTCGGTGTGCTGGCGGGGTTGGTGCGATTTGTGCCCTACGTTGGGCCCTTGTTCGGCGCGGCCCTGCCGATTGCGATGTCGCTTGCCGTATTTGACTCTTGGGACAGGACGCTGATCACCATCGGACTCTTCGTGATTCTGGAAGTGGTGAGCAACAACATCATTGAGCCCTGCCTCTACGGCTCGCGCACGGGTATCTCGGCAGTGGCGGTGCTGGTGGCGGCGGTGTTCTGGGGGTGGCTGTGGGGGCCGGTCGGCCTTATCATGGCGACACCGCTGACCGTGTGCCTCGTGGTCATGGGCCGTTACGTGCCACGATTGGAGTTTCTAAACGTGCTGCTGGGCGATGGTCCGAGCTTACCGCCGGAGGCCAAGGTCTATCAGCGCCTCTTGGCGGCGGAGTATGACGATGTGTTTCATTGTACGCAAGAGTATCTCAAAGATAAGGCGTTGATTGATCTGTACCAAGATGTCCTCATACCCGCTCTGGCGATGGCGGAGCACGACCGTCAAGCCGGGCGCCTGGAGGACGGGCAGGACCGGTTTATTTATCGAAGCATGCGTGATTTGATCGAGGAATTGGGCGATCTGCACCGGTCGGCAGCGAAAGCCGATGCCGCCGAACCGCTGGGCGGCGATGTAAGTTCTGCGGGGGAAGAGCCACTCAATGGTCCAGTTGATGATCGCGGTAGTTGTGGTGCGCCGGGCCAAGGCCGTGATGGCGGCCGAGGTGACGCGGCAAAGGTAGTAACTGCGCCGGCGCTGACGGCTGCGGCTGGGCTGCTCGCTGTTGGTCAGCCGGTTGCGGCGCAGAAGCCGATCCTGTGCATCGCGGCGCGCGATGAGGCGGACGAGATCAGCGCGCTGATGCTTGCGCAGCTTCTAATGTTCGAAGGCCTGCCGGCCCGTGTCGCCGCGGCGACAACTCTGATGGGGGACGTGCTGGAGGAAATCGACACCATCACGCCCGGCTCCGTGTGCGTGTGTGCCATGCCACCCGCGGCGACAAGTCACGCGCGGTACGCGTCCAAGAAGGTGACTGCCCGCTTCGCCGACATGAAGGTGGTCGTGGGCATCTGGAACTCGCCCGATCTCGACCGCGCTCGGGAGCGGATCCGCACCTCCGGCACCGAACAGGTCGTCTCCACCTTCGGCCAGGCGATCAAGCTGCTCCGTGGCTGAAGGTCTGTCTCCAAGTGCTCCCTTCGGCCAGCTCCGACCCTATCTACGAGCGGACGTTCCGCAGCAACTGGATATTTGCCGGGGGCGTGGGTGCCGCGTGAGATGTAGCCGGACGGCGACGGCCGCGCGGGCGCGAACTCGGATGCAGCGATGAGCATTCGGCGGCCCGTCGTCACCCTCGAATCCCGCTCAGCACCCGGCCGTAAATCGGCTGATGAACAGGATGATGTCGTCGGCGGTCAGCTCGCCATCGGGCCCCACGCTCGGGCCGCTGCCGGCGATGTCCGCCAGGCAGCTGGGCACGACCGCCAGGCCTGCGGGGTTGCTGCGAACCGATCCGCAGGTGTTGGTCACGACGCAATCAAACGCGGAGCCGTTGTCGCTCAGGGCCGCGGGGTTGATCGTGAGTGTCGCGCTGGTCGCTCCCGAGATGGATCCGCCGTTGCTCACGTTGACACCGTTCCTTCTCCATTGGTAGAAGAGCGGGCCGGCGCCCGCGGGCGAGGAAGCTGCGGCGGTGAACATGACCATGCCCCCGCTGAGGACGGCCCGGGCGATGGGTTGTTGTGTGATGGTTGGTGCGGGAAGGTTGAGCGTCGTGTTGAGGAGCACCGAGACGTTGTTGCTGTTGAAGTTCCCCACGGCTAGATCGGGCCGGCCGTCGGCGTTGAAGTCGCGCACCGCGACGGAGATCGGGGTGGCACCTACGGCGTAGTTGACCGCCGCCTGGAACGTGCCGCTCAAGTTGCCCAGCAGGATGGAGACAAGGTTGCTGTCCCGGTTCGCCACGGCCAGGTCGGGCCGGCCGTCGGCGTTGAAGTCGCCCACCGCGACGGAGATCGGGCGAGCGCCCACGGCGTAGTTGACCGCCAGTTGGAACGTGCCGTTGCCGTTGCCCAGCAGGATGGAGACGTTATTGCTGCTCCCGTTCGCCACGGCCAGGTCGGGCCGGCCGTCGCCATTGAAGTCGCCCACCGCCACGGAGAGCGGATCGTCGCCCGCGACGTAGTTGACCCGCGCCTGAAAGGTGCCGTTGGCGTTGCCCAGCAGGATGGAGACGTTGTCAGTGTTCTGGTTCGCCACGGCCAGGTCGAGCCTGCCGTCGGCGTTGAAGTCGCCCACCGCGACGGAGTAGGGCCCGCTGCCGGCGGCGTAGTTGGCCGCCGCCTGAAACGTGCCGCTCAAGTTGCCCAATAGGATGGACACGTTAGCGCTGCCGGCATTCGCCACGGCCAGGTCGGGCCTGCCGTCGGCGTTGAAGTCGCCCACCGCGACGGAGGTCGGGTCGGTGCCCACGGCGTAGTTGACCGGCGCCTGGAACGTG
>Ga0163144_10008657_pt1 | contig 21990 bp, 19 predicted proteins | sample OliLak19BULKMAT1_FD_123175 | JGI IMG/M metagenome (GOLD analysis project Ga0163144, IMG submission 123175) | Freshwater microbial mat bacterial communities from Lake Vanda, McMurdo Dry Valleys, Antarctica - Oligotrophic Lake LV.19.BULKMAT1 | ecosystem: Environmental > Aquatic > Freshwater >... | reverse complement strand
ACTCGAGTGGGCAGTACTTGAACGAAATCGCCCGAAAGAGACCTCAGGTTAAAGTCATCCACTTTAGAGTGAACGCTGGTCAGACTGCCGCAATACACGCTGGTATTGAGTATGCTAAAGGTGAAATACTTATTCCTATAGATTCGGATCTGGAAAATGATCCAAAGGATATTGCAGCATTGCTAAGCAAATTAGATGAAGGGTATGATGTTGTATCAGGATGGAGAAAAAATAGATGGTCGGAAAAGAAATTAATTAGAAAGTTTCCTTCAATTCTTGCAAATCGATTAATTTCTAAAATATCTGGAACACATCTCCATGACTATGGTTGTACGCTGAAGGCCTATCGAGCTGATGTTATTCAGGGCGTTAACCTCTATGGTGAAATGCACAGATTCATACCAGCGTATGCAGCACAGATGGGCGCGAGGGTAACTGAAGTTGAAGTTTCATATAGTCCGAGAAAATATGGAACAAGTAACTATGGATTTTCGAGAAGTTTGCGTGTACTTCTTGATCTTTTAGTTTTGCGTTTTTTGCATAAATATAAAGATCGGCCGATTCAATTTTTTGGTGCCATTGGTTTTTTTTTCGCCTTTCTGGGCATCGTTGCCATATTGAGTGCAATTGTGTTGAGGTTATTTTGGGGTATTTATTTAATACAAACACCTTTACCCGTATTATCAGCCATGTGTATTATCGTAGGTGTGCAATTGATAACTATGGGTATCGTTGCTGATATGGTTATGAGAACGTACTATGAGTCGCAAGGGAAAAAGGCATATCTTATAAAGGAGAAGGTGAATTTTTAGCATGTGTGGAATCGCAGGATATTGGGGAGTTGGCAATAGTGAAATCCTCAAAAAAATGCGTGACTCGCTCACGCATCGTGGTCCAGATGAAGAAGGTATGTATATTCATGGGGATGTCGGACTCTCACACAGACGATTATCAATTCTTGACCTTTCGCAATCAGGAAGACAACCGATGTCCAATGACAACAAAAGCGTCACACTCGTATTCAATGGAGAAATATACAATTATCGCGAACTTAAGAATACATACTTGGCAGATGCTCAATTTAGAGGAACGAGTGATACAGAGGTACTTTTAAAGTTATATGAAAAATTTGGCGAATCCTTCCTCACAAAAATTCGGGGTATGTTTGCACTCGCAATCTACGATGTATATGCAAAAAAACTTATTCTTGCACGTGACCATCTCGGTAAGAAACCTCTCTATTGGACCAATCATAATGGAACGTTGATATTTGGTTCAGAATTAAAATCGCTTCGACAGCATCCCCTTTGCTCTCACGAACTTGATAGGTCAGCCATCAGTCAGTATTTAGTGTACGAATACATACCAGCTCCATTGACGATATATCGATATATACAAAAATTAGAACCAGGTACTTATCTTACGTATTTTGGGAAAGAAACATCAATTCAATCGTATAGTGAACTTATTCCATCACAAGGGTCATATACAGGCAGTTTTGAAAATGCTCAAAGTAAACTGAGCACACTTTTAGAAGAAGCAGTCACTAAGCGTCTTGTTGCAGATGTGCCTGTCGGTGTATTTTTAAGCGGCGGACTAGATTCTAGTACGGTTGCTTACTTTGCACAAAAAGCAACTCAAGGAAAGATTAAAACCTATTCAATAGGTTTTAATGACCTATCGTTTAATGAGAGTGAGTATGCACGATACGTTGCAGGGAAATTGGGAACGGATCACCATGAACGATTCGTTTCAACGACTGACCTTCTCAATCTTGTGGGGAAACTCCCCCGGGTTCTCGATGAGCCCATGGCAGATTCTTCTATCGTACCAACACTCCTCCTTTCAGAATTTGCAAGGGGTGAAGTAAAGGTTGCCTTAGGCGGTGATGGTGCCGATGAGCTTTTTTTCGGATATGATACATTTCGCGCTCATCGCTACGGTCTTCTTTATGAAAACATCCCACGGATAGTTCAGAAAGGGATTGAGAGTGTCGTCAATATGATGCCTGTTTCTCATACGTACATGAGTCTTGATTTTAAGCTCAAGAAGTTTCTTTCAGGATTTCATACGACCCCTGCACGGCGAAATACGTACTGGCTTAGTGCGTTCACGCCTTCTGAAGTTCGAAAGCTACTCACATATGAAAATTCTGAAAGTGAACTTCTCGCGAGTACTGATTTAATCTATGCCCGTGAGGGAGATTTTTGGGACCATCTCCAGATGGAGTACCTTCGAGGATATCTTGCTGACGACATCCTTGTGAAAACTGATCGAGCAAGTATGACGTATGGACTTGAAGTGCGAGCGCCATTTCTCGACCTTGATGTGGTCAATTTTGCGCTTACATTACCGACTACATATAAACATCGAGGCCAAGTAGGGAAGTATATTTTGAAAAACCTTATGGCTGCGTATCTCCCTCATGACATCGTTTTTCGACCAAAGAAAGGATTTAATATACCTATTGGCTCGTGGATGCGTGGTGAACTTAAGACATTCGTTACTGAACGAATTCTCTCTGGAAAACTAGTTGCGAGTGGTTTGTTTAACCCTGACGCGCTTGCTATACTCATCGAGTCACACATGAAGGGGGACTTTGACTACAGAAAGAAACTCTGGACTCTCCTTATGCTCGAAATGTGGATGAACGAATGGTATGTCTAGCACACCCTTATCCACAAAACTCAACCTCGGTTGTGGTGAACATAAGAAAGAGGGATTTATTAATGTCGATTGGTCCAATCTCACGCATCCAGATGTTGTTCATGATCTTAATGTGCTCCCGTACCCTTTTACGGATGATTCATTTGACTACATCGAGGCGTTTCATGTTCTTGAACATCTCGACAAACCGTTTCCCGTCATGAGAGAATTGCATCGAATACTTAAACCAGGCGGTACACTTCGGATCAAAGTCCCTCATTTCAGCCGGGGCTTCACGCATGCAGAACATGCTCATGGATTTGATATCACCTTCCCGCTCTACTTCAATTCAGACTTTACAAAATCAGGATTTTACGGAGTCGCATTCAGACTCGAGACCGTCCAACTTCGTTGGCTTGCGTTTTTTCACCTTCTGCCCTCCCTGGGGTATGGAGCATGGATGATAGGGATTCTTCGCATGGTGAGCGGAGTCATCTCTTGGTTTGCCAATCTGTCGCCTGCATTTGCAAGTCGTATTTGGTGCTTCTGGGTCGGTGGATTTGATGAGATTGAGTTTGTATTTAAGAAATAGGTATGTCATCACAAAATCGCTTTGGATATGAATGGGATAAGTACTCGGAGATAACTCCTATGTATGAAGAGCAGTTTTTGAACTGGACGAGCGTAGTTCCAAAAGAATTTTGGAAAGATAAGCATTTTCTCGATGCTGGATGTGGCATGGGCCGTAATAGTTATTGGCCACTTCACTGGGGGGCAGCTTCAGGTACCGCTTTTGATTATGATGATCGTTCAGTAGCGAGTGCCCGGAAGACACTCGAGTCATTTTCCAATGCAACGGTTATGTTTATCAGTATCTATGGCATAGATTGGCAAGATCAGTTTGATGTAGCATTTTCTATTGGTGTGATTCATCATCTTAAGTCGCCACATATGGCACTCAAAAAAATGGTCGAAGCACTCAAACCGGGAGGTAGACTTATCGTGTGGGTGTATAGCTACGAAGGGAATGAGTGGATTGTTCGCTATGTAAATCCAATTCGCATCCATATTACATCAAGACTTCCTGTCTCTCTTGTGCACTTACTTTCATACTTCTGTTCAATACCACTGTATCTTTTTGTAAAACTCTTTAAAGGGCCGACCAGTTATTTGAAACAGCTTTCAACCTTTGATTTTTGGCATATTCACAGCATCGTGTTTGATCAACTTATTCCAGACATTGCCAATTACTGGAAAAAGGAAGAAGTGCACTCTCTAGTAGAGGGGTTACCATTAAGAGACATCGAAGTAACTGCGCCACCCAATGGATTAGGCTGGATTCTCTCTGCTTTAAAGCAGTAATTCTTGGTATGAGCAAAGGTTCAGAAAAAGTTGAAAAAGATATCATCCGAGAATATGTAAAGCGATGGCCACGCTTTTACTATGCAATTGCACAGATTTTTGGACCTATTTGGTTTACTGGTATAAGTCCAAAGAGTTTTTTGTCACAGCATAAGCGTCCTGGGAAGAAAGTTAATCTTGGTTCTGGCCCACGAGTTATCGGGGAGAATATCATAAATGTTGATATATACCCTTATAAGGAAGTTGAAGTTGTGAGCGATCTTACGAGTCTCCCATTTGAGTCTGACTCAGTCGCACTTATTGTGTGCGATAACGTTCTCGAACATGTGACCGAGCCGACGAAGGCAGTGCGAGAAATGTACCGTATTCTTGAACCGGGAGGAATGGCATATATAAGTACTCCTTTTCTATATCCATTTCACAGCTCACCGAGTGATTATCACAGGTGGACGCATCAAGGCCTCAGACATTTACTTAGAGAGTTTAAAATTATTGAAATTGGCGTACGTGGTGGTGCAATGTCGGGTCTCACCATCTGGCTTTGTTACATGTCTGCGAGTATCTTTTCATTTGGCTCAGTGCGACTTCATACCCTTATTCTTAACCTTACGCTTTTTGTATTCTTTCCAATCAAGTTTATCGATATCATACTTAATTTATTTCCCTTTAGTCTTGAGACTGCCTCAGTATTTTATTGTATTGTCGAAAAACAGAAAACATGAAGAAGCTACCGTACGTACTCGCTATCATTGTCGGCGCTGTGTCGGTTTTACCCTATGTACTCTCATACATTGTTGTTCAAACACCTCATACACAGACACTCCATTACTTCTACCAAGATAGTGAGCTTGTATATCTCACGAGAATCAGGGAGGTCATAGAAGGACACATCCACCTTGCTTCGCCTTTCTTTTTTGAATATAAAAGTGAAAGAGCAATACAACAACCATATGGTGAGTGGCTCTATGCCATTGGGTCACTCTGGAACATTAATTACATTGTTCCGTTTGCACTTTTTTCAAAATTTTTATTTCCTGCATTACTTTTTCTACTCGTATATTCGTTTGTCAACTTGCTACTCAATAATAATAGTAGTAAGCAAATTCAAAAATATATTTCACTTTTTATTGCTGTACTGATTACTTTAGGCTTTGATTTTAATAATATTGGATTTTGGAAGGCAACCCTTAATGGTGAATATAGTCAACCAATCCTTTCATTATGGACACGTCTAGTTAATCCAATAACGGGTGCACTTGCGTTGTTCGGCACATTCAATTTATTCTTCCTTTCAGAAAAAAAACGCTCTGGAATCCACGTTATTGGAGCTGGATTATTACTTGGATTTTCTTCAGGGTATATCTTTTCATTTTCACTCGGGTTAGTGATATTTGGTCTTCTGCTCTTATTTGCTTTTTTTGAGAGGAATTGGATTCGTGCTCAAAATGTTTTCTGTATCTTACTAATAGCATTTGTCATTAATTCGTTTTATTTTTATACGTTAGTTACTGAACACACAGACATAGCCTCTCTTACAAAAAATGGTCTCCTTATTACTCATCAAGCTCTACACAATAAAGTACTCTACTTAGTGAGTGGAGTATTTTTCATTGTGACAATACTAAGGAAGTTTATTTTTAAAGAAAAAGAAATTTGGAGTAACATTTCTTGGCAGTGGTCATTCGCGGTACTCCTAGCTTCGTACATTTGTCTTAATCAACAAATTGTCACGGGAAAAACAGTGTGGCCAGGGCATTTCGTACAATACACAAACATTCTAAATTATATTGTTTTTTTTACGAGTATTTTTCATCTCGCTAACAGTTTTACCGATAGAGAATTTATTAAAACTAAAAACTGGTATCTTAAAATTATAAAAATTTCAGTTATTGTTTTTGTTATTAGCACTTTTGCTATTACTATTTTGAACACTCGTTCAATATATTCAAATAGAGAAGTATATATTGATAGTCAGCGCTATTCCCCTATTCTTGAGTGGTTACAAAAGAGTGGGGGAGAATTTTGTGTTGTGTTTCCACTTGAGACAGAAGAAAGAATTGAAAAGTTTATCACTGCATACACACAATGTGATTTATACCACTCCGCATACGTATTTAGTAATATCCCGGATGATCGAATACTACACAATTATATACTTGAATTACGATTACTCGGTATCAAAAAGGAAAATATCGAGGTTTATCTTAAAAATAATCCAGAACGAATCAGACGCTATTTTTTTGATGATTGGGTAAATATTTTTTATCTTAATAATGATCCATGGGTTCAGGGAACAAAAGACAAAGGGGAGCATGACAAGTTTATTCAGAAAGAAACCGGACGTATTACACTAGAGTTTATCAGAACAGCAAATATTCCTATTGCCGAATTACTAAAGGAGTATTTAGCTGATTTTATTATTGTAGATACAAAGTATACGAGTGATGATAATATCTCATACTTATTTCCTGCTGTTTATTCAAGTAACCAAATTAAAATTTTCGCTATCCCTAGATAGATGCTGTAAATCCCATGCCAATTTCGGAACCTTTCAAGAAATTAGTTAGTTGATATAGTGGATACACTCTCGCGCATATTATCCAGAAAGGTTGTGTCATGAGAAATTTAAAACAATATACTTGAGGTATTACTTTGAAATACATAGGCCATATGAACAGCATACTTTTTAAGTACTATTTTATCTCAATTTTGACGCTTTTATACAGACCTATTCGAGGAAGTGCAAAACCGATACAATTACATAGAGATACATGGGTTGTTATAAACGTAACCAGTAATATTGGAGATATGGTCTGTACGACTCCGGTATTTCGAGCGATTAAGAATGCGAATCCAAGGGCACGTGTGGTGGTTGTCGGAACAGAAAAAAATAGAAGCATGGTCGAAGGAAATACTGATGTTGATCGTTACGTATCAATAGATCATTCATTGTGGAATGTGTATAGAGAGATACGTGCCGAAAAAGTTCAGAACGGTATTATTATTAATTTTAGTGCACTTGACTTCGGCCTCCTCTTTCTTGCAGGTGTGTCAGCACTGAGTAGTTTTAAATTTACTGATTCTCGCACGTACAAAGATGCACGTGCGTATCGAGTGTTATCGAAATTTGGATTTCAAGTTGGATACGTTCCAGGAACGTATGTACCTGGACAGTATTTAAAATTGCTCGAACCATTCGGAATTATTTCATCCGATATTCAGAAGCGTGTAGTTTGCACTTCAGAGGCACTTGATGGTATTAGAGAAAAAATTAGCAATGCACGTATTAACGAAAAGGACATTATAATTGCGATTGCGCCAGGAGCAGGTACCAAGATTAAACAGTGGCCTGCAGAACGTTTTGGTGAGATTACGAACTATCTGAATCAAAAATATTCTGCCGGGGTAGTTATTATTGGTGGTCCGAACGACATTCCAGAATCGGAGCGGATGTTGGCGGTTCTAAAACCAGACGTTCGGTATGTGAACACCATAGGGTGCTCGCTGGACGAACTCAAGGCGGTTCTCTCACAGGTAGCACTTATCATCGGTAATGATAGTGGACCCATTTACATAGCGGAATCATACGGCTCGGCAACCCTTGTTCTTGTTGGTCCGACTGACGACGCGGAACATCCGCTTAATGATAGGACACATAAGGTTGTGATGGCTCTTGAACGAGGCAGAGCGCTACTCCAGTCAGCGGTGAGTGCAGAAGATACCATCGATCTTGTCGCTGCACGAGCTCAGATAGAAGCAATCACTGTTGATCAGGTAACAACTGAAATCGATAATTTGTTCGTGATCCTTAAAATTGAGTCAAAAGCCTGAATGTGCTACCGTTACAATTTATATGAAAAGAGCATTAATTACAGGAATCACAGGACAAGACGGTTCATACCTTGCTGAGTTCCTCCTTGATAAAGGCTACGAGGTACATGGGCTCATGCGACGTTCGAGTACAGAACCACTCATTCGTATTCAAGATCTTGTGTTCGATGAAAAAGTATCACTTCACATGGGTGATTTGAGAGACTCGGAATCTATGAGGCGAGTTATTGAAAGAGTTTCCCCTGATGAAATTTATAATCTTGCTGCTCAGTCAGACGTCGGTATTTCATTTGAGTGTCCTGAAGAGTCGTATGCTATTAATTACGAAGGGGTACGGAATGTTGTTGCGGCAGCATACAATCACAATAAAAATATACGGGTGTATCAAGCATCAACGAGCGAGATGTTCGGTAAGACGAATCCCCCACAAAATGAGAACACAGCCTTTCAGCCAGTGAGCCCATACGCAGAAGCAAAACATAAAGCGCACGAAGATATAGTCCTAAAATACAGAAATGATTTAGGCATGCATATTTCTTCTGGGATACTCTTCAATCATGAATCTCCACGAAGAGGGAAGCACTTTGTTACAAGAAAAATTACCCATTCACTTGCAAAGGTGATGCTCGGTCTCCAATCACATGTGACACTTGGAAATCTAGATGCAAAGCGCGATTGGGGGTATGCGGGTGATTATGTTGATGCAATGTGGCGGATGCTCCAGCAAGATAAAGCAGATGATTATGTCATTGCAACAGGGGAGTCGCGCACTGTCCGAGAGTTTGTCGAGGCTGCGGGAAATGCTTTGGGCATGCCCATCACTTGGGAAGGCAATGGCGTTAATGAAGTCGGGAAGGATTCTCGAGGAAACGTAATTGTTAAGATATCGGAGCGGTTTTATCGTCCTCATGAAGTCGACTATCTTCTTGGAGACGCTACAAAAGCAAAAGAAAAACTTGGATGGACACCCAAAACTTCGTTTCAAGAACTTGTTGACATGATGATTGCTTCTGATTTACGCGATGCCAAATACGAAGAACTAAAAAAGAAGATTGTGTAATATGCAGATACAAATTCCCGTATCCCCAGGAGAACTCGTTGATAAAATCACCATTCTTGAGATTAAGCTTGATGAGTTACTTGACGTGACAAAATTAAAGAACGTACGACAAGAACTCGATCTTCTTAATGCTGTTGTGAAAGAGAAAATACATGATTCACCAGAACTCTCTCTACTCAAGACACAACTACGAAGTATCAATAAGAAGATTTGGGATTCAGAAAATTTTGTACGTCAGCATTGGAACGATGATGCTCGTTTTGTGGGAGGTGCGCGACAATCTCATTATAATAATGATGAGCGCGCTCGCCTAAAACGTGAGATTAATGCATTCCTCGGTTCAACAATCAGTGAAGAAAAATCACATCCAACATATGAACACAAAGGGTAAGCGAGCATTTATTACGGGTATCTATGGTCAAGATGGTTCGTATCTCGCAGAGTACCTTATTGATTCAGGGTACGAAGTCCTCGGACTTATTAATCATAGTGATACCAAAAGCCCAAATGCGCAGTATCTAGAAAATAGAGAACGTCTTTCTATATGTGTTGGTGACCTCTGTAATATAGAATCCTTTTCCTCCATAGTGGACTCATTCTCACCGCATGAGGTGTATAACCTCGCTGCTGTTTCGGACCTAAAGACTGCTGAAGAAAGACCAGAATATACGAGGGAAGTAAATTTTCATGCCTTCAAGAAACTCGTAGAGCATCTTACCGAAAAAAATGGAGCGGTACGGATTTTTCAAGCCCTTTCATCACGAATTTTGACACCGGATGACCGAGGAGTCATTCATGAACGCTCCTCTCTTTTGGAAGCAAAAAATGCTTACGATGAAGCAAAACGAGATTCGTACGAGAAAGTGGTGATGGAGTACAGGAGGAAGGGGTTTTTTATCGTATCAGGATTCCTTTGCAATCACGAGTCCCCACGACGTGGTGACAGATTTGTTACCGGAAAGATAGCGAGTTGTGTTGCTCGTATTGACCGCGGCTCTGATGAGAAATTGGAAATTGGAAACATAGATTCAAAACGGGATTGGAGTTTTGCGGGAGACCTTGTACGCGCGATGTATGCGACACTCTCTGTAACAGAGGCGCACGACTATGTAATAGGATCTTCGGAGTTACACACGGTTAAAGAATTTATTGATATTGCCTTTCTGACTATGAGTAAGAAAATAAGCTGGCAGGGTGAGGGGGTAACTGCAAAAGGATTCGATGAATCTGGAATACTCCGAGTGGTAGTGAATCCAGATTTCTACCAAACTGACGACAACCCTGTGGTGAGTGACACATCATTTCTTAAAAAAATGACATGTTGGGAACCTCGAGTTTCTTTTCAAGAACTCATTTCAATGATGGTTCAGGCAGAGGTCTCTAGACTTAAGCTTCTCTAGGAGATGCTATCGTTATTACCTCAAACGTAGGGCAGGGAACGATGAAAGCACCGCCTTGCTCAAGGTAGGCTTTCTCACGCTCGCGAAATTCATTAATGAAGTGCCAGGGGAGTACGAGCATATAGTCAGGTTTTTCTTTTCGTGTCTCTTCCTCAGAAAAAATAGGGATATTTGAACCAGCAGTCTTTTTTCCATATTTTATTTCAGAGCGTTCAGCAATACCTTTGATGTGAGTATTATCGAGCCCATACCACTGGAGAAGCGTATTACCTTTTGTTGAGGCTCCGTACCCCCAGATAGTTTTTCCTTCTGCTAACGCTTTTTCGATGAATTCCATAGTCTGTTTTTTGAGCTCTTGGATTTGCTCAAAGAAATCCATATATGTTTGTGGATCGCGTAGATTCATCTTTTCTTCAAGTGCAAGAATCCCATCAATACGCATGCGTGCAACATCGCGGTAGGGAGCCGTCGCAAAGAGTGAAGGATTGGCTTTCTTCTTTCGAATAAAGATTCTGAAACTACCCCCATTAATGTCATTGAGTTCACAATCGACAACCTCAAGATCGTGCGCATTAAGGAGATAAATAAGTGCCTCTAGACTGTAGTACTCGAGGTGTTCATGGCAAATGTTATCGAACGCGAGCTGTTTCAACATAAGTGGGAGATAGCTCATCTGAATGATCCACAGTCCTTCTTCATCAAGTATTTTTTCTACCTCAGAAACAAATGCATGGGGGTCTTCCAAATCATAGAACATTGCAATTGAAGTAATCACCTTTGCTTTATTTGCTGTTACTCCTCTGTATTTATCTTCAGTGAAGTAGTCAACAATAATCTCATTGGCATATTTCTTTGATTCAGCTTCGAGGAAAGTGTTTAGTGCCGGGTCAAAACCTATTCTCGTGATTGTTGAATCCACATAGGATAGGAGAGTTCCGTCGTTACATCCAATATCAAGCCATGTATCACCTTGGATCGGACGGATAAATTTTGTGGCTTTCTCAGCAATTTCTTTGAGTTCGTTACGCATGGTTGCGTTCGTACCTGAGCGATACCAGTATTCTCGATACATAGCATCAAAATCAGCAGTATGGGCGAGCTGAACAAGACCTGACTTTGGTGCAAGCATTAGTTTAAGCTCGACAGGTTCAAGTCGTGGTTCAGTATTTTGTTCAATAAAGTCAGAGATATGGAGTTCTCCAAGTGTGAAGAGCGGAATAAGTGGCTCTCCTGAGATTCTGCATGTCGTCCGCTCAGGGATTCTTTTTGTCATGTTCGAGATTATATATCCTAAGGGTTATAAAGCAACAATGTGGGTGCAGGTAACTATATTTTGCGGAGAACATCGGGTCGAACATGTTTTTCATCAATTTCGTGCTGAATGTCTTCTTTTGTTATGGAACCATGAGCAACAGCTTTTCTAGTAAGGGTAAAAAAGAGTTCCTCGATTGCTTTATTCGGATGTGGCTGATACGTTGTTTCGTTTCTTCCAAAGAATGCATACAGTGGTTCTCGAGGAATAATGCCAAATAACTTTGACATTTTGTTGCGAGTGAAGTCTATCGGAAGCCCAGTCTTCCAAGGTTGGGTGAGGCGACCAGTCATGTGAATGATTTTAGTTTCAAGGGAGTATGTATCGAGATGGTTCCATACTCGTGATATTTCATAAATTGAAGAAGTTTCACTTTTTAGTGTCATGACCTCACTATATGTTGTCTTTCGATTTTTAAGATTGGTGAGAATACTTTCCATGCTCCAATGTTTGAGCTTGCTACAGTCAAGAAGCATCACGCTCGTATCCCAAGCAGTTTTCTTTCGACATGCACCAATGGCGTTTGGACCGAGATCAATAGCAAATAATGGAGTGATATCGGTAAGAGCAAAAATATCAGGATCAATGACAACGGCTTTCCCTTGGTACCCCATGAGTTCTGGAGGCATGAATCGCGAAAGCGTGAATGATTGCAAGTCCTCTTTCGTATAGACCCGCTCTTCTGTTTCGGTAAATAAATAGTGTGTGCCGACAAATTCTTTAAAGAGAGCGGATTCATCAACATTGATGAACTGAACAGAAATAGGAGAGTCTTTTGGTAGTTGTGATTCAATAGCGTATTTAGCGAGCAGGGCTCCTAATTTTTGTTTATTGTTTGTATGTATAAAAACAGTTTGTTTCATAGAGTAATATATGTTTTTGCACTGTAAAGTGAATGTATTATACCACTTTGTAAAGTATCTCGAGCGAAGTGTACGAGCGAGAATTGCAAGAAAAAAGAAAATGCATTTTATTGCTGTATGTTAGAATCATCGTGCCGTGTTGGAGAAAATAATCCACTCTCATGTTGCAGATACTCTATAGCAAAATAAGAGCACATCGAGTCGTCTTACTGTTCCTGATTTCGGGTGGTTCAGCTGCTTTCTTTCAGCTTTTTATATATGTTTTACTCTCCCGTGTTTTTAGTTTTCCATATCTTATTGCTTCTGCAGTAGCTTTTGTTTCAGCGCTCATAGTAAGTTTCTTGCTCCAAAAGTTTGTCACTTTTGGAGAAGGTAGTAGACAAAGAATAGCAGTACAATTCTTAAAATTTGCATTCTTAGCATTGTTCAATCTTGGAATGAACATTATGCTCATGTACGCTTTTGTTGATGGCCTGCATTTCTTTGATGTTTTCTCACAAGCAATAACGATGATACTCATTGCGATATGGAGTTTTTTTATTTACAAGTTATATATTTTCAAGACTTGAACATATATTATGTCGGCGAGGGTATTTATATTTTTTTCCATTGTGCTACTATGAACGCTACTAATTATATGGACAAGAAAGTATTGATTACTGGTTGTGGAGGAATGTTGGGAAAATCCGTCTATGCAGCAGCAATCGGGAAATACGGAGCTGAAAATGTAGTTGCTACTGATATTGATCTTAATGAGTCCTGGCTCAGCAATCTTGATGTTAGAGATATAAAATCATGCGAGACACGCTTCAATGAAGTCAATCCTGCACTTGTCATTCATCTTGCGGCACTGACTGATCTTGAGTATTGTGAAACTAATCAAGAAGATGCATGGGCAACAAATTCACTCGGTACTGAGAACATTGCCTTACTCGCACGTAAGTACGGAGCGCTCATGGTATATGTGAGCACTGCGGGTATTTTTGGAGGAGAAAAAGCTGAGTATACTGATTTTGACACGCCGAATCCTTTGAGTTACTACGCGAAGTCGAAATATCATGGGGAGCAGTTCGTTGAACGCTTTATTCCTGAGTATTATATTTTTCGAGCAGGTTGGATGATGGGTGGTGGAGTACTAAAAGATAAGAAGTTTATCAACAAAATCTATAAACAAATAAAGAATGGCGCAACAGAGCTTTTTGTCGTCGATGATAAATTGGGAACCCCAACATACACAAACGACTTCGCAAGTTCAATGATGAAAGTTATTGATACTGGGTATCATGGACTCTACAACCAGGTATGCCGAGGTAGTTGCAGCCGGCACGATGTTGCACAAGCATTTGTTGATGCGCTTGGTTTTTCAGATTCAATAACGGTTACAAAAGTCTCTTCGGACCATTTCAAATCTGAGTACTTTGCCCCACGACCGGTCTCTGAAAAACTCGTAAACATGAAACTTGAAAAGCGTGGAATAAATTTTATGCGGGATTGGCGTGAATGCCTGGTTGAATATGGTGCTGAATATAAGAAAGATTTCCATGGAGCAGCATAGGCAAGACCACTATGATTACGTAGTGTTAGGGGGGGGTGTGTCTGGTCTCGGTTTTGCTAAGAGGATGAGTGAGCATGGGAAACGTGTTCTTGTTCTCGAAAAAGAAATGCAAGTGGGTGGGCTATCCCGCTCAATCGAGTATAAGGGATTCTACCTTGATTTTTGTGCGCATCGCTTTCACACGAATAACAAAGCATTACTTGATGAGATACAGTCGCTTCCTGGGCTTACTTTAGAATGCCATGTTAAGAAGAGTCGTATTTATATGTTTAAGAAGTGGCTCAAGTACCCATTCGAGGTGCAACAGCTACTTCGAGCAATGCCTATCAACCTGAGCATTCCTGCAGGGTTCTCGTTTCTATATACACAGCTTGTGAAGCGTTTTCATTCGATATCAGGTCTCCACTCTTATAGAGAGTGGTTCGTGCATCACTACGGTAAAAGACTCTACGATGTCATGTGCTACCCATATACGTCAAAAATATGGCACCATGACCCAGCAGAAATTTCAGCGGATTGGGCCGATCAGAGATTTCAAGGTGAGAATATGAAGAAGCTCATTAAGCGAATACTCAGGAAAATCATCACACTCGATTTCAGTAGTTACGATTTACGTGACGATAGTCTCGCGCCGGATGGAGGTCCTTTTTGGTATCCAAGGCGTGGTATTCAGGAGCTCTGTGATGGTCTCAATACTGCAGCTACGAATAATGGAGCAGAGGTACTTACGAATGTCACGATTACCTCTATAGATACGAAATCGAAAACAGTGACGTTCAATAGAGCTGGAGTAGAGGGTATCGTGAGCTATGGTGGACTTATTTCTACAATTCCACTTCATACGTACTACCACCTCCAAGAGCAGAGAAGTTCAGAAGTAGAGCAGGAGCTCGCGGGACTCTCATATATGGACATCGTTTTTGTATACCTCTTTCTCAAGGTACCTCAGGTATCAAATGATCACTGGCTCTATTTTCCTGATGAGGAAATCATATTCAACCGTGCAGTTGAGTTTAGCAATTGGTCCCCCGAAATGTGTCCAAAAGGCAAAACGTCAATCTGCTTTGATATCACAACATTCAAAAATAATCCGGCGTGGCAAATGTCAGATAGTGATCTCAGAGAGCGTGTCATCTCTGACGCGGTAAAGGTCGGATACATTAATCGTGATGATGTTGAGGATGCGCTCGTCACGCGTATTGAATTCGCGTATCCATACTATGACATTAACTATAAAGCAAAATTAACCACAATCGTTTCGTTCCTTGAAGGTAATAGTGTTGCGCTACTCGGGCGGACAGGCATATTTCGATACAATAACTCAGATAATTCAATTGAAATGGGTTTTGCTCTTGCTGAGCAATTTTTGGATCATGGGAAACAAGGTGAGAATAGCCAGCAGAGTTCCGTGTACGAATATGAGCATAAGGCAAAAACAAGTTACTGAGTAGGTAGTACTGCTACACCTGTGTGTTCACTCAAAATCACTAGAATGGTAAATCAATTGTCGTCATAAGAAAGTTAACGTGATAATTCACGAGGGCATATGACACAAGAATGAGAGCTACGACAACGTTTGAGCGGATGCGTGCAATACCGTACGCTGCGATAAGAGCTGCCCATGGTACAAGAATAAATGCTACGCGGTGCGTGAAAGCTGGCCAGATAATAAATGCAGCTGAAGCTGGAAGAAGCGCTCCGAGTACGCAGGCACGTTCTTTGCCAACTGCAAAAAAGAATTTTACTTCACGGGTAAGACCAGTGAGAAATAGTGGCCATCCAGGGAGAAAGATTAATACAACTACTTTAATAAAGGTAGTAAGCGTGTACATGTTTGTTGACGTTGCGTCAGACGCGCCAAATGCTTTGTAATTGTAAGTGTACCAATCAAGATAACTGTAATTAAAGTGTAGATAGAACCATAAGTAGTATAAAAGAAGAGACCCACTAAAAAAGATTGTTGCCACGATTACACGTTTTATTTTTTCATTTCTGTTGAGGGAGCTAATGCCTATGAGCAGTGTGAGGCTCAGCATGCCAAGTGCACCATACTCTTTAAATAGAACTCCAATTATGGATGCTATAACGCTTAAGTAGAACCACTTTATTTGCTCAGGTTTTCTGTAGTATGAAAGCGCATACATTGTAGAGAGTAGGAAGAAAAACCATCCACCCATATCGGCAAGATATGTAGGGCCGAAACTGAATAGTCCCCAACTCGTAAAAAAAAGGATTGTAGTTATAAAAGCTACACGAAGATTACTATAAATAAGAGTAGCAATGCGATACATGACTAATACCGAGAGCAAATAGAAGATGAGATTGAGAGCAAACATACCTGTTGCGTAATCTCCAAGAAAGGAACCAAGAGCCATAGAGGAGAGAAGCATGAGGGGGGCCGTCAGAATGCGCTGGAGGTATAGCGAGGTATCACCATTTGAAGACGAGCCATCGAGATAGTGCATCGCATTCAAGTACGAGGGCGTGTCCTGCCAGATTCTGAGTGGACTTTGTATGACTCCATGGAGTTCAGAATTGAGTGTGTGTACGTACGTGTACACTATCCCAAGATTAATAAGTGCGAGAATAATGAGGACAATTTTTTTCTCTCCAAGAAATTGAAATATAGAAGTCATGAGGATAGCTTGAAATCATTTATAAGAATGGCAAGTGATAAGTACAGATGTATTTTCTTTCCAGGCCAAGTATCTTTTTTTTCAACCATTTTCTTTATCATTCGCCAATCGACAAAAGTATTTGAGTTTTCAACGGATGAAAGTATATCTAGAAACCGTGTTTTATATTTTGCGTCATACCAATGTTCCACCGGAGCCTTCCATCCAGTTTTGTCAGCACGTTTTACTATATAAGCTGGCAGTTTGTTTTCGTATAATCGTCTGAGAAAAAGTTTGTTTTGTTTTTCTGATATATAGTCATCACTTGAAATATAACCATCCATATATGTCCGGAGTGGTTGGTAGGCGAGTGGACATCGCATCTCCATAGATTGACTCATGTTAAGCTTGTCAGATCGAATAAAGTTCTCACTCGCGAGCCACACAAAACGATCAAAGAGCATGAGCTGGTATACGCCATCAGTTTTTGAACCATAGTTCTCGAGAAGTTCATGCGTTACTTTTCTTAGATACTCTTGAATCGTTTCTAATGCATGAGCATTAAAGGTGTTCAGCGGAGAAAGAGTTCGAAATGAAAGAAAAACTTCCACAACATCACGATAGTCAACATACCTCTTGTCACGGATACGTTTATATAAATTGACTACGTGTGGCCCACAAAGTGATATGAACGTTTCTATACGGTTCATTTTAGCGTAGTGTGGGTATCCACCAAACAGTTCATCACCACCGTCGCCAGAAAGCATGACACGTAATCCATGTCCATTCACACCTTCAGTCCGTGTTGTTTGATAATAGATAGGAACGGAAATATTGAAGTTTGGTTCCTCAATAATTTTGTATGAATCAATTAAATGATCAAGGTATGAAGATGCAGTGATCTCAATAGGAGTAAAGCGTTGCCCATATTCAAGCGCAAGCTTTTTTGCGAGTGTTGCATCAGTGTTGTAGTTTCCAAAATGTATATCGAAGTGAGTACTGAATGCATCAATTGTGTAACCTTGTGTAACTGCTTCATGAAAAATGAGCGAAGAGTCGAGTCCACCACTTAAATTAATCGCAATGTTTCGCTTGCTCTGCAAATGCTCTGCAATAACCATATGCATCACTTCATCTGGTTTCAATGATCCGTAGTAAGAAGACCCGGTTGTCTTGAATGTTCTTCTTGAGAGTTCCTTCTTTCGCAAGTCATAGGTGAGCTCCTCGGATGGATTCAGTTTATTGATATTGCGAATGAGTGTTCTTTCACCAGGAATGTATCCGATTGTTTGTGCGAGTGACACCCCAAGTTCATCAATCGTATGTAGTTCGGGATGGAGTGAAACTAGCCCTTTAATTTCTGAACAAAATGATATTCCTTCGTGAGTGGTCGTGTAATAGAGATTTTTCTGCCCAGCTTGGTCACGGTAGAGTCGCAAGATACCCTCAGATTTGTTGTAGAGAGCAATTGCGTACATCCCCTGAATGTATTCAATGAAATGCCATCCAAAACGTTCTATAAGGGCGTAGATAAGTGTAGTATCGACTTCAGTATTGGGAGCATCAGTACTGAGCGCTTTTTTGATGTGTCTTGTATTGTACAGTTGACCATTGAATACTAGAACCCATGGGCTATGTGCACTAAACACGGGTTGAGTAGAGTCATCAACGACACCACGAATTGCTAATAGAAAATGGCGTATATCAATCAAATCGTCACTGTAGATGCCTTGAAAGTCAGGCCCACGGTGCACGATGAGTTTTGCAGCCTTTTCTCGGCCAGACACATTTGTTGAAGTTCCAATGATTCCGCACATATTCGCCTAGTATAGTATATTAACGACATCTACATTAAACTTTATATTCGAGCTGATAGTTATATGGAGTAATCATGAAAGAACAATATCTTCGAGCACAACATGTCATCGCGCATGCAGGGAACGCCGTAACAAAACTCGCGATGCTCTCTGAAGCTTTCTGGATAAATCTTACTTCAATTCTCGAGAGGCGGAGAGGAAAGATTATACTCACAGGCATAGGCAAGTCAGGGTATATTGCTATGAAAGTTTCCGCTACGCTCACGAGTCTCGGACACCGCGCATTATTTGTGCACCCCGTTGAGGCACTCCATGGAGACTCAGGCTCAGTTGAAGAAGGAGATGTTGTTATTGCTTTTTCATATTCAGGAACCACCAAGGAGGTACTCTTTTTTGTTCGGCACGCAATAGAATCTTTTTCAGTAGATGTTATTGCAGTGACCGGGAATTCTCATTCCGAGCTCGCAGATCTCGCCACGAGCACTGTACCGATTACCATCACTGCGGAAGGTTGCCCGCTTGATTTGGCACCAATGGCTTCAACGACAGCTATGCTCGTATTCGGGGATGCTCTTGTTGCAGCACTGACTTCACCCGAGCAATTTACAAAACATGACTTTCTGCGCTTTCATCCACACGGCACACTCGGCCTCCTTCTTACACCAGTTGAAGTTCGAGCTACCATGAATTCTGATTTTGTGGTTTCCGGAGACACACCCCTTCAGGAGACACTCCTTCGTATGGGTGAGGTGGGGAAGGGTGTCGTTGCTGTCGTTTCAGAGCTCGGGGAACTCGTGGGTAGTATTACTGATGGTGATGTACGACGATTCTTTACAACTACGACGCATACCAGTCTCGCGACGGCAAAGGACGTGATGAATAGTAATCCGAAATGTTTGCACCGTGGGCAAAACTTGAAAGAGGCTCTCGAGCTTATGGAGCATCATAAAATAACGAATCTATTTGTTATTGGCGAGGGGCGCGTCCCACTCGGAATTATTCACATACATGATATTGTGGAAGTATGAGTGTTGGCGAATTTGATTATCACTACGCACTTAATCTGACTCAGCGGATTAATAGGATTGTTGCTGAAGATAAGGAGTTGGAGAAGCATTTTATCTACAAAGGATACAACTACTGGCAAGCGTACCAGACAGAGATTTTTATGTGTGCAAAACGTTTCTCGGCTAATCGACAGCAAACTATTTCAGATTTGAAAAAACATTCACATATCTCGTTATTCACTTCATTGCTATCTTTCTTTTCCTCGCTCGTTTCAGTAATAATTGGATACGTAGGCGGAGTCAAGACAATTGTCTACTCGGTAGATAAAAAACCACAAGGCGAGTACCGTTCTGATTTTCGACTTCTTGAACTCTACACCACCTTGCATGAAGAAAAAGTCTCCTATGCTGAGGTGCTTCACGCGCCGTCGGGGAGGAGTCTTTGGTACAATTTTAAACTCCGAAGGAGGTTTGCAATGTATACAAGCTGTGGCGACATACTTTCGTGGTGGAGCAACACGTTTAGTTTTAAAAAACAAAGATCTTTACTTAAGGAGAATTGGAGTCATGCAGGGTATACGGAGGATGAGGGAGCATTTGTTGATGCACTTTTTACTTCGCTTCAGTTTCAATTTAGTTTGGTGCCGATGCGCGTACGTTTTCTTTCATTCATGCTAACGCTATTACGCATTGAGAGAATCTACCTAATTGATGATTGCTGGCACTACTTTGAGCTTTTGGTTGCTGGGAAAGAAAGTGGAGTACATACCGTTGCTATCCAACACGGTCACTTCACCAAGTATCATGTCGGCGTCCTATCATTCTCCAGTACTATTCTAGGAGAAGTGATTAAGCCGGACCGTCTCTTCGTCTGGACAGAGTATTGGCGTAATGAACTTGGTCGGCTTGGTTCATATTTCACTAAATCAGAAATTGTAATTGCGGGTGTCCGTGAGATGCTTCCAGTACGTGCTGTGAAGATGGGAGAAAGAAATACTATCGGTGTCCTCGTCCCATACGAAACAGATGCGCCCAAGACTCTCCTTCAACCATATATTGCCGCACTTCTTAAATGCAGCAGAGTGACCCTCTATTTTAAGCCACGTCCAGATATTAGAATAGAAGAGCAACTGAGACAGTACGGATTTTCAGCGGGGGATACGCGGATACGCATATGTAACACATTGAGTGAGTGTGAAGACGCTATCATGGTCGCGTTCGGCACGTACACGACACTGCTCTATGATATGATTGGGCGCGGTATTTCGGTCATTCTTGCAACACAAGTACTCGATTATGGTGAGGGTATGGTAACAAATAAGCTGGCAGTCGGGATCAATTCGCCAGAAGAACTATGTGAGGAAGTGACCACTGAGTCAATAGCGAAGCCAGGTGTGGCTGAGGCACGTATCAATGCGCTCTACGGTTTATCAATGTGCACATTGTGTGAAACTTTGCGGGATGATGTATGTACGTTCGTCAAAAAAAATGATTAAGTATTTTAAAGAAAAACTGTATTTCCTTAAGCGATGGTATCGAATTGTGTTTACGTACCCTCAAAAAGTTCTCAACATAGAGACGTCGCTTGATTACGATGCATACTGGAGAGAGAAGCGCGGTGATGCTAAACAGGAAGGTGCTCGAACGATTACAGCAAATGAGCGAATGCGTGCAGAGTACGTCGCTTCCAAGATTGGTAAGTCAGAAAAAGTTTCCATTGGAGATATTGCATCGGGACCAGGAGTTATATTTGATTTTCTTAAGGGGCAGCTGCAGCTCAAGGAATACATCGGCTATGAGCATTCTGAGTATGCACTTGAGGTCGCTCGCTCGCTAGGAATGAAAGGAGTAAAATTTGATATAAACAGTGATTGCGATCTCGCATCAGTACAAGAAGCGGATTACTTTCTGATGTTCGAGATACTCGAACATATACCTCACTCAGAAAAAGTTCTCCATACACTGTACGCGAAATCTAAGCGGGGAGTTTTCTTCTCCTTTCCAAACTCAGGTAACTTCCTATACCGACTTAGAATACTCTTTGGTAAGATGCCAGCGCAGTGGATACAGTTTCCAAACGAGCATCTTCGATTCTGGACGCTCACTGACTTGAGATGGTGGATTAAGGCACTGGGTTATTCAAAGTATGAAATACACTCATATCGAGGTGTCCCTTTCCTTCAAACTCTGTGGCCGTCTCTTTTTGCAGGGAGCTTTGTTGTGTTTCTAGAGAAATAAAATCAAGAATCACTGGTCGTCTACACATTAATGAAAAACTGAAGAAAATAGAAACTTATAGTGTCACAAATCTATAACAAAGATAGAATTAACATTTTTTTAGCAAGTGTCATCTTGTCAATGCAACATATTGAAAAGGGTGATAAGCATTCAAAAGAATTAAATGTGCTGAACATGGTCAGTTGTACCATTGCTTACTTTACTTGGTAGAGTACTATGAAATAAATTATTATGAAGAATATACTTGAATATATACGCAAAGAAGATGTATATCTTGAACCATT